>Ga0136624_1000011_pt1 | contig 51664 bp, 45 predicted proteins | sample AntDrymUQ4692206_2_FD_104802 | JGI IMG/M metagenome (GOLD analysis project Ga0136624, IMG submission 104802) | Polar desert sand microbial communities from Dry Valleys, Antarctica - metaG UQ469 (22.06) | ecosystem: Environmental > Terrestrial > Soil > Desert | place: Antarctica: Dry Valley... | reverse complement strand
TGGTGTGCCACTGCCCGCCGCGCGGGATCAACGACGATCCGGACGATCCCGCGCACGTCGGGTGGCGGAAGCGCGCCCACCCCCGGCATGGACAGCTCAGGCCAACTGCGATAGAAACCACCCTCTGAACCAATTTGTCTGCTGCTGGGCGAGTTGGCATGTCAGTTCCCGCCGCCGAGGAGGAGAGGCCCGTGGCCCGAGATCCGAAGTACGACATCCTCTTCGAGCCGATCCAGATCGGGCCGAAGACGCTCAAGAACCGCTTCTACCAGGTGCCCCATTGCATCGGTGCGGGGTCCGAGAGGCCTGGGTTCCAGGCTTATCATCGAGCGGTCAAGGTCGAGGGCGGCTGGGGTGCTGTCTGCACCGAGTACTGCTCGATCCACCCCGAGTCCGACGACACCAGCCGCGTGTCGGCGCGCATCTGGGACGACGGCGACGTGCGCAACCTCGGAGCCATGTGCGACCGCGTCCACCACTACGGCGGGCTGGCCGGCATCGAGCTGTGGTACGGCGGCCCTCACGCTCCCTGCATGGAGTCGCGCGCCACCCCGCGCGGGCCGTCGCAGATCCCGTCGGACTTCGAGATCAACATCCACCCGCGCTACGCGGACAAGGACGACATCCTCGAGCTGCAGAAGATGTACGTCGACGCGGCGCTGCGCGCGCGTGACGCCGGCTTCGACATCGTCTACGTGTACGGCGCCCACTCCTACCTGCCGCTGCAGTTCCTCTCGCCGTTCTACAACAAGCGCACCGACGAGTACGGCGGCTCCTTCGAGAACCGCGCGCGCTTCTGGAAGGAGACCCTCGAGAAGGTGCGCGAGGCCGTCGGCGACGACTGCGCGATCGCCTCGCGCTTCGCGGTCGACACGCTGCTCGGCCCCGCGTCGATCGAGATCGGCGAGGACGGCGTGCGCTTCGTCGAGTACGTCGACCACCTCGTCGACCTCTGGGACCTGACCGTCGGGGACATCGCTGAGTGGGGTCAGAACGCCGGGCCGTCGCGCTTCTTCGAGGAGAACCACGAGAAGCCGTACACCGGGGTGATCAAGGCGGGCGACCACACCGACAAGCCGGTGGTGGGCGTCGGGCGCATCACCAATCCGGACACGATGGTCGCGATCATCAAGTCCGGCCAGTTCGACATCATCGGCGGGGCGCGCCCGTCGATCTCGGACCCGTTCCTGCCGAAGAAGATCGAGGAGGGCCGGCCGGAGGACATCCGCGAGTGCATCGGCTGCAACCAGTGCATCTCGCGCTGGGAGATCGGCGGCCCGCCGATGGTCTGCACCCAGAACGCGACCGCCGGCGAGGAGTACCGCCGCGGCTGGCACCCGGAGAACTTCTCCAAGGCCGCCAACGCCGACAAGGGCGTGCTGGTCATCGGCGCGGGACCCGCGGGCATGGAGTGCGCGATGGTGCTCGGCAAGCGCGGGATGTCAGCCGTGCACCTCGTGGAGGATGCGAGCGAGATCGGCGGCTGCGTGAACTGGATCTCCAAGCTCGGGCACTCCGACGGCAAGGAGAACCTGGCCCGCGGCACCGCCCGCGGCCTCGGGGAGTGGGCGCGCATCACCAACTACCGCCAGATCCAGCTCGACAAGCTCCGGAACGTCGAGGTGCACCTGAACTCGCGGCTCAGCGCGCAGGACGTGCTCGAGTACGGCGCCGAGATCGTGATCGTCGCGACCGGCTGCCACTTCGCGACGGACGGGCTCAACCCCGCCACGCACGCGCCGATCCCGGGCGCCGACACCAGCCTCGACTGGCAGCTCACACCCGACCAGGTCGTCAAGGGCGAGAAGCCGATCGGCCAGCGCGTGCTCGTGCTCGAGAACGAGGGGTACCACATGGGCGCCTCGGTGGCGCAGCGGCTGGCGGGCGAGGGCAAGCAGGTGCACCTGATGACCCAGGTCGGCGACATCGCCGGCTACATGGAGTACACGCTCGAGGCCCCGATGCTGCACCGCGATCTGCACCGGCTCGGCGTGGGCATCCACACCTACACCATGCTCGAGCGGATCGAGCCCGGCGCCTGTCACGCCTACAACATCTGGAACGAGGCCCACAAGGAGGTCTTCGAGGTCGACACGGTCGTGCTGTGCACGCAGCGCCTCTCGAACCACGAGCTCTACCACGAGCTCAAGTCCGACAAGGCGGCGCTCGAGCGTGAGGGCATCGAGGGGCTCTACCTGATCGGCGACGCCGCGGCTCCGCGGATGCTCGTCGACTCGATCTTCGACGGGCACCGGCTGGCGCGCGAGATCGACAGCCCGAACCCGGCGATGCCGCTGCCGTTCATCCGCGAGCGCCGGCTGTGGGGCGAGGTCGCCAACTCGGACTTCGACACGCAGCTGTTCGGCACGCCCGACGTGGCGCCCGTCTAGGCATATGAGGATCGTCGTACCGGTCAAGCAGGTCGCGGCGCTCGACGACGAGTTCGAGCTGCTCGACGACGGCGCGGGGGTGGATCCCGACTTCGTCGAGCGCGACCTCAACGAGTGGGACACGTTCTCGCTGGAGGCGGCGCTCCTGCTCTCAGGGGCCGCCGGCGAGGGCGAGGTCGTCGCAGTGAGCGTGGGAGACGACGAGGCGAGCGAGGCCCTGCTCACCTGCCTGGCGAAGGGGGCGGACCGCGCGGTGCGGATCTGGGACGACGCGCTGCAGGACGCCGACGTCCTGTCGGTGGCCCGCGTGCTCGCCGCGGCGGTCGAGCGCGAGTCCCCGGACCTCGTGCTCTGCGGCGTCCAGTCCTCCGATGCGGTCAACGGCGCGACCGGCGTCGCGCTGGCTGCCCACCTCGGTCTCCCTCATGTCGCGGTGGTGAGCGGGCTCCAGTACGACGCGGGCTCGGGCACCGCGATGGTCGAACGAGAGCTCGAGGGTGGACTGATCGAGGTCGTGACGATCCGCTGCCCGGCCCTGTTGACGATCCAGACCGGCATCAACGAGCCCCGCTACGCGAACCTGCGCGCGATCAAGCAGGCGCGCGAGAAGCCGATGGACGAGCTCGCGCTGTCCGATCTCGGCCTCGACGACGAGGCCGTGACGGCGACGGCCGGGGCCCGGCGGCGCCGGCTGCGGCCGCCCGAGTCGGGCGGCGGCGCCGAGATCATCGAGGGCTCATCGGCCGAAGCCGCCGCCCGGATCGCGGACATCGTCAAGGAGCGGATGAGCGGATGAGCGGAGTCCTGGTGGTAGCCGAGACGCGGCGCGGCGAACTGCGCGACGTGTCGCTGGAGCTGATCGGCGCTGCGCGCACGGTCAAGGACGCGGCCGGTGGCCGCATCGCGGTCGCGGTCGTGGCCGCCGACGCGGAGGCGCACGCCGGCGCGCTCGCGCTCGACGGTGTCGACGAGGTGCTGACCGTCACCTCGCCGGCACCGCACTTCGAGCCTCACGTGACCCAGCGGGCGCTCGAGGCGCTGATCGGGTCCGAGCGCCCGTCGCTCGTCCTCGTCGGCCACACGATCGACTCGCTCGGGTTCGCTCCGGCCGTGGCGGTCAGCGCCGGCCTGGGCTTCGCGAGCGACGTCACCGCGCTGGGCTGGGACGACGGGCCGACCGCCGCCCGCGGCGCCTACGGCGACAAGCTGGTGGCCGAGCTCGACTTCCCGGGCCGCGAGACGACGCTGCTGATGGTGCGCGCGGGCGCGTTCGAGCCCGCCGAAGGCCCCGGTCAGGCGCCCGCCCGCGCGGTCGACGTCGAGCTCGGCGACGCGGCCGCCAGCGAGCACGTCGAGTTCCGCGAGGCGGCCGCGGGCGACGTGGACATCACCAAGGCGGACTTCCTGCTCTCGATCGGCCGCGGGATCGAGGACAAGGACAACATCCCGCAGTTCGAGGAGCTGGCCGAGAAGCTCGGCGCCACGCTCAGCGTGTCGCGCCCGCTCGTCGACGCCGGCTGGATGTCGAACGCCCGCCAGGTCGGCCAGTCGGGCAAGACGGTCAAGCCGAAGGTCTATCTCGCGCTGGGCATCTCCGGTGCCGTGCAACACCTGGCCGGGATGCAGAAGGCCGACACGATCATCGCGGTCAACAGCGATCCGGAGGCTCCGATCTTCAGCGTCGCGCACTACGGGGTGGTGGGGGACCTGTTCGAGGTCGCCGAGGCGCTCGACAGCCACTTCGACTGATCGCCTGGCCGTGCTCGTCACCGCCGCGGAGAAGACTCGGGAGGTCTTCTGGCACTTCCCGACCTGGCTCGAGGTGCTGTGGTACGTCCTCGCCCTGTCCTCGGTGCTCGTGTTCGCCTACGGGGTCGCCGTGCCGGTCGCGAAGTACCGCCGAGGGCAGAAGTCGGGGCTGCCGCCGCGCTCCGAGCTGCCCAGGCGCCTCGTGACGGCGACGAGGACGCTGTTCTCGCACGCGTCGATCAAGCGCCGCGACCCGTACGTGGGGTGGGCGCACCGCGCGATCTTCTACGGGTTCATGACGCTGTTCGCCGGCACCGTGATCCTGGCGATCAACACCGACGTCACCGAGCGCTTCTTCGGCTGGCGCTTCTTCAAGGGCGACTTCTACCTCGGCTACTCGATCGTGCTCGACGTGCTGGGCCTCGCGCTGATCGTCGGCGTGCTGATGATGATGGCCCGGCGCGGGATCATCCGGCCGCGCAAGCTCGACTACGGGCGGCCGGATCGCGCGCCGGAGGACCCGCAGTACGATCGCCGCGTCTACCGCCGCGGCGATTGGACGTTCATCGGTCTCCTGCTGGTCATCGCCGGGTCCGGCTACCTGCTCGAGGGCGTGCGGATCGCCATGGACTCCCCGGGCTACGACAGCTACTCGCCGATGGGCTGGGTCGTGGCGCAGGGCTACGACGGGCTGGGACTGTCGAACGGCGCGATGACGGCGACCCGGCACTCGATCTGGTGGTTCCACGGCCTGCTGGCGATCGCATTCGTCTCCGCGATCCCGTACACCAAGGCGCAGCACATGCTCACGAGCTACACGAGCCTCGTGCTCAAGGACCGGCTGGCGGGCAAGCGGCTGCGGGCGATCCCGCCCGAGCGCACGCAGGAGCCCGCCGGCTACGGGAAGCTGGCCGACTTCAGCGGGGTGCATCTGCTCCAGCTCGACGCCTGCACCAAGTGCGGCAAGTGCCACGAAGCCTGCCCGGCGAACGCCATGGGCAGGCCGCTGTCGCCGCGCGACGTGATCCTCGAGCTGCGCGAGCAGGCCAACGCCACGATGAAGGACGTCGGCGTCGGCGGAGTGCTCGGGACGCTGCTCGGCGGCCGTGACAACGGGAACGGCTCGCTCGACGTGGCGATCGTCGGCGAGGACCGCGTGCGCGTCGACACCATCTGGGCCTGCATGCAGTGCAACGCCTGCGTCGAGGCGTGTCCCGTCGGGATCGAGCAGGCGCCGATCATCAACCAGATCCGCCGCCATCTGGTGGAGGAAGGCGAACTCGACGCCAACCTGCAGTCCACCCTGCAGGTGATCCACAAGTCCGGCAACTCGTTCGGGGAGAACAAGCGCAAGCGCGGTCGCTGGACGCGCGAGCTCGACTTCGAGATCAAGGACGCCCGCACCGAGCCCGTCGACGTCCTGTGGTTCGTCGGCGACTACGCCTCGTTCGACCCGCGCTCGCAGCGCGTCACACGGGCCCTCGCGCGGCTCTACCGGACGGCGGGCGTCGACTTCGGGATCCTCTACGACGGCGAGCGCAACTCCGGCAACGACGTGCGCCGGGTCGGCGAGGAGGGGCTCTTCGAGTCGCTCGCGGAGGAGAACGTCGCGACGCTCTCGGAGTGCGAGTTCAAGCGCATCGTGACCAGTGACCCGCATTCGCTCAACACCCTGCGCAACGAGTACCCGGCCTACGGCGGCACATGGGAGGTCGCCCACCACACGGCGTTCCTGGCCGAGCTGATCCAAGCGGGCCGGCTGGACGTCGCCGGGCGCCTCTCCTATCGGGTGACCTATCACGATCCTTGCTACCTGGGCCGTTTCAACGGCGGCTACGACGCGCCGCGGGCGATCCTCGAGAGGCTCGGCTGCACGCTGGTGGAGATGCCCCGCAACCGCGATGACTCGTTCTGCTGCGGGGCGGGCGGGGGCCGGATCTGGATCCCCGACGCCCCGGGCGCGGAGCGGCCCTCGGAGAACCGCATCCGCGAAGCCGTGGACCTCGGCGAGCTCGACTTCTTCGTCGTGTCGTGCCCCAAGGACGTGACGATGTACGAGGACGCGATCAAGACGACCGGCAACGGCGATCGGATCGAGCTGCGCGAGCTCACCGAGCTGCTCGAGGAGGCGCTCGGCGCCGGCGTTCCCCACCAACACACGGAGGCTGCTGCCTGATGTCCACCCCGGAGTTGAAGAAGACGGCGTTCGACGCCGCGCAGCGCGAGTTGACCGACGAGTGGACGGACTGGGAGGGCTGGGCGTGGGCGGCGGACTTCGGCGATCCCGTCGGCGAGCATCGCGCCACGCGCGAGGCCTCCAACGTCTGGGACGAGTCGGCCCTGCGCAAGTGGGACATCGTCGGGGCGGACGCGATGAAGCTCGCCGACGCGGCGTTCACCAACGACATGGCGGCGCTGGAGGTGGGTCAGGTGCGCTACGGCGCGCTCTGCGACGAGTCGGGCAAGATGGTCATGGACGGCACGATCTTCAAGCTCGCCGACGACCACTGCTTCTCGGTCACCAGCTACGACTCCGACCTGGACTGGCTGCGCAAGGTCGCGAGCGACCGCGGTCTCGATGTCACCGTCGAGGACATCACCGCCGCCACGCCCCACCTGCAGGTGCAGGGTCCCCGGTCGCGCGAGATCCTCGCTCCGATCACGGAGGGCACCGACCTCGAGCAGCTGCGCTACTTCCGCTTCGTGCCCGAAGGGGTGACGGTCGGCGGCGTGCCGTGCACGGTCTCGCGGACCGGCTACTCGGGTGAGCTGGGCTTCGAGCTCTACTGCAGCCCCGACGACGCCACCGCGCTCTGGAACGCGGTGCTCGAGGCCGGCAAGCCTCACGGGCTCCGGCCGATCGGCCTGTCGGCGATCGAGACGCTGCGGATCGAGTCGGGGCTGCTGTTTCCGGACATCGACTACTTCCCGGGGCAGACGGATCCGTTCGAGGTGCGCCTGGACAACGTCGTCCGGGTCGACAAGGCGGGCGACTTCGTCGGCAAGGAGGCATTGGCGCGGATCGCGGCCGAGGGCACCCCGCGGCTGTTGACCACGCTGCGCCTCGAGGGCGACCAGGTGCCCGACTACGGCGCCACGGTGACGCTGGACGGACGCGATGTCGGCATCGTGCGCAGCCCCTGCCAGAGCCCCACTTTCGACGAGGTGATCGCGATGGCGGCCATCGACCGGGAGCTGAACGTGGAGGGACGGGAGCTCGCCGTGGCGCTCGGCGACAGGACAGTCACGGCGACCGTCGGCCCGTTCCCGCTCTACGACACCGAGAAGAAGCGGCCGCGCTCGTGAGCGTGGCTTCGATCGTCAGTTAGCCAGTGGTTCCGGCCGTACTGGCGGCCGGAACCATCTAGCCGGGCGGCCGCTCGGCCCGAACGCGGCGGATCTGCGCGTGCTCCTCCGGGGGGATCTGGCCCGAGCCCTCCCGCCGGCGCTCAACCGGTGGCCGTGCGAGGCCGATGACTCCCTCGTGACCGCGACGCTGCGCCTGCTTGCCATCGTGGTCGCCGGCGTGGTCGGGTTCGCGGTCCTGCAGCCCCTCGCGGAGCGCGAGGGGCGCGCCGACGGGCGCCTCACGACTTCAGACGGCGACACGGTCGACGTGACAGAGCCGGCCCGTGCCGCCGGCGTGCGCTTCGGCGCAGAGGTCGCGCCGGCCGACCGGGAGTGGATCCGCGTCGCCATCGCCCGCGCCCGGCCCGAGGCCGCGCGGTTGATCGCCGAGGTCGACGGCCTCGTCGAGATCGGCACCTTCGCCGCCGGCGACACCACGCTCGGCGTGACCCGCAGCGGTGACAAGGGCTTCACCGTGGACCTGGAGGTCGCCTCACTCAACGGTGACAGCGCCGCCGACCGGGCGACGGTGGTCCTGCACGAGCTCGGCCACGTGATCGACTTCGCGCTGGTGCCGACGGCCACCAACGCGGCGCTCGACCGGCAGATCCCCCGCGGCGGGCCCTGCGGCCAGGCGATCGACTGCGACCGTCAGGAGGAGCGCTTCGCGGACACGTTCGCCAAGTGGGCACTCAACGGCGCGGTGTCCGAGCTCGGTGCGGGATACGGGATCGCGATGCCCGCGTCGATCGAGGACTGGGGCGCACCGCTCGCGCAGCTCGCCTTTCGGCTGCCCGCCTCGTGAGCTGAGCGCTGACGCGTCATGGCTTCGATGGGCGGGTGAACTGCTTGAGGGTCCGCCCCGCGGCGGACTCCTCGATCAGCGTCGCCAGCCGTCGCGCACGGTACCCGACCAGCACCTCGGTTCCGGTCTCGTGATGGGCTTCGAGCCAGGCCCGGAACTCCTCGGGCGCGGCGAAGAAGATGGGCTTCACGCCACCGCCTCGGCGAGCGCCTCAGCCGCTCGCTCGCAGTCCGCGCGCCCGACGTCGAGGTGCGTGACCGCACGCACGGTCCGCGGGCCGAAGGCCATGACGAGCACCCCGCGGTCGGCGGCTCGTGCGACGACCGCGGCGGCCGGGGCAGCGCCGGGGCGCAGATGGAAGACGACGATGTTCGTCTCCAGCCCGTCCAAGTCGATCTCGACGGCCGCGCAGGCGGCGAGCCGCTCGCCGATCAGCCGCGCGTTGGCGTGATCGTCGGCGAGCCGGTCGACGTGGTGCTCGAGCGCATGGACGCCCGCCGCTGCGAGCACGCCAGCCTGGCGCAGCGCGCCGCCCAGCATGCGGCGATAGCGGACCAGCGCGTCGATGTCGTCGCGGCCCCCCGCGAGGACTGAGCCGACGGGACAGCCGAGGCCCTTGGAGAGCGCGATCGAGACCAGGTCGAACGGGGCGGCCAGTGTCGCGGGCTCGTCGCCGCGGGCCGCCGCGGCGTTCAGCAGCCGGGCGCCGTCGAGATAGGACGCGATGCCCCGCTCCTGTGCTCCCGCGCCGATCCGCGCCAGCTCCGCCCGATCCCACACCCGGCCGCCCTTGCGGTTCTGGGAGTTCTCGACCTCGACCAGCGTCGTTGGCGGGTACAGGAGGTGTCCGCGCGGGTTGCACGCGGCGAGGAACTCGTCGGCGGTGAAGCGGCCGTCGGCTCCGACCGCGGTGAGCTGCACGCCCCCGAGCGCCGCCGCGGCGCCGGTCTCGTGCCACATGGCGTGGCTCTCGGCGCCGACGATCACGTCGTCGCCCGGCCGACAGTAGAGCTTCAGCGCCAGTTGGTTGGCCATCGTGCCGGTGGGGACGAACAGCGCCGCCTCCTTCCCGAGGAGCTCGGCGACCCGTTCCTGCAGCCGATGCACGGTCGGATCCTCGCCGTACTGGTCGTCGCCGACTGCGGCGTCGGCGATCGCTCGGCGCATCGCGGCGGTCGGGCGGGTGACGGTGTCCGAGCGGAGGTCGACGATCGGTCGAGCCTAGAGGTCCTTCCACTCAGGCGCGGAGCGAAGCCGGCGCGTGGCGCTCGAGCGCACGGGGAACCAGCGTGCAGCTGATCGCGCCGATGGCGAGGCGCTCCGCCGTGCCGGGGCGCAGGTCACCGCGGCCGGCGCGCGGATCGCGCGCGGGCACGGGCAGGCCGAAGAGCCGATGGCCGAACTCGGCGGCGTGCACGCGCAGCGCGCGTCCGGCGTCGGGCCGGGCCAGACGCCAGCCGGCGGCGACGAGGGTCGCGCCGTGCCAGAGCTCCCACCGCCAGCGACGGAACGGGAGACGCCCCGGCGGCAGGGGGTAGAGCGCATAGGCGAACTGGAGACCCTCGACGGTGGGCATGGCAGGAGACACGCTAGTGGTTCCGGCACAGGCGAAGGCCGAGGCGTACCTTCTCGTCCCATGCCATCTCCGCTCGCCGATCGTGTCGTCGTGATGTCCGGCGGGAGTCGCGGCATCGGCTTGTCCATCGCCGTGGCGCTGGCCCGCGCCGGCGCGAGGATCGCTCTGCTGGCCAAGACCGACCAGCCGCACCCCAAGCTCCCCGGCACGATCCACACCGCCGCCGAGCAGATCGAGGCGGCCGGGGGAGAGGCGCTGCCCGTCGTCGGCGACGTTCGCGACGAGGATCAGGTCGACGCCTTCGTCGCTGCCGCCGCAGAGCGCTGGGGCCGCGTGGACGTCGTCGTCAACAACGCCTCGGCGATCAACCTCGCACCCATCGGCGCCCTCCCGCCGAAGCGCTACGACCTGATGCTCGACGTCAACGTGCGCGGGACCTACCTGCTCACCCGCGCCGCGCTGCCGTACCTGCGGCAGTCCGACCACGCGCACGTGCTGTCGCTCAGCCCGCCGCTCAGCACCGATCGGCGCTGGCTGCGCGGTTGCGCCGCGTACACGGTCTCCAAGATGGGCATGTCGATGCTGACGCTGGGCCTCGCCGAGGACGAGCGCGAGCACGGCGTCGGCGCCAACTGCCTCTGGCCGCGGACCCTGATCGCCACCGCCGCCGTGCAGAACCTGCTGGGTGGCGACGCGGCGATGGCGCAGAGCCGGACTCCGGAGATCGTGGCCGACGCGGCGCGCGTGATCCTCGAGCGTGACCCGCGCGAGGCGACCGGCAACGCGTACATGGACGACGAGGTGCTGGCCGAGGCCGGCGTCACTGATCTCGAACGCTACCGCGCCGCCGACGCCGGCGCGCCGGCGCTGGACCTCTTCGTCGACGGGTGGCCGGATCCGGCGGCTTGACCCCAGCCCGCGCGCTCAGCGCTGCGAGAGTGAGCGTAGCCAGGCCGCGACGAGCCGCTCGCGCTTCCTGACCGCCTGCTGGTCGTGCGAGCGGCGATCGCTCGGTTTCGGCGGCGTGGAAACGGGCGCCGCCGGCCGTTCGATCGTGCGCGTCGAGGCATGCTGAGTCGCGTGCAAGTTGTTGCCCCCTATGTCAAACCAACCTTGTGCGGAACACTACAAGCTCCGCACGGGGAAGCCAATGTCCGCTGCCAGACCGGAATTGTCGGCCGCCCCGACGAACGGCGCTGCGTCAAACTCACGACGTAGCAGCCGGCCCGACGCTCAGGTCGGGCGATTGCGCTGCTTCAGCTCGCGGCGGAGCGCGAAGACGAACAGCGCCGAACAGCGTCAACCCCACGCTGAGCAACGCCAGCACCGGAGTCTTGTCGGGCGCCGAGGCGCCCAACACGCTCGGAAGGAACCCGGCGGGCGGATCGGGCTCGGAACGCTCGAACGCGGCCTTGACGCCTGAGCCGGCTTCATCCTGGACCTCGCCCCGCCGGTGAGCTGCGCCCTTGGCGGCCTGCAACGACCCGGCGCCGACGGTTCCTGCGGGAAACGACGTGTTCGTCGCGGTGTACGACTCGAGGCTTTCGCTCCCGCCGCCCGCCGCGCCGCAACCGCCTTCGCTGCCGAACGCCCGCAAACGGCGCAGGCCGCGTCGCTCGAGCTGCGACACGCGGCGGACGGGCAGATCGACGCGTGCCGCCACCTGCCGGCGCGTGAGGGCGGGGAGCGGTCCCGCCCCGGCACGCATCAAGAGCACCGTCCGCGCGCGGTCGCTCAGTCGTCCGAGGCACCCAGAGAACCGCCGCACCGTGGCCCGGAGACGGCGGTTGGCCCGGCGGACGTCGCGCTCATCGGTCCGCCGCTCGACGGCGGTCGGGCGGTGACCGGCTTCCGATGTCGGATCGCGCGACGGCTGTGACCCGGCGGAGCCCGGCTGGGCCGGCGCTGACCCTGCCTCGGGGCTCCGCGCGACGTCGGCCGGCCCGGCCGGAGCGCTGGGCGCGGCTGCTCGGTCGGTGGAGCCCGGAGCCGGGGCCTGGCCGCGGGCATCCGATCGCGGAGTCGACGGAGCGCTGGACCCGGGCGCTTCGACCGGCGCGGGCGTCCGCGGCGCCGGAGCGTCCGGGAGGGGCGGCGGCTCGGGTGCCCGCGGTGCCGTCGGCTTCGGCGCCGGCAACTCGGGCGCCGAGGGTAGCGCGGGCACCGGAACCTCGGGCACCGGGGCCTTCGGGACGGTAGGCGCCTTCGGGACGGCTGGCGCCTTCGGGACGGCTGGCGCCTTCGGGACGGCTGGCGCCTTCGGGACGGGTACCGGGACCTCCGGAAGGTCGGGGTCGGGCAGCGCCTGCGCTCCGCTCGTCGCGACGCTTCCCGTTCCGCCGCCGAGCAGGAGGCCGATGGCTAGTGCGCAGATCGTGGTAGCCCGTGTCACGGTGTCTCCCTCGTTCCAGGCACTCGTACCGGAAGCGCGGGTCGGTAAACCGGCCGCGGCTTGCGGCCCCCCGGCTCGTGAGGGTCAGGCCGCGCCGGCTCGAGTGCCGCCATGGCGGCGGGCGGCGATCTGCAGCGCGACCACGAGGCCCAGCCCGACGCAGCTACCGGGAATCATCGCGGCGACCGCAAAGGCTCCGAAGCCTGCCTCGCCGAGCACCTGGTCCGTGGTCAGGATTCCGCGTGCGACAAGTGCGCCGGCGCCGCCGCCGAGCGCGCCCAACAGCGCCGCGAGGGCGATCGTGCGCGGATTGCGGCTCGTGATCGTCGCCCCGAGCCCGGCCGCGAGGCCGGAGATCGTCCACACCGTCGCGAGCCAGCGCCGCGGCGAGCTGTCCCAGCCGTCGGGCGAGGCGGCGATGAACCCCCCGACGACTCCGATCGCAGCACCCGCTCCCGCGGCCACCACCAGGCGCGCCGGCGCGGCGCGACGCGTCGCCCCGACGACGATCGCGAGGATGCCGGTGACGATGGCGCCCGACACGGCGAAGATCGTGCCGCGGTCGCCGTAGGTGTAGAGGTCGAACGACGAGCCTTTGCCTATCAGGTACTCCGCCCACGCGCCGGCCAGGGCGCCGAGCGCCGCGGCGAGGACGATCGCGCCGAAGCCTGCGAACCGGCGCGCGTGTGGTGCGGTCGGCGCCTGCTGCGACGCGACGGGCTCGGGCCCGACCGGGGCCTGGGCCTTGGCCTCGGCCTTGGGCAACGCGGGCTCGGGCGTGAACCGGCGCCTGCCCCGTGGCGGAGCCCCGCTGACCGCCGCGGCCGCCTGGGCGGCCTCGGCGAGCTCTCCCGCCGAGCCGAACCGCTCCGCCGGCTCCTTCGCAAGCGCCCGGTGCACGACGTCGTCGAAGCCCGCCGGCGCGCCCGGGACGCGCTCGGAGATGCGCGGGGGCGCGTCGATCATGTGGGCTATCAGCATCGCCGCCGGCGTCTGGCGCGGGTAGGGAACGGAGCCGGTGAGCGCCTCGCACAGCACGCACCCGAGCGAGTACACGTCGGTGCGGGCGTCGAGGGCGTCGCCGTTGATCTGCTCGGGCGACACGTATCCGGGCGTCCCGGGTAGCTGGCCGAGGCGGGTTATCTTCGTCTCCGAGCGCATCGCCTTGGCCACCCCGAAGTCGGTGAGATAGGCGTGCTCGCGGTTCTCGCGCCGGACGAGCAGGACGTTGGCCGGCTTGACGTCGCGGTGAACCAGGCCGCTGAGGTGCGCGACGTCGAGCGCCCCTGCCACCTGCGCGATCACGTCCGCGGCCCGCGGCGGTGCGAGCGGCCCCTCCCGCTCGATCACCACGCCGAGGTCGGTGCCCGGGATCAGCGGCATGACGACGTACAACTGGCCTTCGTGGTCGCCGAAGTCCTGCGGCGAGACGACGTGCGGGTGGTGGAGGCTGGCGGCGAGCCTCGCCTCGCGCTTGAAGCGCGCCCGGAAGTCCTCGTCGTAGGCCCACTCGGGGCGGATCACCTTCAGCGCCACCGGCAGGTCGAGCTCGACCTGACGCGCGCGGTAGACGACGCCCATGCCGCCTTCGGCCAGCAAGCTGTCGATCTGGTAGCCGCCGATCACCGCGCCGCTGCTCAGCCGGATGCTCATAGTGGCGTTCAACGTCCGTTCCGGCGCGAGCCGTCGTCGCGGATCTCCTCGCGAAGCGTCAGCACGGCGGCCTCCAGCACCCCGCGGCCGACGACGTTCATCAGCGCGAGCCCGAGTGCGAGGCTCTTCGCCCGGTCCTCCATGCGGGCGTCGCGCAGCAGAGTCACCTGGTTGGCGAGCGCGACCTTCTCCTCCTCGCTGGCGTTCTGCATGAGCGCCAGGCAGTAGGAGGGCAGTGCCTCGGCGGCCTTGGAGAAGGCGACGCCGTCCATCGCACGGCTCACCTCTCCCGCGCGTGCGCCGGCCCGGCGGCGGTCGACGCCTCGATCCGCGGCGTTGAGCACGACCTGGAGGAAGCCGCTCGGCCCGACACCGACGTCCTGCTCGCCCGCGCGCACGATGAACAGCGAGGAGCGGAAGATCGCCATCGCCCCGAAGCCGGCGATCAGGACGCGGGTCCACCGCAGGGCGTCGTCTGTCTCCGCGCCGAAGCGCCAGTCGAACGCGTGGATGAGCCCGAGCGCAGCAAGCGCGGCGACGGCGTTGATGCCGATGTAGAGGACTGCGGCCGGGCTGCGCAGCGCAGCGCCGGGCGCGTCGCGGTAGCGGGCGATCAGCTCGCCGAGGCCGACCAGTGCGCCGATGAGTGCGACCGCCGCGTAGTCCATGTCATCGGGTCATGGGGTGTCACGTGCGAGGGCCGCCATCTTCGCTCCGGTGTCGGTGATCTCCACGAGTTCGGAGTCCTCGTTCCCGGACGACTTGACGAAGCCGCCGTCCTTGGCCGTCTTGAGCGCGGACGCGAACGCGGTGAGCTGCAGGCCGGTCATCGGCCACAGCTCGGAGACGGCAAGCGGTCCGGACCCCGACAGCGTGGTGAGAAGCTGAAGCGCCGCGTCGTCGGAGGACTGCGCGGGACCCGACTTCCCTTGGAGGATCTCGAGGAACGTGCCGAAGGAGTCGGCGTTGTTGGGCCTTGGCTCCGCCATCCGGGGCAAGCCTAATCGGACTGCGCAGCCGCGTCGAGTGCCGCCACGTGCATGAGTGGCCCGGCGGGTGACCGGGAGCGACTCCAACCGAGCGCCATCGGGGCCGCCGCGCAGCGACTCGGGTGGTTCGTGCCTCTAGCCGGATCGAGGCTCGAGATCGTCGGCGGCGTTGAAGAAGTGGAACCGACTGCCGCCGAGGCCCTTGGCCCGGTACATCGCGGCGTCGGCGGCGCGGAGCAGTTGCGCCCCGGTCTCCTCGGGAGCCGACTGGATCGCGATGCCGATGCTCGCCGTGACGACGGTCGGCTTCCCGGTACCGAGATCCAGGGGCTCGGCGATCGCGCGGATCATCCGATTGGCCGCTGCGGCCGCCTCTGCCGTGTCCTTCACGTTCTCGAGCAGGACGGCGAACTCGTCCCCGCCCAGCCGGGCCACGGTGTCGATCTCGCGTACGGCGGGCTCGAGCCGTTCGGCCACGGCCCGCAGCAGCTCGTCTCCCGCCTCGTGACCCAGGGTGTCGTTGACCGCCTTCAGCCCGTCGAGGTCGACGAACAGCAGCGCAGCCTTGGACTGGATGCGCTTGGCACGGCGGAGTGCCTTGTCGGCGACCTCGTGGAACGCTGCCCGGTTGGCGAGCCCGGTCAGCTCGTCGTGATTGGCGAGGTGGCTCAGGCGTTCCGCCCGGTGGCGGCTCTCCGTGACGTCCTCGGCGACCGCCAGGCCGGCCTGCACCGCGCCGTGGTCGTCGCGGACGGGGCCGAAGGTGACCCGGTACAAGCAACTGCCGTCCTCGGACGCATAGTCGATGTCGCGGCGTTCGCCCCGCAGCGCGGCGCGCGCCGATTGCTCGAGCTGCTTCCACGCGTGAGGTGGCAACGTTCCCCGCAGCTTGCGTCCGCTGAGCGCCTCGTACCCCGGATCGCGCTGCACCAGGACCTCGCCCTCGGCGACGAGCAGCCGCAGCTCGTGGTCGAAGAGCAGGACGCTTGACCGCTGCAGGTTCCGGGCGAGGCTGCGGTAGAGCTCCTCGCCCAGCCGCAGCGCCTCTTCGGCACGGCTCCGCATCACCAGCGGCTTGAACTGGAGCACGGAGCTCACCGGCTCACCGTGGTCGCCCGAGGGCCGCAGGGTGTAACGGACACCGACCGCCGCGCCGTCCCTGCGCCAGAACACGTCGACCTCTCCGGCCCGCTCGCTGCCGTCCCGAAGCGCCGTCTCGATCGGCGATGCGCTCCGGGGGTACGGCGTGCCATTGGGATACGAGTGGTGCACGAGGTCATGCATGGAGCGGCCGATCGCGTGCTCCGCGCTCCAGCCGAGGAGGCGGACCGCCGCCGAGTTCATCGAGTGGATCGTCCCGTCCGACCGCAGTCCGACGAGCCCTTCGTCGCTCGTGACCGGCGGCATTTCGGTATGGGACGCGCCGAGTTGGCGCCGCTGCCCGTTGGCAGCCCGCTTGAACCGCGAGCTTCCGGTGGACGAGCCCTCGAGCGTGCCGACCGTCCGCGTGAGCACCGCGACCACGGTCGGGTCGAACTGGCTCCCGGCGTGAGCCTGCAGCTCGGCGAGCGCCCGTTCGGGGGAGCGGGCGGAGCGGTAGGGCCGATCGGTCGTCATGGCGTGGAAGGCGTCGCAGCAGAACACGACGCGCGCGACGAGGGGGATGGCCTCGCCGGCCAGGCCGTCCGGGTACCCTGCCCCGTCCCAGCGCTCGTGGCAGGAACGCACGATCGACCCCACGCGACCAAGCAGCCCTCCGACTTCCGCGAGCATGTGATGTCCCTCGACCGTGTGCGTCTTGATGACCGTGAACTCCTTCTGGGTGAGGGGACCCCGGCGGTTGATGATCTCGTTGTCGATCGCGAGCTTCCCGACATCGTGCAGCAGGGCCGCGAACTCGAGCTCGATGCGATCCTGGCCGGCCATCCCCAGCTCGTCGCCGACCTGCATCGAGAGGTTGACGACCCCTCGGCCGTGTTCGCCGGTGAGCCGGTCGTCGGCCGCGATAACGCGGTCGAGCAGCAGCGCGGAGCCGCGATAGGCACTCGAGAGCTCGATGCTCTGCTCGATGCGTAGGGCGCGGTCGCGGGCGAAGACCATGAGGAGGCCGATCAGCGGGAGCATCAGGAGAAACGCGTAGGGATCGACGGCGGTGGAGAAGCTGACGAGCAGCCCGACGCACGACAGCAGCGTGTCGGCGACACAGATCCATCCGAGCTCGCGAACCGCCAGGGGCGGCGGAGTGCCGAGCCCCAGCCAGAGGCGAGCGCTCGAGATCGCGATGTCCCCGGCGAACTGGGCGGCGAGCGCGAGCAGGTAGACCGGCCAATCGCCGAAGGCCGGAGTGTCGGCTCCGGCCAGGCCGAGGACCAGGACCGGACCGATGCAATAGAGCGCATCGCCGAGCTCCACCACCGCGCGGTTGACAGGTGTGTATCCGGTGAGGTAGCGCGGCAGCCTGCCGAGCAGCAGCCCTGCCGCGACGAACAGGGGCACGGCTGCCGTGGGGAGGACGAACAGCATCGGCACGAACACGAGCTGGGTGGGAACCGTGGATCCGACGCCGCTCTCGAATTCCACCCTTGAGGCGATCGCGTACAGGAGGGTGAGGGCCACGGCCGTCGGCACCGACAGATCCCGCGGCGAGGGCAGCAGCGCCAGCAGCGCGACGGCGACGAGCACGAACAGGGCGGCGAAGGTGACCTCGACTCGCAGCTCCCTGCCGGCCAGGGACTGCGTGGGCCGCTCCCGAGCCGCCGTGAGGAGCGTCTCCACCGACGCGTCGACGTACCGCGGAGTCCCGAACCAGATCGTGCGCACGCTATCGGCGCAGGGTAGCGCCGCAGCCTCGAGACCTGGTCATCGTGCGAGACCGCGGCTGTGCCGCTTGGAATGCGGTCCGATCGGGTAGACACTTCCGCGTCCGGGCCCCCCATCGGGAGTTCACTCATGAGCTGTCCCTACCCGGCGATGCGTGGCCAATGCGCAGGCGTGCTTGCGGCCACCGCTCTCGCAATCTTCGCGCCCTCCGCTCAGGCGGAGTCGACCGTGGCCGTGCCCGCCGCGTGCGACGGTCAAGTCGCCGAGCAGCCGTTCACGCCTTGGGCGGACCCGGCCAGCTACGTGCTCGCGCCCAACGGCACGGTGGAGAGCCGCGCGGGCTGGAATCTCGGGGGCGGGGCCACCCGCACCTCGGGCAACGAGACCTTTCACGTGCATGACGAGGATGACGCGTCTTCACTTGCCCTTCCTCCCGGATCGTCGGCCACGACGGCTCCCATGTGCGTCGGCCTCGAGCACCCGACGCTCCGCTTCTTCGCCCGCAACCGCGGCTCGGTGTTCTCGTGGCTGCTCGTCGAGGTGCTCTTCGAGGACGCCACCGGTGACAGCCGCGCCGTGCCGATCGGCGCCTACCTCGGGACGCCCGCCTGGCAGCCCACGCCCCCCGTCGCGGTGGTTGCGAACCTCTTCTCCGTCCTGCCCGGCGAGCACGTGGACGTCGCCTTCCGCTTCACTCCGCAAGGCGCTGGGGATTGGTCGATCGACGACGTGTACGTGGATCCATTCCGTCACGGCTGAGCGCCGGCCGGCTAGCCGAGGGGACGGCGATCAACCGGGGGTCGTGAGCTTCCGGGCGGGCCATACTTCGAAGCCCTACGGCGCCTCGCGCGCCGTCAGCGAACGAGAGGAGGGACGATGCCGCTCTATCTATCGAGGTTCAGCTACACGCCCGAGACATGGGCCAGGATGATCGGCAGCCCAGAGGACCGCCGAACGGCCGCCCAGTCCTACATCGAGTCGGTCGGTGGGAAGCTCCACGGGTTCTGGTACGCCTTCGGCGCACACGACGGCTACACCTTGTGGGAGGCCCCCGACAACGTGTCGATGGCCGCGGTTGCGCTGGCGATCGCGGGCGGCGGTGCGCTCGGCTCGCTGGAGACGACCGTCCTCCTGACGGTCGACGAGACGATGGAGGCCCTGCGCAAGGCTGAGCAGGTCCGGTACCAAGCGCCTGGCGCGTAGGCTCGAAAGCGCCACCGGCGCAGTGCTCATCGCGCTCGACATCCGCGTGGCGCTCGAGCGCCGCTGACGTCACCTTCGCTTCGGACGGCCCGGCGTCGCCGGCGCGTGAAGGTTCACGCCACGGCAGCGAGGAGGGAGAGCGCCGCGTCGGCCGGAGGCAGCTCGCGAATGTCGGAGGCGATGCCGGCGGCCGCCTGCGTGTAAGTGTCGTCGGCGACGACGGCTGCGATCGCGTCGTGCAGATCCGCGGAGTCGACGGCGCTGCGGACGGCGCCACGGTCGCGTGGCTCCACGACGACGCCTGCCCCGACCGCGGCGACGCGGCGGCCGTTCTCCGGCTGGTCGGCGAAGAGCGGCGTCACGACCAGGGGCACGCCGGCGGCCAGCGCGCCCAGCGTGGTGCCCGACCCGCCGTGGCACACGACGACGCGTGCGTGCGGGAGCACGTCGGCCTGCGCGACCCAGCGAGCGATGTGCACGTGCGCGCCCGGCACCGCCAAGCGCGTCTCGTCGATCGCCTCGCCGGTGGTGAGCAGGACGCGAGCCGGAAGACCGGCCACGGACTTCAGCGCGACGTCGTAGATCGGCGCCGCCGTCGGGACGCTCGCCGTAACGCTGCCGAAAGTCACGTACACGAGCGGGCGATCATCGCCGGGCCACCAGTCCGTCAGCGGTCGGGTAGGCGCTTCCGCCGCCGGATCGCGGAAGCGATGAGCTTGCGGCGGGCCCGCCACCCCCGGGTCCTCGAGCGACGCCGCCGCGCCGGCAGGCATCGATGAACGGGACCGTCGGATTGAAGTGCCCAGCGCCGCGAGTGCAAGCGAACAAGACGCGCACCGCGCGACCGTACAAGACTGGCGCACGGCAGAACCGCGGCCCGCACAGGACCGAGCGTCCCTTAGAGCGCGTCGAGGATGATCGACCAGAGCCGCTCGACGTCTTGCTCGGTCGTCGCGGTGGCTCCGACGGAGACCCTGAGAAAGCGCTGCTCGTCGATCGTGGATGCTGTCACGTAGACGCTGCCAGATCCGTTGATCGCCTCGGCGAGGGCGCTCGTCGCGCCGTTGCCGTCGACGTGGCGGAAGCAGACCAGACCGAACGAGACGGGCGCCGTGCGCAGCAGCGAAGGGTGGTCGTCGACCAGGTCGCCGAACTGCCGCGCGAGCCGCACGTGCTCCCGGATGTGGTGGCGGATGCCGCGAGCGCCGTAGCTGCGCAGCACCCACCACAACTTCAGTGCGCGGAAACGCCGCCCGAGCGGCACATGCCAGTCTCGGTAATCGATCACGTCGCCGGACGCGGACGCCGCGTTCTGAAGGTACGGCGGAAGGATCGACATCGTGCGGATCAGCGGCGCGCGGTCGGCAACCCAGAACACGCTGCAGTCGAAGTTCGTGAACATCCACTTGTGCGCGTTGAAGACGTAGCTGTCCGCGCGCTCCACGCCTTCCTGACGCCCTCGGAACTCCGGGCAGATCATCGCCGAGCCCGCGTAGGCGGCGTCGACGTGGTGCCATAGAGCGTGCCGCCGCGCGATCGTGGCGACTTCGCGCACCGGGTCGACTGCGGCGGTCGCCGTCGTGCCGATCGCGCTCGTTACGACAGCCGGCACCAGGCCCGCAGCCAGGTCCCGCTCGATCGCCGCCTCGAGGGACTCGGGCCGTAGCGCGAAGCGCTCGTCCACGTCGATCAGCCGCACGTGCCGGATTCCGGCTACGCGCGCTCCCTTCTCGATCGAAGAGTGCGCCTGTGACGACGAATACGCGACGACGTCGCCGATCGATGCGCCACGATCGACGGCGATCTGGCGTGCGACCACGTGCGCGACATGCGTCGAGTCCGACGCGCTCATCTGGATCACCCCGCCGCCCGGCCCGACCGCCGTCTTCCACTTCTGTGGGAGGCCGAGCAGGTCGACCAGCCAGTCGAGGACGTGAGCCTCGATCTCGGTGACCGCGGGGCTCGTCGACCACAGCATGCCCTGCGCCCCCAGGGCGGCCGCCACCAGCTCGGCCAGGATCGACGGGGGCGACGTGTTGGCCGGGAAGTAGCCGAACCAACCGGGCGACTGCCACTGGGTCATGCCCGGGAGCACGACCGCGTCGAGGTCGCGGACGAGCGCCTCGAAGGGCTCCGGGTCCTCCGGAGCAGCGGAGGGCAGCATCGCGCGAACGTCGCCTGGCTCGACCTTCGGCTGCACCGGCAGCTCGCCGACCTGCGCCATATACCGCGCGACCCAATCGACCAGCGCGTACCCATGCCGGCGAAACTCGTCGGGTGTCATGTGGAACGAGTCCGTCATCAGACGATCGACCCTACGTGGTGTCCGGGAGCGCCGCGCGACGACGCAAGCGACGATCTGGGTCTCTGCTGATCGGTTGAGGTACGCTTGCACGTTCCTCGGCCTGATGTCGAGCGACGATTCATGTTCGGCGGCCGAACCGCTGAAGCTGGACGTGAGGGACGCCCGGCGGCAGTCCCGGATCCGCCGACGCGGATACACCCCCCATGGGTTCACTGAGAACACTCAAGTCGGAGCCGTCCCTCATCGTGCGCGAGCGCGAGGCCGCCTGTCGCGTCTTCGAGATCTCGAACGACCTGCTGGGCTGCGCCAACGATGAGGGCTACTTCACCGCGCTGAATCCGGCCTGGGAAAGGACGCTCGGTTTCTCACGCGAAAAGCTGATGGGCCAGCCGTTCATCGAGTTCGTTCATCCCGCCGACCGGGCGGCCACCCTGGCCGAGGTGGAGCGGCTGCGAGGCGATGGCTCGCCAACGCTGGCGTTCGAGAACCGCTACGCGGTCAAGGACGGGGGCTGGTGCTGGCTGTCATGGCAGGTCGCCGTGCGCAGCGACACCCTTCACTTCGTGGCGCACGACGTCACCAGGCGCGTTGCGACCGAGCAGCGTCGCCACCTGCTCGCGAATCTGGCCGAGGGCATCGATGACGCGATCCTGACCAAGACCACAGACGGTGTGATCACGTCCTGGAACAAAGCCGCGGAGTGGTTGTACGGGTTCACGGCGGACGAGGCGATCGGTCGGTCGATGGTCGGTCTGATCGTCCCGAAGGAACGCAGCCACGAGCCGAAGATGATCGTTGAGAGGCTGCTGGCGGGAGAGGGTGTCCGGCAGTACACGACCCAGAGATTGCGCAAGGACGGCACGATGTTGGCCGTGTCGTTGACGGCCTCCTTGCTGCGCGACGACCAACAAAGTGTCCTCGGCGTCGCCGTTGTCAGTCGTGACATCTCCGAACTGAGTCTCGAGGACGCTCAGGTGCGCGGCGAGATCGACACGCTGGTCTGGGTGGGACGAATCCGCGACGCCATCGACGAGGGCCGGATCGTCTTCCATGCTCAGCCGATCATCAGCCTGCGGGGGAAACAGACGTCGTACGAACTGCTCTGTCGGATGATGGGTCGCGATGGAGAGCTCGTCTCGCCGGTACGGTTCCTGCCGGTCGCTGAGAACTACGGCTTGATCGGGGAACTGGACCTGCTGGCCGTGGACGAGGCGGCCGCTCAGATCGCAAAAAGCCATGAGGTGAGCATCAACCTCTCGACGACGACCGTCGGGCGGCGCCACATCGTCGATGTGATCGCTGAGAAGTTGGTCAGCGCCGGCGCTGACCCGTCCAAGTTGACGATCGAGATAACCGAGACCGCGCTGATGAAGGACATCGTCGCCGCCCAGCGCTTCGCTACCGGAGTCGCCGCTCTGGGATGTCGACTGGCTCTCGATGACTTCGGCACGGGGTTCGGTGGATTCACCTACCTGAAGAAGCTGCAGATCGACCGTCTGAAGATCGACGTCGAGTTCGTCCGCGACTTGCACACCAGTCTCGCCAGCCAGCACGTGGTCAAGGCGGTCGTGTCGTTGGCCAAGGGGTTCAACCTCGATACGGTCGCCGAGGGGGTCGAGGACCAACGGATCTTCGATCTGCTCGATGGCTTCGGAGTGACGCACGTCCAGGGTTACTTCCTGGCTAGGCCGGCTGCCATCTCCGACGTTCTCGGCCCCCGTGTCACTGGCCGCGAAGAATCGACCGGTCGTGGCGAACGCTGAGGAACACGACGAGCGATTCGGACGCGGCTTGCGCCGCATCGCGATGGTGGTTGAGCTCCTCACTCTCTCGGGAAAGGAGGCCGTCGCCCAGATCGCGCCTCTCGTTCATGCGCAGCTGCGCGTGCTGCCAGCGCCGGGAGTGGCCCCCGCGCGCAGCTATGAGACCCGCGAGTAGTTCCTCGACTACTTCGCCGAGGCGAAGGCACACGGGATCCGAATCGAGCCCGATGCTTCCGAGATCCGCGTCAGTCCCTCGGGGGCGGTGCTCGTAGCGGGAGCGCTGCGAGTCACGAGCCCCGGAGGAGTAAACGTGACTCCCGCGTGGTTCGTCTACACCTTTCGGGACGGTCTCATCGCGTCGTTGGGAAACTACCTCGACCGCGAGATGGCCGAGGGGGCCGCGGGCCTCGCACGCCCCCACGGCGCCGCATGACTCGCCGATGACGGCATTGTCTCGTGCCCGGCCGGCCAGAAGGTCATCATTCCGAGAAACCCCGCCGTTGCGGGGCTTCTGTGACAAGCGGCTGAAGGGACTCGAACCCTCGACCTTCTGCATGGCAAGCAGACGCTCTAGCCAACTGAGCTACAGCCGCGCGGAGGGGAGAATCATAGCTCCAGCGCACCCCGGCGTATTTCCAGGCAATTTCGCCCGCAGCTCACCGATCCGCCGATCCGCCGATCCGCCCGGCTGGCTTGACCTTCTGCAGTGATGCAGAAGGCTGATGCTCCGGAAGCCCCGAATCATGCGTCCACACGGGCTCATTTGGGCCATCCTGGGGAGAAGTGCCGGGAGAAAGTCTGTCCGAGTGACGTGATGCCTGATGGCCGAGTCGCCGGACAGTGCTCCTCCCGCGCCGGGAGCACTTCGGCGGCCGCATCGTCATCGTCATGCAGAAGCTGTGCGCACAGCCGAACGTCGCGGTCGTCAAGCTGTGACGCGCTCCACGACTGAGTGTCGACTGCGAGACTCGGGGTCAGTCCGCTGTGGTCGTTAGGGATGGCAAACGGGCCCGCCGAGCCCGTGCGGCGGGGAGGCTCGTCAGATGCTTGACGAGCCGCACTCCAGTCGCTAGCTCGTCGAGCTCCGGCTCGCAGTGCATGCTGCGATGCAGCGCGGCCGCCAGATCGGAACAGCCCAGGTCCAGCACCTGGTCGGAGAGCTCGTCTCGCGACAGCGGGAAGACATCGTGAGCGAGAAGCAACCAGCGGGCAGTCAGGGAGAGGACCCCGCGTACCTGCTCGAGCGCGGCTCCCCTGTCCCCACTATCGACGATCCGCTCGGTGAAGCTAAGCGCGCTCTGCGCCTGTCGTACCTTCCGAGTCGCGTCCGGCCACCCATCGTGGCTTGCCACGTGAGTGGCAGCGCTCTGCACGACACCGTCGTCGAACAGGATGCAGCCGTACCAGACGGACCAGTGCACGAGGTCATCGCCGGATCGGAGCTTCGCCATGAAGCTCTTGGCATCGTCACAATAGAGGTCGACGTCCTCGGCGGGGTGCCCGATCTCGGGCCGCCCCCCGATCACGTGGTAATCGAGGTCGCTCACCCGCGTTCGCCGTGCACGCGCCGTGGAGCCGGAGAGGATGAGAGCATGCGCCCCGGCGTCTCGGCTGCGCGCCTCGACCGTAGCCGTGATCGCGGCCAGCTCGGAAGGCTGATTGCGCGCAGCTCGAGCACGGTCGAATCGCAGTCGATCCGTCCAAACACCGGCGTCGGCCACATCCATCTCCGAGAGCGCCCCTCGTACGGGAGCCGGTTGCTTCCACTTCCGCGTCACCGTCGTCATGTGGCCTCAGCTTCCGCCGCCACCACGGCGTCCTCGACGTCTGACAGGACATCCTCGATGGAGACCTCGCCGAGGTCAGGGTCTTCGCCGTCGTAGAAGACCGCCTTACGTGCCTCATTCAGAGACCGGTGGAGGTCCGAGAGATCCTTGGGCAGCACGCCCGTCGCATGAAGGCTCCTCGCGGCCTCCGTGCGTTTCCAGTGCTTCTCGTCGATCGCGATACCGCGAGCCGCGGCCAAGGCATCGATCGCGGCTTCCAAGCTTGCGAAGCCCCATTGCAGCGCGTCCCTCGGGTCACCGCCGGTGGCTTCGTCCTGGGCCTTCGTGAGGTGCTCGCGTGCGACCTGCACTTTCGGCTTGGGTGACACGCGCCGATGGTACGCCCCGGGGCGGCGCGCTAGTGGACTTGCTGACGTGGGGTGACTGTCATGCTCCGCACCTGAGGTCCTCGAGCAGCGCGCCCAGCACGAGCTCCTCCGGTACAGGGACGGGCTCTGCGTCGTCGCCGTTTTGCGCCTCCGGCCCTGCCGGCGCCTCCAGTCGCCACGGGGTGGCCCGCACCCGCTCGGTCAGGTACTCGAGGATCTTCAGTCCCGCCTGGTCCTGGTCTCCGTGGTGCTGGATCGTCGCGCCCGCGGCATGGAGATCGTCGAGCAGGGCCAGGACGGCGGCGTTGGGCCATCCGCCCGTGCAGATCAGCGGGGGGCACAACGTGCCAAGGGCCAGCTCGGCGGCGCGGACCACGACGGGGTTCTCGCAGGTGAAGATCGTGGCGCCGGCCGGCCAGCCCAGCGGCTGCTCCCGCAGCTGCCCGTAGGTGAGGACCACGGCTTGACCCCGCAGGGCACGCAGCGCGCGGGGCAGCGGCGACTCGCCGGCCGGTGCCAGCCCGAGGGTCAGAACGGCGCATGACAGTGGATCGACCTCGACGCCGTGGCCCAGCCACAGCTGGCGCTTCTGGATCGGGTCCAGGCTCCGGCCGGCGTTGCCGACCCGCCAGGAGAGCAGGGTCGTGGCCAGCCGGCCGAGCGCCTTGTCCGGGTCGTCGAGCGCGTGAGCATCGCCGTCGAAGAGCTCGGCGGCGAGGGTGGAGCGGGCGACCTGCGGCGAGCGAGGCAGCCCGGCGATCACCTCCAGCGCCGTCGCCACCAGCGCCCGCTCGGCGGGACCGGGGGAGCCGACGCCCTGGACGTGTTCCGCCCAGTCGCCGAGTCCCTGATGGGCACGCACGACCGGGTGGTCGGCGAGCCAAGCGCCGAACGCGATCCGGCGCTCGCGCTGCGCGCGGCTCTCGGCCGGGAGGTCGCGCGGAGGAGCGCCGACGGCGTGGGTCAGGATCGTGTCCAGGTCGCCCCCGGCCGCGGTGACCGCCGCGTCGAGACGCGCCAGCGTGGTCTTGAACGGCGCACCGGCGAGCACCGTCATGCTCCGACCGGGCCACGGCAGGCCGTCCAGCGCGAACGCCTCCTCGGCCGTGACCTCCGGCACCGTGATGCGGGCGTCTCCCGCGGCTCCGCGGCGCTCACGGCTCGCGTGCGCCGCCCGCCAGAGCCGCTCGAGGGCCGGGTCGGCGAACCCGGTCACGCCGGGTCGAGCTGATCCTGCTCGAGCTCGCGGAGGCGGTCGCCGTCCCAGAGGAAGCGGATCGCGTGCACTCCAAAATCTCCCTGCTCACGGTGCAGCTGGTAGATCCCGAGCTGCGGGACGGTCCGGTAGGTGCCCCAGAGCTCATGCGACGTCATCACGAGGTCGAGGTCGAAGGCCACCGTCGCGCCGAGCACCCGCTCGCGCGTCTCGTCGTCGATGCCCGACAGCGCCTCGTCGAGCATCACCAGGCGCGGCGCCGGCGTGTCGCCGTACAGGGCGGCGGCCGCCGCGAACAGCGGCAGGTGGATGAGGACTGCCTGCTCACCGCCCGAGCCGACAGCGTGGCGGCGCGCGGTGAGGCGCGCGGCGTGGCCGTCGACCTCCAGCAGCAGCCCGAAGGCGAACCACCGGCGGTAGTCGAAGGCATCGGCCAGCAGTGCGGCCATGGGGACGGGCTGACCGGCCTCGGCCTCCGCGCGGCGCGCCTCGTCGATGCGGGCGCGGAAGAAGTCGACCAGTGCGCTGCGGTTGGCGTTGTCGTGCCAGCGGGCGCGCTTGGTCAGCAGGTCCGCGGTCCGGCGCCGGTCCCCGGTTTCGTCGTCTAACGCGTGCCACTCGAGCTGGACGACCTTGCCTCCGGCAGTGGGCGCACCGCGGAGCACCGCGTTCATCGACACGACGCTCGATCGGACGGTGTGTATGCGCAGCCGCAGGTGCTCGGCGAGCTCCTCGACCAGCGCGTCGTTGAACACGCGCCGCTCCTCGGCGGACAGGACCCGCTCGCGCTCGGCGATCTCGCCGTCCAGGGCATCGAGGACCTCGGCCAGTCCCCGAGCTCCCGCGCCCTCGCTGACGTGCACGAGGACGAGGCCGTCGGCGTCCTGGCTGGCGTGGGCGCCCATGTCGGCGTCGGCCAGCTCGCGGTCGAGCAGGGCGACCCGGCGCAGCACCTCCTGGGCCAGCTCGCCCGCCGAGGAGCGCACGGTCAGCAGCTCGGCGGGCAGCGCTCGCGCCACTTCCAGTGCCCGGGTCAGCGGCCAGCGCGCCGCCTCGGCTTGGTCGGGCGGCGCGGCGTCCCCGACGGCCAGCGGGAGCAGGCCGGCGGCGGCCGGTCGGGCGAACGCGGCGACCGCGGTCTCACGCCGTCGCGCGGACCTGTCACGGTCCTGCTCGGCGGCGGACTCGGCGGCGGACAGCTCGTGGACGGCACGGTCGGCCCCTCTCTCGCTCGCGTCCAGGCCGTCGCGGTGGCCGCGGGCCGCGCGCAGCTCCTGGGTGACCCGAGCATGGCGCGCGCGCACCTCGGCCGCCGTGTCGCCCAGGGCCGCCTCACGCGCGGCGTGCTCGGCGGCCAGCCGCTCGGCCTCCTGGCGCTCAGGCTTGGCCGCGTGCACGCGCTCGGCCGCGGCGGCCTGCAGGGCAGCCAGCCGCTCTCGGCCGACCGTGACCCGGTCGTCGGCATCGGCCGCGGCCGACCACTCGCGCGCCGCGCCGGGCGCGCCGGCGACGTAGCCCGCGCACGCCTCGCGGCGCAGGGCCAGCGCGTCGGCGTCGAGGTCTGGTGCCAGCCGGTGCTCGGCGGCGTGCTCGCGCCGGGCGGCAGCGCGGGCCACCTGCTCGTCGGCGGCCGCTCGGGCGGCGGCGACGACCTGCTCGTGCTCGGCGGCCAAGCGGGCGTGGAGGGCATGCGCGACGCCCAGCGCCCGCAGCGCGGCGGCGACCTCGTCGCTGGACGGGAAGATCGCCAACTCCTCGCGCAGCCGCGCCAGGCGGCCGTCGAGCGTGGTCGCCTCGGTGACCAGACGGTCGCCCCGGGCCGCGAGGTCGGCCTCGCGCCGGGCAAGGGCAGCGATCTCCCGCGCTCGCCGCTCCGCGCGCGCGGCGGCTCCGATGTAGTCGACGTGGTCCTTGCCGGCGGCGCCGGACAGGGGCCCCAGGCCAAATCCACCGTAGGAGTCGATGGCTGCTGCGGGCCCGCCGGATGGACTGCGGGGCGCGTCGAGCGCAACCCGCCGCAGCAATCTCTCGATCAGCGGCCCGTCGACGCCTGCACCCTCGACGGGCCGCAGGACGTCAGCCAGCGTCCGTGCGCTCGGTGCCGGGTCGCCGGCCACGAGGACGATGTCCTCGGTGCGCGCGTCAAGTGCCCGCCCGTCGGGCGTCACCCACGCATCGAGGATCCCCATCGCCTCCAGTCCCGCCTCCAGCGCCGTCCGCACCTCGGCGGCGACGCCGTCGTGGAAGTCGACGAGGCGCCACAGGGGGGCGCCGGGGCGGTCGTGGCGCGACGCGCGGCGCAGCGGGCCCGCGAGCGGAGGCTCGTCGTGCTCGGCCTCCAGGCGCTCGCGCCGGGCGGCCAGCGGCGCTGCCTCGGCCCTCAGCGTGTCGCGCTCGGCCAGCAGCGCCGCCCGCTCGCCGGCCAGCGCATCGGCCCGCGCCGCGGCCATCACCGCCAGGCGGTCCGCTCCGGCGCCGCCGCCGTGGGCGTGCATGCGGGCCTCCTCCAGCGGGCGTTCGAGCGCGTCCGGGTCGGTGGGCGCGGCCCCGTCCAGCTCGACGAGCGCTGAGCGCCACGTGTCGATGCTCGCGTCGAGGGACTCCCGTGCGGCGCCGAGCAGCTCGTCGGCGACCTCCCGGCGGTCATCCGCTTCGCGCAGGCGGTCGGCGGCGGCCGACTCCGCCTCGCGGGCGCGGGCCAGGCGGCTCGTGGCTCGCGCGGCGTCACGGACCAGCTCGCCGTGGCGCTCGAGCACCGCGCGCCATCCCCGAGCCAAGTCCTGGGCCAGGTCGGCCCAGGACTGCGGGCTCACCCCCTCGTTGACGAGCTGCGCGGCCAGCGTGGCGTGGCGCGTGCCAAGACCGGCTCGTTGCGCTTCCGCGCCGAGCTCGTCCAGGACGTCCTGCGCGCGCCGGCGCGCTTCGTCGGCGGCGGCCCGGGCGGTCAGGAGCTCGGCCTCCGCGGTGGTCGCCGCGCCGCGCGCCTCCTCGGCCGCCTGCTCACGGGCGTCGGCGGCGCGGGCCTGCGCGGCCGCACGCTCGCGAAGCTGCTCGACCTCCGCCACCGAGCCCCACTCCGAGGAGGTGAGCAGGGCTCGCTCCTCGCCCTCGAGGCGGTCCGCGGCCGCACGTGCCGACGCAAGCTCCTCGCGGAGGCCGGCAAGGTCGCGCACCGCGGTCTCGCGCTCGTCGGTCCGGCGGCGCGCCTGCGCCGCGGCGCGGTCGTGATTGGAGACCGCGGCCCGCAGCTCCGCGGCACGGTCGCGCAGCACGGAGCAGAGGTACGTGTGGTAGGTCTGCTCGTGGAAGCGCCGGGCGCGCCCGCGCACCGCCCGCAGGCGGGCCAGCCCCTGTTCAAGGGACTCGAGCTGCTCCAGGCCGGCCGCCACGCGCCGCATGAGCGTGTCGTCGACGGTGGGCAGACCGGCCGAGAGCATCCCGGCGACGCCGTCGGGGTCCAGCGTCTTGGACAGGTGCGGGCGACGCAGCTCGAGCATCAGGCGCAGCATCGTCTGGTACTGCTCCATCCCCGCGAACCCGAAGACGAGCGCGTTGAGACGCTCGCGGTAGGCGGCCTGGTGGTCGAGCACCTCGCCGTCGTCGCCGAGCTCGGCGACCAGGTCGGCCCGTGACAGCGGCTCGCGGCCGCGCAGCAGCGAGAGGTCCTCGCCGATCCGCCGATCGTGCGCGACGAAGTGCCAGCGGCGGACCTCGGGCAGTGAGCGGTTGGCCTTCAGGCCGACGCCCGCCGTGATTCGCTGCACCCCGCCGTCGTCGGCGATCCGCTCGAACTCCACCCACACGTAGCCGATGCGCTGGTCGTCGTCGACGCAACCGACGAGGTTCCACTTCATCTGCTTGGCCGCGCGCGCGAACGGGTCGAGCTTGTGCGGGGCGATGTCGCCGTCGAGGCAGAATGGCAGCAGCAGCTCCAGGGCCTTCGTCTTGCCCGACGTGTTGTGCCCGCGCAGCAGCAGGCGACCGCCGGAGAAGACGAAGACCTGGTTGCCGTACTCGTACAGGTTCACGATGCCGGCACGCACGGGCCGGAAGCGCCGCGGGTCGCTCATGCCCGCGCTCCGGCCGTGCGCAGCTCGGGGGAGCGAAAGCGCGCAGCCAGCGGCCGGGGCCGCAGGCCGTCCTCGTCCTCCCGGGCGAGATCGAGGGCGCAGAGCACGGCGGTCGCGTCGCGGGCCAGTCGAGACACCTGGAGGGGGTCGTCGGCGTCGCGCTGCCAGTGCTCGCCGTGGCGCGTCACCAGCCTGCGCACGTGCTCGCGCACGGCCTCGGCGCTGATGACCGCGTCGTCGTCCCGGGCGGCCAGGACGTCGCACAGCAGGAGGGCGACCTGCTTGACCGTCGCGTTGGTCGGGAACGCGACGTCGCTCAGCGCGCGGTCGGTGGCGATCATCGCCGTACCCTCGGCGCGGCGCTCGACCGCCAGCCCGGTCGCCTCGCCGACCCGTTCCTCGAGGCGCTGGCGCTGGCTAAGGAAGTAGGCACGGTCGGACTCGTCGAGATCGTCGAGCAGGACGACGGGGTCCTCCGCCAGCCGTCGCGCCAGCCGGTGCAGGCGGCGGCGGTTCTCCCCCTCGGCGGTCGGGGCGTAAGCGCCGTCGTCGGCGAGCAGGTCGGCCACCGACTCGGCACCCAGAGCCGCCACCGGGTCGCGGAGCACGAGGGCCAGACGCCGTCGGTCGACGGTCAGCAGCGCCTCGTCCTCGCCTCCCGGTTCGACGCGGCTGAAGCTCGCGCGCGAGCCGGCGGTGTGCTGCAGGACGCCCCAGGCGGTCAGCAGGTCCAGGCCGTCGGCGAAGGCGACGCGCTCGGCGCGCGCGGTGAAGTCCACCGGGACGGGCGGCTGCGCGTCCGCGCCCGCCTGGGCGACGTCGCGGGCCAGCTCGGCGATGGCGGTCTGCGTCGTGCCGCGCTCCAGGGCGGCGAGGGTGAGCAGCAGGAGGACCGCGGCGCGGTCGCCGAGCGCCGGCCATTCGTCGCGCGGGCGCGCCCGCCCGCTGACACTCGCCGGGCGCACGCGCAGCGGGCGCTCCAGTGCCGCACCCGTCGGCGTCCCGACCAGCCGGGCGGCGGTGCTGCCGACCTCCAGGCGGTAACCGAACAGGTCGACGCAGGTGCGCGCAAGCTCCTGCTCATGGCGGCGCACGAGCGCGTAGGCGGGCTGCTCGGCCTCGACGAAGGCGTCGTCGAGCAGCGCGCGCAGCGCTCCGCGCCGCTCCTCGGCGGCGTCGCCGGGCCCGCGATCGCCCGCCCTCATCGCAGCGTCACCTCGAGGCGGTAGTCCGGTGTCTCGAGCGTCCCGTGTGGCGCGCGCAGCGTCGTCCGGACCCCGTCGGGCGGTGCGACGAGGCGGATCTCGCCGCGACCGTCGCTCGATCCCGCTCGCCGCACGCCGTCGCGCGCGGGCGCCTCGTAGGCGCGCGAGATCCAGGCGAGCAGATGGGTCAGCTCGCGCTTGTCGACCTGAGCCACGTCGGACAGGCGCACGGCGCCGCGCCCGGCGAAGCGCTCGAGCACCGCGGCGAGCTCCGCGCGCTCGGCCGCCCGCCGCTGCGCCATGCGGGCCCGGCCGGCACTGAGGTCAGGCACCCGGGCGCCGCGGCCGGTTCCCGGAGCCCGAGCCCCGGGGCGGCGAAGGTGCGCGACGACCGGGGCGGCGGGAGCGTCGCGCCAGGAAGTCCTGCCGCGTTCGCGGACCTGCTCGGCATCCTCCTCGGCCGCGCCGACGTGACGCGGCTGGACTAGGCCGCAGGCAGCGCGCACCCAGGCGGGGGCCTCTCCCGGCGGGGCCGCCGCCGCGCGCCCGGCGAGGTGCAGCAGGACGCTCGCGCGATCCACGCGCGAGGAGCGCCGCTCGATCAGCCGCTCGGCGATCTCCAGCACGGCACGGATCGCGTCGACCACGCCGTCGTTGAGTGCGCGCCACGGCGATCCGGCGTCCTGGTCGCCGATGAACCACGCGCGGACGCCGTGCCATTGGCGCGTGAGCTCCTCGGTGCGTCGCGCTCGCTGCTGCTCGACGGTCGACGCGCCGGGCATGGCGACGAACTCCTCGGCGGCGACGATCAGCGCGACGAGCTCGCCGGCGCCGGCGAGCTCGACGCGATCGAGGGCCTCGAGCACCTCCGCCGCCCAGCGCCGGCGGTCGCGGCGGAAGACCTGCAGGTGGTCGAGCAGCGTGCCCTTGCTGGCTTCGAACTCCTGCTCGTCGATGAGCTCCGAACGACGGATGAGCTGCCCGAGCGCCTTCATGAAGGTCAACGCTCCGGCGTGCAGCGCCTCGACCTGCCCGAGCGCCTGCTCCAGCAGCGCCCGGAGCGCGCCACCGTCAGGGTCCGGGGCTTCCAGCTCGGCGGCCAGCCGGTTGAGCGCATCGCGAATAGCGGGGATGCGCTGCCCGTCGAGCACCCCGTGCTCATGCCCGAGGCCGTCGAGCTGGGCGAGGAGTCCCTCGGTCAGCCGCCCGGCCGGGGTGACGTCGTAGGTGTAGCGGTGCCGGCGCCACTCGGCGGCCGTGGTGGCCAGGCTCGGATCGTGCTCGCGATCGACGGCGCCCCACTCAGCGAGTCGCGCCAGTCGGCCCTCGAGCAGCTCGGTCGCCTCGCGCAGACCAAATCGCTCATGCAGACGCTCGGCGACCTGGTCGGGGCGCAGGCGCAGCCCGAAGGCCTGGTGCTCGAGGAACAGCACCCGCATGACGCGCCGGTAGCGCTCGGCGTCCTCCGCGGTCGCGTAGCGCAGGACCGGCTGGGCGCGGAGGTCCTCGGGGGGAGGTTGGCTCAGGGGCGGGGGAGCTGCCCCCGCCAGCTGCACGGCCGTCTCCACGACATGCACCGGTAGCTCGGGTCCCATCACGCGTCCTGCCTGACATCGGAGGGGGACCGGCGCACGAGGTCCGACGGCCGCAGGCCGGAGAGCACTCCTGGCGACGGTGCGCCGCGCTCCATGGCGGCGAGAGCGTCGCCGGCACGCTCGCCGAGGTGCAGCGCTGCGTGGGCGAGCTCGGAGAGCCGCTGCAGGTCTTCGGTGGACAGGGTCACGATCTGCGGCTCGGCGCCGCGACGACGCTCGCCGGTGGGCACCACCGCCCGCGCGGTCGCGTCGGCGATCAGCTCGGTGGCGAGCAGAAGGGCCCAGGCCGTCCGTGTCGCGTGCCGGGCGGTGTCGAACGTGTCCCACCGGTGTCCGATGAGCGCCGAGAGCTCCAGACCGAGGTCGTAGGCGCACAGCGAGTCCGCCACCACGCGACGGATGGCAGAGAAGAGGATGCCCGCGTTCTCCGCCAGCCACCGCGCCGCGGGCGCGTCATGCGGGGTCGGCGGCTGACGCAAATCCATGGCCGAGCAGTCTCGCGCGCGGCCCGGACGTGATCGAGAAGCGGAGCGCGGCTCGCCGGCGGCTCGCGCCTCGTCGACCGCCCGGCCAGCAGCGGTAGAGGTCGTCTCACGACCCGCTGGGCGGTCGCCTCGCGACGCTCCTCTCCACCGCGATCCCCTCCACGGCTTCGGGAGAAGCTTCGGGAAGAAACTTCTCAAAAGGTGGCGACTTGCAGGCACTTCGCTGCCAAGCACTTCTGCATGGCAAGCAGACGCTCTAGCCAACTGAAGCTACAGCCGCGCGAGGGCACGAGTGTAGCCGCTGGGCCAACGCGGTTGCACTGCGCGCATCACCAGCGCGCGAGCTTCCACACTTCGGGCGCCGGCTCGCCCTCGGCACCCACTTCCGCGAACAGGATGACGGCTCGCTTCAGCTCTTCCATCGCCTCGTCGCCCCGGCCGGCGGCATGGAGGAGATCGGCGAGGTTGTTGCGCAGGGCCGCCTCGCGGTGGCGGTCGCCGACGGCGGCGCACAGCTCCAGCGCTGTACGGGTGAGCTCGCCGGCGGCGTCCACGTCGCCGCGGGAGCGGTGGGCGAGCGCGAGGTTGTTGAGCGCCGCCACGCGGCCGGCGGGGTCGTCGATCGCCTCGGCCAGCGCCAGGCTGCGCCGAAGGTGGGTGAGCGCTTCCTCGACCGCGCCCGTGGTGGTGGCGAGCATTCCCAGGAGGTTGTGCGCCTGTCCGAGCGCCCGCGGGTCGTCGGCGCGCTCGGCCAGTGCGCGGGCCTCCCGCGCGAGCGTCGCCGCCTGGGCGGGGTCGCCGGCGGCGCTGGAGGTGAGGCTGAGATCGGCGCAGATGCGGGCGCGGGCGGCGGGATCGTCGTGCGACGCGGCCTTCAGCGCCGCCCCGAGATGCGCGGCGGCCAGCGCCCAGTCGCCGCGGCGATGGTGAACCTGGCCAAGGCGCTGCTCGATCGTCGCCAGCGCATCGGGCGGGGCGTCGGCCGCCGCGGTCTCGTAGGAGGCAATGGCGCCGCCGTAGTCGCCTCCCAGGGTGAGCAGATCCCCGATCGCGGCGTGCAGGACGGCGCGGTCCGGGTGCCCGAGCGCGAGCGCGGCGCGCAGATGCTCGAGCGCCTCCGTGTTGGCGTAGAGCGCGCGGGAGTCCTCGGCCGCGCTCGTGTACGCGCGCGCCGCCTCGGCGTCGCGGCCCGCCGCCCGCAGGTGGCGCGCCACGGCGGCGGCCGGTCCGTGAAGCGCGGCGGCCGCCCGGCCGTGCAGCAGCCGCCGGCGCGCCAGGCTGGTGTCTGCGTAGACGATGGCACGCAACTGCTCGTGACCGAAGTCGTAGTCGACGCTCCCTTCGCGGATCAATCCCCGTGCCACGAGCTCCTCGAGGGCGCTGACGGTCTCCTCCTCGCCGCGGCCACTGGCGGCGCGGACCGTATCCACGTCGAACGAGCGCCCGAGCACCGCGGCGGCGGACAGGATCTGGCGGGCGGTCTCGCCCACCGGCTGCAGGCGGGCGCGCAGCAGCTCCCGCGCGCCCGCGGGCAGCAGCCAGGGAGCCGTCGCCGTGCCGCCCATGGCGCTCAGGTACTCGACGAGCAGGAACGGAAGGCCTTCGGTCTCCTCGTACAGGCGGCGCCCGAGGCCGGCCTCAGGCGCGCCGGGACGTGCCGCGCGCAGCAGCTCGCCTACCTCGCCGGGACTGAGCCGCCCCAGGCGGCGGACCGTCGCGCGCCCGTCGCGCTGAGCCCCGGCGATCACGCCGCGCAACGCATGCTCGTCCGGCGTGCGCCAGGTCAGCAGCACGAGCAGCGGGCGCCCGGCGAGGCGGCGTAGCCCGTACGCGAGCAGCGCCAGCGTTGCGTCGTCCGCCCATTGGGCGTCGTCGACGAGCAAGACGCCGGGCCGGGGCCCCGCCGCCGCCGCGGCGAGGGTCGTCCACAGGCCGTCGAGGAAGCTGGCCTGGGCGCCGGGCCCGTCCAACGGCGGAGGGGGGACGCCGGAGCGGGCCTCGTCCAGTTCGGGGAGCAGGCGCGCGGCTTCGGCGAGCGACCGCTCCGGGATCGCGCCGACCCAGCCGGACTCCTCGCGCAGGCGCGCCCGCAGCGCCTCGACCAGCGGACCGTAGGCGAGCGCCGTCTCCTCCTCGTAGGCGCGGCCGGCGAGGACGGCCGCGCCCCGCTCGCGCAGATGGGCGAGGACCTCCTCGGCCAGGCGCGTCTTGCCGATCCCTGCCTCGCCCTCGAGCAGAGCGACGCGGCCATCGGTGCGCACGGCGCCGTGGGTGTCGAGCAACGCCCGCCAGTCCGCTTCGCGACCGACCAGCGGCGACGGGCGCCGCTGCGGCCGCGCCGGAGGGGCGGGAGGAGGCGGCGGGGAGAGCGTTCCCTCGAGGATCGCCTCGTAGAGAGCAGTCGTCTCCAGCAGCGGTGGCACTCCCAGCTCACGGCTCAACGTGCGGACGCAATCCCGGTACTGGTCCAGCGCGGCCGCCCGGTCGCCGCTGAGAGCCAGCAGGCGGATGAGTGCGCGGTGCGCGGGCTCATGCAGGAGGTCGAGCGCGAGCCAGCGCCGGGCGTGCGCGAGGGCGGCTCCATGCTCGCCGTCCTCGTCGCGCGCCTGAACGAGCCGCGCGAGCGCCACCGCCAGCTCCCGGCGCAGCCCGTCCGCCTCGCCGCGCTGCCAGTCTTCGAAAGCGGGTGCGTCGCGCAGGCCGAAGCCCTCCAGGAAGTCGCCGCGAAACAACGCCGCCGCGGCCTCCAGGTCGTCCCCGGCGACGAGTGCGCGGAAGCGGTCGACATCGACCTCCAGCGCCGGGCCGCGCACGAGGCTCACGCGGTCGCGCGTGGCGTCGAGCGCCTCTGCGCCGATCGCGCCGCGCAGGGTGGAGAGCGTGCGCCGCAGCGCCCCGCGGGCGTGCTCGGCGTCGCGCTCGGGCCACAGCAGGTCGGCGAGGGTGTCGCGCGGGCGGGGACGGTCGCTGAGGGCGAGGTGTGCGAGCAGCGCGACCGCCTTGCGCGTGTCGAATGCGACGCGCGCTCCGTCGCGGTGCACGCGCGGAGGTCCCAGCAGCATCACCTCGACCGGCGCCACCGCGTCACCAACCCTGGATCGCCCGGCGACACCGTAACGATTTGCGGACGGACGGGGGAGAGGGTGCGGGCTCGAACGGAGGCCGATGCAAGCGCGCGGACACCTACCTTGCGGCTGAAGCACCTTCTCGAAGAGAATCGGACGCCATGACCCGCGAGCGCGCAGGCCGCCTCGCCTGGATCGCGCCGGCCCTCACGGCGGTGTGCGTCGCCGGGTACATCGCCCTCTACCGCGACGAGGACACCGAGGGTGTCGAGGCCCTGTTCGGGCTGGCCTTCATCGCCTACGCGACGGTCGGCGCACTCGTCGCCTCGCGCCACCCGGGCAATCCCGTCGGCTGGCTGAGGACCACGCCGTGAGCGCGCGGCTCGTCGCATGGTCGCTCTGGGCGCTGGCGGTCGGCCTGGCGGCCGTCGGGCTCGTGTTCCTCGTCCTCAACGGCTCGACCGGCCACGCGAACTCGATCGGCTCGCCGGCCTTCGACGCGCTGTTCGGCTTGGTCTTCCTGCTGTTCTCGACCGTCGGCGCGCTGATCGCCTCACGCCACCCCCGGAATCCCATCGGGTGGCTGTTCCTCCTCGGCGGCGTCGGCGCCGAGCTGGAGGACGCGCTGCTCGGATGGGCCACCTACACGCTGCTCGAGGCGCCCGGGTCGCTGCCCGGCGGCGCGATCGCCGGCTTGCTCGCCGACGTGGTGTGGCTGCCGACGCTCGCGGTCTCGACGACGTTGCTGTTCCTGCTGTTTCCGGATGGCCGGCTCCCATCGAGGCGCTGGCGGTTGCTGGCGTGGCTCGCGATCGCGCTCGCGGTGGTGTTCCCGTTCGGGACTGTGCTGGCCCCGGGGCAGCTCTACTTCTTCCCGGGGGTGGACAACCCGCTCGCGGTTGACGCCCTGGGATCGCTTCCGCGCCGGCTCGTCGACTTCGTCAACGGTGCGATCCTCCCGACGGCGATCGCGTCCATGGTCGCCCTTGTCCTGCGCTTCCGCCGCTCGAGCGGAGACGAGCGCATGCAGCTCAAGTGGCTCGTCTTCGCGGCCGCCGTCTTTGCCGTCATGGCGCCGTTCCTCGTGCTCCTGAGCGAGCTGGGCGTCGAGCTCGCCGGCATCCTGGTGAGCGACCTCCTGTTCGCGATGGGGCTGTCGGCCATCCCCATCGCGGTGGGCATGGCGATCCTGCGCCGGCGGCTCTACGACATCGACGTGGTCGTCAAGCGCACGCTCGTGTACGGCACGCTCACGGCCGCCCTCGCGGCCGCTTACCTCGGTTGCGTGCTGCTGCTCGGGCTTGCGCTGAGCCCGCTCACGGAGAACTCGAAGCTGGCCGTGGCTGCTTCCACGCTGGTCGTCGCGGCGCTCTTCCGTCCGGCGCGGGCACGGATCCAGAGCGCCGTGGACCGGCGCTTCTTCCGCCGCAGCTACGACGCGGTCAGGACGCTCGAGGCGTTCTCCGGCCGGCTGCGCGACCAGCTCGACCTCGAGACGCTCGGCAGCGATCTGCGCTTCGTCGTAAGTGACACGATGCAGCCCGCTCACGTCTCGCTCTGGCTGAGGAGCAACCGGTGAGCCGCCTCGCCTGGGGGCTGTTCGGGGCGAGCGTGCTGTTGAGCGGCGCCGGCGTCGCGCTGCTCACCGCCGTCCCGGCAGAGGCGCTCGAGCGGGCGGACAACTCGTTGGTGCTCTCCGTCACGTTCGTGCTGGTCCTGCTCGTGTTCGCGCTGGTAGGCGCCGTCGTGGCCTCGCGGCTCCCCGCCAACCCGATCGGCTGGCTGTTCCTGGCGCTCGCCCTGATCGAGGGGGTCTACGAGCTCTCTTTCGGCTATGCCCACTACACGTTCAGCGCCGAGCCGGGCGCGCTGCCGGGCGGGGAGTACGCCGCCTGGGTGTCGAACTGGTCGAGCCCGCTGTCGCCGGCGATCCTCGGCCTGGCGCTCCTCCTCTTCCCGGATGGACGCGTGCCTTCGCCGCGCTGGCGGCCGCTGGGCTGGGCCTGCGGCGCCGCGACCGTCCCCGTGCTGGCCCACCACGGCTTCGCGCCCGGGTCGCTCGCGGAGTTCCCCGGCGTCGCCAACCCGCTCGGGATCGAGGGCGCGACCTTCCTTCGCACCGGAAGCATCGACGCCGTCGTCACGGCGGTGTTCCTCGCGGCGATCGCATCGCTGATCGTCCGCTTCCGTCGCTCGCGTGGGATCGAGCGCCAGCAGCTCAAGTGGCTCGCCTACGCGGTCGGGCTCATGGCGGTGTACTTCGTCGTGGGTGGCATCGCCTTCGCGCTCGCGGGAGCCGATGCCGAAGGCGAGTCCTACGCCGCCGGCTTCGTCTTCGCGGCACTGATCTGCGGTGTGCCGGTGTCCGCGGGCCTCGCCATCCTCCGCTACCGGCTCTACGACATCGACGTCGTCATCAACCGGACGCTCGTCTACGGCGCGCTCTCCGCGACGCTGGCCGCCGTGTACGTGGGCCTGGTGCTGCTGCTCGGGCTCGCCCTGGGCCCGCTTACGGAGGACTCGCGCCTCGCGGTGGCCGGTTCGACGCTGGCGGTGGCGGGGCTGTTCCGCCCGGCGCGGGGCCGCATCCAGGCGGCGGTCGACCGCCGCTTCTACCGGGGCCGCTACGACGCGGCGCGCACGCTCGAGGCGTTCGCCGCGCGGCTGCGCGACGAGGTCGACCTGGAGTCGGTCAGCGGCGAGCTGCGTGCGGTGGTGCGGAAGACCGTGCAGCCGGCGAACGTCTCGTTGTGGTTGCGGGAGCGTCCTCGATGAGCCACAGCGCGGCGACCCGGCTCGCCTGGAGCCTGTGCGCGTCCTTCGTGGTCATCGAGGGCACGATCGTGTGGCTGGTCGCCAACGGGACCGGGGAGTCCGACGAGGCGCTCGGGATGCTGCTGATCGGCTACGCCGTGATCGGCGCGCTGATCGCCTCGCGCCGCCCGCGCAACCCGGTCGGCTGGCTGCTCATCGGGATCGCGCTCGCGTTCTCGATCCAGGCCTTCTGCGAGGTCTACGTCGCGTCGCCATCGAACCCCGGCTACGCGGCCGCCGGGGTGGTCGCAGGCTGGGTCTGGTACATCTGGTTCACGCTCGTCGTAGTCTTCCTGCCGCTCGTGTTCCCAGACGGGCGGCTGCTGTCACGCCGCTGGCGCCCCGTCCTCTGGCTCGCCCTCGCGGCCCTCGCTTGCAGCATCGTCGGCGCGACGTTCAAGCCCGGCGAGCTGGACCTGTCCTTCCCGATCGAGAACCCACTCGGGGCCAGTGGCATCTGGGCGGACGTGGTCGCCGGGCTCAAGACCGCCGGCGACCTGCTCTCGATCGTCGCCTTCCTGCTCACGGCGGCGTCCCTGGTGCTGCGCATCCGTCGGGCGCGGGGCATCGAGCGCCAGCAGCTCAAGTGGTTCGCTCTCGTGGGCCTGGTCGCCCTCACCGGGATCACGCTCGCGATGTTCGAGGTCCTGGTCCCAGGCGGATGGCGGCTGGCGGTCGGGGCGGTGGGCTGGTTCACGTTCCTGTTCACGGTCGTCATCGGCGTCCCAGCCGCGACGGGCGTGGCGATCCTGCGCCATCGGCTGTACGACATCGACGTCGTGATCAACCGCACGCTGGTGTACGTCGGCCTGACGGCGACGCTCGCCGGCGCCTACCTCGGCGGTGTGTTGTTGCTGGGCTTGGCGTTGAGCCCGCTGACGGAGGACTCCAAGCTGGCGGTGGCGGGGTCGACGCTGGCGGTGGCCGGCTTGTTCGGGCCGGCGCGCGCGCGGATCCAGGCGGCGGTGGACCGGCGCTTCTATCGCCGGCGCTACGACGCGGCGCGTACGCTCGAGGCGTTCGGTGGCCGCCTGCGCGACGAGCTGGACCTGGAGGCGCTGGGAGCGGACCTGCGCTGGGTCGTGCGTGACACCGTCCAGCCGGCCCACGTGTCGCTGTGGCTGCGGAGCCCGCGATGAGCTTGCGCGCCGCCCGCCACCTCGCTTGGTCGAGCTGCGCCGCTGCCGCGGCTCTGATCGCGTTCGCCTACCTCCTCCCTGCGCTGGGCGCTTCGCCGGGGAGCGACCGGCTCTTCGAGTCCATCTTCACGCTGATGATCCTGACCTACGCGACCGTGGGTGCCGTCGTCGCGACGCGCCGTCCTGAGAACGCCATCGGCTGGATCTTCTCAGCCTTTGCGCTTTGCGCGGCCCTGCTTGCCGCGGCCGCCGAGTACGCCGAGTTCGATCCGGTCGGACCGTCGGTGTCGCTGCCGGCGTACGCGATCGCTGCGTGGATCGCCGAGTGGATCGCTCTGCCGACCTTCGGCTTGATCGTCTTCGTGCTCCTCCTGTTCCCCACGGGCCGAGCTCTCTCGTCCCGGTGGCGCGGCGGGAGCTGGTTCGCTGCCGCAGCGTTCACCGCCGCAGCGCTCTGTGCCGCGTTCAAGCCGGGGAGGCTCGGAGAGACGTCGCGCGAGGCGGACAACCCCCTCGCGGTTGGCGGCGTGGGTGGCGAGGTACTCGAGGCGGCCGCTCCGGCGGCGGAGGCGCTGGCGGTGGCCGCCCTCATCGTGGGGGCGACGGCGATGGTGCTGCGCTTCCGGCGGTCGCGGGGAGATGAACGCCTTCAGCTCAAGTGGCTCGCTTGCGCGGGCGGGCTGGGCGCGTCGGGGCTGGCCGTCAGCATCCTCGGAGACACGGCGGGAGTCAGTCTAGAGCCTCTGTTCTATGCCTCTTTCCTCGCCTTGGCCCTGCTCCCGGTCGCCGCCGGCGTGGCGATCCTGCGTTACCGCCTGTACGAGATCGACAGGGTCATCAACCGCGCGCTGGTCTACGGCGCGCTGACGGCGACGCTCGCCGCCGGCTACCTGGCGTGTGTGCTCGTCTTCCAATTGGTGCTCAGCCCGCTCACCGACGACCTAGCGACCGCCGCGTCGACCCTTGCGGTGGCGGCGCTATTCCGTCCCGCCCGCGCGCGGATCCAGGCGGCGGTGGACCGGCGCTTCTACCGGCGCCGCTACGACGCCGCACGCACCTTGGAGGCGTTCGGCGGCCGGCTGCGTGACGAGCTCGACCTCGAGGCGCTGGGCGCCGACCTGCGCGGCGTCGTGCGCGACACGGTGCAGCCGACCCACGTGTCGTTGTGGCTGCGCGGAGACGCGCGATGAGGGATCGCGGCCGACGGCTGGTCGTAGCCCTCGCGGTCGCGAGCGCCGCGCTCGTGCTCGCGGGCATCGCTGCGGCGCTCGCGGTCGACGGCAGTCGTTCCGGCGAGGACGACTCCTCCTGGAGCCTGATCTCGTTCGTGTTCCCGATCGCCGCCTTCTCCGCCGTCGGGGGCGTGATCGCCGTGCGCCGCCCCGGCAACCTGATCGGGTGGCTGCTGACCGCCATCGGCCTGCTGTTCGCGATCGTCGTCGCATGCAGTGGGATCACTGTGTGGGCGCTCGAGACGGGCTCGCTGCCGACGGCCGTCGCCGAGTGGATCAGCGTCGGGTCGAACGCCTGGGTGCTGGCCCTCGGGCTCATCGGGACTCAGCTTCCGCTGCGCCTCCCCGATGGGGCGCTACCTTCACCGAACTGGCGCTGGTTCTCCCGCGTGTCGATCCTCCTGATCGCCATATCGGTGGTGGGCATGGCCGTCGTGCCGGCGAGGGTCGAGGACGTCCCCGGCACGGCCAACCCCGTCGGCGTCGAGTCGCTGGAGTCGCTCGCAGTGGTCTTCTCCGGCGTGCTGCTCTGCTTCTTCGTCGCGCTCATTGCCCTGGTCCGGCGATATCACAGGACCAGCTCGTACGAGCGCGTGCAGCTTCGCTGGATCGCCTTCGGAGGCGTGGTGTTCTTCGCCGTCTACTTCGTGACGCTTCCGCTGGCGGCCGCCTTCGGCGAGGGCACCGTCGCCGCCGACATCCTCATCTCCATCTCACAGGCGGCATTCGCGGCGCTTCCGATCTCCATCGGCTACGCCATGCTCAGGCACCGGCTCTACGACATCGACGTCGTGATCAACCGGGCTCTGGTCTATGGCGGGTTGACGATCACGCTCGGCGCGACGTATCTCGGGCTGGTGCTGCTGGCCGGGCTGGCGGTGGGCCAGTCCTCCGATCTGGCGATCGCCGGCTCGACGCTCGCGGTCGCCGCGCTGTTCCGGCCCGCCAGGGCCCGCATTCAAGCGGTCGTCGACCGGCGATTCTTCCGGCGCCGGTATGACGCGGCGCATACGCTGGCCTCGTTCTCCACCCGCCTGCGCGACGAGGTCGACCTCGATCAGCTCGGCGCCGACCTGCGTGGAGTCGTGCACGAGACGGTCCAGCCCGCCCACGTCTCGCTATGGCTGCGGAGCTCGCCGTGAACGGCGAGAACGCCATGGTGACGGTGCTCTTCGCCGACATCCGCGACTGGACGCGCTTATCCGACTCGGTCACCGCGCGCGAGGCGGTCGCGTTGCTCGTCACGGAGGCGACCCGCTCCATGCTCGAGCGCGAGAACGGGCTCGTGTCGCGCGGCACGGTTGAGCTCAGGGGCAAGGCCGCGCTGGTGCCGGTGTACGCCCTGGCGGGGATGCGATGAGCCCGCGCGCCGCCCGCCGCCTCGCCATCGCGCAGTTGGCGCTCGCCGTTCTGCTCGCGCTTCCCGGCCCGGTGCTGCAGGTGGTGGTCGACTACGAGGACCCGGCGGACATTCCCTTCACGATCGGGTTCGTCGCCGGGGTGCTGTGCCCGGCGTGCGCCGGCGCGACCCTGCAGCCCGGCCACGTCTCCCTCTGGCTCCGGCCGCAGGAAGGCCGGCGATGAGAACCGACTACCCGGCACGCGCGATGAGCCGCCTCGCCTGGGCGCTGCTGGCGCTCACCGTCCTCATCTACGCCGCCACGCCCTTCCTCAACGGCTCGGACATCGGCGACGAGATCGGCCCCTTCGTGGGCTACACCGTCTTCATCCTGGCGTTCGCGACCGTCGGCGCGGTCGTCGCCTCGCGCCGGCCTGGCAACCCGATCGGGTGGATCCTGCTGGGAGCCGGGCTCGCCTTTGCCGTCGGCGGGATCACCGTCAGCTACGCCGAGGACGCGTTCGCCGACCCGGGTGGTCCGGGCTTCGGGGCGACGGCGGCCGCCTGGGTGTCGAAGTGGGTGTGGATGGCCGGCATCGCTCCCGTCGTCACCTTCGGGCTGCTGCTGTTCCCCGACGGCCGGGTGCCCTCCCGCCGCTGGCGGACACTTGCCTGGCTGTCCGGCACTGCCCTCGCGCTCGTCGTCGCCGGGTTGGCGCTCGCTCCCGGCCGCATGGAGGACCTCCCGGTCGACAACCCACTCGGCCTCGAGGGCGCCGGAGGGCTCGTCGATGCGCTCACGACGCTCGGAGGCGCTGCGCTCGTCGTCGGCATCGCCGGTTCGATCGCCTCGCTCGTGGCCCGCTATCGCGCGGCCTCGAGCCGCGAGCGCCAGCAGCTGAAGTGGCTGACCTACGCCGGGATGCTGCTGGGCATCGGCAACGTGGTGGCGATCGGCATCGAGATAGCGGTGGGGCCGTCGGCGGTCGAGCTCACGAACACGGTGGTCGCGCTGTCGGTGGCCACCGTGCCGGTCGCCATCGGGATCGCGATGCTGCGTCACCGGCTCTACGACATCGACGTCGTGATCAACCGGACGCTCGTCTACGGCGCGCTCACCGCCACCCTGGCCGCGAGCTACCTGGTGAGCGTCCTGGTGCTGCAGCTCGCGCTGGACCCGCTGACCGAGCAGTCCAACGCCGCCATCGCCGCCTCGACGCTCGCCGTCGCGGCGCTGTTCCGCCCGGCGCGGACGCGGATCCAGGCGGCGGTGGACCGGCGCTTCTACCGCCGCCGCTACGACGCGGCGCGGACGTTGGCGGGCTTCAGCGCGCACCTGCGCGACGAGGTCGACCTCGATGCCCTCTCCCGTGAGCTCCGTGGCGTGGTCCGCGAGACCATGCAACCCGATCACGTGTCGCTGTGGCTGCGACGGTAACGATGCCCGGACGCCTGAGCGCGACGCTGAGTACGACAAGCGATCCCGAGGAGGATGACGTGACCAGGTTCGCGCACAGCGTGACGATCGAGCGGCCGCTCGAAGAGGTGTGGGAGTACGTCATGGACCCCGCCAACGATCCCGTCTGGCAGGGCTCGGTGATCGAGGTCCGCAGCGGCACCGACGCGCCGCTGCGGGTTGGCAGTGAGATCGAGGAGGTCTTCCAGTTCCTGGGGCGCCGGTTCGACGTCACCTTCGAGGTGACCGAGCACGAGCCGATGACGCGCTCGGCGGTCAAGACGAGCGCGGGCCCGGTGCCCATGCAGGGCAGCTATCACTTCGAGCGCGTGAACGGCGGCACCCGCTTCTCCATCGAAGGCGAGACCGACGCCCACGGCCTGTTCAAGCTCGCCGAGCCGGTGTTCGCCCGTATCGCCCGCCGCGACTGGGACACGAGCTGCAAGGTGCTCAAGGACGTGCTCGAGTCCCGTGGCAGCTCGTAACGATTCCCGGACGATCGGGCCGTACAAAGGATCTCGCGATGACCGCTCTCACCCGAGCTCTCCGCCGGCGGCTCCTGGGCCAGGGGGCCGAGCCGCCGCGCGAGGCCCCCGCCCTCACCGATTCCCCCGGCGACGAGCCGGCGCCGATCGACATCGCGCCAAACGACCCGCTGCTGCCCTACCTGCAGAGCGCGAGCGGGGCGATCGACACCGAGGCGCTCGAGCTCGACTCCCCGGCGCTCGCCGAGCTCCGCGCGGCCGGCGTCCGGCTCGTAGTCCCCCTGGTCAGCCAGGGCGAGCTGATCGGCGTGCTGAACCTCGGGCCCCGCCTCTCCGAGCAGGACTACTCATCCGACGATCGCAAGCTGCTCGATAATCTCGCCGCCCAGGCCGCCCCGGCCCTGCGGGTCGGCCAGCTCGTGCGCCAGCAGGAGGCCGAGGCGCGCACCCGCCAGCGCTTCGAGCAGGAGCTCGAGGTGGCCAAGCTCATCCAGCAGAACTTCCTGCCCAAGCAGCTCCCGGAGCTCGCCGGCTGGCAGGTGTCCGCGTACTATCGCCCCGCGCGCGAGGTGGGCGGGGACTTCTACGACGTGATCCCGCTGCCGGACGGGCAGGTTGGCTTCGTCATCGGCGACGTCACCGACAAGGGCGTCCCTGCCGCCCTCGTGATGGCGGCCACCCGCAGCGTGTTGCGGGCCTCCGCCCAGCGCCTCGTCGACCCGGGCGAGGTGCTCGAGCGCGTCAACGAGCACCTGTGCCCCGACATGCCGGAGAAGATGTTCGTCACTTGCCTCTACGGGGTGCTCGACCCCGAGACGGGCCACTTTCGCTTCGCCAACGCCGGGCACGACCTGCCCTATGTCAAGACCGCAAAGGGATCCGAGGAGCTGCGTGCCCGCGGAATGCCCCTCGGCCTCATGTCCGGGATGCCCTACGAGGAGAAGGAGACCGTGCTGGTCCCGGGCGACTCGCTGCTCCTGCACTCCGACGGCGTCGTCGAGGCGCACGACCCCGAGGGCGGCATGTTCGGCTTTCCCCGGCTCAAGCAGGCCGTCGCGGACTACCCCGGCGGCGGGGAGCTGATCGACCGCGTCCTCGCCGACCTGCATGTCCACACGGGTCCCGGGGCCGAGCAGGAGGACGACATCACCATGGTCGTGCTCCAGCGCTCCGCCGGCGCCGCGCACGTGCGCCACAACGGCGCGGTGCCCGACGAGCTGCTAGCGGAGTTCGAGGTCGAGAGCGCCGAAGGAAACGAGCGACTCGCGATCGACCGCGTCGCGGCGGCCGTCGGCTCACTCGGCATAGCTGCGCCGCGCCTCGAGCGCCTCAAGACGGCGGTGGGCGAAGCGACGATGAACGCGATGGAGCACGGCAACGCCTACCAGGCCGACCGGCCCGTCACGGTGCGGGTGCTCGCCGGTGGCGACACCGTCCGGGTGCAGATCGCCGACCACGGTGACGCAGCGGGCGAAAGCGAAGCCGAGGTCCCCGACCTCGAGGCCAAGCTCGCGGGCCTGCAGCGCCCGCGCGGCTGGGGGCTGTTCCTGATCAAGAACCTGGTCGACGAGATGCGCGAGACGAGCGACGGAGGGCGTCACACCCTCGAGCTCGCCCTGCGCCTGGAGGGAGGCGACGATGGCGACGAGTGAAGCCCCCGCGGCGGTGCGCCACCGCGACGGCGTGGCCGTGATCGACCTGTCGGGGGACGTGGACCGGCGGGCCGAAGCGTCCATGGAGGCCGCCTGGGCCGAGGCGTCGGCGGGCGGGCCGGACGCCGTGATCCTCAACTTCGACGGCGCCGGCTACATCAACTCCACCGGCATCGCTCTGATCGTGACCCTGCTGGCCAAGGCGCGCGCCGGCGGCATCGAGATTCGGGCCTACGGCCTGAGCCCGCACTACCGCGAGATCTTCGAGATCACGCGGCTGGCCGACTTCCTGGCCATCGAACCGGACGAGGAGAGCGCCGTGCGCGGCGCAGAAGGGAGCAACCATGACTGAGGCCACCGCGACGTTCGAGGTGCGCCGCAGCGGCGCGGCGAGCATCGTGGACATCCACGGCGACGTGACCGCCGCCTCCGAGGAGGTGCTGATGGGCGCCTACGAGGCGGCCGGCGACGCCCGGGCGATCATCCTGAACTTCTCCGGCCTGGCCTACATGAACAGTGGCGGCATCGGGTTGCTCGTCACCCTGCTCGTGCGGGCGAACCGGCGCTCCCAGCAGTTGCTGGCCTTCGGGCTCAGCGACCACTACCGGCAGATCTTCGAGCTCACGCGGCTCGACGAGGCCGTCGGCATCCACGACTCCGAGCCGGGCGCGCTGGCCGCGGCCGGCACCCGCTAGAGCTTCCCGAGGAGGACACGATGGACGATGTAGAGGAGCGCGCCGCGGCGCGCGACGCGACTCACTGGGCGAAGGCGGTCTCGACGCTGAACGTCTCCGAGGTGCCGGCCGGCGCCGTCAACCTCAACGTGACGGGAAAGCGGCTGGCCGGGCCGATCCAGGGCTTCGGGAAGATGTGGCAGAAGACCTACCAGGTCCGCCTGCCGCGCGAGCGCGTCTCTCCGGCCGATCTGATCTCCACCTGGAAGCAGCGCTTTCCGGAGTTCTGGCCCGAGGGAAACATGTTCTACGCCCCGCTGACCGGCATCGAGCCGGGCGAGGTGGCGCTGCTGAACATGACGCTGCCCGGCAAGATGAAGCTCTCCACGGGCGTGATGGTCCTCTACGCCGACGAGGAGTCCTTCACCTTGATGACCCCCCAGGGACATATGTTCGCCGGCTGGATCACCTTCAGCGCGATCGAGCGCGACGGATGCACAGTGGCGCAGGCCCAGGTGCTCATGCGTGCGTCGGACCCGATCTTCGAGGCCGGGCTGACGATGGGCGGCCACAAGCAGGAGGACCGCTTCTGGAATCACACGCTGCGCGCCGTTGCCACGCACTTCGGGGAGCCCGAGGCGGAGGTGGACACGCAGGTGGTATGCGTCGACAAGAAGCGTCAGTGGTCGCGGTGGCGCAACGTCTGGCACTCGTCAGCGATCCGCTCGACGCTCTACACGCTCGGCACCCCGGTACGGGCGGTACGCCGCAAGTGAGGTAGGGCGCGGGCGCCGCATAGCTTTCGAAAAGCCCGCGCTGCTACACCTCTCGTTGTGGCGGACACACCCAAGCCGAGCGAGCGTCAAGCTCGCACCCCGCTCCCCCGCAAGGACGACGGGGAGCCGAAGCAGCCGTGGCTGCGCACGCCGCGGATGCGGATCCTGCTCCTCATCAGCGCGATGCTCGCGGCCAACTACCTCTTCGTGGCGCTCTTCGCGCCGGGCCGGGTCGAGCCCGTCCGCGTCCCCTACAGCCCGACGTTCCTCGAGCAGGTGCGCGCGGGCAACGTCGAGCGCGTCTCGACCGCGGGCGCGACGGTCGACGGCCGCTTCAAGAAGGACGTGAAGTACGGCGAGGCGGAGCCCACCAAGACGTTCGCGACGGAGATCCCGGTGTTCGCCAACGGCGACGAGCTCTCCGCCCTGCTGCAGGAGGAGAAGGTCGTGATCGACGCCGAGCCGATCAACGAGAGCCGCGGGTTCCTCGTCAGCCTCATCCTCGGCTTCGGTCCCGTCCTCCTCCTGATCGGATTGTTCGTGTACTTCGCGCGCCGCGCGAGCGGCGGCGGCGCCATGGGGGCGGTGGGCGCGTTCGGCCGCTCCAAGGCGCGCCGGGCCGAGGGCGGCGAGCAGAAGATCACGTTCGCCGATGTCGCGGGCATCGACGAGGCCAAGTCCGAGTTGTCGGAGATCGTCGACTTCCTCAAGAACCCCGAGCGCTACCAGAAGCTCGGCGGACGGATTCCCAAGGGCGTGCTGCTCTCCGGCGCTCCGGGCACGGGCAAGACGCTGCTCGCCCGCGCGGTGGCCGGGGAGGCGGGAGCGCCGTTCTTCTCCATCTCCGCGTCGGAGTTCGTGGAGGCGATCGTCGGCATCGGCGCGTCCCGCGTGCGCGACCTCTTCAAGCAGGCCAAGGAGGCGTCCCCGGCGATCATCTTCATCGACGAGCTCGACGCGATCGGGCGCTCGCGCACCGCCGGGGCGAACTTCGGCGGAAACGACGAGCGCGAGCAGACGCTCAACCAGATCCTGACCGAGATGGACGGCTTCGAGTCCAACGTGGCCGTGATCGTGCTCGGCGCCACCAACCGGCCGGAGATCCTCGACGCAGCGCTGCTCCGTCCCGGGCGCTTCGACCGCCGGGTCGCGGTGCCCGCACCCGACAAGGACGGGCGGGCGAGCATCCTCGCGGTCCACACGCGCTCGCTGCCGCTCGCCGACGACGTGAACCTGGCGCGGCTTGCGGCCACGACGCCCGGCATGGTCGGCGCCGACCTCGCGAACCTCGCCAACGAGGCGGCGCTCATGGCGGCGCGCCGCCGACACGAGAAGGTCGAGATGGGCGACTTCGCCGACGCCCTGGAGAAGATCGTGCTCGGCGCCCCGCGCGGCACCGTGCTCTCCGACGAGGATCGCAGGCGTGTCGCATACCACGAGGCCGGTCACGCGCTGGTCGGCATGCTCACGCCGGGCGCCGACCCGGTCCGCAAGGTCTCCATCATCCCCCGCGGGCAGGCGCTCGGGGTGACGTTCTCGGCGCCCGACGACGATCGCGCGAACTACGAGGAATCCTGGTTGCTGGCCAAGATCAGGGTGGCGCTCGGGGGTCGAGTCGCGGAGGAGATCGTGTACGGCACGATCACCACCGGCGCGGAGTCCGACATCCAACACCTGACCCAGATCGCGCGCGGGATGGTCGGACGCTGGGGGATGAGCCGCGCGGTGGGCCCGATCGCCGTGTTGCCGCAGGACCAGAACGGCCCGCTGCTGCCCGGCTCGCAGGCCGCGTCGGAGACGACGCAACGGCTGGTGGACGACGAGGTGCGCCGGATCGTGGAGGAGTCCCACGCCGCGGTCCACCGGCTGCTGACGGATCACCGCGACCAGCTCGAGTCGCTCACCGAGGCGCTCTTGCGCGACGAGACGCTCGACCAGGATCCCGCCTACGCGGCCGCTCGAGTCCCCGGCAAGCCCGCCGAGAGCGCGAGAGAGCCGGCGCTGGCCGCTCTCGACGGCGTGCCGCCGGAGGCTTGACCGCAACTTCCGTGCTCGCGCGCGGTTGAAGTGCGTCGTATACCGCTGAACCGCCCCGGCCCTGCGCCGGGCGGCCGGGGGACCCAGGTAGTCGGGGCGAATCGCCGGCCTTTGCGGGCACGGCATAGCGCAGGAGTTCCAGCGCGAGCCCGTCAGCTCACCTCGGAAGCGGACTGGAACACGAAGCTGGAGTCCCGAAACCGTGAAGTCTCCCCTGCCCGTTCGCGGGCGCGCCGTCATCGTGGCGGCGCTATCGGCCGTGCTTCTGGGCATCCTGCTCGGCGCCGTCGACGCCAGCGCCCGTACCGCCGCGACCGGCGGCTTCTCCATCGAGACGCCGCTCGTCGCGGCGCCGCTCGCGGACGCCGCGATGGCGCCGAACCGCCGTACCGCGGTGGCCCCCGCCGGAGCGCCGCGCGAGGTCGTCGAGGCGATCGCCGCCGCCAACCGGATCACCCGCAAGCCGTACAAGTGGGGCGGCGGCCACGGCCGCTGGCGCGACAGCGGCTATGACTGCTCCGGCGCGGTGTCCTACGTCTTGCACGCAGCCGGCCTGCTCAAGGTGGCGCGTGACTCGAGCGGCTTGATGTCCTTCGGCCAGCGCGGCCCGGGCGAGTGGATCACGGTCCACACCCACGGCGGCCACGCCTACGTCGTGATCGCCGGACTGCGCTTCGACACCTCCGGGCGTGGCGAGGACGGCCCGCGCTGGCGTCCCGAGCCGCCCGGCGGCGGCGGCTACGTCGAGCGGCACCCGACCGGGCTGTAGAGCTCAGCTCAGCTCAGCTCATGCGGCGCCGGTGAGCCGGCGCCCGCGCTGCACGCCCGTCTCCCCAAGGTCGAGTCGCTCTCGTACCTCGGGACGCAGCCGGCCCTCGTCGTCGAGATAGTCGCGCCACGAGCGCCGCGGGTCATAGCCGAGCGTCCGGCGGGCCTTGACGATCGAGATGCCGTTGGGCCGCGGCTCATCCGAGGGCCGGATCTCCGGCGCCCGGTCACCGTGGAAGCGACGGGCGAGCTCCTCCAGCGACTCGTGCGAGGCGATGTCGGGCGAGGCGATGTAGACCACCTCGTGCCCGGGCGTCGCGCTCTCGGCGGCAAGGCGGATCGCATCGGCGAGGTCATACACGTCGATGTAGGCCCAGAAGCCCTCCGACGCCGCCGGCTCGCGCAGCCACGGCCCGAGGTTGAGCTCGTAGTTGCCCTCCCACTGCACCCAGGACGGCCGGATCGTCAGGCAGGTGATGTCCGAGCGGCGCGTCGCCCCGTCCATCAG
>Ga0136624_1000010_pt1 | contig 52608 bp, 54 predicted proteins | sample AntDrymUQ4692206_2_FD_104802 | JGI IMG/M metagenome (GOLD analysis project Ga0136624, IMG submission 104802) | Polar desert sand microbial communities from Dry Valleys, Antarctica - metaG UQ469 (22.06) | ecosystem: Environmental > Terrestrial > Soil > Desert | place: Antarctica: Dry Valley... | reverse complement strand
GATCTCGAGGACCGGGACGACTGAGGTGTCCACGACGTCAGCGCAACCGCAAGGCGAGGCTCAGCCCGGCACGGCGGACGTGCAGGCCACCGAGGCGGGTGCGACGGGGCGTCGTTCGCTCGGCGGATACCTGTTCATGCCCGTGCTCCTCGCAGTCGTCCTGCTGGCGCTCTACTGGTCGGTGAACCGACGAGAACTCGACGACAGGGAGGCGGGGCGGCTCGGGTTCGACTTCATCCTGGCGAGGACGCAGGAGCACCTCGTGCTGACCGTTGTCTCGACGGCACTCGTGCTGCTGATCGCTATCCCCTTCGGCATCCTGCTGACCCGCCCGTTCGCCCGGCCCATCACGCCGCCGGCGATCGCCATGTTCAACGTCGGGCAGGCCGTGCCGTCGATCGGACTCCTCGTACTCATGGCGATCATCTGGACCATCGGGTTCTGGCCGGCCGTCGTCGGGCTGACCGCCTACACGACGGTGCCGGTGCTGCGCAACACCATGGTGGGCTTGAAGCAGGTGGACGCCTCCGTGATCGAGTCCGCCCGCGGGATGGGGATGACCAAGCTCGCCGTCCTCGTCCGCATCGAGCTGCCACTGGCCGTGCCCGTCATCATGGCCGGCCTCCGGACCGCACTGACCATCAACGTCGGCACCGCTACTCTGGCTGCCCTCATCGGCGCTGGCGGGCTGGGATCGCTGATCGTGTCGGGCTTCTCGGGGAACCGGCCATTCGTCACCATCGTCGGCGCCATCCTGGTGGCCGTGCTGGCCCTGCTGGTCGACTACGTCGCCGGCATCGCCGAAGACGTCCTGCGCCCGCGTGGGCTGTGACCTCATGAACACGACAACACACAACGAAAGGTAAGGCCGACATGCGCTACTCGAAGAAGGCCGGGCTGACCGCGGTGGCCGTCGGGCTCACCCTCGTGGCCACCGCCTGCGGTGACGACGATGGCGGTGGTGGCAGCGGCGGCAGCGGCGGCAGCGGCGGCAGCGGCGACCTGGACGGGGTGTCCCTCACGGTCGGGTCCAAGGAGTTCACCGAGCAACTGCTCCTCGGCCAGATCACGATCCTCGCGCTGGAGGATGCCGGCGCGGAGGTAGAGGACCAGACCGGGCTCACCGGCACCACGAACGTCCGCCAGTCCCTGGAGTCGGAAGAGATCGACATGTACTGGGAGTACACCGGCACCGGCTACAGCGAGATCCTCGGGAACGAGGCTGCGGACGCGCCGGACGACGGACAGGAACTGTTCGACGCGGTCGCCGAGCAGGACGCGGAGAACGGCATCGCGTGGCTCGCCCTCTCGGAGGCCAACAACACCTATGCGTTCGCGACCAGCCAGGAAGCGTCCGACGAATACGGGGTGACAACCCTCTCGGACTACGCCGAGCTCGCGTCGAGCGATCCCGAGTCCGCGTCGATGTGCGCCGCCGCGGAGTTCCTCGACCGCGCAGACGGTTGGCCGGGCCTGGAAAAGGCGTACGGCTTCGAGCTGCCCGACGAGCAGATCACCGAGGTCGAGCTGACCATCATCTACGAGACGGTCCCCAAGCGAGACCCGTGCGAGTTCGGCGAGGTGTTCGAGACCGCCGGCCAGATCCCGGCCAACGACCTGGTGGTCCTCGAGGACGACCAGGCCTACTTCGTCGCGTTCAACCTGGCCTTGACCGTGAACGAAGCGACACTCGAGGAGACTCCCGAGCTGGAGGACGTTGTCCAGCCCATCGCGGATGCGCTCACCACCGAGGTGCTGCAGGAGCTCAACGCGCAGGTGGATGTGGAGGGCTTGCCCGCCGAGCAGGTCGCCCAGCAGTGGCTGGAGGACAACGACCTCATCGGTTAGACAGGGTCTGGGTGACGGGCTGACCGTCTCGAGGGACGAGGCGGCTCAGACGGCGGACTCGAACCCGGCGCGGGTGGCGGCGTTGGCCGCATCGCGGTTGAGCACGCCCCACGCCACGAGGCGGCCGGCAAGCACGCTGGGCTGCTCCTGGTAGATCACCGCGAGCGTGCGCAGGTCCTCACGGCGGATCGACAGCACCCGGCCGTTGTAGTCGCCGCGCTGGGCCTGGATCGTCGCGGCGTAGCGCAGCAGCGGGGCCGACTCCTGCGGGGACACGGTCTGCAGCGCCTCGAGGTCGAGCACCAGCTTCTGTGGCGGCTCCATGGCAGCGAGGTTGCCGCGGCCCCCGGGCAGCAGCTGCTCGACGGGCACGCCGTAGAAGCCGGCGAGCTCGGAGAGCTTGGCAACGGTCACCGAGCGGTCGCCCCGCTCGTACGAGCCGACGACGACGGCCTTCCAACGACCTTGCGACTTCTCCTCCACACCCTGCAGCGACAGGCCCTGCTGCTGCCGGATCGAGCGCAACCGCGCTCCCAGTTCTTTGGCGTATTGCTGCGACATGACGGCTCCGAGCGGTGGTGTAGTGGGGAGGTGTCCCACTGCAGAGGATAGCGGGTTGGTGGCTACTGAGCGTGACGAAGTGACCAGAACGATCGGTCTGTCGCGTCACCCGTCTGGGTGACTGGACTATCCTGAATGGTGGCGGGCGGTGGTAGCCTCACCGCGACAGACATCCTTTCCAGACATCCTTTAATGGGCCGTCCTGCGAGACGGGCAAGGAGGTCGCATGACCGGTGTCGTGCCACCACATGGCGCGCGGGTCGTCCTCGACGATCGCGACATCGCGCGGGCGCTGACCCGCATCTCCCACGAGATCCTCGAACGCAACCGCGGTGCCGGTGATCTGCTGGTCCTGGGCATCCCACGCCGCGGCTACCCACTCGCTCGCCGCCTGGGCGCGCGGATCGCAGAGGTCGAGGGCAGCGAGGTCCCGGTCGGTTCGCTCGACGTCACCCCCTACCGCGACGACCTCCGGCTGCGCCCGGCGCGTGCCCTCGAGCACACCGACATCCCGACCACGGGGGTCGACGGTCGCACGGTGGTGCTCGTCGACGACGTGTTGTTCTCCGGTCGCACCATCCGAGCGGCACTCGACGCGCTCAACGATTTCGGTCGACCACGCGTCGTCCGGCTCGCCGTGCTCGTCGACCGCGGGCACCGAGAGCTGCCGATCCGGGCCGACTTCGTCGGCAAGAACCTTCCCACCTCGCTGGGCGAGGACGTACGCGTGCACCTGCGTGAGGTCGACGGGAACGACGAGGTGCTCATCGAAGGGCAGAGCGCGGCACGGGCGGGGGAGGGTTGATGGACCAACACCTGCTCAGTGCCGGCGACCTGACCCGTGACGATGCGCTGCTGCTTCTCGACACCGCCGAGGAGATGCGCTCGTTGTCGGACCGGCCGATCAAGAAGCTGCCCACGCTGCGCGGACGCACGGTCGTCAACCTGTTCTTCGAGGACTCGACCCGCACCCGGATCTCCTTCGAGCTGGCGGCCAAGCGGCTCAGCGCCGACGTCATCAACTTCGCGGCCAAGGGGTCGAGCCTGTCCAAGGGGGAGAGCCTCAAGGACACCGCGCTCACCCTGCAGGCGATGGGGGCGGATGCGGTGGTCGTGCGCCACCACGCCTCCGGAGCGCCGCACCGCCTGGCCCACAGCGCCTGGACCTCCGGCAGTGTCGTCAACGCCGGCGACGGCACGCACGAGCACCCCACCCAGGCGCTGCTCGACGCGTTCACCATGCGCCGGCACCTCGGGGCGCTCGAGGGCCGGCACGTGGCGGTGGTCGGGGACGTCCTGCACAGCCGCGTCGCCCGGTCCAATGCGCTGCTGCTGAGCACGCTCGGCGCCCAGGTCACCCTGGTCTCACCGCCCACGCTGTTGCCGGTGGGCGTCGAGGCCTGGCCGGTCGAGGTGTCGTACGACCTGGACGCCGTGCTGCCCAAGGTCGACGCGGTGATGATGTTGCGGGTCCAGGCCGAGCGGATGGATGCAGCGTTCTTCCCCAGTGCACGCGAGTACAGCCGCCGCTACGGCCTGGACCTGCGTCGGATGAACCTGCTGCCCGACCACGCCCTCGTGCTGCACCCGGGCCCGATGAACCGGGGGATGGAGATCACCGCGGACGTCGCCGACGCAGCCCGATCGGTGATCGTCGAGCAGGTGAGCAACGGGGTCGCGACCCGGATGGCCGTGCTCTACCTGCTGCTGTCCGGAGCCGCACCCGCCCTTGCCGCAGACGACCCGGAAGGGCCCACATGAGCTCCTACCTGATCCGTGGGGCACGGCTCCTGGGAGCCGAGCCGACGGACCTGCTGCTGCGCGACGGGTCGGTGCAGGCGATCGGCCGGGACGTCGACCCGGTCGCTGCCACGGTCGTGGACGCCCACGGTCTGGTAGCGCTGCCGGGGCTGGTCGACCTGCACACCCATCTGCGCGAGCCCGGTCGCGAAGACGCCGAGACTGTGCGGTCGGGCACCGCAGCCGCGGCTCGCGGTGGCTTCACCGCGGTTCACGCCATGGCCAACACCGACCCGGTCGCCGATACCGCCGGAGTCGTCGAGCAGGTGTGGCGGCTCGGCCGCGAGGCCGGACACAGTGAGGTCCGACCGGTAGGTGCCGTCACGGTGGGTCTGCGGGGCGAGCGGCTCGCCGAGCTCGGAGCCATGGCAGAGTCAGCTGCGGGGGTCCGCGTGTTCTCCGACGACGGGGTCTGTGTCTCCGACGCGGTGCTGATGCGCCGGGCACTCGAGTACGTCAAGGCCCTCGACGGGGTGGTGGCCCAGCACGCTCAGGAGCCGCGGCTGACCGAGGGCGCCCAGATGAACGAGGGCGGATTGTCCGGGGTGCTCGGGCTGCAGGGGTGGCCGGCGGTCGCCGAGGAGTCGATCATCGCCCGTGACTGCCTGCTCGCCGCCCACGTCGGGTCGCGGCTGCACATCTGCCACGTCTCCACCGCCGGGTCGGTGGAGATCGTGCGCTGGGCCAAGTCCAAGGGCTGGGACGTCACCGCGGAGGTGACGCCGCATCACCTGCTGTTGACTGACGAGCTGGCCAGGACGTACGACCCGATCTTCAAGGTCAACCCGCCGCTGCGCAGCGCGGACGACGTCGAGGCGCTGCGCGAGGGCTTGGCCGACGCCACCATCGACGCCGTGGCCACCGACCACGCCCCCCACCCGGTGGAGGAAAAGGACTGCGAGTGGGCCGCTGCCGCCTTCGGCATGCTGGGCCTGGAGACGGCACTGTCGGTGGTCCAGCAGGCCATGGTGGACACCGGGCTGCTGGACTGGGCCGGCGTCGCGGACCGCATGTCGGCGCGGCCCGCGGTGATCGGGCGGGTGGCCGGCCACGGGCGCCCGCTCGCGGTCGGTGAGCCGGCCAACCTGGTGCTGTACGACCCGTCGGCGACCGGTGTGGTGCGTCCCAGCGGCAGTGCGTCGCTGTCCCGCAACACGCCGTATGCCGGCCTCACGCTACCCGGGCGTGTCGTAGCGACGTTCCTGCACGGCCGCCCCACAGTGCTGGACGGGGCACTCAGGTGACAGGGCTGCTGGACGCGCCGCAGGCGGTCCTCGTGCTGGAGGACGGTCGCACGTTCCACGGCCAGGCGTACGCCGCCGTCGGCGAGACAGTCGGTGAAGCCGTCTTCTGCACCGGCATGACCGGCTACCAGGAGACACTGACCGATCCGTCGTACCGCCGCCAGGTCGTCGTGATGACCGCCCCGCACATCGGCAACACCGGCGTCAACGACGAGGACACCGAGTCTGAGCGGATCTGGGTCGCCGGGTACGTCGTGCGCGACCCGGCACGGGTGGCCAGCAGCTGGCGGTCGCGTCGCGACCTGAGCGTGGAGCTGGCAGCGGCCGGTGTGGTGGGCATCAGTGGTGTCGACACCCGGGCCTTGACCCGGCACCTGCGCGAACGCGGCGCCATGCGGGTCGGCATCTCATCGACCTCGACGGACGCCGACGCATTGCTCAGGACGGTGCGCAAGGCTCCCGTGATGACCGGCGCCGACCTGGCCGGCGAGGTCACCACCAGCCAGCCGTACGTCGTGCCCGCCGTCGGCGACAAGCGGTTCACCGTGGCTGCACTCGACCTGGGCATCAAGTCGATGACACCGCAGCTGTTGAGCCGGCGCGGCGTCGAGGTGCACGTGCTGCCGGCCGACGCGACCTTCGACGTCGTGCGGGCCACCGGCGCACACGGACTGTTCTTCTCCAACGGACCTGGTGATCCTGGTGCCACCGACGGGCCGATCAGGCTCCTGCGCGAGGCGCTGACGGCCGGGATGCCGTACTTCGGGATCTGCTTCGGCAACCAGCTGTTCGGCCGCGCCCTGGGCCTGGAGACCTTCAAGCTGCGCTACGGCCACCGCGGGATCAACCAGCCGGTGATGGACCGCACGACGGGCAAGGTCGAGGTCACGTCGCACAATCATGGGTTCGCGGTTCAGTGGCCCCGTGCGGACCTCGCACCCGTGAGCACGCCCTACGGGACCGCCAGCGTGAGCCACGTGTGCCTCAACGACGGGGTGGTCGAGGGCATCGAGCTCGCCGGTCCGGATGGCACCGTGCGGTCGTTCAGCGTGCAGTACCACCCCGAGGCAGCCGCCGGACCGCACGACGCCCAGTACCTCTTCGACCGGTTCGTGTGCATGCTGGCCGTGCAGGTCCCCGGCTGATGCCCCGCCGTACCGACATCTCCAGCGTCCTGGTGATCGGCTCCGGGCCGATCGTCATCGGCCAGGCCTGCGAGTTCGACTACTCGGGCACACAGGCGTGCCGGGTGCTGCGGGAGGAGGGGCTGCGCGTCGTGCTGGTCAACTCCAACCCGGCGACGATCATGACCGACCCGGAATTCGCCGACGCCACGTACGTGGAACCGATTACCCCGGAGTTCGTCGAGAAGGTCATCGCCCAGGAGCGCCCCGACGCCCTGCTCGCCACCCTGGGCGGGCAGACGGCGCTGAACTGTGCGATGGGCCTGGCGCAGGCCGGAGTGCTGGAGAAGTACGGCGTGGAGCTCATCGGTGCCTCGATCGACGCGATCGAGAAGGGGGAGAACCGGGAAACGTTCAAGCGCGTCGTGCAGTCCCTGCCGCCCCGGTGGGGAGCAGAGGTCGCCCGCTCGGCGATCTGCCACACGATGGAACAGTGCCTCAAGGCCGCGGACGATCTCCGGTACCCGGTGGTGGTGCGGCCGTCCTTCACCATGGGCGGCTCCGGGTCGGGCATCGGGTACGACGAGACCGACCTGCGCCGCATTGCGGGGGCAGGGCTCACCGCGAGCCCCACCACCGAGGTGCTCCTCGAGGAGTCGATCCTCGGCTGGAAGGAGTACGAGCTCGAGGTCATGCGTGATGGGGCCGACAACGTCGTGGTCGTCTGCTCGATCGAGAACGTCGACCCGATGGGCGTGCACACCGGTGACTCGATCACCGTTGCGCCGGCCATGACGCTGACCGATCGCGAGTACCAGCGGCTGCGAGACATCGCGATCGGCGTCATCCGTGAGGTCGGCGTCGACACCGGTGGGTGCAACATCCAGTTCGCGGTCAACCCGTACGACGGGCGGATCATCGTCATCGAGATGAACCCGCGGGTGTCCCGCTCCAGTGCGCTGGCCAGCAAGGCGACCGGCTTCCCGATCGCCAAGATCGCCGCCAAGGTGGCGATCGGTTACACCCTCGACGAGATCCGCAACGACATCACGCGGCAGACGCCCGCCAGCTTCGAGCCGACCCTGGACTACGTCGTGGTCAAGGTGCCGCGGTTCGCGTTCGAGAAGTTCCCGGCTGCGGACCCGACGTTGACGACGCACATGAAGTCGGTGGGGGAGGCGATGGCGATCGGCCGGAACTTCACCGAGGCGCTGAACAAGGCGCTGCGATCGCTCGAGCACCCGCAGGCGGCGTTCTCCTGGGTCGGCGACCCAGGGGACGTCGAGGACCTGCTGGTTCGGGTCGCGACGCCGCACGACGGCCGGCTACGACTCGTGATGGACGCCCTGCGAGCGGGAGCCACCGCCGAGCAGGTCCACGGCGCCACCGGCATCGACCTCTGGTTCGTCGACCAGCTGATGCTCATCGACGAGGTCGCCAGGTTGCTGGCACGGGCGCCGCAGCTGAATCCCGCACTGCTGCGGCTGGCCAAGCGGCATGGCTTCTCCGACGCCCAGATCGCCGCCGTCCGGGGCACGCGCGAGGACGTCGTACGCGGGGTGCGGCACTCGCTGGGCATCCGGCCGGTCTTCAAGACGGTCGACACGTGCGCAGCGGAGTTCGCCGCGCTCACGCCGTACCACTACTCCTGCTACGACGAGGAGAGCGAGGTCGCCGCGCGGGAGAAGCCTGCGGTGCTGATCCTGGGCAGCGGACCCAACCGGATCGGGCAGGGCATCGAGTTCGACTACTCCTGCGTGCACGCGTGCCTCGCCCTGTCCGAGGCCGGCTACGAGACGATCATGGTCAACTGCAACCCCGAGACCGTCTCCACCGACTACGACACCTCCGACCGGCTCTACTTCGAGCCGCTCACGCTGGAGGACGTGCTCGAGATCGTGCACGCCGAGCAGCTGGCCGGTCCGGTGGCCGGCGTCATCGTGCAGCTCGGCGGGCAGACGCCCCTGGGCCTGGCGCGGGGCCTGGCGGCCGAGGGGGTGCCGATCGTGGGGACGTCGCCGGACGCGATCCACCTGGCCGAGGAGCGTGGAGCCTTCGGCCGGGTGCTCGCCGCAGCCGGGTTGCCGGCACCCAGGCACGGCATGGCGACATCGTTCGACGCGGCCAAGCGGATCGCCGACGACATCGGCTACCCGGTGCTGGTGCGCCCGTCGTACGTCCTGGGGGGTCGCGGGATGGAGATCGTGTACGACGACACCGCCCTGGCGAGCTACATCGAACGCTCCACGCTGGTGTCCCCCGAGCACCCGGTGCTGGTCGACCGGTTCCTCGACGACGCCGTGGAGATCGACGTGGACGCGCTGTTCGACGGTGCGGAGCTGTTCCTCGGCGGTGTCATGGAGCACATCGAGGAGGCCGGTATCCACTCCGGCGACTCCGCGTGCACGCTGCCGCCGATCACCCTGGGTCGCGAGGAGATCAGCCGGATCCGCAGCTCGACCGAGGCGATCGCCCGGGGGGTCGGCGTCCGGGGGCTGCTGAACGTCCAGTACGCCTTGGTCTCCGACACCGTCTACGTCCTGGAGGCCAACCCGCGGGCCTCGCGAACGGTGCCGTTCGTGTCCAAGGCGACGACGACACCCCTGGCCAAGGCGGCCGCCCGGATCATGCTCGGTGCCACGGTGAAGGACCTGCGCACGGAGGGGCTGCTGCCGGCCAACGGCGACGGAGCAGACCTCCCGGCCACCTCGCCGGTCGCGGTGAAGGAGGCCGTGATGCCGTTCAACCGGTTCCGCACCTTCGACGGCAAGTCGGTCGACACGGTGCTCGGCCCCGAGATGCGATCCACCGGTGAGGTGATGGGCATCGACGCCGGCTTCGGGACGGCGTTCGCGAAGTCGCAGCTCGCGGCATTCGGGTTCCTGCCGGTGGGCGGCACCGTGTTCGTGTCGGTGGCCAACCGGGACAAGCGGCACATGATCTTCCCGGTGAAGCGGCTCGCCGACCTCGGGTTCGACGTGGTGGCGACCAGCGGCACCGCCGACGTGCTGCGCCGCAACGGAGTGGCGGCACACACGATCCGCAAGCTTGCCGAACAGGAGCAGGTCGACCCGGGTGAGCCAGGCGACCGGGAGTCGGGAATCGTGGCGAAGATCCTGTCCGGCGACATCTCGCTGGTGATCAACACCCCGCACGGGGTGACGTCGGGGGGCAGCCCGCGCATCGACGGGTACGAGATCCGCACCGCTGCAGTCCGTGCGGACATCCCGTGCATCACGACGGTGCAGGGTCTCGCAGCTGCGGTGCAGGGCATCGAGGCGCTGATCGCGGGGAGCATCGGCGTCCGGTCGCTGCAGGACTGGGCCGCGCAGGTGCGCCCGTGAGTGTGACACCGCGGCGTCCGTCCACGTCGCTGCAGGTACGGGCGCAGGTGCAGTCAGTGCGGCAGGTAGGGGCGTACCACCACCTGACGCTGGTCGCCCCCGGAGTGCCCGAGCGCACCCGCCCGGGCCACTTCGTGGCGCTGGCGGTGGGCGGTGACTCCTCCGCGATGCTGCTGCGCCGCGCCTTCTCGGTGTACCGGGTGCGCGAGGGGGGTGTGCATACCGGGACGGTGGAGATCGTGTTCGCCGTGCACGGGCCGGGCACGGCCTGGCTCGCCGCTCTCCGCGCCCACGACCCGGTCGCCCTGCTCGGACCGCTCGGTCGGCCGTTCGCGCTGCCCAAGGAGCCGGTGCCCTGCACCCTGGTGGCCGGCGGCTACGGCAGCGCCCCGATGTTCGCGTTGGCCGAGCGGCTGCACGCGCGGGGTTGCGCCGTGCACATGGTGCTCGGCGCGGCCACCGAGAACCGGCTGTTCGGGGTGCTGGAGGCCAAGCGCAGCGCCCAGTCGGTCACCGTGACGACCGAGGACGGCTCGCTCGGACAGCGCGGCCGGGTGACCGACGTGCTGCCGGCCCTGCTGGCCCGCACCCGCACCGACGTCGTCTACTCCTGCGGCCCGATGGGGATGCTGCGGGCGGTCGCCGACGTGGCCGAGCAGCACGGGTCCCACAGCCAGTGCGCGGTGGAGGAGGCCATGGCGTGCGGGGTCGGAGTGTGCATGACCTGCGTGCTGCCGGTCGTCGGCGACGACGGGATCACCCGCATGGTGCGCTCGTGCGTCGAGGGGCCGGTCTTCCGTGGCGACCGGGTCCGGTGGGACGCGGTCGGCACCGTGCCCGACGGAACCCTCGGCGCTCCCCGGCAGGGAGCGCACTGATGAGCGACCTGAGCACCGGTCCCGATCTCGACCTGTCGGTCGATCTCGGTGGACTTCGGCTGCCCAACCCCGTGATGACCGCATCGGGCTGCGCGGCTGCCGGTTTCGAGCTCGACCAGTTCTTCGACGTCGCCGAGCTGGGCGCGGTGGTCACCAAGTCGATCATGCGGGAGCCGCGGTCGGGCCGGGCAACGCCGCGGATGGCTGAGACCCCGGCCGGGATGCTCAACTCGATCGGGTTGCAAGGTCCGGGAATCGGTTCGTTCCTCGCCACCGACCTGCCGTGGCTGGTCGGGCGGGGCGCCCGCGCGGTCGTGTCCATCGCCGGCGGGACGGTCGAGGAGTTCGTGGAGCTCGCCCGCCGGGTGACCGCCAGTCCAGGAGTCGCCGCCCTCGAGGTCAACATCTCCTGTCCGAACGTCGAGAATCGCGGGCTGGTGTTCGCCTGTGACCCGCGTCAGGCCTCCACCGTGATCGAGGCCGTACGCGCCGTGGTGCCCGATGGCCTGCCGATGTTCGCCAAGCTGACCCCCGACGTCACCGACCTGGTGGCCGTCGCGCGCTCGGTGGTCGACGCCGGCGCCACCGGGTTGGTCCTGATCAACACGCTGCTCGGTCTGCGGATCGACCCCGCGACCCTGCGACCGCTGCTGGGCGGCGTGACCGGCGGGCTGTCCGGCCCGGCCGTGCGCCCGGTGGCGGTGCGCTGCGTCTGGCAGGTGCATGCTGCGCTGCCGCAGGTCCCGCTCATCGGCGTCGGCGGCATCCGTACGGGCGCCGACGCCCTGGAGTTCCTGGCTGCCGGTGCCACGGCCGTCCAGGTCGGCACGGTGATCTTCAACGATCCGTCGGCGCCGATACGGGTGACCCGCGAACTCGCCCACGAGCTGGCCGTTCGCGGCTTCGTGGGCCCGGCTGACGTGATCGGGATCGCCCACCGTCCCCGCGGCCAGACCCAGGACCGGATCGCATGACCGACAGCTTCGGATCACGGCTGCACGCAGCCGTCGGACAGCGCGGACCGTTGTGCGTCGGCATCGACCCGCACGCCGCCCTGCTGAGCGCGTGGGGCCTACCAGACACCGCGTACGGGCTCGAACGTTTCGCGATGACGACCGTGCAGGCGCTCGGTGACCGGGTCGCGGTGCTCAAGCCGCAGTCGGCGTTCTTCGAGCGCCACGGCAGCGCGGGCGTGCAGGTGCTCGAGCGCACCATCGACGCAGCCCGCAGCGCTGGGGCGCTCATTCTGCTCGACGTCAAGCGAGGGGACATCGGCTCCACGGCCCAGGGGTACGCCGACGCGTACCTCGCACCGTCGTCACCGCTGTCGGCGGACGCGTTGACGGTGAGCCCGTACCTCGGGTTCGGCTCGTTGCGCCCGTTCCTCGACAGCGCGGCAGAGCACGGACGCGGTGTGTTCGTGCTCGCGCTGACCTCCAACCCCGAGGGCGCTGCGGTGCAGCAGGCGGTCGGGCCGACTGGCACCGTCGCAGGGTCGGTGCTCGCCTCGCTGCGCGAGCTCAACGCCGGCGCGGTACCCCTCGGCAGCTTCGGCGCCGTGGTCGGAGCGACCATCGCCAGCACGCAGGAGGATCTCGACATCAACGGGCCCCTGTTGGCGCCGGGCTTCGGGGCCCAGGGTGGCGCGACCGACGACCTGCGCCGGATATTCGGGGCCTCACTGTCCAGGGTCCTGCCCGCCACCTCGCGCGACGTCCTGCGCGCCGGCCCGGACACCGCCGCCCTGCGCGCCGAGGTGGACCGGGTGGCTGAGTCCTTGGCGACCTTGCACCGCTGAGGTGACCCGACCGGGCGGCTAGCCTTGCGCCGCCTCGGACCCGCTCCACCGCTACCCTGTGGACTCATCCATCGAGGGGATCACTGACATGAAAAGGCTTCTTGGTCTGGTCGCGGCTGTCATCACCAGCGCGGGTGTCCTGACAGGTTGTGGTGGCTCGGACGACTACTGCGACTCGTTGGAGGAGACCGTCGAGGAGTTCGAGGCCGTCGACGAGGGTGAGACCGAGGACCTCGAGGAGTCGGTCCAGGCGTTCAGGGATCTGGGTGACGAGGCTCCGAGCGAAGTCGAGGAGGAGTGGGAGACGCTGATCGGTGCGTTCGACGAGGCTGAGTCTGCGCTCGAGGACGCCGGGGTCAGCTTCAGTGACCTGGATGAGATCGAGGGCGGCCAGATGCCCGAAGGCGTTGACGAAGCGGAGCTGATGGAGGCCTTCGCCTCCTTCGAAGAGCTCAGCTCCGAGGAGTACACGGAGGCAAACGACGCCATCGAGGAGCACGCCGAGAGCGAGTGCGGCGTCACGCTGCCCGGGTGAAGCTCAGCGGGTCGACGTCCCTGGCGACACGATGCCAACCGCGTCCGCCGGGACAGGCCACGCCCTACTGTTGCCCGTTAGTGTCTCCGGTCGGTAGTTTCGCCGGAGCAGACCGCTCGGAGCTGCCCGTCATTCGTCACAACGAGGAGCCCGCCGTGGGACTGCCGCCCCTGACACCGGAGCAACGGCAAGCCGCCTTAGGCAAGGCAGCCGCCGCACGTCGGGAGCGGGCCGAGGTCAAGAACCGCCTCAAGCACTCCGGCGCATCGCTCGCGGACGTGCTGGCGGAGGGCAAGCGCAACGACACGCTGGGCAAGATGAAGGTGCTCGACCTGCTCCAGTCGATGCCGGGACTCGGCAAGGTCCGGGCCAAGAAGTTGATGGAGCGCATCGGGATCGCGCAGACGCGGCGCGTCCGTGGCCTCGGGGTCAACCAGGTGGCAGCCCTCGAGCGTGAGTTCTCCGACCGGGGGTGAGTCGGGGTCCAGCCGACTGGTGGTCCTGGCCGGCCCGACCGCAGTGGGCAAGGGCACCGTCGCCGCGTACGTCCGCACCCACCACACCCAGGTGTGGATCTCGGTGTCCGTCACCACCCGCGCCGCCCGGCCCGGTGAGGTGGACGGCGTGCACTACCACTTCGTCGACGATGCCAGGTTCGACCAGCTGATCGAGGGTGGCGACCTGCTGGAGTGGGCGGTGGTGCACTCCGCTGCCCGGTACGGCACGCCGCGGCGTCCAGTCGAGCGTGCCCTGGCGGCCGGTCGAAGCGCCCTGCTGGAGATCGACCTGCAAGGGGCCCGCCAGGTCCGGTCGTCGATGCCCGAGGGGTACTTCGTCTTCCTGGCTCCACCGAGCTGGGACGAGCTGGTCCGTCGATTGCTCGACCGCGGCACCGAACCGGTCGCCGAGCAGGAGCGTCGACTGGCCACCGCACGCCTCGAGCTCGCCGCCGAGCCGGAGTTCGACACCACCATCGTGAACAGCGACGTCGCGACCGCAGCCCGGCAGTTGGTAGTCTTGCTGGATTCACCCCCACCGAAGTGATTGAGGCTCGTACGTGTCTGCCCCTCGCACCACCGCCGACGGGATCACCAACCCGCCCATCGACGACCTGCTGTCCAAGACCGACTCCAAGTACAAGCTGGTGCTCTACAGCGCCAAGCGGGCCCGTCAGATCAACGCCTACTACTCCCAGCTCGGCGAGGGCCTGCTGGAGTACGTCGGCCCGCTGGTGGACACCCACGTCCAGGAGAAGCCGCTGTCGATCGCGATGCGCGAGATCGAGGCCGACCTGTTGACCTGCGAGGACATCGATCCCGACGAGGTCGCCACCGGGTCCGGCGTCACGGCCCCGACGGCTTGAGCCGCATTCGATGAGCACGGCGGCCGTACGCCGGCCACGGGTGGTGCTCGGCGTCAGCGCAGGGATCGCCGCCTACAAGGTGTGCGACCTGCTTCGCCGGCTCACCGAGTCCGGTCACGACGTGCAGGTCGTGCCCACCGACGACTCCTTGCGGTTCGTGGGCGCGGCTACCTGGGAGGCGCTGTCCGGCCACCGGGTCGACTCGACAGTCTTCGACGACGTCCCCGGCGTCGCCCACGTACGGCTCGCTCAGGAGGCCGACCTGGTCGTGGTGGCCCCCGCCACCGCGGACCTGCTCGCACGCGCCGCCCACGGTCTCGCCGATGACCTGCTCACCGCCGTGCTGCTCACGGCGCGCTGCCCCGTCGTGTTCGTACCGGCCATGCACACCGAGATGTGGGAGCACCCGGCGACGCAGGACAACGTCGCGACGCTGCGCGGCCGCGGCTCGCTCGTCCTCGAGCCAGCCAACGGTCGCCTCACCGGTGCCGACACCGGCAAGGGACGGTTGCCCGAGGTCGGCGCGATCTTCGACGTGCTGCGCACCGTGCTGCGACGAGGTCTGGGCGGGCGCCCGCAGGATCTGACCGGACGACGCGTCGTCGTCTCCGCGGGCGGCACCCGTGAGCCCCTCGACCCGGTGCGCTACCTCGGCAACCGGTCCTCCGGTCGCCAGGGCTACGCACTCGCCTGCGTCGCCGCGGCCCGGGGGGCGAAGGTGACGCTCGTGGCGGCCAACGTGGCACTGCCCGTCCCGGCCGGCGTGGACGTCGTGCACGTGCAGACCACCGAGGAGCTGCGAGAGCAGATCCTCGGCGCCGCCGCGGACGCCGATGCGGTCGTCATGGCCGCCGCCCCCGCGGACTTCCGTCCCCTCAGCCCGAGCGCTGCCAAGATCAAGAAACATCAGGACGGGTCCGCCGCGCCCATTGAGCTGCAGCAGAACCCCGACATTCTCGCCGAGCTGGGCGCGCTGCGTGAGCAGGCGCTGCCCGTCCTCGTCGGGTTCGCCGCGGAGACCGGCGACGAGACCCACAGCGTGGTGGAGCACGGACGCGCCAAGCTGGTCCGTAAGGGTTGCGACATCCTCGTCGTCAACGACGTGAGCGACGGCAAGGTCTTCGGGCACCCGGTCAACGAGGCCGTGGTCCTCACCGCCGACGGACAAGCCATGCCCGTCCCACAGGGACCGAAGGAAGATCTGGCCGACGTGGTCTGGGATCTCGTCGCCGGTCGTCTACCGTGATGCTGCACGTATCGACAGTTGCCCGGATCCATCGACCAGGAGCCATTTCGTGACCCGTCGCCTCTTCACCTCCGAGTCCGTCACCGAGGGCCATCCGGACAAGATCGCCGACCAGATCAGTGACAGCATCCTGGACGCGATGCTCGAGCAGGACCCGCACAGCCGGGTCGCGGTCGAGACCCTGCTGACCACCGGGCTGGTCGTCGTGGGCGGCGAGGTGACGACCCAGGGCTATGTCGAGATCCCGAGAATCGTGCGCGACCGGGTGCTCGCCATCGGGTACGACTCGTCCAAGAAGGGCTTCGACGGTCACTCCTGTGGTGTCACCGTGGCAATCGGTCAGCAGTCGCCGGACATCGCGCAGGGAGTCGACGACGCCTACGAGGAGCGGCACGACCACTCGGTCGACCCGCTGGACCGTCAGGGTGCCGGGGACCAGGGGCTCATGTTCGGGTACGCGTGCGACGACACTCCCGAGCTGATGCCGTTGCCGATCACGATCGCCCACCGGCTCGCGGAACGCCTGTCCCAGGTCCGCAACGACGGCACGATGGCCTACCTGCGTCCCGACGGCAAGACCCAGGTCACCGTCGAGTACGACGCCGACGACCGACCGGTGCGCGTCGACACCGTCGTGGTGTCCAGCCAGCACGCCGCCGACATCTCGCTGGACTCGATGCTGACACCGGACGTGCGCAAGTTCGTCGTCGACGACGTGCTGGACCGCTTCGACATCGACCACTCCGACTACCGCCTGCTGGTCAACCCGACCGGACGCTTCGAGATCGGCGGCCCGATGGGCGACGCCGGCCTCACCGGACGCAAGATCATCGTCGACACCTACGGTGGCATGGCCCGCCACGGTGGCGGCGCCTTCAGCGGCAAGGACCCGAGCAAGGTGGACCGCTCCGCTGCGTACGCCATGCGTTGGGTGGCCAAGAACATCGTCGCTGCCGGTCTCGCGCGCCGGGTCGAGGCGCAGGTGGCCTACGCCATCGGCAAGGCCCACCCGGTCGGCTTCTACGTGGACGCCTTCGGCACCGAGACCGTGCCGGTGGAGATGATCATCGACGCGGTCGGAGAAGTGTTCGATCTCCGGCCGGCCGCGATCATCCGCGACCTCGACCTGCTGCGGCCGATCTACGCCCAGACCGCCGCCTACGGGCACTTCGGTCGCGAGCTGCCAGACTTCACCTGGGAACGCACCGACCGGGCCGAGGCCTTGAGAGCCGCCGCCGCCGGTTGATCTGTGCGCGAGGGGGTCCCCTGTGGCGGACCTATTGGCGCGGGGGACCCCCTCGCTCACCGGTGCACCCTGTGGACGGCCAAGGCGCGGCGTCGGACGCGGCTGGTACAAACGGCAGCATGAACGAGTCCTCCGCGGCCGCGAAGCAGCTGGCGTTGCTGCGCGAGACCGTCCGTTCGACTTCCCCGCCGGCGAAGGTCGCCGTGGCGGCGGACCTGCCGGTGGCCCGGGTCGCTGTCGACCTAGCCCATGCGCACCTCGACCGGACCTTCGACTACCTGGTCCCTGACACGCTCGACGCGACGGTGGTGCCCGGGGGGCGGGTGCGGGTGCGCTTCGCCGGACGGCTCGTCGACGGCTTCGTCCTCGAGCGGGGCGACTCCTCCGATCACGAGGGGCAGCTGGGCAGGATCGAACGGGCGGTGTCCGATGAGGTGGTGCTGCGCCCGGAGGTCGCCCGGTTGTGCCGCCTGGTGGCTGACCGGTACGCCGGCACCTTCGCCGACGTGGTGCGCCTCGCGGTGCCGCCGAGACACGCGCGCGAGGAGAAGGCGCCGGTCTCCCCGTCGGCCCGTCGCGACGTGCCTGAACCCGACGCCACCGTGTGGTCGGCGTACGCCCACGGCCCGCAGACGCTGAGCGCGTTGGGGGACGGCCACAGCCCACGCAGCACGCTGAGCGTGCTCAATGGCCACGACTGGACCCATGTCGTCGGCGCAGCGGTCCTCGCCACCCTGCGCTCCGGACGCGGCTCGGTGGTCTGTCTGCCCGACGTGCGAGACGTGGCCCGGCTCGACGCGACCCTGGTCGCCGTGCTCGGTGACGGCCACCACGTCGCGCTCACCGCGGCTGCCGGCCCGCAAGCGCGTTACCGGGCTTTCCTCGCTGGTGCGCGCGGGCAGGTCAAGGTGGTCATCGGGACCCGCGCGGCGGCGTTCGCCCCCGTGCACGATGTCGGCTTGGTGGCCATGTGGGACGACGGCGACGACCTGTTCAGCGAGCCACGGGCGCCGTACCCGCACGCTCGTGAGGTGCTGCTTCTGCGTGCCCACGACTGCGGCGCCGGCGTACTGCTGGCCGCCCATGCACGCTCGGCCGAGGCGCACTCGCTGGTCGAGTCCGGCTGGTGCACCGACCTCGCGGTACCACCCGCACGGCGTCGGGCCGTGGGACCGGTCGTGCAGGTGAGCGGCTCGGACTCGACAGCCCGTCGCGACCCGGTCGGCACCGGTGCCCGGATCCCCACCACGGCCCAGCAGGTGATGCGCGTGGCCTTGGCGTCGGGACCGGTGCTGGTGGCGGTCGCACGTAGCGGCTATCGCCCGGCGTTGTGGTGCCAGTCCTGCCGCTCAGCGGCCCGCTGCGAGCGCTGCGCCGGGCCGCTGAGCCAGGCCGAGCGGGAGCACGATCCACACTGCTCGTGGTGTGCCCGGCCCGCACCGGCCTGGTCCTGCCCGCAGTGCGGCGACGACCGGCTGCGCGCACCGGTCGTCGGGGAACGGCGCACGGCCGAGGAGCTGGGGCGTGCTCTGCCAGGCGTCACGATCCGCTCCTCGGCGGGCTCCCGGCTCCTGGACGACGTGGGGGAGCGGGCCCAGCTGGTGGTGGCGACACCGGGCGCTGAGCCGGTTGCCGAAGGCGGCTATGCGGCCGCGGTGATCCTTGACGCCGACCTCGCGCTGGGCCGTCCGGACCTGCGGACCGTGGAGGAGACGTTTCGCCGCTGGAGCAACGTCGTGGCACTGGTGCGCCCCGCGGAGCGGGGAGGTCGGGTCTCGGTGGTGGGCGAGGCGGGTTCCGGGGCGGTCCAGGCGTTGGTACGCGCCGACCCGGTGGGGCTGGCGGGGCGCGAGCTCGAGGCTCGACGTGCCACCCGGTTGCCACCTGCCGTACGCATGGCTGTCGTGACCGGACCCAGCGGCGACATCGTGGCACTGACGGACGCGGACTGGCCGCAGCCCAGCGACGTGCTCGGGCCGGCCACCGTCGACGACGACCTGGCCCGCCTGGTCGTCCGGGTGCCCCGCACGCACGGCGCCGCCCTCACCCGAGCGCTGCGTGCCGTGGCCTCGACACGCAGCGCCCGCAAGCTGACACCGCTACGGATCCAGGTCGATCCCTACGACATCGAGTGACGTGCCCCCGTCCGTAGAATCGAGCGACGTCCCGACTGCCTGGAGCCTCGCGCGTGGCCATCCGCCCCCTCCGCATGTTCGGTGATCCGGTGCTTCGCGCAAGGGCAGCCGTGGTCACCGAGTACGACGGCGCGCTCGCAGCCCTCGTCCGAGACCTGATGGACACCATGCTCGACGCACCGGGAGCCGGCCTGGCGGCTCCACAGATCGGGGTCGGCCGGCGGGTGTGCTGCTACCACGTCGATGGTGTCCTCGGCCACGTGGTCAATCCCGAGCTGGTCCTGTCGCGGGACACCCAGGTCGGTCTGGAGGGGTGCCTGTCCATCCCGGACCTGCGCTACGACGTCACCCGGGCCATGACCGTCCAGGTACGCGGTCGCGACCTGCACGGTGACGCTCTGGCGCTCGAGGGGACGGGTCTGCTCGCCCGGGTCTTCCAGCACGAGACCGACCACCTCGACGGGGTGCTGTTCCTCGACCGACTGGACCGCGAGACCCGCCGGCAAGCCATGCGCGACATGCGCGACGCGGACCCCGTCGGTCAATCCGTCGCTCGTCGGAGCAGCTGACGTGCGAGTGGTCTTCGCCGGTACGCCCGCTCCCGCGTTGCCTTCGCTCCGGGCGCTGCTGGACAGCCGGCACGACGTGGTCGCCGTCGTGACCCGCCCTGAGGCGAGGGCCGGACGGGGCCGCCGGCATACGGTCTCCCCGGTAACCGAGCTCGCCCACGAGCGGGCGATCGAGGTTCTCGCGCCGGATCACCCGGGCGACGAGAAATTCCTGGCCCGGCTGCGGACGCTGCGCCCGGACTGCTGCCCGGTCGTCGCCTATGGCGCCCTGCTGCCACAGCGTGTCCTCGAGGTGCCCACGCACGGCTGGGTCAACCTGCACTTCTCGGTCCTCCCGGCCTGGCGCGGGGCAGCGCCGGTGCAGCACGCACTGCTGCACGGTGACGAGATCACCGGCGCCACCACGTTCCGCATCGTGCGTGAGCTGGACGCCGGGCCGACCCTCGGGCTGGTGACCGAGTCGATCCGGGCCACCGACACGGCCGGAACCCTGCTGGACCGGCTGGCGACCTCCGGCGCGGGGCTGCTCGTCGACACGCTCGACCACCTCGAGGCCGGCGACCTGCACGCGGACGAGCAGCCGCGGGACGGTGTGACGTACGCACCGAAGATCGAGGTGCAGGACGCACGGGTCCGTTGGGCTGACCCCGCCTTCGGCGTGGACCGGCGCGTACGAGCCTGCACCCCGGACCCGGGCGCATGGAGCGTCCTGGCCGACAACCGGTTCAAGGTGGGACCGGTCACGGCCCGTCCCGAGGTCGATGACCTGACCCCGGGCGCCGTCCGCGTCGAGCCACGGGAGGTGCTCGTCGGCACCGGTACGCACGCCGTCGCACTGGGCTGGCTGCAGCCGCCGGGCAAGAAGCCGATGCCGGCGACCGACTGGGCCCGGGGGGCGCGCCGGGAGCAGGACGCACGATTCGTAGACGGGACCTGACGTGACCAGCCGCCGCCAACAGCCTCGGGACCCGGCCCGCGCCGCCGCACTCGACGTGCTCGCGGGAACCCGTGTCCGCGACGCCTACACCAACCTGCTGCTGCCCTCGGTGCTCGCCCGCTACGGCCTGACCGGCCGGGACGCCGGACTGGTCACCGAGCTGGCGGCCGGCACGCTGCGGATGCGCGGGCTGTACGACGCGGTACTGGCGACTCGGATCAACCGTCCGCTGGAGTCCCTCGACGCCGACGTGCTCGACGTGCTGCGCCTCGGCTGCCACCAGCTGCTGTCCATGCGGATCCCCTCACACGCGGCGGTGTCGACCAGTGTCGAGCTCATCCGGGAACGGATGGGGCCGCGCCCCACTGGTCTGGTGAACGCCGTGCTGCGCAAGGTCGCCCAGCGCGACCTCGACGGGTGGGTCCGGGACGCGGCCCCGCGCGTCGAGCAGGACCCGCACGGCCACCTGTGCGTCGCCCACAGTCATCCCCGATGGATCGTCGACGAGCTTGCGCAGGCGCTGGATGCCGACACCGAGCTGCCGGCTCTGCTGGGCGCCGACAACCGGGTCGGCGCCGCCACCCTGGTCGCACGGCCCGGGCGAGCGGACGTCGGGGAACTGCTGGCCGCCGGAGCACGCCGCGGCAGCCTGTCGCCGTACGCCGTGCACCTGCAGACCGGCAACCCTGGTGACGTCCCTGCGGTACGCGAGGGACGCGCCGGTGTCCAGGACGAGGGGTCGCAGGTGGTGGCACTGCTCGCCGCGGCCGTACCGGTCGGGGGCCGCGACCAGCGGTGGCTGGACCTCTGCGCCGGGCCGGGGGGCAAGGCCGCCCTGCTCGGAGCGCTGGCCGCAGGGCGCGGTGCGACCCTGACCGCCAACGAGAGCCAACCGCATCGGGCGGCGCTGGTCGAGCGGGCGGTCGCCGGGCTGCCCGCGGTCACCGTGGTCGTGGCCGACGGTCGCACGCCGCCGTGGGAACCGGGGTCCTACGACCGGGTGCTGCTCGACGCCCCGTGCACCGGTCTGGGCGCGCTGCGCCGTCGTCCGGAGTCCCGGTGGCGGCGCTCCGCGGCGGATCTCGACGACCTCGTCCCCCTGCAGCGCGACCTGCTGCGTGCCGCGCTGGACTCGGTGCGTCCTGGTGGGGTGGTCGTCTACGCGACCTGCTCGCCGGTGCTGCGGGAGACCACCGGGGTGCTCGAGCAGGTGCTGGCCGAGCGCACCGACGTGCAGGTGGTCGACGTACGGAGCATTCCGGGCGGCTTGATACCCGAGGACGCCGTCCGCGGACGGTACCTGCAGCTGTGGCCTCATCGGCACGGCACCGATGCCATGTTCGCGGCCGTGCTGCGACGGACGGGCTGAGCGTCAGCCAGACCGGCGGCTGCGCCTCGTCCGCGGACGGCTGCTCGGCAGTGGAGGGAGCGGGCGAGGCTCGACACCGCTGCTCTAGACTCCGCCGGGTGGGGATCCAGATCGCACCCAGCCTGCTCGCCGCCGACTTCGCCGATCTGGGCGGTGCGGCAGGGTCCGTCCCGCACGCGGACTGGCTGCACGTCGACGTCATGGACAGCCACTTCGTGCCGAACCTGACCATCGGCGTGCCGGTGGTCGAGTCGTTGGCCCGGGTCGTGCAGCAGCCGTTGGACTGCCACCTGATGATCGAGGACCCGGACCGGTGGGCGCCGGGCTACGTCGACGCCGGCGCCGCGAGCGTCACCTTCCACGTCGAGGCCGCGCGCGCCCCCGTACGCCTGGCGCGTGAGCTGCGCGGCCTCGGTGCCCGCGCCGGCATGGGGCTCAAGCCGGCCACCCCGATCGAGCCGTACGAAGACCTGCTGCCCGAGCTCGACATGGTGCTGATCATGACCGTCGAACCGGGCTTCGGCGGGCAGGCGTTCCTTGACCTGTGCCTGCCCAAGATCAGCCGGACCCGGGCTCTGCTGGACAGGACCGGCGGTGACATCTGGCTGCAGGTGGACGGTGGTGTCTCCACCGAGACGATCGAGCGCTGCGCATCCGCCGGCGCCGACGTCTTCGTCGCCGGATCGTCGGTGTTCGGTGCCGAGGAGGCCGACGCCGCGGTCGAGCGGCTACGCGAGCTCGCCACCCGCTGCTCCTGAGGCAGGTGGCCACCGGGTGGCTCTACTGCCCATCCGTTCTGTCACGGGGTGGCCCCGTGACGATAGGTTCGTAGCAGGGCCACCCCGTGATGGAACCCGATGGCAACGCCACGTGCGACAATCGACCTCGAGCTCACGATTGCGTGCTCCGGGGTCGGTGCAAGTCCGAACCGGCGGTGACAGTCCGCGACCCGGTCCATCTCTGCGGAGGTGGTGCGGTTGACCCGGTGGAAATCCGGGACCGACGGTGAAAGTCCGGATGAGAGGCAGCACGCAACGGGAGCAGGAGCGTCTCGCCCCGAGGTGAGGTCGTGTCCTGCGCCTGTTTGTGCGTCCCCGGAGTCCGCCCGACGGAACGACGAGGACGCAGTGCCACAGGTAGCCACGCCGGCAGAGACCCAGGCGATGCGTCGCGCCCTCGTAGCAGCCCGCGAGCCGCAGCACCGCATCTCACCCAACCCCCGCGTCGGCTGCGTCCTGCTGGATCCCGACGGCCGCGAGCTCTCCGTGGGCCGCCACCTCGGGCCGGGTACCGCGCACGCCGAGGTCGACGCGTTGACCCGGGCAGGTCGCAGCGTCACCGGCGCCACCGCGGTGGTGACCCTCGAGCCGTGTCACCACACCGGGACCACCGGCCCCTGCACGCACGCGCTGCTGGCCGCCGGGGTGATTCGCGTGGTCTACGCCGTGGACGACCCGAACCCGGTGGCCGGCGGCGGTGCCGACGCCTTGTGTGCGGCCGGAGTGGACGTCGTGGCCGGAGTCTGCGTCGACGAGGCGCACGAGCTGAACCGTCGATGGCTCACCGCAGTGGGTCGGGGTCGCCCGTACGTCACCTGGAAGTACGCGGCCACCCTCGACGGGCGCAGTGCGGCTGCGGACGGCAGCAGCCGCTGGATCACCGGTGAACAGGCCCGCCGTGACGTACACCGGCTGCGCGCCGCGGCCGACGCCATCGTGGTCGGCACCGGTACCGTGCTCGCCGACGACCCGCGGCTGACCGTCCGCGACGACGATGACCGGGACCTGCCGTGGTCCCGGCAGCCGCTGCGGGTGGTGGTGGGTCGCCGTGACCTGCCCGCCACGGCCCGGATCCACGACGCCGCCGCCCCGACCGTCGCGCTGCGCACCGACGACCTGCGTGCCGTGCTCGCGTCGCTGCACAACCGGGAGGTGCAGGAGGTCTGGCTCGAGGGCGGGCCCCGGCTGGCCGGAGCGTTCGTGGCAGCCGGACTCGTCGACGAGGTGGTCGCCTATCTTGCCCCGGCGCTGCTCGGAGCCGGACCCCCCGCGCTCGCCGACGCCGGGATCAGCACTCTGGCCGACGCCCTGCGCCTGGACGTCGAGGACGTCACGATGCTGGGTGTGGACCTCAGGATCACCGCCACACCCAGCCATGAGAAGGGCACCAGCTGATGTTCACCGGGATCGTCGAGGAGATCGGCGAGGTGGTCGAGCTCGACCGCCGGGCCGGCTCGGCGCGGCTCACCGTACGCGGCCCGCTCGTCGCGTCCGACGCCACGCACGGCGCCTCGATCGCGGTCAACGGCTGTTGCCTGACCGTCGTCGCACACGACGAGGACTGCTTCAGCGCCGACCTGATGGCGGTGACCCTGGACACGACGTCGCTCGGTGCGCTGGCGCCCGGCAGCCCGGTCAACCTCGAACGCGCCGTCCGGGCGGACGGACGTCTCGGCGGTCACGTCGTGCAGGGCCACGTCGACGGGACCGGCACGGTGACCGAGCGTGCCACTGCCGAGGACTGGGAGGTGGTCCGGATCTCGATGCCCGGCCACCTCGCCCGCTACCTCGTGACCAAGGGCTCCGTGGCGGTCGACGGGACCTCGCTGACCGTCGTCGACGTGGAGGACGCAACCGGGGGCTCCAGCTTCACCGTCTCGTTGATCCCCGAGACGCTCGCGGCGACCACGCTCGGCTCGACCGCGGTCGGGTCGGTCGTCAACCTCGAGGTCGACGTGCTCGCCAAGTACGTCGAGCGGCTCCTCCCCACCCGTACACCCATCCGGCAGGAGCGCTGACCCGTGGACCCGTTGAGCTGGCTGTACGACGCAGAGCTGCACATCGGAGGCGGCCACATCCTCTGGCGCGAGATCATCGGCAACCTCTTCGGCCTGGTCTCCGCCCTGGGCGGCATGCGCCGCCGGGTGTGGGCATGGCCGGTCGGGATCCTCGGCAACGTGTTGCTGTTCACGGTGTTCCTCGGAGCCGTGTTCGACACACCGGCCAACGAGAACCTCTACGGCCAGGCGGGACGCCAGATCTTCTTCATCGGCGTCTCGATCTGGGGCTGGCGGCGCTGGTCGCAGTCGCGGCGCGAACGCGGACCGCACGCCAAGACCGCGATCACGCCCCGATGGGCGACGTGGGGCGAGCGGGCCCAGATCGTCGTTCTGTACGCCGCCGGCACCGTGGCGTTCTGGTGGGTCTTCGGCTATCTCGGTTCCTACGGCCGGTGGACCGAGGCGTGGATCCTCACCGGGAGCATCCTCGCGACGTACGGCATGGCCCGCGGCTGGGTGGAGTTCTGGCTGATCTGGATCGCCGTCGACGTGGTCGGGGTGCCGACCCTGGTCCGTGCCGAGCTGTACCCCTCCGCCGTGCTGTACGCGTTCTACGGGGTGTTCTGCATGGTCGGGTTCGTCACCTGGCTGCGCCTGCGCAGTCCCGGGGAGCCCACCCGTCCCCGGGACCAGGAGGTGAGGGCGTCGTGAGCGTGCGTCTGGACACCGTGCAGCGAGCGGTCGACGACATCCGGGCCGGTCGGGCTGTCGTGGTGGTCGACGACGAAGACCGGGAGAACGAGGGCGACCTGATCTTCGCCGCGAGCAAGGCGACCCCGGAGCTGATGGCCTTCACGATCCGCTGGACCAGCGGGGTCATCTGCGCCCCTGTCACCGGTGACCGGCTGGACCGGCTGGCGATCCCGCTGATGACCCCGCACAACCGCGAGCGGATGCGTACCGCCTACACGATCTCGGTGGACGCCCGAGACGGCATCAGCACCGGCATCAGCGCTGCTGACCGGGCACGCACCGTCCGGGTGCTGATCGACTCCGCGACCGAGCCAGCCGAGCTGGTGCAGCCCGGGCACGTGTTCCCGCTGCGGGCACGCGAGGGTGGGGTGCTCGCCCGCCCGGGGCACACCGAGGCTGCGATCGACCTCACCCGGCTGGCCGGGCTGACCCCTGGAGGCGTGATCTCCGAGATCGTCAACGACGACGGCACCATGAAGCGCGGCGACCAGCTGCGCGAGTTCGCCGACGAGCACGCTCTGGCGATGATCTCCATCGCCGAGCTGATCGTGTACCTGCGCCGGTACGGCAGCCAGGTCCACCGCGTGGCGAGTACCCGGCTGCCGACAGAGTTCGGGGAGTTCACCGCGCACGGCTACCGCAACGTGGTCGACGGCGTGGAGCACGTCGCGCTGGTGCACGGCGACCCGGTGGCCGGGGGACCCGGCGCACCCACGCTCGTGCGCCTGCACTCGGAGTGCCTGACCGGTGATGTCCTCGGGTCCCAGCGCTGCGACTGCGGGCCGCAGCTGCAGGCGGCGATGGCAGCAGTGACCCACGAGGGCGCCGGCGTGATCGTGTACCTGCGCGGGCACGAGGGGCGCGGCATCGGCCTGCTCGACAAGCTGCGCGCGTACGAGCTCCAGGACTCCGGTCGCGACACGGTCGACGCAAACCTCGACCTCGGGCTGCCGGCCGATGCCCGGGAGTACGCGACCGGTGCCCAGATCCTGCTGGACCTCGGCATCGGGACGGTGCGCCTGCTGTCCAACAACCCGGCCAAGGGCGCCGGGCTGGAGGCGCACGGCGTCCACGTCGCCGAGAACCTGCCGATCGTCGTGCGCCCCACCGAGGACAGCCTGCGCTACCTGCAGACCAAGGCCGAGCGGATGGGGCACCACTTCCCCGACCTGCCGACCGCACCGGAGCCGACCGAGGCGTACCGATGAGCAGGCACGGAGCACCCAGCCTGGAGGCGATGGACGCCCGTGACCTGCGGGTCGCCGTCGTCGCGGCGTCCTGGCATCGCCCGGTCATGGACGCCCTGGTCGCCGGCAGCCTCAGGGCATTGGCCGAGGCAGGGGTCGTCGACCCCGCCGTGGTCCGGGTGCCCGGCTCCTTCGAGCTGCCCGTCGCAGCACTGCACCTCGCCCGCGCCGGGTACGACGCCGTCGTCGCCCTCGGGGTGGTGATCCGGGGCGGCACCCCGCACTTCGAGTACGTCTGCGCCGCCGCCACCGACGGGCTCAGCCGGGTCGCACTCGACACCGGGGTGCCGGTCGGCTTCGGCGTGCTCACCTGTGACACCGAGGAGCAGGCGCTGGCCCGGTCGGGCGCCGCGGGTGCCCATGGGGAAGTGGACCGTGCGGACAAGGGCCGCGAAGCCGCCGAGGCCGCGATCGCGACGGTGCTCGCGCTGCGCGCAGCGCCCACGCCGTAGGCTGAGCGGAGATGAAGACCTTCGACCAGCTGTTCGCCGAGCTCGCCGGCAAGGCAGCCCGCCGTTCCGAGGGCTCCGGCACGGTGGCCGAGCTCGAGGCCGGCATCCACACGATCGGCAAGAAGCTCGTCGAGGAGGCAGCCGAGTCCTGGATGGCCGCCGAACACGAGTCCCGCGAGCGTACGGCGCAGGAGCTCAGCCAGCTGCTCTACCACGTCCAGGTCATGATGCTGGCCCGCGACCTGACCCTCGAGGACGTCTACGCCCACCTGTGACCGCCCGCCCGCGTCACCCACGATCGAGAACACGGACACCATGCTGAAGATCGCCGTCCCCAACAAGGGAGCCCTGTCCGAGCGGGCCACCGTGATGCTGCGCGAGGCGGGGTATCGACAGCGCCGCGACAACCGCGAGCTGACCCTTGAGGACCCGGCGCACGGGGTGGAGTTCTTCTACCTGCGCCCCCGCGACATCGCGGTGTACGTCGGCGCTGGCACCCTCGACGTCGGCATCACCGGCCGCGACCTGCTGCTGGACTCCCGGGCGGCGGCGCAGGAGACGATGGCGCTCGGCTTCGCGGAGTCCACGTTCCGGTTCGCCGCCCCGGCGGGCACCGCGCGCACGGCAGCCGACCTGCAGGGCGCCCGGATCGCCACGTCGTACGCCGCCGTGGTCGAGGACTACCTCACCGACCTGGGTATCAGTGCCTCGGTCGTACGCCTGGACGGTGCCGTGGAGTCCGCGGTACGCCTAGGCGTGGCTGACGCCATCGCCGACGTGGTGGAGACCGGGGCCACCCTGCGCCAGGCCGGCCTCGAGGTGATCGCCGACCCGATCCTGCGCTCCGAGGCGGTGCTCATCACCCGGCGGGACACGCCGGACCCGGTGGGCCTGGACGTGTTCCGTCGTCGTCTCGAGGGGGTCCTGGTGGCGCGGACCTACGTGATGATGGACTACGACATCCACAACGAGCAGCTCGACACGGCGATCGCGCTCACCCCCGGCATCGAGTCACCCACCGTGTCCCCGTTGCACCGGGAGGGATGGAGCGCCGTGCGGGCGATGGTTCCACGGGAGCAGGCCCAGTCGGTGATGGACGCGCTGTGGACCCTGGGCGCCCGCGGCACCCTGGTCACCGACATCCTGGCGTGCCGGCTGTGACTCCGGACCGGACAGGCACGGGGTCGCTCAGCTACCGGCCGCTCGGGGCGCGTGTGGTGGCCCTCGTCGGCGGCGGCTGCTTGTGCGCCGTGATGCTGGTCATGTGGTTCGCGTTCCCGCAGTCGATCCGGGACGGATTCAAGCCGCTCGAGGTCGCCACGTTGCTGCTGTCCCTGCTGGCCGCCCTCGCCGTGCTGTACGGGATCGCCCGGACCAAGGTCACCAGCGACGAGGACGGCCTGCTGGTGCTGAACGGCTTTCGTGAGCACCACGTCCGGTGGGACCAGGTGAGTGACATCTCCTTGTCCACCGGGATGCCCTGGGCACTCGTGCGCACCACCGACGGCGGTCGGGTCGCGATGATCGCCGTGCAGGGCTCCGACGGTGACCGGGCCGCGGTCCAGGTGCAACTGCTGCGGCAGCGGCTGGCTGAGTCACGGGCAGACCGGGCCGGTGACGGTTGAGGTGCGGTGGGGCGAGACCGCCGTGTGCACGGTGACGTCGGCGCGGACCCGCGTGCCCTCGCGAGCATGGACGCGCTCCTCGTCGCGAGCCCACCGGTCCCAGTGAGGGGCGAACACCACACCGTCTCGTCCGAGTGCACGGCTCCGGCGGACCGGCTCAGGGCACTGCAGCCAGACCAAGGTCGTCACCAGGTCGTCGTAGCGACGCGCGTACGACCCGACGCCCTCCAGGATCACCAGCGGCGTGAGCGGCAGCGACGTGGCGACGGTACGCCGGCCCTCCTCCCAGTTCCAGCGGGCCGGACTGGCGTCTAGCCCACGGCTCCACGGCTCCAGCAGCATCGACGAGACGATCCCGGACGCGGTGGGCAGCCCCGCCCAGCCCTCGTACAGGTCGTCCATGTGCAGGGTCATCGCGTACGTCGAGGAGGCGGCCGCACACGCTGCGGCCAGCTCGGCCGCGTACTCGGTCTTGCCGGCGCCGGCCCTGCCGTCGATGCACACGAGCCGGGAGGAGCCCAGCCGGGCCGGCGAGGCCAGGACGTGGGTGACGACGTCGGCCAGCTGCACTCAGCTGATCCCGCGCCGTTTGAGGATGGCGTCGATCTCGTCCAGCTGGGGGTCACGGGTCCCATCGGTGTCCACCTCGCGCTTGGACGAGCCGCGCGCAGCCCGGGGGGTCTTGGCGGAAGAGGAACGCGACTGCTTGCCGCGCAGGCGGGTGCCCCCGGCGATGAGCGCCACGGCGACGACACCCAAGACCATGCCGACCCAGGCAGCCGGGTTGAAGGCGAAGCGGGTGGCCCAGTCACCGACGGCGTCGATGACCCGAAAGCCCAGCGAAATCAGCCCTAGCAGGTAGGCAGCCCACGGCACCGTGGCCCAACCCAGCCAGCTCACTGCGGCGCCCCGTCGCCCCTTGCGCCACGAGATCCATGCCCCTACCACCCCGCCGGCGGACAGCATCGCCACCCAGGGAAGCCACAACCACGACGTCTGCACCATGCCCCCAGTGTGCCAAAGGTGCGCATCGCGACCTACCGTGACGTCGTGCGGACGATCCCCGACCCCGGTTTCGCCCGTGACGACGGAGCTCCCGCCCCGTCCCTGGTCGCGGCCCTGTCGGCGTACCCACCGCGACGGTCGAGCGGCGCCGGCGGTCGCAGCCCTGGGTCGCTCGCGGCTGTTGATCCCCGTGGTCGCCCTGCTCGAGGACCCCGGTCCGACCGACCGGGGGCAGGTCATCGACAAGCGAGCCAACCTGGCCGCCGTCCTGCTGACCGGGCGGCGGGTCCGGTCCGCCTCGTCGTCGAGGGGGAGGACCTGCGCCGGCTGGCCGTCGGCGAGCGGCTGCTGCCGGTGGGCGAGGAATGGGTGTGGGCCACGGATGTGCAAGCTGCGTCCCCGGGCTGGTAACCTCGGACCCTGACCGTTCACCTCTGTCCGCGTGCAGTACGACTGCAGGTACGACTGCAGTCACGATGCTGACAGGCGTGGCGCACAAGCGGAAGCAACGTTCCCACCCGCACCGACCTTCGGGTCGTCGGGTTCCGGTCGGCCGGCCTCCATCGGGAGGTCCGGTCGTGACGTGCACATCAGTGTGTCCGTCATCGTGGCTTCCGTGCGTGCAGCGCGGAGGCCGTTGTTCGTTTCTGGGCACAGTCCAGGTAGGGCCTGCGTGCGTGTCAGGCGAAGGACACCCAGCAATCAGGAGGACCCATCAGCACAGAGTTGCGCATCAACGACCGGATCCGCGTCCCGGAGGTGCGTCTTGTCGGACCCAACGGCGAGCAGGTCGGCGTCGTACGGATCGACGACGCCCTGCGGCTCGCCCAGGAGTCCGACCTTGACCTCGTCGAGGTGGCGGCGACCGCACGTCCGCCGGTCTGCAAGCTCATGGACTACGGCAAGTTCAAGTACGAGACCGCTCAGAAGGCACGCGAGTCGCGACGCAACCAGACCAACACGGTGATCAAGGAGATGAAGCTCCGGCCCAAGATCGACGCGCACGACTACGAGACCAAGAAGGGCCACGTCGTGCGCTTCCTGCGCCAGGGCGACAAGGTCAAGATCACCATCATGTTCCGTGGTCGCGAGCAGCACCGCCCCGAGCTGGGGTTTCGGCTGCTGCAACGGCTGGCCGAAGACGTCACCGAGCTCGGGTTCGTCGAGTCGACTCCCCGCCAGGACGGCCGCAACATGACCATGGTGATCGGACCGCACAAGAAGAAGTCCGAGGCCAAGGCCGAGGTCAAGGCCGAGAAGGTCCGTGTCGCCGCGCAGCGTGCTGCCGAACGAGCAGCACAGGAGGCCGACCGGGCTCCGCAGTCCACCGTGGTCAAGACCCCCGGCCGTTCGGAGAATCTCGACTCGGACGTCTGAGCCGCAGGTCTACCGCACCAGTTGTGAACACCCCCGCTGACCGTGGGGTCCGACGCACCACCGAGGAAACGAGGCACTATGCCGAAGATGAAGCCGCACTCCGGCATGAAGAAGCGGGTCAAGGTGACCGGCAGCGGCAAGCTCCGCCGGCAGAAGGGTGCTCGCCGCACGCACCTCGTGCAGAAGCAGTCCAGTGGTCGTACCCGACTGGATGACAGTCTCAGGGATGTCTCCAAGCCGGATGTCTCCCGGGTGCGCAAGCTGCTCGGACGCTGAGCGCCTGGCCGTCCTGAACCGTCCGCACCGCCCGGATCTCCATCGACATCCGGGCGGCCCACCCGCATCAAGGAGTCATCTCGTGGCACGCGTCAAGCGGTCCGTCAACGCACACAAGAAGCGTCGCACCACCCTGGAGCGCGCTGCCGGTTACCGTGGCCAGCGCTCGCGCCTGTACCGCAAGGCCAAGGAGCAGGTCACCCACTCGATGGTCTACGCCTACCGCGACCGCAAGGCACGCAAGGGCGACTTCCGTCGGTTGTGGATCCAGCGCATCAACGCTGCGGTCCGGCAGCAAGGTCTGACGTACAACCGCTTCATCCAGGGTCTCAAGGCCGCCGAGGTCGAGGTGGACCGCAAGATCCTTGCCGACCTCGCGGTCAACGACCCGGCGGCGTTCATGGCGCTGGTCGAGCTGGCCAAGGCCAGCCTGCCGACCGACGTCAACGCCCCCAGGGAACCTGCGCCGAGGGAACGTGTGGCCTGACACAGGTCGTGACCTTTCTCGACCGCACCCGTGCGGCGAGCTCCGGTGCGGCACTCACCCCCCGGTCGGGACAGGTGAAGCGCAGCCGGCGGCTCGCCGTTCGCGCGTACCGGACCCAGCAGCGTGAGTTCCTCGTCGAGGGGCCGCAGGCAGTGCGCGTGGCCCTCGCACTGCCGAGCGAAACGCAGCCGTGCCTGGAGTTGTACGCCGGTAGGTCCGCGACCGACCGGCACGACGACCTCCGCGGCGCGGCACACGAGGCCGGCGTGTCCTGGACGGTCGTGGACGACGACGTGCTCGCGGTGCTCAGCGACACGGTCAACCCGCAGGGCGTCATCGCCCGCTGCCGATTCGTCGACGTCGGGATCGACGAGCTGTTGACCCCGGCACCGGCGCTGCTGGCCGTGTGCGCGGACGTCCGCGACCCCGGCAACGCCGGCACGGTCATCCGTTGCGCCGACGCCGCGGGTGCGGACGGCGTCGTGCTCACCGGCAACTCGGTGGACCCGTACAACCCCAAGGCGGTGCGCGCGAGTGCGGGCAGCATCTTCCATCTCAAGCTCACGATCGCTCCCGACGTCTCAGCAGTCGTTGCCGCCGCTCGCGCCGGAGGACTGCGTGTGCTGGCCGCCGATGCCCACGCCGATGTCGACCTCGACGAGGCCGACGAGTCCGGGCTGCTGGACACGCCGACCGCCTGGCTGTTCGGCAACGAGGCCTGGGGTCTGCCCGCAGACGTCCGTCGCCTCGCCGACCGCGTGGTCAACGTCCCGATCCACGGACGGGCCGAGAGCCTCAACCTGGCGACGGCTGCCGCGCTCTGCTTGTACGCCTCTGCCCGGTCGCAACGACGCGTGGCACGTGACCGATCCGCTACGCACGGCTAACCTGCGTACGACGCGCCTTTCGTCTGAGGTGCGACCGAGCGAGGTGAGCCGATGTCGAAGAGCGCGCGTCCCGACCTCGACAACCTTCCCGACGGCATCGTGATCGCGGACCAAACCCGCACTGTCGTCGATGTCAACGCCACCGCGATGCAGATGCTGGCGACTCGCCGGGAGGACTGCATCGGCGCGCCGCTGGCACAGGTGATGTCGCTGGACGACCTCGAGGGCAACGACTGGTTCGACCGCACCTGCCCGTACGACGGCTTCAGCCTCCGCAAGAAGTTGTCGGAGCAGTCCTGGTACACCAGCGACGGCCGGGAGCTGTTGGTCACGGCGCGTCTGGTGCGCCCGGCTGTGCAGGCTGCGGTGACCCGTGTCGTGGTCTCGTTGCGCGATGCGCACGTGCGGGCGTACAAGGATCGTGAGCGCTCCGACCTGGTCGCGACTGTCGCGCACGAGCTGCGCTCCCCGCTCACCGGGGTGAAGGGTTTCACCGCGACGCTGCTGTCGAAGTGGGAACGCTTCTCGGACTCGCAGAAGTTGCTGATGCTGGAGACCGTCGACAGCGACGCGGACCGTCTCGGCCGCCTCATCACCGAGCTGCTCGACGCGGCCCGCCTCGACTCCGGTCGGATGCGCCTGCGCACCGAGGCGCTACAGCCGGTCGTGGAGATCGAGAAGGTCCTGGCCAACGTGAGCGCCGGTGCCGGCCGCACAGTCCCGGCCCACGTCGACGGGGACATCCCGCTGATCTGGGGTGACAAGGACCGCTTCGCGCAGGTGTTCACCAACCTGGTGGAGAACGGCCTCGTGCACGGTGAGGGCGCGGTGACCATCACGATCAGCGCGCGGACCGGCGAGTCCGGACCGGGCGTCGAGGTCTGTGTGGACGACGAGGGCAGCGGGTTCCACAAGGCTGTACGCGGCCGGGTGTTCACCAAGTTCTGGCACTCGGGCTCCAGCCGTGGCTCCGGTCTGGGCCTGTACATCGTCCGGGGCGTGGTGCTGGCCCACCACGGCACGGTCGGCATCGAGCAGTCGCCGTCGGGTGGGGCACGGGTGCGGGTGTGGTTGCCCGTCGCCGAGCCGGCCGGGCTACGGGACTGAGAGGCCCTCGCACGTCGAGATCCGACTTGCTCGTCACCGCCGGCGCTCAGCATGGCCAGCCACTCGGATCTCGGCGAGCTCGGGGACAGCCGAGCGGCCGCGCGAAAGGAACTGGTTGGCGGTTCGCTCGCGTGACTTCCTAGACTCTGAGCGCACCGTCGCGTTCCGCCGGCGCTGCTTGCGCTGCGAGAGGCATCGATGTCCGGCCCCAACACCGACTACGACCCGGTCGAGGTGACGCCGTTGCACCCCGATCAGGTGGCGGCAGCGCGCGACACGGCAGTCGCCGCCATCGAGGCCGCGCAGACCCTCGATGAGCTCAAGCAGGTACGCCTCGAGCACGCCGGGGACCGCTCAGCGCTGGGCCTGGCCAACCGCGAGATCGGTGCGCTGCCCCCGCAGGCGCGCAAGGACGCCGGCCAGCGGGTCGGGCAGGCGCGCCAGGCGGTCAAAGCGGCGATCGAGGCACGGCGGGGGGTGCTCGAGGCGCTCGCCGAGGAGCAGATGCTCGTCGAGGAGACAGTCGACGTCACGCTGCCCTACGACCGTGACCCGCACGGTGCCCGACACCCACTGACCACCCTGCAGGAGCGCATCGCCGACATCTTCGTGGCCATGGGCTGGGAGGTCGCCGAAGGTCCTGAGGTCGAGGCCGAGTGGTTGAACTTCGACGCGCTCAACACTGGTCCGGACCACCCGGCTCGCTCCCTGCAGGACACCTTCTTCCTCGACCCTCCGGACGCGCACATCGTGTTGCGCACCCAGACCTCACCGGTCCAGGCGCGGGCGATGCTGGAACGGGGCGTACCGGTCTACGTCGTATGCCCGGGTCGGACGTTTCGCACCGACGAGCTGGACGCGACCCACACGCCGGTGTTCCACCAGGTCGAGGGGCTCGCGGTCGACGAGGGCCTGACGATGGGCCACCTCAAGGGCACGCTGGACCACTTCGCCACCGCGATGTTCGGCGAGGGCATGCGGACCCGTTTTCGACCGCACTTCTTCCCGTTCACCGAGCCGAGTGCGGAGATGGACCTGCTGTGCTTCGTCTGCCGAGGGGAGCGCCGCGACGTCGAGCCCAACGGGGGGAACTGCCGTACCTGCAAGGGCGAGGGCTGGATCGAGTGGGGCGGCTGCGGAGTGGTCAACCCGCGGGTGCTGATCGCTGCCGGGGTCGACCCGGAGCGTTACACCGGCTTCGCGTTCGGGATGGGCATCGAGCGGACGTTGATGTTCCGCCACGGCATCGCCGACATGCGCGACATGGTCGAGGGAGACGTCCGGTTCACCCGGGCCTTCGGGACGGAGATCTGATGCGCGTCCCGTTGTCCTGGCTGCGTGAGCACGTCCAGCTGCCCGAGCCGGTGGACGCAGCGGCGCTGGCCGACCGCCTGACAAAGCTGGGGCTCAACCTGGAGACGCTGCACTCCGCTGGCGTGTCCGGTCCCCTGGTGGTCGGCCGGGTCCTCGAGCAGTCGCCGGAGACCCACTCGAACGGCAAGACCGTCCACTGGTGCCGGGTCGACGTGGGTCCGGCGCACAACGAGCCCGACCCCGACGCAGGCGCGCCGGGTCGGGGCATCGTCTGCGGCGCCCACAACTTCGGCCCTGGCGACCTCGTCGTGGTCGCCCTGCCGGGGTCGGTGCTTCCCGGCGCCTTCACGATCAGCGCCCGCAAGACGTACGGGCACGTGTCCGACGGCATGATCTGCTCGGCCGCCGAGCTCGAGCTCGGCGCGGACCACGACGAGATCATCGTGCTGCCGGCCGGCTCGGCGCAGCCGGGCGCGGATGCTGCCGAACTGCTCGGGCTCGACGACGTCGTCCTCGAGCTCGAGGTCACCACTGACCGGGGCTACGCCCTGTCGATGCGCGGAGTCGCACGAGACACCGCCCTGGCGTACGGCTGCGCGTTCGAGGACCCCGCCGCGGTCGTGGTCACACCTGGCCAGGGGGAGTCCTACCCGGTGCTGGTCGAGGACGCCGAGCGCTGCAACGTGTTCGTCACCCGCACCGTCACCGGCTTCGATCCCTCCGCTCCCACGCCCGGCTGGATGGCGCGCCGGCTCCGGCTGGCTGGGATGCGGCCCGTCTCGCTGGCGGTGGACGTCACCAACTACGTGATGCTCGAGCTAGGTCAGCCGATCCACGGCTACGACCGGGACCGGTTGCAGGGGCCGATCGCGGTTCGGCGGGCACGGGCGGAAGAGAGCCTGCGGACCCTCGACGGGGCCTACCGGTCGCTGCACCCGGACGACCTGCTGATCACCGACGACCGGGGACCGATCGGCATGGCCGGGGTCATGGGCGGGGAGACGACCGAGATCACGGCGGCGACGACGTGCGTGCTGATCGAGGCGGCGCACTTCGAGGCCGCGTCGACCGGGCGCAGCGCACGTCGGCACCGGCTGATGTCCGAAGCGTCCCGGCGCTTCGACCGTGGTGTCGACCCGAAGCTCCCGCAGGCGGCCGCCCAGCGGGCGGCCGACCTGCTCACCGAGCACGGCGGAGGGATCATCGAGCCGGGCATGACCGTGGTCGGCCATCCGGTCGCAGCACCGGCGATCACGATCGACGCGGCGCTGCCCGCCCGCGTGACGGGGATCGACGTCGCGGCTGCCACGGCCACCGCGAGCCTGCGAGCCGTCGGCTGCACTGTGGATGAATGTGCGGACCGACTGCGGGTCGTCGCTCCGAGCTGGCGACCTGACCTCACCGATCCGTATGACCTGGTCGAGGAGGTGGCCCGCGTCGTCGGCTACGCGCGGATCCCGTCGGTTCTCCCGGTCGCCCCTCCCGGGCGCGGCCTGAGCGCGGGGCAGCGGTTGCGCCGCCGGGTCGGTCACCTGCTGGCGGGACGTGGCCTCACCGAGGTGCTGGCGTACCCGTTCATCGGCGCCTCCGACCTCGACGCGTTGCGGCTCGCCGAGCACGACGAGCGCCGGCGCGCGATCCGGGTCGCCAACCCGCTGTCGGAGCTCGAGCCCCTGCTGCACACCACGTTGGCGCCGGCGCTGCTCAAGATCCTGGCCCGCAACGTGGGCCGTGGGTACGCTGATGCCGCCCTGTTCCTGGTAGCGCCGGTCTTCTGGGTCGGTGACCGTCAGCTGCCACCGGCGCCGCTGCCGTCGGTCGAGCAGGCTCCCAGCGAGCAGGAGCAGCAGGCCCTGGACGCTGCCCTGCCGGACCAGCCGCGCCACCTCGCGGTCGTCCTCAGCGGACAGCGCGAGCCGGCAGGTTGGTGGGGTGAGGCGCGCCGGTCGAGCTGGGCGGACGCCATCGAGACGGTGCGGGCCGTCGGACGTGTGCTCGGCCTCGAGGTGGAGGTGGCGGCAGCCCAGCACCTGCCCTGGCACCCCGGCCGCTGTGCGGGCCTGCGGGTCGGTGGCAGTCTCGTGGGCTACGCCGGTGAGCTGCACCCGGGGGTCTGTGCGTCCTTCGGGGTGCCGCCCCGCACGGCGTACGCGGAGGTCGACCTGGATGCCCTCGTCGTCGCCGCGCCTGCCGTGGTGCCCGCCCCGGAGCTGTCGACCAGGCCGGTCGCGAAGGAGGACGTCGCACTGGTGGTCGACGCGGACACCCCGGCCGGCGGCGTCGAGGCTGCGTTACGGGCAGGCGCCGGACCGCTGCTCGAGGAGATCCGGCTGTTCGACGTCTACACCGGCCCCCCGGTGGCCGACGGCAAGAAGTCGCTGGCGTTCGCGCTGCGTTTCCGGGCACCGGATCGCACGCTCACCGAGGTCGAGACGTCGCAGGCCCGCGACGCAGCGGTCGCGCGCGCCGTCGCCGACTGCACAGCGGAGCTGCGCTCCTGAGGACGAATGACGTTGCAGTCAACTGCATAATCATGCGACGATGTCACCATGTCGTCTTTCCGTGCCGCCGTCGCCGGTGCCAGCGGGTACGCCGGGGGAGAGCTGCTGCGGCTGCTGCTCGGTCATCCGTACGGGGAGGTCGGTGCCGTGACCGCACACGGCAACGCGGGCACACCGCTCGGTGAGCACCATCCGCACCTCGTGCCCCTGGCCGACCGGGTGCTGCAGGAGACGAGCACCGACGTGCTCTCCGGCCATGACGTGGTCTTCCTCGCGCTGCCCCACGGGGCGTCCGCGCGGGTCGCCGACCAGCTCGGTCAGGACACGCTCGTCATCGACTGCGGCGCGGACTTCCGACTGTCCGATCCCAGCGACTGGACGACCTTCTACGGCGGCACCCATGCCGGTACCTGGCCCTACGGGCTGCCCGAGCTGCCAGGGCAGCGAGCGGCGCTCGCCGGCGTCGACCGGATCGCGGTGCCGGGATGCTTCCCGACGGTGTGCACGCTGGCGCTGCTGCCCGCCGTGCAGGCCGGCCTGGTGAACGCGTCGGGAATCGTGGTCGTGGCCGTGACCGGCACGTCGGGCGCGGGCCGGTCGCTCAAGCCGCACCTGCTCGGGGCCGAGGTGATGGGTAACGCCGGCGCCTACGGCGTGGGTGGGGTGCACCGGCACACACCCGAGATCGAGCAGAACCTCCGGCTCGCCGGCGCCCATGATGTCCGAGTGTCCTTCACACCGGTGCTGGCGCCGATGTCGCGGGGCATCCTGGCCACCGCGTCGGCTCCGCTGGTCGGCATGGCAGCCGACGTGCGGCCGGCCTACCAGAAGGCCTACGTCGACGAGCCGTTCGTGCAGCTGCTGCCGGAGGGCCGCTGGCCGCAGACCAAGGCCGTGGCCGGCTCCAACGGTGTGCACGTGCAGGTGAGCGCGGACGAACGAAGCGCTCGGGTGGTCGTCGTGGCCGCCATCGACAACCTGACCAAGGGCACCGCCGGTGGCGCCATCCAGTCCATGAACCTGGCACTCGGCCTGCCGGAGACGGCCGGTCTGCAGGTCGTGGGGGTCGCACCATGACCGTCACCAGCCCGCAGGGATTCCGCGCCGCCGGCGTGCGGGCCGGGCTCAAGCCCTCGGGGGCAGCCGATCTGGCGGTCATCGTCAACGACGGCCCGGGGTACGCAGCGGCAGGGGTGTTCACCTCCAACCGCTGCAAGGCCAACCCGGTGCTGTGGAGCGAGCAGGCGCTCGTCAACGGCGTCGCGAGGGCCGTGGTCGTCAACTCCGGCGGCGCCAACTGCTACACCGGCGCCGCGGGGTTCGCGATCACGCACCGCACGGCCGAAGCAGTCGGCACGGCGCTCGGCATCGGCGCGATCGACGTCCAGGTGGGCTCCACCGGACTGATCGGCCTGCTCAACGACGCCGACACGGTGCTCGGCGGTGCGCTGGCCGCCGTCGAGGCGCTGTCCAGCGACGGGGGAGCGGCCGCCGCGCGCGCGATCATGACCACCGACTCGGTGCCCAAGCAGGCCGTCGTACGAAGTGGAGGCTTCACCGTCGGCGGCATCGCCAAGGGCGCCGGCATGCTCGCGCCCGCCCTGGCCACCATGCTGGTCTACCTGACCACCGACGCCGACGTCGACGCCGCCACCCTGGACCAGGCGCTGCGGGCAGCCACCGGCACCACGTTCGACCGGTTGGACTCCGACGGCTGCATGTCCACCAACGACACCGTGCTGCTGCTCGGCAGTGCAGCGAGCGGCGTGAGCCCGTCCCGCCACGAGTTCTTCGAGGCGGTCCGTGCGGTGTGCCACGACCTGGCCATGCAGCTGGTACGCGACGCGGAGGGTGCCGAGCACGAGATCGCGATCGAGGTGCGGGGCGCGGAAAGCGAGTCCGACGCCGTCGAGGTCGCCCGCTCGGTGGCCCGGAGCAACCTCTTCAAGTGCGCTGTCTACGGCCGGGACCCCAACTGGGGACGGATCCTGGCCTCGATCGGCACCACCGGGGCCGTGTTCGACCCCGGCGACCTCGACGTCGCCCTCAACGGGGTCTGGGTCTGCCGGGCCAGCACCCCCGCCGAGGACCCGTCCACCGTCGATCTGCAGGCACGTGAGGTGCACGTGCAGATCGACCTGAAGTCCGGGGTTGCGTCCGCGACCGTGTGGACCAACGACCTCACCCACGCCTACGTCCACGAGAACTCGGCGTACTCCTCATGAGGACCTACTCCGCGTCCCCTGCCGGCGCCGGGCAGGCTGCGCTCGACAAGGCCGCCATCCTCACCGAGGCACTGCCGTGGATCGAGCAGTTCCACGGCGAGACCATCGTGGTGAAGTACGGCGGCCACGCGATGATCGACGAGGACCTCAAGCAGGCCTTCGCGCAGGACATCGTCTTCCTGCGGCTGTGCGGGGTCCGGGTGGTCGTCGTGCACGGGGGCGGACCGCAGATCTCGGTGATGCTGGACCGCCTGGGCATCAGGTCGGAGTTCCGCGGCGGCCTGCGGGTGACCACCCCGGAGGCGATGGACGTCGTCCGGATGGTGCTCGTGGGCCAGGTCGGCCGTGAGCTCGTCGGCCTGCTCAACGCCCACGGCCCGTACGCGGTCGGGCTCTCCGGCGAGGACGCCGGGTTGTTCACCGCCGCCCGGCGCGACGCCGTCGTCGACGGGGAGCCGGTCGACCTCGGGCTGGTGGGCGACGTCGTCCAGGTGCGCCCGGAGGCGGTGCTCGACCTGATCGGGGCCCGACGCATCCCGGTGGTCTCCACGGTCGCCCCCGACGTGGACGGGCAGGTGCACAACGTCAACGCCGACACGGCGGCGGCCGCACTCGCGGTGGCCCTCGGGGCCGGCAAGCTCGTCGTGCTGACCGACGTCGCCGGCGTCTACCAGGACTGGCCGCACAGCGAGGACCACATCGCCGAGATGACGACGACCGAGCTGGAGGAGCTGATGCCGCATCTGGTGTCGGGCATGGTGCCCAAGATGGAGGCGTGCCTGCAAGCCGTCCGTGCCGGTGTCCCGCGGGCCAGCGTGATCGACGGTCGGGTCCAGCACGCCCTGCTGCTGGAGATCTTCACCGACGAGGGCGTCGGCACGATGGTGGTGGACCGATGACCGTCGTCGCCGGGTCTGTCACCGAGCTGAGCGGCCGCTACCAGCACGCGGTGATGAACACGTTCGGCCCACCGCAGCGGGTGCTGGTCCGGGGGGCGGGCTGCTACGTCTGGGATGCCGACGGAGCCCGGTACCTCGACCTGCTCGCCGGCATCGCGGTCAACGCGCTCGGCCACGCCCACCCGTCGGTCGTGTCGGCCGTGGCCGAGCAGCTCGCGACGCTGGGCCACGTCTCGAACTTCTTCGCCAGCCGACCACAGATCGCACTGGCCGAGCGGCTGCTGGACCTGCTCGGTCACCCCGGCCGGGTCTTCTTCACCAGCTCGGGGACCGAGGCCAACGAGGCGGCCATCAAGGCGACCCGCAAGACCGGGCGTACCGGGATCGTCTCCACCGTCGGCGCCTTCCACGGCCGGTCGATGGGCGCATTGGCGCTGACCTGGAAGCCGGCGTACCGGGACCCCTTCGCACCGCTGCCCGGTGAGGTCACGTTCGTCGAGTACGGCGACGTGGCTGCGCTGGAGGCGGCCGTCGACGACACCACGGCGGCGTTCGTGGTGGAGCCGATCCAGGGCGAGAACGGCGTGATCGAGGCGCCGGCGGGCTACCTGCAGGCGGCCCGTGACATCACCTCCCGCCACGGCGCCCTGCTGTGGGTCGACGAGGTGCAGAGCGGGATCGGACGCACCGGTGCCTGGTTCGCCCATACCGACAGCGCCGTCGTACCGGACCTGGTCACGGTGGCCAAGGGGCTGGGGTCGGGCTTCCCCGTCGGCGCGTGCATCGGTGTCGGTGCCGCGGGCGAGCTGCTCGGCCCCGGTGACCACGGCACGACCTTCGGCGGCAACCCGGTCGCAGCCGCAGCCGCACTGGCGACGATCGACGTGATCGAGCGTGAGGACCTGCTCGCCCACGCGGCGTCGACCGGTCGCCACGTCGCGCATCGGGTGGAGGCGCTGCAGCACGGGTTGGTGTCCCATGTGCGTGGTCGCGGTCTGATGCGTGCTGTCGCGCTGCACGCCGGGATCGCCGCTGCCCTCGTGCAGGCCGCCCTGGACGACGGTTTCATCCTGAACGCGACCGACCCGACGACGCTGCGGATCGTCCCGCCGCTGATCGTGACGCCCGACCAGCTCGACACGTTCGTCGACGCCCTGCCAGGCATGCTGGACGCGGTGACAGGAGAGGGCACATGAGCAGACACTTCATTCGCGACGACGATCTGACCCCGACCGAGCAGGCCGAGGTCCTCGACCTGGCCGACGCGTTCAGGACCGAGCGGTACGCACGGCGCCCGCTGGAGGGGCCGCGGGCGGTCGCGGTCCTATTCGACAAGCCCTCCACCCGGACCCGCGTGTCGTTCTCGGTCGGCGTGGCCGAGCTCGGTGGCTACCCGCTGGTCATCGACGCACAGACGTCGCAGCTCGGCAAGGGCGAGACGATCGAGGACACCACGCACGTCCTGGACCGTCAGTGTGCGGCGATCGTGTGGCGCACCTTCGGCCAGGACCGCATCGAGACGATGGCCGCCGTGTCGAGCGTGCCGGTGATCAACGCCCTCACCGACACCTTCCATCCCTGCCAGGTGCTCGCCGACCTGCAGACGGTTCGGGCCCGCACCGGCCGGCTGCCAGGCGTGACGCTGGCGTACTTCGGTGACGGTGCCAACAACATGGCGCACAGCTACCTGCTGGGGGGCGCCACGGCCGGCCTGCACGTGCGCATCGCCACCCCAGGCGAGTACGTCCCCGACCCCACCGTGCTCGCCGACGCGACCGCGATCGCCGCGGTCACTGGTGGGTCGGTCAGCGTGACGAACGACCCCCGCGCCGCAGCCACGGGTGCGGACGTGCTCGCGACCGACACCTGGGTGTCGATGGGTCAGGAGGCGCAGTCAGCCGGGCGGGCGCAGCCGTTCGTGCCGTACCGGCTCAGTACGGAGCTGCTCGCGCTGGCCGGCACCGAGGCCATCGTGCTGCACTGCCTGCCCGCGTACCGGGGTCAGGAGATCGACGCGGCGGTCATCGACGGACCGCAGAGCGCTGTGTGGGACGAGGCCGAGAACCGGCTGCACGCGCAAAAAGCGCTGCTGACCTGGCTGCTGGCCCGGGCCGACGAAAGGCCGGTGCCGACATGAGTGCCGCAGCCGGGGTGCCGGCGACCAAGGCGGCCCGTCAGCAGCTGATCGTCGACCTGCTCACCTCGCGGTCGGTCCGGTCGCAGACCGAGCTCGCCGAACTGCTGCTGGCGTCGGGGGTGAGCGTCAACCAGGCGACGCTGTCACGCGACCTGCTCGAGCTCGAGGCCATCAAGGTCCGCAGTCGCAGCGGCGGTCTGGTGTACGCGGTGCCGGGCGAGGGCGGCGACCGCAGCCCGGTCGAGGCCGGTGGGACCGAGGCGTCCTCGAGCCGGTTGACCCGGCTGGCCGGGGACCTGCTGGTCAGTGCGCGCGCCTCGGCGAACCTGGTCGTGCTCCGCACCCCACCGGGAGCCGCCCAGTTCTTCGCCTCGGCGATCGACCACGCCGCCCACCCCGACGTGCTCGGCGCGATCGCCGGGGACGACACCGTGCTGGTGATCAGCGTCCGGCCCGACGGCGGCGCCGAGGTCGCCGAGCACTTCATGTCGCTGGCGCACCGAGCCGGCCACGCAGACCCACCGACCTGACCCCGGCCGCCCCTGCAGCCCAGAACCGAGGAGCCATACCATGACCGAAAGGGTCGTACTCGCCTACTCCGGAGGCCTCGACACCTCCGTCGCCATCGGCTGGATGGCCGAGCAGACCGGTGCCGAGGTCGTCGCCGTCGCCATCGACGTCGGCCAGGGGGGCGAGGACATGGACGTCATCCGCGACCGTGCCCTCGCCTGTGGCGCGGTGGAGTCGGTCGTCGTGGACGCGCGCGACGAGTTCGCCGACGACTACTGCCTGCCGGCGTTGCGTGCCAACGCGCTCTACATGGACCGCTACCCGTTGGTGTCGGCGCTGTCCCGGCCGCTGATCGCCCGACACCTGGTGGCCGTCGCCCGGGACTCCGGTGCCACCACGGTGAGCCACGGCTGCACCGGCAAGGGGAACGACCAGGTGCGCTTCGAGGTGGGCATCAGCACGCTGGCGCCGCACCTGAACGTCATCGCCCCGGTCCGCGACTACGCATGGACCCGGGAGAAGGCCATCGCGTACGCCCACGACCACGGGCTGCCGATCGACGTGAGCAGGAAGTCGCCGTACTCGATCGATCAGAACGTCTGGGGCCGCGCCGTCGAGACGGGATTCCTCGAGGACATCTGGAACGCACCCGTGGAGGACGTCTACCAGTACACCGCGGACCCGGCAGTGGCACGTGACGCGGACGAGCTGGTGCTCACCTTCCAGGCCGGCCGGCCGGTGGCCATCGACGGCGAGACCGTCACCGTGCTGCAGGCCATCGAGCTGCTGAACCGGCGCGCGGGCGCCCAGGGGGTCGGCCGCCTCGACCTGGTCGAGGACCGCCTGGTGGGCATCAAGAGCCGTGAGGTGTACGAGGCGCCGGGCGCGATGACGCTGATCACCGCGCACCAGGAGCTGGAGAACATCACGATCGAGCGTGAGCTGGCCCGCTTCAAGCGCGGTGTGGACCAGCGCTGGGGCGAGCTGGCGTACGACGGGCTCTGGTTCTCCCCGCTCAAGGGTTCGCTGGAAGCGTTCATCGAGGATGCGCAACAGCACGTGTCGGGCGACATCCGGATGACGCTGCACGCCGGCAAGGCCACGGTCACCGGCCGTCGCTCCGAGTCCAGCCTGTACGACTTCAACCTGGCGACGTACGACGCGGGGGACTCCTTCGACCAGTCATTGGCCAGGGGATTCATCGAGCTGTGGGGGATGTCCTCCACGATCGCCGCCGCCCGCGAGCACCGCCTGCAATCCTGACCAGCGGAGCAGACGACAAGGAGTGGGTACGTGAGCGACACCAACGGCAGGTCGTTGTGGGGTGGGCGGTTCGAGGGCGGTCCCGCCCCGGAGCTGGCCAGGCTGTCCAGGTCGACGCACTTCGACTGGCGGCTGGCTCCGTACGACCTGGCGGGGTCGACCGCACACGCCCGGGTGCTGGCGCGCGCCGGCCTGCTGTCCAGCGAGGACCTGACCGCCCTGCTGGACGGCATCGACGCCCTGGCGTCCGACGTCGCGAGCGGGGCCGTGGTTGCGGCAGAGACCGACGAAGACGTCCACGGTGCCCTGGAGCGGCTGCTCGTCGAGCGGCTGGGCACGCTGGGTGGTCGACTGCGGGCGGGACGCTCACGCAACGACCAGGTGGCGACGTCGTTCCGGATGTTCCTGCGCGACCAGGCCCGGGTGATCGCGACGCTGGTGCTGGACCTGGTCGACGTGCTGGCCGGGCAGGCACGCGCCCACCGTGCAGCGATCATGCCGGGACGGACCCACCTGCAACACGCCCAGCCGGTGCTGCTCGGCCACCACCTGCTCGCGCATGCCTGGCCGCTGGTGCGCGACGTCGGTCGGCTGCAGGACTGGGACTCCCGGGTCGAAGCCGATTCACCCTACGGATCGGGTGCGCTGGCCGGGTCGTCGCTGGGCCTGGACCCGCAGCAGGTGGCGATCGATCTGGGCTTCACGCACAGCAGTGCCAACTCCATCGACGGGACGGCGTCGCGCGACTTCGTGGCGGAGTTCGCGTTCGTCGAGGCGATGATCGGCATCGACCTGTCCCGCCAGGCCGAGGAGATCGTCCTGTGGGCCACCCGGGAGTTCGGCTTCGTCACCCTGCACGACTCCTGGTCGACCGGGTCGAGCATCATGCCGCAGAAGAAGAACCCCGACGTCGCCGAGCTGGCACGCGGCAAGGCCGGCCGGGTCATCGGCAACCTGACCGGGCTCCTGGCGACGTTCAAGGCGCTGCCGCTGGCGTACAACCGCGACCTGCAGGAGGACAAGGAGCCGGTCTTCGACTCGGTGGACACTCTCACCGTGCTGCTGCCCGCGTTCACCGGCATGGTCGCGACGCTGCGCTACCAGACCGACCGGATGGGCGAGCTCGCACCACAGGGCTTCGCGCTCGCCACTGACATGGCCGAGTGGCTGGTCCGGCAGGGGGTGGCCTTCCGCGACGCGCATGAGATCACCGGTGCCTGCGTGCGCCGCTGTGAGGCGACAGGAGTCGAGCTGTGGGAACTCGACGACGCAGACCTCGCGCAGGTGTCGCCGCACCTGACCCCGGCGGTGCGCGAGGTGCTCAGCGCGGAGGGTTCGATCGCCAGCCGGGACGCGCGGGGCGGTACCGCCATCGCACGGGTGTCAGAGCAGCTCGACGAGCTCGCGGGCGTGACCGCGGAGCTGAGAAGCTGGACGGCTCAGGTCTGAGGTCGCTCACAGCGCTGAATAGCGGCGCTCCGGCCGGCCGGTACGCCCGTAGCGCAGCCGTACCGTCGCCGCCCCGACTGTGACGAAGTGCTCGAGGTAGCGCCGTGCGGTGACGCGCGACAGACCCACTGATGCGGCGCACTCGGCGGCCGAGACCTGCTGCTGCCCGGACAGTGCCGCGAGCACCAGTTCGCCGGTCTCCGTACTCAGCCCCTTGGGCATCGAGCCAGTCGCGGAGCGCACCTCGACGCTGCCGAACAGCGCGTCGATCGTGCCCTGGTCGGTCACCTCCGTTGTCTGCAGGGCCTGGCGCGTTGCCCGCAGCTGCTCCAGGCGTACGCGCAGGTCGTCGTACTCGAAGGGCTTCACCAGGTAGTGCGCGGCCCCGCCGTGCAGGGCGCTGCGCACGCTGTCGGCTTCGCGTGCTGCGGTGATGACGACGACGTCGGCGGTGAACCCGCCGGCGCGCAGCCGCCGCAGGACCTCCAGGCCACTGAGGTCGGGCAGGTGCACGTCGAGCAGGACGAGGCCAGGCCGGAGCTCGGCGACTGCCTCCAGGGCGTCGGTGCCGGTGCGTACGCTCCCACGACGCGGTAGCCGTCGGTGCGCTCGACGAACCTGGTGTGGATCGAGGCCACCATGACGTCGTCGTCGACGACGAGGACGTCGATCATCGGACGGCTCCCGGTGTGAGCGAGGCGGACCCCTGTGCTGAACCTATTGGCACGGGGGACCCCCTCGCTCCTTCAGTACGGGATCTCTGCACTGAACACGGCGCCCCCATCGTTGCGTACCGTCACGCTGCCACCGCGTTGCGCGCAGAGCACCGAGACCAGCACAAGGCCGATGCCACGGCCGCCGGCGGTGTCCGGCTTGGTCGAGAACCCGCGCACGAAGATCCGGTCGGCCAGCTACACCCGGATCATGGAGGAGGCCGAGATCACCGGCCGCTACGAGGTGACCAACGTGATCGGGGCCAGCGGCACCGTGGCGATGCAGCGCCTGCTCAACGAGGAGGGTGCCGATGACGTGATGATGATGATGGGTCTCGGCGTGGTCGGGGCCACCTATACGTTCGACTCACAGGCCCGCGCCGGCGACGCGACCCCGCTGGCCCTCATGGTCGAGGAGCAGGAAGGCGTGCTCGTTCCCGGTGACTCCGAGTTCGAGACCATCGACGACCTCGTCGAGGCGTGGCAGGCCGACCCCGGTGGGATCAACGTCGGTGGCGGGTCGGCGCCCGGCGGGCCCGACCACCTGTTCCCGATGGAGCTCGCCCGTGAGGTCGGCGTCCAGCCGAGCAAGGTGAACTACATCTCTTACGACGGTGGGGGTCCACTCACGTCAGCCCTGCTCGGGGCCAAGATCGACGTGGGCACGTCGGGGCTCGGTGAGTTCGAGGGCCAGATCGCCGACGGGGAGCTGCGTGTGCTCGCAGTGTCCGGCCGCGAGCGGCTCGAGGGCATCGACGCCCCGACCCTGCAGGAGTCCGGCATCGACCTGACCTTCACCAACTGGCGCGGCTTCCTCGCACCCCCCGGGATCTCCGACGAGGCTCGTGACGAGCTGATCGGCATGCTCGTCGAGCTGCACGGGACTCCTGAGTGGGAGCAGGCCCTGGTGGACAACGGGTGGACCGATGCCTTCGCCACCGGCGTGGAGTTCGAGGAGTTCCTCGTCGAGCAGAACGAGCGCGTCGAGACGACGCTGGAGGAGCTGGGACTCGCATGAGCACGACGAAAGCGCAACCGCCCACTGCGGCTGCGCCGGTCACCATCGACCGCGCGCAGTACGGCCTCGCCGCCTTCCTGGCGGTCGTCGGCGGTTACGTCATCTACGACGCCTCCGGCCTGGAACCGGGGTTCGCCGACGACCCGCTCGGGCAGAAGGCGTTCCCGTACGCCGTCGGCGCTGCGCTCCTCGTTCTCGGCATGCTGCTCACCGTCGCCACGATGCGGGGCGACACACCGCAGTCGGAGGAGGGCGAGGACGTCGACCTGACCCAGGGTGCCGACTGGTTCACCGTCGCCAAGCTGATCGGTGTGTTCGCCGTCAACATCGTCCTCGTCGACTTCCTGGGCTGGGCCATCACCGGGGCGATCCTGTTCGCGGGGTGCGCCGGTGTGCTCGGCAGCACCACCCACCTGCGCAACATCGCCATCGGAGCCGCCCTGTCGGTGAGCACCTGGTACGGGTTCTACGTGGGACTCGGTGTGCCGATCCCGCCCAGCATCCTGGACGGGGTGCTCTGACATGGACACGTTGAACGCCCTGCTGGAAGGGTTCGGCAACGCGCTGACCCCGCTGAACCTGATGTACGCCTGCCTCGGGGTGCTGCTGGGCACCGCGGTGGGTGTCCTGCCAGGGATCGGGCCGGCCATGACCGTGGCCCTGCTGCTCCCGCTCACCTACAACGTCGACCTGAGCAGTGCCTTGATACTGTTCGCGGGCATCTACTACGGCGGCATGTACGGCGGCTCCACGACCTCGATCCTGCTGAACACGCCCGGCGAGGCGTCCTCGGTGATCACCGCGATCGAAGGAAACAAGATGGCCAAGGCCGGCCGAGCTGCCCAGGCGCTGGCGACCGCTGCGATCGGCTCGTTCGTCGCCGGAACCATCGGCACGGTGCTCGTGGTCCTGCTCGCACCCACCATCGCCGACCAGGTCGTCAAGCTCGGTGCGCCGTCGTACCTCGCGATCATGCTGCTGGCCCTGGTCGCCGTCACCGCGGTGCTGGGCAGCTCCAAGCTGCGTGGCTCCTGCTCGCTGTTCGTCGGGCTGGCGATCGGTCTGGTCGGTGCCGGGACCGGGCAACCGCGGTTGACCTTCGGCAGCCCGCTGCTGGCCGACGGCATCGACATCGTCATCGTGGCAGTGGCCATCTTCGCCCTCGGCGAAGCGCTGTGGGTGGCTGCGCACCTGCGACGACGCCCGTTGGAGGTGATCCCGGTCGGCCGTCCGTGGATGGGCAAGCAGGACTGGCAACGGTCCTGGAAGCCGTGGCTGCGTGGCACCGCCTTCGGCTTCCCGTTCGGCGCCGTCCCGGCCGGCGGCGCGGAGATGCCGACGTTCCTGTCGTACGTCACCGAGCGCAAGCTGTCGAGGAACCCCGAGGAGTTCGGCAGAGGTGCCATCGAGGGTGTGGCCGGACCGGAGGCCGCCAACAACGCCTCAGCAGCCGGCACGCTGATGACGCTACTGGCGATCGGACTGCCGGTCACCGCGACCGCAGGTGTGATCCTCGCGGCCATGCAGAGCTACGGGATCCAGCCCGGACCGCAGCTGTTCGACAGCGAACCGTTGCTGGTCTGGACGCTGATCGCCAGCCTGTTCATCGCCAACGCGCTGCTGCTGGTGCTGAACCTGCCGATGGCGCCGCTGTGGGCCAGCTGCTGCAGATCCCCCGGCCCTACCTGTACGCCGGCATCCTCTTCTTCGCCTCGCTGGGCGCCTACACGGTCAACTTCCAGTGGCTGGACCTGATGCTCCTGCTGCTGTTCGGACTGCTGGGACTAGCGATGCGACGGTTCGGGCTCCCGGTGCTTCCGCTGATCATCGGCGTCATCCTCGGCCCCCTGGTCGAGGCGAGGCTGCGTGAGGCGCTGCTGCTGTCCGACGGGCAGATCTCGGGACTCTTCAGCGAGCCAGCAGCGGTGGTGACCTACCTTGTGATCGCAGCACTGCTGACCGTCCCGCTGTTCCTGCGGCCCACGGCGTCGGTACAACAGCCGGAGAAGCAGGTCGACTACTCGAAGGGTGGCAGCTGATGACAGCGCCAGGCAGTGTGCCAGGCAGTGTGGTGGTGGGGTTCTCCCCGGACCGGTACGGCCGCGCGGCACTGCACTATGCGATAGCCGAGGCCGGCCTGCGGGACCAGCGCCTGGTGGTGGTCAACGCGAGCACGGGTGACGCCTACGTCGACACCCACTTCGCCGGCGAGGCCGACGTCGCAGACCTGCGGGCGGAGCTCGGCCGACTCGGTGTCGAGCACGAGATAGTCCGGCCGGTCGGTGGCGGTGACGTCGCCGAGCAGGTGATCGGCGTGGTCCGCGAGCACCGTGCCACGCTGCTCGTCATCGGCATCCGGCCCCGGTCCGCGGTCGGCAAGCTGCTGATGGGCAGCACCGCCCAGCGGCTGCTGCTCGACTGCCCGTGCCCGGTGCTCGCGGTCAAGGCGAGCGAGGACGACCAGGACGAGTGACGCCCCTGGAGACAGTCCTCTGCGAGCCGGCCACTCGCGCCGCCCCCGCCCTGCTCGGCTGCCTGGTACGCCACGGCGGGGTAGTCGTCCGGCTCACCGAGGTGGAGGCGTACGAGGGTCCCGACGACCCCGCGTCGCACGCGTTCGGCGGTCCCACCCGGCGCACCGCGATCATGTTCGGTCCGGCTGGCCGGCTGTACGTGTACTTCTCCTACGGCATGCACTGGTGCGCCAACGTCGTGTGCCGACCGGACGGTTCCGCGTCTGCGGTGCTGCTGCGCGCAGGAGAGGTGGTCAGCGGGCTACCGACGGCCCGGGAGCGACGCGGCGCGCGAGTTCCCGACAAGCGCCTGGCCACCGGGCCCGCCTGCCTGACCCAGGCTCTGGGCATTGCCGCCGCGGCGGCCGGCGCGGACCTGCTCGGCTCCGGACCCGTACACCTGCTACCCGCGGACACCGGGACGGGCAGGGTGCGCAGTGGCCCGCGGATCGGGGTGAGCCGTGCCGCCGATCGGCCGTGGCGGTTCTGGATCGATGGCGAGCCGAGCGTCTCGGCGTACCGTCGCAGCCCCCGCGCGGTCGACGGCTGGTGAGCGCGGGAGAATGTCGGACGGATCGAATGTCGGCCCGACCGAAGGAGCATGGTGGACGAGCACGTGCTGGACGACCTCGAGGCCCGCGGCCTCCTGGCGCACACGACCGACAGGGACGCCCTGCGCACCCAGCTGTCCACGCCCACGACGTACTACGTCGGTTTCGATCCGACCGCACCCAGCCTGCACATGGGCAACCTCGTGCAGCTGCTCACCGCTCGTCGCCTGCAGCAGGCGGGCCACGTGCCGCTGATCCTGGTGGGCGGGGCGACGGGCTTGATCGGCGACCCGCGTGAGGCCGGCGAACGCGTCCTGAACGACACCGAGCTCGTCGGCTCGTGGGTGGAGCGGATCCGTACGCAGATCTCGCGGTTCGTCGATCTCGAGGGCGACAACGGGGCCCGGGTAGTGAACAACCTGGACTGGACCCAGCAGATGACGCCGATCGACTTCCTGCGTGACATCGGGAAGCACTTCCCGGTCAACCGGATGCTCGGGCGGGATGTCGTGCGTACCCGCTTGGAGGCGGGGATCAGCTACACGGAGTTCAGCTACGTGCTGCTGCAGGCGATGGACTACCTCGAGCTGTCCCGCCGCTACGGCTGCCGACTGCAGTTCGGTGGCAGCGACCAGTGGGGCAATCTCACCGCGGGCGTCGACCTGGTCCGACGCTCCGACGGTGAGCAGGTGCACGCCCTCGCGACACCCCTGGTCACCAGGGCGGACGGCACGAAGTACGGCAAGACCGAAACCGGCACGGTGTGGCTGGACCCCGAGATGACGAGCCCGTACGCGTTCCACCAGTTCTGGCTGCAGGCCGAGGACGCCAAGGCGGGGGAGTACCTCAGGATCTTCTCCCTGCGGCCGGTGACGGAGATCGAGGCTCTCCTCGCCGAGCACGAGCAGCGATCAGCCGAGCGCATCGCCCAGCGCGCGCTCGCGGCCGACGTGACGGCGCTCGTGCACGGCGACGCGGAGCTCGCAGCTGCGGAGCAGGCCGGACAGGCGCTCTTCGGCAGAGCCGATCTCGACTCGCTGACCGAGCCGATGCTGCGGTCTGCTCTGGCAGGCACACCGTACGCACGGCTGGAGGTCGGAGCGGTGCTACCCACTGTGGTGGACGCCCTGGTGGCCACGGGACTGGCCGACAGTCGAGGCCAAGCCCGACGGACGGTGAGCGAGGGCGGGGCCTACGTGAACAACGAGCGCATCCTCGAGGCCGAGGAGCCGCTCCCCTCTACGGCCCTGCTCCACGGGCGCTGGGTCGTCCTGCGCAAGGGCAAACGCACGGTCGCCGGGGTGGAAGTCCTGCGAGGATGACGGCGCCGCAGCCCTGTGACCCGGGGCACAGCCAGCTGGCTTGACCCTCGGGTCTCCCGCTCCCTAGTGTTTCGGTGGTCGCTGGGGCGGCGGTGGGTTTGGTTGGTTGGGCTGTGTGTTTTGACGTGGTCTGGGTTGTCGGGTAAGTTGTTCTGGTTGCCCTGTGGCGTTGGCTGGTGGTTGGCGTTGTGGTGTGCGTGT
>Ga0136624_1000009_pt1 | contig 54814 bp, 48 predicted proteins | sample AntDrymUQ4692206_2_FD_104802 | JGI IMG/M metagenome (GOLD analysis project Ga0136624, IMG submission 104802) | Polar desert sand microbial communities from Dry Valleys, Antarctica - metaG UQ469 (22.06) | ecosystem: Environmental > Terrestrial > Soil > Desert | place: Antarctica: Dry Valley... | reverse complement strand
TCGAGGGCGGGACGTCCACCTTGCGTCGGCCTGGGTGGCTCCACTGCGTACCGCCCTTGGCATGTTGTCACCGCCCATGGGATACAACCCGTGGGCGGTGCGGTTTACCCGGGGACCCTGGTAAACCGCCTAACCTGCGCGGCCGCCCCGCGGCGCGCCACCGCGGTCGGGGTACCACGGCTCGGAGTCGATCACCGCCGTCACCAGGTTCTGCAGTGCCGGGTCGGTGTCCTCGGCACCCCCGGTGCGCAGCTGCTTCGTCGAACCGTCCGCGTAGCGGACCACCACCTCGTAGTCGAGCACGTCGCAGCACAGTGACTGTTCCCCGGCTCGGGTCGAGGTGTCCTCGAGCACCTCCCGGTCGGCAGCGGCGAACACGTGCTCGTGGCGGGGGTGGCGCTCGGTGACTCGCCAGCTGCGCACGACGCCGGTCAGCCCACCCAGCTGGGTCATGCTGACGCTGACGACGGCGTCCCCGCTGGCGTCGTCGTCATCCCTGTCGTCCTCGGGGCTACCGTTCTCGCCACCGGTGTCGGCCGGCTGGTCGGACGCTGGATCGTCCGGGGCCGGTGGTGGAGTGCTTGCGCACCCGGCGAGCAGGAGGACGGCGAGCAACATGATGACGGGTCCTGGCCTCATGTCCCGTGAGCGCATGCCACTGGGACGGATCCGGGTCGGCGGCGGTTCCAGGTCGAGTGGCTCACAAGGTGGCCAGCCAGTTGCACAGCAGGCGGCGACCGGCGGCACCGGACTTCTCCGGGTGGAACTGCGTAGCCCACAGCGGACCGTTCTCGACTGCGCACACGAAGCGGTCGCCCGCGTAGGACGTCCACGACACCGAAGGTGCGGCGAACGCCTCGTGTGCTGCCATCGTCCACTCCCGGGCGGCGTAGGAGTGCACGAAGTAGAAGCGCTCGTCCTGCAGCCCGTCGAACATCACGCTGCCGACGGCTGGCTCGACCGTGTTCCAACCCATGTGCGGCACGATCGGCGCACGTAGCCGCTCGACGCTGCCGGGCCACTCGTCGCAACCCGACGTGGTCACGCCGTGCTCGACGCCTCGCGCGAACAGCACCTGCATGCCGACGCAGATGCCGAGCACCGGCCTACCACCGGCCAGCCGGGAACCGATGATCCGGGGTCCCGAGACCCCCCGCAGCCCAGCCATGCACGCGGCGTAGGCCCCCACGCCGGGCACCACCAGGCCGTCGGCCTCGACGCTGCGGCGCAAGTCGCTGGTCAGCTCGACCACGGCGCCGGCACGTTCCAGCGAGCGCACGACCGAGCGCAGGTTGCCCGAGCCGTAGTCGAGCACCGCCACTGTCGGAGCAGCCCCCGTGGCGACTGTCACAGGGCTCCCTTGGTGCTGGGCACCCCGGTCTCGCGGGGGTCGTGCGCCACGGCGTCACGCAGCGCCCGGGCGAGCGCCTTGAACTGTGCCTCGACCACGTGGTGCGGGTCGCGGCCGGCCAGCACGCGCACGTGCAGGCACAGGTGCGCGTGGAAGGCGAAGGTCTCCAGCACGTGGTGGGTCAGCGAGCCGATGTAGGGCACCCCGACGTTGCCGCCGCCGATCAGCGCGTGCTCCTGGCCGGGAGGCTCTCCGGTGTGCACGCAGTACGGCCGGCCGGACACGTCGACCGAGCACTGCACCAGTGCCTCGTCCAGCGGCACCAGTGAGTCCCCGAAGCGTCGGATGCCGCGCTTGTCGCCGAGCGCCTGGCGCACTGCCTGACCGAGTGCGATCGCGGTGTCCTCCACCGTGTGGTGCGCGTCGATCCAGGTGTCGCCTTTGGCGTCGACCCGCAGGTCGATCAGGCTGTGCCGGCTCAGTACGGTCAGCATGTGGTCGTAGAAGCCGACCCCGGTGTCGATCTCGTGCGCACCGGTGCCGTCGAGGTCCAGGTCCACGGTGATCGTGGACTCCGAGGTGGCGCGCTCGATGCGGGCGGTTCGGCTCATCGGGTGAGCTCCTTGCTCGTCGTGTCCAGGACCGACTCCAGTGCGGAGGCGAAGGTCTCCATGTCGGCGGCGGTGCCGATCGTCACCCGCAACCATCCCCCGGGACCAGTCTCGCGGATCAGCACCCCGTGATCGACCAGGGCCTGCCAGATCGCGTGCCGATCGGCGAACTGGCCGAACAGCACGAAGTTGGCATCGGACTCGGCCACCTCGAGACCCAGACCTCGCAACGTGCTGACCGTGAGGTCCCGCTCGGCACGCAGCGTGTCCACCTGCGCGAGCAGCGAGTCGGCGTGCCGGAGCGCGGCGCACGCCGCGGCCTGGGTGAGCGAGGACAGGTGGTAAGGCAGCCGCACCACCCGCAGCGCGTCGACGACCGCCTCGTCGGCGCTCAGGTAGCCCAGCCGGGCGCCGGCGAGCGCGAACGCCTTGCTCATCGTGCGGGTGACCACCAGCCGCGGGCGACCCTCGAGCAGTGACAGGGCGCTCAACGTGCCCGCCCGGCGGAACTCCGCGTACGCCTCGTCGACGACGACCACCGCACCGGCAGCCGCGTCATGGACGGCTTCGATGTGCTCCAGCGGCAGCGCGGTCCCGGTGGGGTTGTTCGGCGAGGTGAGCAAGACCACCGAGGGCCCCTCGGACCGGACCAGGCGCACCGCGTGCTCGAGGTCCAACGTGAAGTCCTCGGCGCGGTGGCCGGCGACCCAGCGGGTGTGGGAGTCGCGGGCGTACTCGGGGTACATCGAGTACGTCGGCGCGAACGAACACACGGTGCGTCCGGGGCCGCCGAAGGCCTGCAGCAGCTGCAGCATCACCTCGTTGGACCCGTTGGCCGCCCACACCTGCTCGGGACGGCGGCCGTGGCCCAGGTAGTCTGCCAGTCCGGTGCGCAGCTGCCATGCCTCACGATCGGGGTAGCGGTTGAGGGCACCGGCTGCGGAGGCGACTGCCTCGGTGAGCTCGGCCACCGCGGCGGCGTCGGGTGGGTACGGGTTCTCGTTGGTGTTCAGGCGCACCGGCACGTCGATCTGCGGGGCACCGTACGGCTCGACGCCGCGAAGCTCCGGGCGCAGCGGCAACGCGTCGATCCCGGTCGCTTCGGGATCGCTCATGCCGGACCGGAGGCGACGCGGATGCTGACGGCCGCACCGTGTCCGGGCAGGTCCTCGGCCTCGGCCAGCGTCACGACCTGGGCCGCGACCTCCCGCAGCGCGGCCTCGTCGTACGTGACGACCTGCACGTTCTTGCAGAACGCACGCACCGAGAGTCCCGAGGAGTGGGCCGCGCAGCCGGCCGTCGGCAGCACGTGGTTGGAACCGGCGCAGTAGTCGCCCAGTGAGACCGGCGCCCACGGACCCACGAAGACGGCGCCCGCGTTGCGCACCCGCATGGCCAGCGACTGCGCGTCGCGAGTCTGGATCGCGAGGTGCTCCGCCGCATAGGCATCTACCACCGCGAGTCCCTGCTCGACGTCGTCGACGAGCACGGTGGCCGACTGCACCCCGGACAGGGCGGTACGGATGCGTTCCTCGTGCTTGGTCTGCGGCACCTGCAGCTCCAGCTCGACGTCGACCGCGTCGGCGAGGGAGACCGAGTCGGTGACCAGCACGCTCGCCGCCAGCGGGTCGTGCTCGGCCTGGCTGATCAGGTCGGCGGCGACGTGCGTGGCGTCGGCGCTCCCGTCTGCGAGCACCGCGATCTCGGTGGGTCCGGCCTCGGAGTCGATGCCGACCCGGCCCTTGAGCATCCGCTTGGCGGCGACGACGTAGATGTTGCCCGGACCCGTGACCAGGTCGACAGGCGCACAGGAGCCGGCGCCGTAGGCGAACATCGCGATCGCCTGGGCGCCGCCGACGGCGTACACCTCGTCGACGCCCAGCAGCGCACACGCGGCGAGGATGGTGGGATGGGGCAGGCCACCGAACTCCGCCTGCGGAGGGCTGGACAGCGCGATCGACCCCACCCCGGCCACCTGTGCGGGCACCACGTTCATCACCACGCTGGAAACGAGCGGGGCCAGACCGCCGGGGACGTACAACCCGACCCGCGACACCGGGACGATCCGCCTGAGCACGCAGCCCCCGGGCACCACCTCGGTGCTGACGTCGCGCTCGAGCTCGGCCTGTGCACTGCGCCGCAACCGGGCGATCGCCTCCTTCAGCGCCGTCCGGACCTGCGGCTCGAGCCGGTCGAGGGCCTCGTCCAGGGCCACCCGCGGCACGACGATGTCCTCGAGCTCGACCCGGTCCAGTCGCCGGGAGGCGTCGAGCACCGCGTCGAGCCCTCGATGCCGGACGTCGTCGCAGATGGGCCGGACGACGTCGAGGGCGGCTTCGACGTCGAAGGGGGCGCGAGGGAGGACGGCGCCGTAGTCCGGGACCGATGCCCCGGCTGCACGCAGGTCGATGCGGCGGATCATGCGCTTAGTCTACGAACGGTGCACAGGGGCGACGGTAGGGTGCTGTCCGTGCATGCCGCGCTGCCGATGTTCCCGCTCGGGGCGGTGCTGTTTCCCGGCATGCAGCTACCGCTGCACGTCTTCGAGGACCGCTACCGCAGCCTGGTGCAGCATCTCCTGCAGCTGCCTGAGCAGCGGCGGAACTTCGGCATCGTCGCCATCCGTGAGGGATACGAGGTCGGCAGCCACGGCATGCAGTCCGCACACCGCGTCGGCTGCGAAGCCCGACTGGCAGCGGTCCGTTCCCACTCCGACGGCCGGTACGACATCGGCGTCATCGGCCGGCGCCGGCTGCGCCTGCTCGAGATGGACACCTCCGGGCCGTACCTCCTCGGCCAGGTGGAGTACCTGGACGAGCCCGAGGGACCTGGCCCGGCGCTCGCCGCCGAGCGTGCGCTGGAGGTGTTCGCCGCCTACCGGGCCGCGCTGGGCCAGGCTCGCGACGTTCCGGACAGCGACCACCCGGGCCAGGCCGTGCCCCTGTCCTACTCCCTGGCCGGCGTTGTCGCACTCACCCTCCGCGAGCGCCAGGAGCTGCTCGAGTGCGAGAGCGCCTCGGCCCGGCTTGCGCTGCTCAGCTCGATGCTGGTGGACGAGCTCGCCGCCATGCGGGCGGTCCCGAGCCTGCCGGCCACTGAGCTGTCCCGTACCGCGTGGTCCCCCAACTAGCCGTGGGCGCACGTTCCTCGCCAGGCCGTGGAGGCACCCCGGCCACTGTGCTCCTGGACCGGCTCGGCCTGACGTACGTCCGGCACAGCTACCCGCACCACCGGAGCACGACCTCCTACGGCGCTGAGGCAGCAGAGCTCCTTGGCGCGGACCCCGACCAGGTGTTCAAGACGCTGCTGGCTCGTGTCGACGGCGCGCTCACCGTGGCGATGGTGCCGGTCTCGACCGCACTGGACCTCAAGGCCCTGGCCACGGCATGTGGTGCCAAGCGCGCGACGATGGCCGAACCGGCCCAGGCCGAACGCAGCTCGGGCTACGTGATCGGCGGGATCTCGCCCATCGGTCAGCGCACACGCCTGCCGAGCGTGCTGGACCGCAGTGCCTGGGACTTCAGCACCGTCCTGGTGTCCGGTGGCCGGCGAGGCTTCGACATCGAGCTGTCCCCGGACGCGATCGTGGCGGCCACCGGTGCGATGGCCGCCACGATCGCGAGGTCCTGACGGGTTGTCAGTCGTCCTCGAAGACCATCCGGAACGACACGGCGGTCAGGTCGTCGTCCTGGGCGCTGCTGACTCCGATGGCCTTGAGCGACTGCAGCCGATCGACCTCGTCTGCGCCGCCGAACTCGTCGGCGGTCTCCTCGAGCCGATCGAAGTCGAGGTAGAAGACGACCGCTGCCTCGGAGGCGTCCGGCACAGCGGTCTGGAACGTCTGCGAGTCACCCAGCGACCCACCCTCGGCGAGCTGGTCGGCGTAGGCGTCGTTGCTGGCCAGCACCAGACCGTCGTCGGTCTCGGCCGTGCTCAGCTCGACCGGGACCCCCTGCTCACCGATCAGTGACTGGATCCGGTCGACCAAGTCACCGATGGCGTCCGGGTCGGTGGTGAACCGCGCGCCGAAGCCGAGGTTCGAGATGTCGCTGGCATCCTGCAGATTGTCCGGGCTCAGACCCTCGGCGTCCAGGGCGATCATGAGGTTGTCGCCGAGCAGAGTCACCAGGTCCTCGGGGACCGAGAAGCCGGTCTCGCTCTCGAACGCGTCGATCTGGGCCTGCGTCTGACCGCCGTTGCTGGAGTCGAGCGTCGTCAACAGGTCGTCCCAGTTCTCGTCCAGGGCGCGACCTCCGCCGGACACCGAAAGTGCGCTGAGCGTGGTGTCCGGCAGCTCGGTGACCGGGTTGTCGCCGTCGGCCTCGAGGGTGAACGAGCCTCCCCGGACCATGGTCGCCAGCTCGATGTAGTCGCTGCCCGCCCGCAGGGCACCGAACGCGGAGTCGTACTCCTCGAGGACGCTGAGATCCTCGCCGGAGGACTCCATGGACGAGGCGACCTCCGGAGTCTCGAGCAGACCCTGGATGTCGACCCAGAAGGACATGACACCCTGCTCCTCGAGCGAATTCATGTCTTGCGTGAAGCCGTCGGTGTCACCCAGCGGGGAGTCGGTCGACATCTGTACGACGGCTTCGAGGTGGTCGGCCTCGGTGAGGAGCATGTACTCACCCACGAAGTCGACGCCGACGTCGGAGTCCTCCTCGGCCACGTCGATGTCCTCGGGCAGCGCTCCGGTGGTGCTGCACTCCTCCAGCGTCGACACGGCCTCCTCTGCGGGTCCCTCGTCACTCACCTGAACAGCGATGACCGGGATCACCGTGTCGTCGACCGGCACGGCGGAGATGCCCACCCGGTCCCCGATCCACGGCTCGATGTCCTGCTCGTAGTCGAGGTCGCAGTCGAGGTCGCTGAGCGCCTCCTCGAACGCCAGCTGGCGCAAGTCGTCGCGGTCGCTGGTGATTCCCGTCTCCTCCTCGAACTCCGGGAACCCGCGGAGCAGACGCACCACGTTGACCTTCTGCTCCGCCGACGGGTCCAGGTCGAACTGGGCGTAGGCGAGCGCGCTGGCGGGCATGGAATCGGCCGGTCGGGCCCCACCGCCACCGAAGGTCTGGAAGGCGAGGACGGCGCCGGCTGCCACGACCGCGATGGCGGCGACCACGGCCACGATCACGACACCCCGCTTGCGCCCTCCACCCGGGGGTGGACCACCGGACTGGTCCGGCTGCTGCCAGCCATCGCCGGGCGGACCCTGCGGCGGGCCGGGCTGACCCGGCTGGGACTGCTGACCGTACGCACCGCCCTGCGGCGACTGAGTGCCGTGGGGGCCTTGCGGCTGTTGACCGTACGGGCCCTGCGGTGGCTGATCGCCGTACGGACCCTGCGGCGGCTGGTTGCTGGACACGATGACCTCTCCGATGTCGCGGCGTGATGACAGTCGCTTCGATGCCAGGTCGACCGGTACGGTTGCCTCGTCATCCCCCGATGTCGAAGCCCATGCTATCGGTCGGGCAGGGTCATCCGGGGCCGGTCAGGCGATCTGCTGCTGGCTGGTGGCGTCGGGCTCACCGCTGCCGAAGAAGGCCACCGCCAGCACGAACCCGACGAGTGCCGCCACAGGAGCACTGAGCAGCAGTCCCAGTGAGTCGAGCTGCAGGGCATTGGGCACCCGGTCTCCGACCGACGCCGTGGCCAGCTGGTCGGCCAGCTCGCCGGGACCCCACGTCACACCGAGACGCCACGCCAGGATGCCGGCGGCGATCCCCCCGAGCATGACGGCGACCGCCTGGACCCAGCCGTGCCGGTGCCACAGCGCTCCGGCGGCGGCACCGACCGGCAACGCCGGCAACGCCGAGGTCCAGGCGAACGTCACGTCCATCCCGAACTGGCGCGAGAGCTCGTCGCCGCCCGTGAACACCTGCGCCGCTCCGACCGACGCCATCGGCGGGTCGGCGAGCTGTGACCACAGCACGGCGCTCAAGACGCCACCGCACACGAGAGCCAGGACGGTCAGCGCCGCGGCGCGCACCAGGATCCCCCTCGCGGCCCGTTCGACGAGGACCGGGTGACTGGCGCGCTGTGCCTGCTGCCAGGAGCCGGTGTGCACGAGGTCAGATCCTACGGTCGGGGGTTCAGCGCGTCAGGCATGTCGGTCCCAGCAGGGCCTTGAGGTCAGCCATCAGGGAGGGACTCGGCGTCACCCGCAGCCGCTCATCGAGCCGGAGGACGCGCGTGCTCGAACTCGTGGTCAGGCACACGTGCACCTCGGCGACGCCGGGGTGGGTGCTCAGGACGTCCTTGAGCTGCTCGACCGTCGGCGCGGTGCAGCGGGTGGCCGGCAGGGTGATGACGATGGGTCCGCCCTCACCCTGGCTGAGGTCGGGCACGCTGATCTCGGTGGCGATGACGCTGGGCACGTCCTCACCTCGACGGATCCTGCCCTTCACCACCACCACGGCGTCCTCGACCAGCAGCCGAGCGGCGAGCTGGTAGGCCGACGGGAAGACCATCACCTCAATGGCCCCCTCGAGGTCCTCCACGGACAGGATCGCGTACATGTCCCCCTTGCGGGTCATCTTGCGCTGCACCGAGGTGATCAGCCCGCTCAGCGTGACGTGCGTGTTGTCGCCGCGCGACTCGTCGGCAAGCAGCACACCGATGGTGCAGTCCGACACCCCGGACAACACGTGCTCGAGGCCGAGCAGCGGGTGGTTGGAGACGTACAGGCCGAGCATCTCGCGCTCGAAGCCGAGCAGGGTCTGCTTGTCCCACTCCTCGATGTCGGGCACCTGGACCGTGAGTCCGCCGAAGGCGGTGCCCTCGGAGTCGTCGAGCCCGCCGAAGAGCGAGTCCTGGCCCATCGCCTCGTTGCGCTTGATGTCGGCGTGCTGGTCGACGGCGTCCTCGTGGACGGTGACCAGCGCGCGACGTCGGTGCCGCATTGAGTCGAAGGCACCGGACTTGATCAACGACTCGACCACCTTCTTCTGGCACACGATCGCCGGGACCTTGTCCATGAAGTCGGCGAAGTCGGAGAACTTGCCCTTCTGCTCGCGCACCGCGACGATCCCGGCGACGACGTTGGCACCGACGTTGCGGACGGCGTGCAGGCCGAAGCGGATGTCGTCACCGACCGGGGTGAAATCGGCCTTGGACTCGTTGACGTCCGGGGGGAGCACGCTGATCTTCATCCGACGGCACTCGTTCAGGTAGATCGCCATCCGGTCCTTGCTGTCGCCCACGCTGGTCAACAACGCCGCCATGTACTCCGCGGGGTAGTTGGCCTTGAGGTAGGCCGTCCAGAAGGACACCACGCCGTACGCGGCCGAGTGCGCCTTGTTGAAGGCGTAGTCGGAGAACGGCAGCAGTATGTCCCACAGGGTCTGCACGGCGTGCAGGGAGTAACCGCGTTGGACCATGCCGGCCGAGAAGCTCGCGAACTGCTGGTCGAGCTCTGCCTTCTTCTTCTTGCCCATCGCACGACGCAGCAGGTCGGCCTGGCCCAGCGAGTAGCCGGCCAGCTGCTGCGCGATCGACATCACCTGCTCCTGGTAGACGATCAGGCCGTACGTCTCGCCCAGGATCTCCGCGAGCGGCTCCTCGAGCTCGGGATGGATCGGGGTGACCTCCTCGCGACCGTTCTTGCGGCGCGCGTACTTGTTGTGCGAGTCCGCACCCATCGGACCGGGGCGATACAGCGCCCCGACCGCGGAGATGTCCTCGAACGTGTCCGGCTGCATCGAACGCAGCAGCGCTCGCATCGGCCCGCCGTCGAGCTGGAAGACGCCGAGGGTCTCGCCTCGGGCCATCAGGGCGAACGTCTTGTCGTCCTCGAGCTCGAGCTCCTCCAGCACGATCCGCTCGTCGCGGTTGGCCAGGATGTGCTTCAACCCGTCGTCGAGGACCGTCAGGTTGCGCAGACCCAGGAAGTCCATCTTGATCAAGCCGAGCTGCTCACACGTGGGGTAGTCGAACTGCGTGATGACCGCCCCGTCCTGCTCCCGCTTCATGATCGGGATGACGTCGAGCAGCGGCTCGCTGGACATGATGACGCCAGCGGCGTGCACCCCCCACTGACGCTTCAGACCTTCCAGACCCTTCGCCGTGTCGACCACCCTGCGGACGTCGGCGTCGGACTCGTACAGGGTCCGGAACTCAGACCCCTCGTGGTAGCGACGATCGCTCGGGTCGAAGATCCTGGACAGCGGCACGTCCTTTCCCATCACCGCGGCGGGCATGGCCTTGGTGATCCGGTCACCCATCGCGAACGGGTAGCCGAGGACGCGGGAGGAGTCCTTGACCGCCTGCTTGGCCTTGATCGTGCCGTAGGTGACGACCTGGGCCACCCGGTCGTCGCCGTACTTGTCGGCGACATAACGGATGACCTCCCCGCGACGACGCTCGTCGAAGTCGATGTCGAAGTCGGGCATCGACACCCGGTCGGGATTGAGGAACCGCTCGAAGAGCAGTCCGTGGACGAGCGGGTCGAGGTCGGTGATGCGCATGGCATAGGCGACGATCGAGCCGGCCCCGGAGCCGCGACCGGGCCCGACGCGGATGCCGTTGTCCTTGGCCCAGTTGATGAAGTCGGCGACGACGAGGAAGTAACCGGGAAACCCCATCGACAGGATCACACCCGTCTCGAAGTCCGCGCGCGCACGCGCGTCGTCAGGGACTCCGTCCGGGTAGCGCGCCAGCAGGCCGCGGTCGACCTCCTTGAGCAACCACGTCTCCTCGCTCTCACCCGCAGGTACGGGGAAGCGCGGCATGTAGTTGGCGCCCTCGTCGAACTCCACCTCACAGCGCTCAGCCACCAGCAGCGTGTTGTCGCACGCCTCGCGCAGGGAGTAGCGGTGCTCCCACAGCTCACGCATCTCCTGCGGGGACTTGAGATAGAAGTCGCGGGCGTCGAACTTGAACCGGTGGGGATCAGCGAGCGTCTTGCCCGACTGCACGCACAGCAACGCCTCGTGCGCGTCGGCGTCGGCGGCATGGGTGTAGTGCAGGTCGTTGGTCGCGAGCATCGGCAGGTCGAGGTCCTTGCCCAGCTGCAGCAGGCCGTCGCGGACGCGGGACTCGATGGACAGCCCGTGGTCCATGAGCTCCAGGTAGTAGTTGTCCTTGCCGAAGATGTCGCGGAACTCCGCGGCGCTGGCCCTCGCCTTGTCGTACTCACCGAGGCGCAGGTACGTCTGGATCTCCCCTGACGGGCAGGCGGTGGTGGCGATCAGGCCCTCGGCGTACTCGCTGAGCAGCTCGCGGTCGGCGCGGGCCTTGTAGAAGAAGCCCTCGAGGCTGCTGCGGCTGGAGAGCCGGAACAGGTTGTGCATCCCCGTCGTGGTCTCCGCGAGCAGCGTCAGGTGCGTGAACGCGCCGCCGCCGGACACGTCGTCGCTGCCGCCCTCGCCCCAGCGCACGCGCTTGCGCTCGCTGCGGTGCGTGCCGGGCGTCAGGTAGGCCTCCATGCCGATGATCGGCTTGATCCCGTTGGTCCGGGCCTGGCGGTAGAAGTCGTGGGCACCGAACACGTTGCCGTGATCGGTCATCGCCAGCGCCGGCATGCCCAGTCGTGCCGTCTCCTCGAACAGCTCCCCGAGTCGCGCTGCACCGTCGAGCATGGAGTACTCGGTGTGCACGTGCAGGTGGACGAAGGAGTCGGTGCTCGACATCGGCTGGGGACCTCCGGGCGTTTGGGAGGGACGGCGGGACAGGGCTGGAGGGACGGCGGGACAGGGCTGGAGGGACGGCGGGACAGGGCTGGAGGGAAGGCGGGGATAGGGTTGGTGAAGAGAAGGTCAGATCCTACGTGAGCAGCACCGTCTCAGGGCCGTCCGACACAGCGTCGGGAAGCCTCGTCGCCGTGGTACTGACCACCCCGCCAGACGTAGTGGCTGTCGGGGCTGCGCTCCTCGTTGCCAGACCCGTCCGTGCGCTCGACCTCGGTCAGTCCGTGGTGCTCGTAGAACGCTCGGGCAGGCGCGTTGGACAGGAAGACCCACAGGCCGAACCCGTCGGGTCGCAGCCCCTTCGCCAGGCCCAGCAGCGCACCGCCGATCCGCGCACCCGTCTGCTCTGGCAGGACGTACAGATGATCGAGCCACGCCGCGTCCAGTGCCAGCACACCGACGACCCGGCCGTCCAGCTCGGCCAGCCACACCTCGCGTGTCGGCACCACCTCGTCCCGGAAGTAGCGGGACGCATCGCTGAGCGGGTGCGGTCCGGGAGGGATGCTCCCAGCCTCGACGGCGACGCGACGCGACGCTGCAAAGACGTCGGCGGCCGCCACGGCGTCGTCACTGCCGTCGACCGGGCGCAGCGACAGCACGTCCACCGGTTGCCCTTCCTGCAATTCATCGCACGTTCTCACGTCCCATCGACCACTGGAACCCGATTGCTGAGAGCGCCGGCGGTTGCCTCTCTGACCACCATGCACGGTGGGTCCGTCGGCCGTCACGGTCTCGTGCATGGAACTAGCGCATGCCCCTCCAGATCTCCACCCCGACTCACCTCGGCGACGCCCCCGACCGTCGTCGACTTGCGAGCAATGGTCGACCTCATCGCTAGCCGTTGACATCTACTCGTCACTGGAGCCCACGTGACCGCCGGAAGGTCAACCGCCGGTGCAGATGACCGTGGCCACGCACCCAGAGCGGCGCGGCCGCCGGAAGCGCAGTAGAGGATGGCGCCGGCGGGTCGGATCGAATCCGTCCCGGTGGGACGGACTGTTCGGGTCGGCGTAGAACTCGAGCATCCCCCGCGGTGCGTGGATCGCGCCCTCGATCATGCCGTCCTTCTGGAGTTCGGCCGGCTCGCGCAGGTCGACCAGGACGGCTCTCTCGGCACCTTCCCGGGCAACCTGGTCTGGGGTGAGTCGAGCAGCACACCACCCTCGATGAGGAGGTCGGCCTCCGTGGGCACGATGGAGCTCGGATCCCAGGGTATCGGCCGCGACCGGCCGGCTCGGTCGTGCGCCATTCGCCGGTGCGGATGTCGCCGCTTCTATGCCGGTGTGGCGTTGACCCCGACGAATGAGCTCTACTGCAGCTCGCGGACGGCCTCGAGCGCGGCCGCGAGGTCGTCGGGATAGGTCGACGTGAACTCGACAGGCGAACGGCTGGTCGGGTGCTCGAAGCCCAGTCGCATCGCATGCAGCCACTGGCGGTTCAGACCCACGCGCTGCGCCAGCGTCGGGTCCGCGCCGTAGGTCCGGTCGCCCACGCAGGGGTGGTGCAGCGCGCTCATGTGTACCCGGATCTGGTGGGTGCGTCCGGTCTCGAGATGGATCTCCAGCAGCGTCGCGAACCGGTGCGCCTCGATCGTGTCGTAGTGGGTCACGGCCTCCCGGCCACCGGCCACGACGGCGAACTTGTAGTCGTGCCTGGGGTGGCGGGCGATGGGCGCATCAACGGTGCCGGAGAACGGATCGGGGTGGCCCTGCACCAGTGCGTGGTAGACCTTGTCGACCGTGCGCTCCTTGAACGCGCGCTTGAGGTGCGTGTACGCCCGCTCGGACTTGGCTACCACCATCAGCCCGCTGGTACCGGCGTCGAGGCGGTGCACGACGCCCTGGCGCTCGGCAACACCGGACGTGGAGACGCCGAACCCCGCACCGACGAGATGGCCCACGACGGTCGGCCCGCTCCAGCCGGGACTCGGGTGCGCCGCCACTCCGACCGGCTTGTCGACCACGACGATGTCGTCGTCGTCGTGCACGATCCGCAGGTCGTCGACGACAGCGGGCGCGACCTGCGCAGACTGCTCGGGCTCGGGCAGCGTCACGTCCAGCCAGGATCCCGGGGTCAGCCGGTCGGACTTGGCGGGAGCCGCTCCGTCGACCAGCACCCCCCCGGAGGCCACCAGCTCGGCCGCCTTCGTACGGGACAGGCCCAGCAACCTGGACAGGGCGGCGTCGAGCCGCTCCCCGGCCAGTCCGTCGGGCACGGCGAGCGCACGGTGGGTCACTGCGACGTCCGCTCGTCGGCCGGTCGGGCGCGTTCGCGGGTGCCGTCCAGGGTCACTCCACGCAGGGACTGCACGACGACCAGGACCGCAGCTGCGCTGATCGCGACGTCGGCGATGTTGAAAACCGGCCAGTTGGGCAGCTCGAGGAAGTCGACGACGTGGCCCCGCATGAATCCTGGCTGCCGGAAGACCCGATCGACCAGGTTGCCGAGCGCACCGGCGAGCAGCAGTCCGAAAGCGACCGCCCAGGTGCGGTCACGCACCTTGTGGGCCATCGCGGCCACGGCAACGGCGATACCGGCCGCCACGATGCTCAGCACGGCGGTGTAGCCGGTGCCCATTCCGAAGGCAGCGCCGGGATTGCGAAGGAACGTCAGGTCGAGGACGCCGGGGATCACCGTGATCGACGGCTCGCCCTGCAGCGAAGCGACTGCCCAGAGCTTGCTGGCCAGGTCGCACCCCAGCACGACGACCGTGACTGCGGCCAACGTCAGCAGTCGTCGCGGTCGCTGCGGTGCGACCTCGGGTGCCGGGGGCGGGTTCAGCGACGTTCCTCGGCCTGCTTGCATGTCATGCACAGTGTGGCACGCGGGAAGACCATGAGCCGCTGCTTCCCGACCGGGTTGCCGCAGGACTCGCACACGCCGTACGTGCCGTACTCGATGCGGGCCAGTGCGCGCTCGATCTGCAGCAGCATGTCGCGGGCGTTGCTGGCCAGGGACATCTCCGCGTCACGCTCCAGGGACGCCGAGCCGATGTCGGCCTGGTCACTGCCTGCTCGGTCCGCGTCGCGCAGCATGTCGGCGATCCCCTGTTCGGTGGCCAGGACATCGGCCGCCACCCGCGCCCGATCCGCCTCGAGCTGGTCATGTACCGCTGTCAGCTCCTCAGGGGTCCACGGGGACTCGTCCTCGCGTACCACGAGTTTCTCGGCCCGAGCCTTCTTCGTGGCCGGCTTGTCGGTGCCCGGTGCTGACACGCGTCACCCCCTCATGGCGGTACGACGCCGTCCCGTGCGTCGACCCAGTGGCGAGAAGCGTAGGAACGAACCCCGCCCGCGGCAAGCGCGAATCTGTGCGCAGGTTCCAGTCGGGGTGAGCTCAGGTGCTGTGCACCGGTGGCTTCTCCTAGACTGGGCGCAGCCGCACAGCGTTGACGGGGCAATCACCCCCGAGCCGCTGGCAGAACGCCGAGGTGCGCCTCGGTCACTAGACCCAGCAGCGGCAGGCCACGAGAGGGCCGGACCCCCGTCGCCAACGGGGCCGGCCAAGGAGGGTGGTACCGCGGTCGGCGTCCCTCGCCGCTCGTCCCTTCACCAGAGCACCGGTGGCCACCCGCCGGGCGTTGATGCAAGGACGACGATGAACGACGGCTACCGCCCCGTCCCCGCGCACGTGGACCTGACAGCGCTGGAGAAGGAGATCCTCGACTTCTGGTCCAGCCAGGGCACGTTCGAACGGTCGCTGGAGCAACCGCCCGATGCTCCGCGATGGACGTTCTACGAGGGACCGCCGACCACCAACGGGCTGCCCGGCGTTCACCACGTCGAGGCCAGGGTGTTCAAGGACCTGTTTCCGCGGTTCAGGACCATGCAGGGCTACCAGGTCGACCGCAAGGCCGGCTGGGACTGCCACGGCCTGCCGGTCGAGGTCGCTGTGGAGCGCGAGCTCTCTCTGTCGGGCAAGCAGCAGATCGAGGAGTACGGCATCGCGGCGTTCAACGACCGGTGCCGCGAGTCGGTGGCCCGCAACGTCGACGCCTTCGAGCAGATGACCGAGCGCATGGCGTACTGGGTGGACACCTCCGCGGCGTACCGCACGATGGACGCCTCCTACGTGCAGAGCGTGTGGTGGTCGCTCAAGCAGGTCTTCGACGCCGGCCTGCTCGTGGAGGACCAGCGCGTCGCCCCCTACTGCCCGCGCTGCGAGACGACGCTGTCCGACCACGAGCTCGCGCAGGGGTACGAGACGGTCGCCGACCCGTCGGTGTACGTCCGGATGCCGCTGACGTCGGGTCCACTGTCCGGTCAGGCTGCACTGCTGGTGTGGACCACCACCCCGTGGACGCTGGTGTCCAACACGGCAGTGGCCGTGCACCCGGAGGTCGAGTACGTGGTCGCCACCGACGGCACCGAGTCGCTGGTCGTCGCTGAACCCCTGCGGGAGCAGTCACTCGGTGAGGGGTGGACCGTCACCGAGCGGTTCGCTGGCGCCGAGCTGGAGCGCTGGACCTACCGGCGGCCGCTGGACCTGGTCGAGTTCCCTGCGTCGACTGATGGGGGGCTGGCGCACTACGTGGTGCTCGCGGACTACGTCACGACCGAGGACGGCACCGGACTGGTGCACCAGTCACCGGCCTTCGGCGCCGATGACATGCAGGTCGCCCGGGCGTACGGGCTGCCGGTGGTCCACCCGGTTCGTTCGGACGGGCACTTCGCCGACGACGTCGGCCTGGTCGGCGGACAGTTCTTCAAGAAGGCCGACGAGGCCCTGGTGCGCGACCTCGAGCAGCGCGGTGTGCTGCTGCGCCACGACGTCTACGAGCACGCGTACCCACACTGCTGGCGCTGCCACACACCGCTGATGTACTACGCGATGCCGGCCTGGTACGTCCGCACCACGCAAGTCAAGGACGCCCTGATCCGAGAGAACGAGAGCACCACCTGGTACCCCGACACGGTCAAGCACGGGCGCTTCGGCGACTGGCTGGACAACAACGTCGACTGGTCCCTGTCACGCACCCGCTACTGGGGTACACCGCTACCGATCTGGCGCAACGACGAGGACCCGACGCAGCTGGTCTGCGTCGGATCCCTGACGGAGCTCTCGTCCCTCGCGGGCAGCGACCTGTCCGCGCTGGACCCGCACCGGCCCTACGTCGACGACGTGACGTTCAGGATGCCCGGCGTCCCGGGGGTGTTCCGCCGGGAGCCACACGTCATCGACGCGTGGTACGACTCCGGCGCCATGCCTTTCGCCCAGTGGGGCTACCCGCACGCGCCGGGCTCCGTGGAGGCGTTCGAGCAGGCATACCCGGCGCAGTTCATCTGCGAGGCGATCGACCAGACACGCGGCTGGTTCTACACGCTGATGGCGATCGGCACCCTGGTCTTCGACCGGTCGTCGTACGAGAACGTGGTCTGTGTGGGCCACATCCTGGCCGAGGACGGCCGCAAGATGTCCAAGCACCTGGGCAACATCCTCGAGCCGATCCCGCTGATGGACGACCACGGCGCCGACGCCCTGCGCTGGTTCATGGCCTGCTCCGGCTCACCGTGGGTGGCCAGGCGGGTGGGGCACGGGGTGCTGAGCGAGATCGTGCGCAAGGTGCTGCTGACGTACTGGAACACCGTCGCGTTCCACGTCCTGTACGCCCGGACTGCCGGCTGGTCGCCCGACGTCGCGGCACCACCGGTCCGGGAGCGTCCGGTGCTTGACCGCTGGCTGACCTCTCAGACACAGGCGCTGGTGCGTGAGGTGAACACGGCCCTGGAGGACTTCGACACCCAGCGGACCGGCGCGGCCATCGCCCGGTTCGTCGACGAAGTGTCGAACTGGTACGTGCGCCGCTCCCGCCGGCGGTTCTGGGACGGTGACCCCGCCGCGCTGGCCACCTTGCACGACACGCTCGAGGTGCTGACCCGTCTCATGGCCCCGATCACGCCCTTCGTCACCGAGCGCGTCTGGCAGGACGTCGTCCGGCCCGTCACTCCCGAGGCTCCGGACTCGGTGCACCTCGCGTCCTGGCCGTCCGCCGACGAGTCGCTCATCGACCCGTCGTTGAACGTTGCGGTGCAGCAGGCGCGGCGCGTTGTGGAGCTGGGGCGGTCGGCCCGTGCCCAGGCGAAGGTACGCACCCGACAACCACTGCGACGCGTCCTGGTGGGGTCGGCAGCGTGGAGGTCGCTGTCGCAGGAGCTGCGGGCCGAGGTCGCCGGCGAGCTGAACGTCGGTTCGGTCGACTCGATCGCCGCAGCCGGGGCCGATCTGGTCCAGTACTCGGCCAAGGCCAACTTCCGGACCCTGGGCAAGCGGTTCGGCAAGCAGACGCCGGCGGTGGCGAGCGCGATCGCAGCGGCTGACCCCTCGAGACTGGCCACAGCACTGTCTGCCGACGGTCGCGCCGAGGTCGAGCTCGACGGCTCACCGGTGCAGGTCCTCCGCGATGAGATCGTCGTCTCCGAGCACCCGGTGGAGGGATGGTCGGTCGTCAACGAGCACGGCGAAACCGTCGCCCTGGACCTCGAGCTCACAACGGCGCTCGAGCGTGAAGGTCACGCCCGTGAAGCGATCCGGTTGATTCAGGACGCCCGCAAGCGCAGCGGCTTCGAGGTCAGCGACCGGATCGACCTCTGGTACGTCACCCACCGCTCCGAGGTCGCCGAGGCGATGTCCACCCACGCGGACCTGATCGCCGCCGAGGTGCTCTCAGGCACGCCGCTGCATGCCGAACCTGATCAGCAGCTGCAGCTGCCCGCGTTCGGGGACATCGACGACCCTGGATTCGGCCTGCTGGTCTGGGTACGCCGCCGCTGAGCTGATTCAGACACTGCCCACGGCATGTTGCCACTGCCCATGGGTTGCGTCCCATGGGCAGTGCGGTTCACCAGGGGACCCTGGTAAGCCGCGGCGCTGACTAGCCCTGCTGGTTCTGGTTGTCGGTGTCCCCGAGCAGCGAGTGCAAGCGTCGCGGCGAGTGCTCCGGCTCGCCGTCGGACTGCGGGGCTGCCACGCTCTGCTCGCCCTCGAGCTGCGAGAGCTGGTCGGTGAAGTAGGCCCTGAGGCGGCTGCGGTACTCACGCTCGAAGGAACGCAGCTCTTGGACCTCGCCGGACAAGCGGTCACGGTCCTTCTCGAGGTCGCCGAACAGCTGCTGGCGACGTTCGGCAGTCTCGACGTCGAGCTTCTCAGCGCGGCTGCGGGCGTCGCTCTCCACGCGGTCGGCCTTGGTGCGAGCCTCGGCGAGGATCCGATCCGCTTCCTCCTGGGCCTCCGCCATGACCTCGTCGGCGTTGCGGGTGGCAAGCTCGAGCAGCCGGGCGGCCGCCCCGGCCGCCTGGCCGATGGTGGTCACCGGGGCGCTCTCGGCGCTCGGTGCGTGCGCCTGGCTGGGACCGGTTGACGGTGAGACCTCGTCCTGCACCGACGCTGCGTCGGACTCCGACGCCGGGGCCGCCTGCCCGCGCTCCTCGGTGGGTTGCAAGCCGGGGACGCCGCCGAGCCCGGACCGCAGGCCCTCGTTCTCCTGGGTCAGGCGATCGAGCTCGGACTCGACCTCATCGAGAAACTGGTCGACCTCGCCCATGTCGTAGCCCTCGCGCAGGCGGACGGGCGTGAAGCGCTTGTTCCGCACGTCCTCTGGAGTCAGCGGCATGACGTCACCTCAGGTCAGATGTCGATGGGTCAGATGTCGATGGGCAGGTCGCCAAGGCATCCCCACCGTACCGGTGGCCGCAGCGCAGCCGACAACCGGCAGAAGGCATGCTGTCAGGACAGGAATACTGCCGCATTCACGGCGCGCAGGATGTAGATGACGACGAACAACACGAGCGGTGACAGGTCCAGCGCCACCATGCCGATCCGGACCGGTGGCAGGACCGCACGGATGGCCCGCAGCGGTGGATCCGTCACCGAGTAGATGACCTCGCAGACGACGAGGACGAAACCGGACGGCCGCCAGGAGCGAGACAGCATCTGCACCCAGTCCAGCACGATGCGCGCCAACAGGAACAGCAGCGCCAGGAGCAGGACGAAGGAGATGATCTCCCCAGCAGTGCGCATACGGGCGAGTCAGCTCTGGTTGAAGAAGCCGCCCTCGGCGAGACGCTGCTTCTCCGCAGCATCGACCGAGACGTCCGGGGGCGAGAGCAGGAACACCTTGGCGGTCACCCGCTCGATCGTGCCGTGCACGGCGAAGACGAGCCCGGCGGCGAAGTCGACGAGCCGCTTGGCGTCGTTGTCGTCCATCTCCGAGAGGTTCATGATCACCGGGGTGCCGTCCCGGAAGTGCTCGCCGATGTTGCGGGCCTCGTTGTACGTCCTGGGGTGCAACGTGGTGATCCGGGCGATGTCGGTGCGCACCGGCTCGACCACCCGCCGACGGGTCGCCAACGTGGTCACCTGCCCCTCCGGCTCGTCGGCACGCACTGCTCTGACCGGACGTGACTCACGACGCCCGGAGGCCGTCTCGTGCTCGTCGTACTCGTCATCGAAACGGTCAGCGTCCTCGACGAGACCGAGATACACACCTACCTTGCGCATCGCGCCAGCCATGAGCTCTGGGACCTCCGGTGGGACCGTGCAGCGCCACTCGGTGCTGCACCGGGGTTCTCGTGCGAGGCAGTTGCCACGCACGTTGGACACTACCTGCTGCGGCCCCTCTCACCGAGGACCGCGCGGCCTATCCGTACGTGTGTCGCGCCGACTTCCACGCCGGCTTCCAGGTCGCCGCTCATCCCGGCGGAGAGCACCCCGGCATCCGGGTGCTCGGTCCGCAGGTGGGCGGCGACGTGCGCGAGCCGCTCGAAAGCGGGACGCGGCTCGGCACCCAGGGGGGCGAGCGCCATCAGGCCGCCGAGCCGTAGGCCCTCGGCCTCGGCGACCGCCTCGGCCATTGCGGGGACCTCGTCGGGCCGACACCCCGACCGGACCTCCCGCTGCTCGAGCTCGAGGTCGACCTGGACGAGACAGTCGAGCTCACGGCCCGCCCGCAGCGCGGCCGTGGACAGGGCGGTGACCAGGGCGAGCCGGTCGACCGACTCGACGACGTCGGCGTACCGGGCGACCGCCGCGGCCTTGTTGGTCTGCAGCCCACCGACGAAATGCCAGACCAGCGGGTGGACACCTGCCACCTGCGCATGCTTGTCCGCCGCTTCGGGATGACGGTTCTCACCCACGTGCTGCACTCCCAGGTCCGCGAGCAGGTCGAGGTCAGCAGCGGGGTAGGTCTTGGTGACGACGACGAGCGTGATCTCGTCGGGATCGCGCCCCGCGGTACGGGCGGCCTGCTCGATGCGCTCGCGCACTCTGGCCAGGTTGTCGGCGAGCTCGGCACGACGCTGTCGCGTCATGGGGCCGTGTGCCCAGTCAGTCGTACCAGGCCTCCGAGCCGGCCCGAGCGGCTGCCTTGGCGTCGATGGGAGAACAGGTCGTCGTTCTCCACGGTGCAGGTGACGGCAGCGCCGAGCGAGTCGGCGATGTCGACGACCTCCACGGCGAGCTCCTCGAGCTGCGCACGTACCCCTGCGGCGACGTCGACGGCGGACGTCCCCCAGGACGTCTGCGACCAGGTGGCCGGGACCGCCGCCGCCACCTGCGCCCGCAGCCGCGTCGGGACCTCGTAGCAGTCGCCGCACACCCGAGGGCCCAGCCAGCCGACGATGCTGCCGGCACCGAGTCGGCGCATCGTCCGCACGGTCGACGCGACCACTGCGCACACCACACCGGCGCGGCCGGCGTGCGCAACCCCCACGACTCCGGCTGCCACGTCGGCGAGCACGACGGGCACACAATCGCCCGCCCGGACCAGCAGGGTGACGTCCGCGGCGGAGGTGACCAGGCCGTCCGCAACCGGGAACGGCGTCACCGGGCCGTCGGTCACCACGACGTCATTGCCGTGCACCTGGCTCATCCGCACCAGTCGTGCCGGGTCGGCCCCGAACCCACGGACCACCATCTCGTGGTTGGTATCGACCCGAGTGTGGTCGTCGCCGTTGCCATAGCCCAGGTTGAGCGAGTCCCAGGGCCCGTCGCTGACCCCCCCGTGCCGATCCGTGAAGGCGACCTGGAGGCCCACACCCTGGTGGCGGTACAGGAACACGCCCTACTTCAGGAAGTCGGGGATGTCGAGCTCGTCGTCGTCGAACGCGACGGGCCGTTGCGGACGTTGCGCCGGTCTGGGCCCAGGCGCGATACCGGCGCGCTCAGGCCGGCCACCGTCGGGCTGTCCCATCTCGGCCCGCGGGGCCGAACCCACCGGGGTCGGCACCTGGGGCTGACGATGGGGTGGGGCCGAGATCTGCTCGCCCGGCCGCGCCGACGAGGCCGAGGACCCGACCGCCTGCGGCACCGGTACCGGCGCGGCGGGAGCACCGGGGGCCTCCCGGCGCAACGCAGGCTGACCGATGTCGCGGCGCTTGGGCGTGCCACCGTCGAAGCCCGCCGCGATGACCGTCACGCGCACCTCGTCGCCGAGAGCGTCGTCGATGACCGCACCGAAGATGATGTTCGCCTCGGCGTGCGCTGCCTGGCTCACCAACGCCGCCGCCTCGTTGATCTCGAACAGGCCGAGGTCCGAGCCTCCGGCGATCGACAGCAGGACGCCGTGCGCACCGTCGATCGACGCCTCGAGCAGGGGTGACGAGACCGCCATCTCAGCAGCCGCCACGGCACGGTCGTCGCCGCGAGCGGACCCAATCCCCATGAGCGCGGACCCGGCGTCGGACATCACCGCCTTCACGTCGGCGAAGTCGAGGTTGATCAGTCCCGGCGTGGTGATCAGGTCGGTGATGCCGGAGACCCCCTGCAGCAGCACCTGGTCGGCCTGCTTGAAGGCGTCGAGGACGCTGACGTTGCGGTCGCTGATCGAGAGCAGCCTGTCGTTGGGGATGACGATGAGGGTGTCGACCTCCTCGCGCAGCTGCGCGATGCCCTCCTCGGCCTGGTTGGCCCGTCTACGGCCCTCGAACGCGAACGGCCGGGTCACGACACCGATGGTGAGCGCCCCGAGCGAGCGCGCGATGCGAGCCACCACCGGCGCCCCACCGGTGCCGGTGCCGCCCCCCTCACCGGCGGTCACGAACACCATGTCGGCGCCCCGGAGGACCTCCTCGATGTCTTCGGCATGGTCCTCGGACGCCTTGGCCCCGACGTCGGGGGCCGCACCGGCACCCAGGCCGCGCGTCAGCTCGCGGCCGATGTCGAGCTTGACGTCGGCGTCGCTCATCAGCAGCGCCTGGGCGTCGGTGTTGATGGCGATGAACTCCACGCCTTTGAGTCCGACGTCGATCATCCGGTTGACCGCGTTGACGCCGCCGCCACCGATGCCGACGACCTTGATCACTGCCAGATAGTTCTGCGCTGCCATGTCGCGCACCTCTCGCGGTTGTCGGCCGTCCCTTCCCCAGGAGGCCGTGGGCTTGTGGTCCCGTCCTCTGCTTCGTCGGCCGGGTCGGGCAAACCGTCACCCTCAACTAGAGAGTTATAGTTATGTCAACCTGTCGACTGTTCTGAAGGTACGGCGATCGGTGCGAGGATTCGTGCACCTGCGTGGGCGTGTCGCGCGCGGATCGACGATCTGGTGCCGCACTCACGACAGGGTGGTCGGCTGCGCGGGAACCGACACGTCATACACCGAGGCCGGCTGAGCCAACAGTGCCGCGAGCACCTCGGCCTTGCGGTCGGAGTCCTCAGCGCTTCCCCACGTGACGCGGTCCTCGTCCTGCAGGACCAGGGTGATGTCGTCGCGGCTGACCACCTCGACCACCGCGACCCGACGGACTATCTGCGGGGCCAGCGATGCGACGACCTCCGCGGCCTCACGCAGGGCTTCGTCCTCGCCGATGTCCTCAAGCCCTTCGGCGTCGACCAGCGGCAGCCGAGCGGGGACCCGCGGGTACGTGCGGAACAACACCCCTTCGGCGTCCATGCCGGAGATGCGGCCGCCCTGACGTACGGCAGCGACAGCTACGCGCTCCGCGACGACGATCCGCACCTGGCGCGGCCAGTCCCGGCTGACGGTGACGCTCGCAACCGGTGCCAGTGTTCGTACCCGGTCGGCCACCGCGTCGGTGTCCAGCCTCGCCAGGGCAATGCCCGGGGCGACGTCCGCCGCGTCCCGCACCTCCTGGGCGCTGAGCAGCCGGGTGCCCTCGACCTGCACGGTCCGGACTCCGAACACCGACGACACGTACATCAACCACGCGACGCCGACGAGCACGCCCACCCCGAGCACCAGCGCGATCTGCCGCTGGTAGCGCCGCACCCGCCCGAGCCATCTGCGACGGGTGAACCGTGACCGTGAGCTCGCCCGCGGTGCGTCGTCCTGTTGCTCAGCCATCTGCCTGCTCCCTCGCACGTAACACCGACAGCAGCCGTGGACCCAGCACGGTGACGTCACCGGCACCGAGGGTGACGACGACGTCACCGGGACGCACCCGTTCGATCAGGACGTTCAGTGCGTCATCGAGCGTCGGCGCGTACACGACGGCCTCGGCCGGAAGCGGCACGGCGTCGGCGACCAGTGCGCCGGTGACCCCCTCCTCACGGTCCTCCCGCGCCAGGTAGATGTCGCTGACCACGACCAGGTCCGCTGCGCCGAGCGCCGTCCCCATGGCAGGGCCGAACGTCTTCGTACGGCTCACCAGGTGCGGCTGGAAACAGACGACGAGCCGGGAGCCGGCCGCCAGTGACCGTGCCGCCTCGACGTCACCGGCGATCTCGACGGGGTGGTGGGCGTAGGAGTCGACGACGGACACGCCGCAGGCGTTGCCCTTGGCCTCCATGCGGCGCCTGCTGCCGGTGAAGCCGGCGAGGCCGGCGAGCAACGCGTCCGCAGGGAGGCCGATTCGCAGCCCGACGGCCAGGGCCGCCAACGCGTCGATCAGGTAGTGGCGTCCGGGCACCTGGAGGCGCAGCGGGCCGAGCACCTGCCCGCCGCCCACCACCGTGCAGGTCGACATGCCTTGCTCGGAGCGCAGGTCGACGGCCTGCAGATCCATGCCTTCGCCGGTCCCGACCCGAATTGTCTCGATGCCGCGGTCAAGGGCCTGCCGGGCAAGCTCGTCGGCTCCGGGGTCGTCGGCGCAGACCACCAGGAAGCCACCGGCGCGGATGCGGTCCAGGTAGGCGGTGAACGCCGCGCGGTACGCCTCGACGGTGCCGTAGGCGTCGAGGTGGTCGGCGTCGACGTTGGTCACCACGGTGCCGCTCGGTTCGTAGCGCAGGAACGCTCCGTCGCTCTCGTCGGCCTCGACCACGAAGTCCGGCCCCCCGCCGAGGCCGGCGTTGCTACCGGTCGCGGCCAGCTCGGACCCGATCGCGTACGACGGCTGCGCCCCGGCGTGCAGGAGCGCGACGACGAGCATGGACGTCGTCGTGGTCTTGCCGTGCGTTCCGGCGACAGCCAGGACCCGTCGTCCCGCCATCAGGGACACCATCGCGGCCGCGCGGGACCAGACGGGGATGCCACGGCGTCGGGCCTCGACCACTTCGGGGTTGTCCTCGCGGACCGCCGTCGACACGACCAGCACGTCCGCATCACCCAGGTGTGCCGCCGCGTGGCCCACCTCGCAACGGGCACCGAGGCTGCGCAGCGCGTCCAGCGTCTCGGAGTCCGCTGCGTCGCTGCCGGACACCTCGGTCCCGTGCGCCAACAGCAGGCGGGCGATACCCGACAACGCCGCTCCGCCGATGCCCACCAGGTGGACGCGACGCAGGTCCGAGACGGCCCTCAGCTGCTCGGGAAAGGGCGCCCTCATGTGGACCGCCCAGCGGCCTCGAGCACCAGCTGGGCCAGCCGGTCGTCGGCGTGCCGCGGCATCAGTTCGCGGCTCGCGGCGGACATCGCGGCCAACCGCTCGGGATCGGCGAGCAACTCCGGCACCCGACGCGCCACCCAGGCCGGTGTGAGGGACCCGTCGTCCACCAGCAGGGCACCACCGGCCCTGACCACCGGCTCCGCGTTGCGTCCCTGCTCACCGTTGCCGATCGGCAACGGGACGAACACAGCGGGCAGTCCGGTGCAGGCCACCTCGGTGACGGTGTTGGCTCCCGAGCGGCACAGCACCAGGTCTGCCGCGGCGTAGGCGAGGTCCATCCGATTGATGAAGGGCGTCACCACGTACGCCGGACCGCCGTCGACTGCCTCGATCTCGGCCTCTTCGACCCTGCCGGCGTGATGCAGGACCTGGATCCCGGCAGCCCCGAGGGCGGACGCGGCCCCCGATGCCGCGGCGTTGATCCGCCGCGCGCCCTGTGACCCGCCGGTCACGAGCAGGGTCGGCGGGTCGGCGGCGAGTCCGAAGGCGGTGCGGCCCTGTGCGCGCACCGCGGAACGGTCCAGTGTGGAGATCGACCGGCGGATGGGCAAGCCGATGAAGCTTGCGTGTGGCAGGGGGGTGCCCGGAAAGCTGGTGGCGACGTGCCGGGTGAGCCGGGCCCCGACCCGGTTGGCGATCCCGGGCAGCGCGTTTCCCTCGTGGACGACGACGGGAATCCGTCGGCGCCGAGCCGCGAGGTAAGCCGGCACCGAGACGTACCCGCCGAAACCGGTGACGACGTCAGGGTGGACCCGGTCGAGGACCTCACCGGCCGCCGTGACGGCACGGCGCAGGCGGCCAGGGGTGCGCACCAGGTCGAGCCCGGGGCGACGCGGCAGCGGGACCCGGGGAACCACCTCGAGCCGGTATCCGGCTTCGGGGACCAGTGTCGCCTCCAGGCCGGTGCTGGTGCCGAGACAGGTGATGTCGACGTCCGGCACCCGGCGCTGCAGAGCCGCTGCGGTGGCCAGCAGGGGAGACGTGTGACCGGCGGTCCCCCCGCCGGCGAGCAGGACGCGCAGCGCCCCCTTCACGCGTCTCGTCCGGCCGCCAGGCGTGCCCGAACGCGACGACGCTTCGAGCGCCTTGACGCCAGGGCTGCCCGGGCCCCCGGTTCGGTCTTGGCGAAGGCGGCCAGCATGCCGAGGGCGACCAGGGTGGGCAGCAGCGCGGACCCGCCGTAGGACACCAGGGGCAGGGGGATGCCGATGACCGGGAGCAGACCCAGCACCATGCCGAAGTTGATCACGCTCTGGCTGAGCAACCACACGGTGATCCCGGCCGAGGCGTAGCGCACGAACGGATCCTTGGTGCGCATCGCGATCCGCAGCCCGGTGTAGGCCAACAACATGAACAGGCCGAGCACCATGAGCGTCCCGAAGAGCCCGAGCTCCTCACCGATGACAGCGAAGATGAAGTCGGTGTGTGCCTCGGGCAACGTGCCCCACTTCTGCCGGCTGCCGCCGAGCCCGACGCCCCAGAACGAGCCGCTGGCCAGGGCGTACAGGCCGTGTCCGGCTTGCCAGCCCTCTCCCTGCAGGTCGGCCATCGGGTCGGTGAACGTCGCCAGGCGCTCGACGCGCTCGGGCTCGGCGTTGGCGAAGTAGGCCGCCATCGCCGTCAGCGCGGCGAGCAGCACCAGCAGCAGCCGGGCTGGGGCACCGACGACGAACAACGAGCCGGCGATGATCGCGAAGAAGACCAGAGCGGTCCCGAGGTCACCTTGCAGGACGACCATGGTGGTGACGAGCAGCGTGACCGGCAGCATCGGGATGACCAGGTGCTTCCAGTCGTCGAGCACGGCGTCCTTGCGCGCGTACAGGTCCGCGACCCACAGCACCAGACCGAGCTTGGCGATCTCCGAGGGCTGCACGGTGAACGGTCCCCCGACGTTGAGCCAGTTCTGGTTGCCGTTCACATCGACCCCCAGACCAGGGACGTACGTCAGGGCGATGAGGACGATCGACCCCAGCAGCGCCGGGTACGCCATCCAGCGCATCACCCGGACGGGCAGCAGGGATGCCAGCCACGCGGCCGGGATGCCGAGTGCCACCCACATCACCTGCCGGGAGAAGATGACGTAGGAGTTGCCGTCGTTGTTGGTGAAGGACAGCACCGAGCTCGCCGACAGCACCATGACGAGCCCGAGACCGAGCAGGATGCCGGTGACGCCGATCACGAGCTGGTAGGACGTCAGCGGGCGGTCGAGTCCCTGGCGCAGCGAGGCTGTCCAGCCCAGCGCACCGCCTCGCGGCCCGCTCGGCCGCCGCATCTCCGGTCGCGGGGCGGTGGTCGTCATCGCCGCCCCTCTTGCTGCGTCGTCGGGCACCGCTCAGCCGGTGCTCTTGCCAGTCGTGTGCGCCAGCACCGCCACGGCGAACGCGTCTCCACGGGCGCCGTAGTCGGTGAACATGTCCTGGGACGCGCAGCCGGGCGCGAGCAGCACGGTGTCGCCCTCACGGGCCACCCCGGCGGCGGCGTCGACGACGCGGACCATGACGGATTCACCGTCACTCGTCGGTGCTTGCCCTTCATCCTCGCCTGCCGACACCTCGATGACGGGCACATCCGGTGCGTGTCGCAGGAGGGCAGCGGCGATGAGACCCCGGTCACGTCCGATCAGCACGACAGCTCGCAGCCGGTCCGCGGTGGCCTGCACCACAGCGTCGAACTCGGCGCCCTTCGCGAGGCCTCCCGCGATCCACACGACCGGGTCGTAGCTGAGCAGCGAGGCGGTGGCCGCATGCGTGTTGGTCGCCTTGGAGTCGTCGACCCAGCGAACACCGTCGGAGTGTGCGACCTCGGCGATCCGGTGAGCGTCCAGGCGGAAGCCGCGAAGCCCGTCACGTACGGCCCGCTGGTCCACGCCGTGCGCCCTGGCCAGGGCCGCGGCTGCGAGCGCGTTGCCCACGTTGTGCGGCACGGGTGGGTGGACGTCGGCCACCGAGCCCAGCTCAGCAGTGCTGGCCTGTCGGTCGGTCACGAACGCGCGGTCGACGAGCAGATCCTCCACGACACCGACCATCCCGACCGTCGGGGCACCGAGGGTGAAGCCGATGGCCCGGCAACCCTCGACGACCTCGGCGGCACGGACCAGTCGTTCGGTGAGTGGATCGGCGACGTTGTACACGCAGGCGATCCTGGTGCGCTCGTAGATCCGCGCCTTGTCCGCCGCGTAGGCCTCCATCGAGCCGTCGTACCAGTCGAGGTGGTCCGCGGCGACGTTGAGGACGACGCTGGCCTGCGGCGAGAGGGAGTGGGTCCAGTGCAGCTGGAAGCTGGACAGCTCGACCGCGAGCACGTCGTGCCCCTCCGGATCCATTACCGCCTGGGTGACCGGGGTCCCGACGTTGCCGACCGCGGCGCTGCGCAGGCCGGCGGAGCGCAGGATGGCAGCCAGCATCTGCGTCGTGGTCGTCTTGCCGTTGCTGCCGGTGACGCACAGCCAGGGGGCGGGGTCGGTCCCCCGCAACCGCCAGGCAAGCTCGACCTCGCCCCAGACCGGTACGCCGCCGGACGCTGCCTGGACCAGCAGCGGGGTGCGCGGCGACCATCCCGGGGACGTCACCACCAGGTCTGTGCCGGCGGGCAGCAGGGTCGTGGACCCGGGGCCGAGGCGGATGTCCGCGCCGAGCACCGAGAGGACGGCGGCCTGCTCCTGCAGCCCCTCGGTGCGCCGGTCGTCCAGCACCGTCACCCGGGCGCCGAGCTGGACCAGCGCGTCAGCTGCGGCGTACCCCGAGACTCCGAAACCGGCGACGACGGCGTGCACATGGTCCCAGGTGTCGCGCCGCCCGAGCACCTGCAGGTCGAGACGTCGGTTCACACCCCGGCCACCCACTCGGCGTAGAAGATGCCCATGCCGGCTGCCACGGACAGCCCGGCGATGATCCAGAACCGGATCACGATCGTGACCTCGGCCCAGCCCTTCAGCTCGAAGTGGTGCTGCAGCGGTGCCATGCGGAACAGACGTTTGCCGTTGCTGAGCTTGAACCAGCCGACCTGCAGCACCACCGACATCGTGATGATGACGAACAGCCCACCGATGATCAGCAGCAGTCCTTCGGTGCGGGTCATGATGGCCAGCCCGGCCAGCGCACCACCGAGGCTCAACGAACCGGTGTCACCCATGAAGATCTTCGCGGGGGCGGCATTCCACCACAAGAAGCCGAAGCAGGCGCCGGTCAGGGCGGCAGCGACGACCGCGAGGTCGAGCGGGTCCGAGACCTCGTAGCACTTGCCCCCGGGGACCGTCCCGCACGCCTGGTTGTTCTGCCAGATGCTGATGAGGACGTACGCCCCGAAGACCATCACCGAGGCACCCGTGGCGAGGCCGTCGAGCCCGTCGGTGAGATTCACCCCGTTACTGGTGCCGGCGATGATCACCAGGACCCAGACGATGATCAGGACCACCGGCAGCTGCCAGTCATTGATGTCGCGGATGAACGACACCCCCCGCGACATCGGGGTGCGCCCGTTGTCGTCGGGGAACTGCAGTGCCAGCAGCGCGAACAGCAGTGCGACGATGGTCTGGCCGGCGACCTTGGCCTTGGTGCGCAGGCCGAGGCTGCGCTGCTTGGACACCTTGATGTAGTCGTCCAGGAAGCCCACCAGGCCCAGCCCGACGAACAAGAACAACAGCAGCATCGCTGACGGCGACGGCGCCGACTGGGTCACCAGCTTGGCCAGGGCGTAGCCCACGACCACCGCGATGATGATGACGAGCCCGCCCATGGTGGGCGTGCCGCGCTTGGTGTGGTGCGATGTGGGGCCGTCGTCACGGATCAGCTGGCCGTATCCCTTCTTGACCAGCACGGCGATCGCCAGCCTCGTCCCGAGCAGCGTGCCGAGCAGCGCGAAACTGCCGGCGAGCAGGATGGCCCTCATGAATCCACCGTCGGGGACACCAGTGCCGTGGCGACTCGCTCCAGCCCTTCGGACCGTGACGCCTTGACCAGCACGACGTCCCCGGCGCCCACGCGTTCGGGCGCACCACGCAGCAACGCCACGGCGGCGTCGGCGTCGGGCACCAGGGTCGACCGGCCCGACCAGCCACCGGACGCGGCGACGGCCAGTGCGCCGGTGTGCAGCGGACGTGCCTCCTCCCTCACGACCACCAGCTCGCTGACGCCGAGCTCAGCGGCCAGTCGACCGAGGGATGCGTGCTCCTCGTCGGAGCTCGCGCCCAGCTCGCGCATCACGCCGAGCACCGCGACGCTACGTGCCCCGGCTCGGCCCGAAGCCACGCGCACGAGTGTGTCGAGGGCGGCACGCATGGAGTCCGGGTTGGCGTTGTAAGCGTCGTTGAGGACGAGCAGGCCGTCCGCACGCTCCTGCGGCTGCATGCGCCACCGCGAGGTCACGACCGCGTCGCACAGGGCTCTGGCCACGTGGTCGAGATCGAACCCGAGGCCCAGGGCTACCGCCGCAGCGGCCGCAGCGTTGGACGCCGCATGCACACCGAGGGAGTGCAACCTGACTTCGGCGGTGCGCCCGGCATGCACCAGGTCGAAAGCCGGACGGCCGGTGGAGTCGGTCGTGAGCCCATGCACCCGTACGTCGGCGGACCTGGCGAGTCCGAAGGTCAGCGGCCTGGCCGACGTGCATGCGGCCATCGCCAGCACCAACGGATCGTCCGCGTTCAGCACGGCCAAGCCGTCGACCGGCAGGCTCTCGACCAGCTCGGCCTTGGCCCGGGCGATCTGCTCGCGGCTGCCGAACTCGCCCAGGTGGGCGACTCCCACGTTGAGCACCACACCCACCTGGGGTGCGGTGATGTCGCACAAGTGACGGATGTGACCCAGACCGCGGGCGCCCAGCTCCAGGACGAGGTGCGCGGTGGACTCGTCGGCGCGCAGCACCGTCAGTGGTACTCCGATCTCGTTGTTGAAGTTGCCCACGGTCGCCACGGTCGGACCGGCCACGGGCAGGATCTGGGCAAGGAGGTCCTTGGCGCTCGTCTTGCCCTGCGACCCGGTGATCCCGACGACACGTGTCGTCGCGAGGTGGCCCCGGACATGGCGTGCGAGTTGACCGAGCGCCACGATCGGGTCGGCCACCACGACGGAGGGGACACCGACCGGGCGCTGGGCCAGCACGGCCGCGGCTCCCGCCGCCACCGCTGGCGCCGCGAAGTCGTGCCCGTCCAGGTGCTCACCGGGAACCGCCACGAACAGGCCCTGCGCCTCGAGCAGGCGCGAGTCGACGCTGGCAGCGCCACGCACGACCGCCGAAGCCTCGGCATCGTGCACGACGCCCGCCGTCACCAGGGCGATCTCCTCCAGGCTCATCTCGATCATGACGACTCCCGGGGATGCTCGAGCAACTGCCGCACCACGACCCGGTCGTCGAACGTGTACACGGTGCCCTGCACGTCCTGCACGGACTCGTGCCCCTTGCCCGCGACGACCACGCAGTCACCACACCCGGCGTCGGCCAGCGCGTGGGCGATCGCAGCGCGCCGGTCGCCGACCTCCACCAGCTCGGCCGTCCCGCCGCTGCTTCGTGCGCCGCCGAGCACCTCCGCGCGGATGCTGGCCGGCTCCTCCGTGCGCGGGTTGTCGTCGGTGACGACGACGCGGTCGGCGAGCCGGGAAGCCACTGCGCCCATGAGCGCCCGCTTGCCGGGGTCGCGATCTCCTCCGGCGCCGAGGACGATGGTCAGCCGGCCCGGCGTGGTCGGACGCAGCGCCTGCAGCACGGCCTGGACCGCATCCGGCTTGTGGGCATAGTCGACGACCACCCGGCAGGCCTGACCCGCGTCGACCTGCTCCATGCGCCCGGGCACGACCGGGCTCGCAGCGATGCCGACGAGGACCTCCGACAACGGTTGACCGGCCCGCACCAGCGCCACGATCGCGGCCAGCGCGTTGGACACGTTGAAGGCTCCGGGCAACGGGACCTGCACGGTCCCACGCTGTCCGTTCGGGCCGATCAGCGTGAACCGGGAACCGGCTGCGGTGGCCTGCACGTCCAGGGCGCACCAGTCGGCGCTGTGCTGACCGTGCGCCGAGATCGTCGTCACCTCGAGCTCGGTCAGCTCCACCAGTCGACGACCGTACGGGTCATCGACGTCGATGACCGCCTGCTTGGCTCTCGCGGGGGTGAACAGGGAGGCTTTGGCGCCGAAGTAGTCCTCGAGGTCGGTGTGGAAGTCGAGATGGTCGCGACCGAGGTTCAAGAAGACGGCGACGTCGAAGACCAGCCCGTCGACACGGCCCTGCACCAATGCGTGGCTGGACACCTCCATCGCGCACCTGGTCACCCCGTGGTCGGCCATGACACCGAACAAGGCGTGCAGGTCAGGGGCCTCGGGGGTGGTCAACGCCGAGTGGACGGGCCGGCCGTCGATCCGGGTGCCGGTGGTCCCGATCACCGCAGACGGCTCGCCGGAGGGCTTGAGGCCCGCCTCGAGGAGGTACGTGACAGTCGTCTTGCCCTGCGTGCCGGTCACACCGATCGTGGACACCCTGGCCGCAGGGTCGGCATAGACGAGGCGGGCGAGGTCACCCAGCACGCCGCGCGGACGCTCGTGCACCAGGACGGGACGGCCGGTCGCAGCGCAGTCGGGCGCACCGGCGGCGTCGGTGATCAACGCGGCCGCGCCGGCCTGCACGGCCTGGGCCGCGAACCGCGCACCGTGGGTACGAGCGCCCGGCAGCGCGGCGTACAGGTCACCGGGCTGCACCGACCGGGTGGCCAGCGTCAACCCGGTGACCACGCTCGCGGACGGGTCCGCACCGAGCAGCTGGGCGTCGACCGCGTCGGCGATCCGCCTGACCGGGACGGGGGCTACTCGCCGCGGCCGGATGGCAACGTCGCCGCCTACGGGACCGCTGCCGGCGGCGCCGCCACCCCCGGTGCTGGTTTCGTGAGACACCGGGCGAGGCTACCGGGTCACCACGACAGGGGGACGCGCTCGTAGCGGGCACCGGTCGGTGGGATGCTGTAACGCTGTAGCACTGTGCTCATGATGTCGCGGAAGACCGGACCGGCGCCACTGCCACCGCCGCTGCCGTCCTGCGGATTGTCGATCACGACGTAGGTGACGAACCGCGGGTCGTCGGCCGGCGCGAAACCGGCGTAGGAAACCGTGGCACCGGAGGCGTAGTAGCCCCCGTCGGGGTTCGCGCGCTGCGACGTACCCGTCTTGGCGGCCACCAGGTAATCCGGGATGGCGCCCTGCGGGCCGGTGCCGCCATTCTCGGTGACGGCGGTCATCATCGCGGCCACGTCGCGCGCGGCCTGCTCGCTGACTGCCCGGTGTCGCTCGGGAGCCGGCGCCGGCTCGAACGTGCCGTCCTGGTGGCGCATGCCGGAGACCAGCTGTGGCGCGATGTACTCGCCGTCATTGGCGATGGCGGCGACGGCGGCAGTCATCTGCAGCGCAGTCACGGACAGTCCCTGACCGAAGGTCACCGTCGCGCGCTTGGCGTCGGTCCACGTCTGCGGGTCGGCCAGGATCCCGCCGGACTCACCGGGCAGGCCGACCCCGGTCGGCTCACCGAGACCGAACGAGCGCAGGTACCCCGCGAGCTGCTCGTCCGCCATCCGTTCCGCCGCCACGATCGTGCCGAGGTTCGAGGACAGGGCCAACGCCCCGGTCGCCGTCATCCGGGCCTTTTCGGTGCGGTCGTCGTAGTCGCGGATGTCGAAACCGTCCTTCTCGATGACACCAGGCACCACCAGCCTGGTCGTCGGCAGGACCAGACCTGCGTCCAGGAGGGCCGCGAAGGTGAGGATCTTCTGCACGCTGCCGGGCTCGTAAACATCTTGCAGGCCCCGGTTGCGCACTCTGTCGAGATCGAGGTCCGACAGCTGGTTCGGGTCGAAGCTGGGGACCTGGGAGAACTGGTAGATCTCCCCGGTACGTGCGTCGACCGTGATGGCGACGCCCCACTCCGCGTCGCTGGCGCGTACCTGAACCGCCAGTCGGCGATTTGCGTACCACTGCAGGTCACGGTCGATCGTGGTGACCAGGGTGGTGCCGTCCTGCGGCTCGGTGACTGTCCTGTCCGCCATCGGGATGTACTCACCGGACGGCGCCGTGACGTACGTCGCCTCGCCGTCGGTCCCTTGCAGGATCGCGTTGAACTCCTGCTCCAGACCTGAGCCACCCTCGCCTTCGGCGTTGACGACGCCCACCAGGTTGGCCGCGACATCGGTCTCGGGGTACGTCCGCAGCGGGTCACGCTCCTGCAGCACGCCGCTGAGCCCTTCGGCGGCGAGCCGGTCGTAGACCTGCTCTGCCTTCCAGGTGGGGATCCGGCGGGCGAGGTAGACGAAACGGGTGTCGGGCGTGCGCAGCTTGTCCACCGTGCTGAAGTAGTCGAGCCCGAGCTCATCGGACAGGACGGCCGCGATGCTCGGGGCCGTGGAGACCGTGAGCGACGGGTCGGCGGTGATCGCCACGGCGTCGATCGAGGACGCAAGCTCGGCACCGTCGCGGTCCAGTATCTGTCCGCGGGCCGCGTGCAGGGTGACGCTGCGGGTGCCCTCGGCCTGTGCCATCGAGGCGTACGCGTTGGCGTCGACGCCCTGCAGCTGGAACAACCGGGCCGCGAACAGCGACATGACGAAGGCGATGACGAGCAGGAAGATTCGCAACCTGAACTGCGTGCGCCGCAGCCGCAACGCGCCGTGGGCCCCGTGACGTCCGCGCGCTGCGCTGGAGCCCGCCATCAATCGCCCCTCCGCCTAGCCGATGACTCAGTCTGACCCCTGAGCGGGCTCTGGCCCGTCCCGCCGAGCGGCGTGTCGGACCCGGTGGCCGGGACGTTGCGGGAGCCGCTGGACTCCGGACCACCCAGGCCCGGCAACGTCTGACCCGCGAGGGCGGGGACGGGATCACCGATGATCGATCCGTCAGACAGGTCGAGGAACACCGGGTTGGTGCTGGGCACCATGCCGTGCCCGGTCGCCCGACGGGCGAGCTTCTGGGTGCTCTGGACGCGCTCCAGCTGCTGGTCGAGGGCTTGCTGATGGACCTTCAGCTCATCTGTGCGCGCCTGCAGGCCGGCGAGCTCGAACGCGCCCTTCTGCATGGACAGGTTGAGCAGCAGCAGCCCGACCAGACCGGAGATCAGCAGCAACGCCAAGATCACGATGAACCCACTGCCGCGGCGGGCCGCGGAGCTGCCGACGACGATCTGCAGCTCGGGTGCGCGCGCAGGTATCGGACGAGTCGCTGCGGCCCGTGCCGCGCCGGAGCGCTGAGTGCTCATGCTGCCTCCCTGATCCGCTCCGCCGCCCGCAAGCGCACCGACCGCGCCCGCGGGTTGGCGGCGACCTCGTGCTCGTCGGCCTTTTGCGCCCCACGAGTCAGCGCCCGCAGCTCGGGCAGCAGGTGCTCCGGCACGACCGGCAGACCGGCGGGGACCTCGATCTGTGTGTGCCGGGCGAGCTCTTGCTTGACCATGCGGTCCTCCAGCGAGTGGTACTACAGGGCCACCAGGCGCCCACCGAGAGCGATGGCCGAGACAGCTTGCGGAAGGGCGCGGCGCAACGCCGAGAGCTCGTCGTTGACCTCGATGCGCAACGCCTGGAAAGTGCGCTTGGCCGGGTGGCCACCGGTGCGCCGCGCCGCCGCCGGCACGGCGCCACGGATCAGCTCGACCAGCTGCGTGCTCGTCGTGAGCGGCGTCGTCTGCCGTGTCCGCACCACAGCGGCAGCGATACGTCGCGCGAAGCGTTCCTCGCCGTACTGACGCAGGATGCGTGACAGCTCGTGCTCGTCGGCCTCCGCGAGCACGTCGGCGGCTGTCCGACCGACGGTGGGGTCCATCCGCATGTCGAGCGGGGCGTCGTGCGCGTAGGAGAACCCACGGTCGTGCTCGTCGAGCTGCATCGAGGAGACACCGAGGTCGAAGAGCACGGCATCCACACGGGGGTGTCCGTGCTCGGCGAGGGTCTCCTGCATCCGGTCGTAGACGGTGTGCACGAAGGTGACCCTGGTGGCGAGATCCCCCAGGCTCGTTCGCGCCTCGAGCAGTGCGGCGGGGTCACGATCCAGGCCGATGACACGCACACTCGGACAGGTCTGCAGCACCGCTCGGGTGTGTCCTGCGCGACCGAGCGTCGCGTCCACCAGCACGGCGTCGGCGTGGTCGAGGACCGGTGCGAGGAGGTCGACGATGCGCTCGAGCAGTACCGGGACGTGGCGGACGGGCTGCTCGGGAGCGGTGGCCATCTGGATGACCCTCAACCGGGGATCCGGGCGAGAACGGTGATCGTGAGCGCGATCAGCACAGCGGTCAGGAGCGAGAACACCATCACCGCGACGCCCTCCCGGACGTCGTCACGCACCCGCTTGCCGGCATAGCCGTGGGCGCCCGTACGTGGCGCCGGCTCGGGAAGCAGTCCGCGGGTGCGGCGCGCGGGTGCGGGCTCCTGAGCCCCTCTCGGGACGACACCGATGCTCATCCGGTCCTGCCTTCGTCGTGGGTGCTGCTGGCGTGTGTTCGATCGCTGCGTCCAGGGCTCCCCCCGCTACCACGGGCATCTGGCACCGGGGAAGGTGTGCCAGAGGCGACGTGGAGCGGAGTGGAGACCTCGCCGCACGAGCAGTCGGGAATCAGGCGATTCCTTCGATCACCGCCTCGGACAGGGACGAGAAGGCGTCCTCCTTGTCTGCGCTGTAGCTCTCCCATGCAGCGGAGTCCCAGATCTCCACGCGGTCCATGGCCCCGATCACGACGACGTCTCGGGACAGGTTGGCGTACGTGCGCAGGATCGCCGGGATGGTGATGCGGCCCTGCTTGTCGGGCAGTTCGTCGGAGGCTCCCGAGAACAGCACGCGGATGAAGTCACGGGACGCCTTGTCGGTGAAGGGGGTGTGCGTGAACCGTGCGGTGAGCGCCTCGAAACCCGCTTTCGACCAGACGAACAGGCAGCGGTCCTGGCCACGTGTGATCACCAGACCTCCCTGCAGCGCGTCACGGAACTTCGCCGGGAGAAAGATGCGGCCCTTCTCGTCGAGCCGAGGCGTGTGCGTACCGAGAAACACGCCGCATCACCCTCTCTCCTCCACTGTGCACCACTTTACTCCACCCAGGGTGCAGGTCAACGCGGAACCGGCCCGTGACACGACATTTCTGGGGCATCAGCCCGATGTAGGGTCACCCAAAGGTGCAGGTCAGCAGTGGTTTCAGTCATGCTCGATCCTTCGGTGGCGCAGAGTGGGGGACGCCGCACCCGTTGGGGCGTCGCCGGTCCGGTCCCGGGGCGAAGGTTCGCCACCGTTCTCCGAATCGAGCGTCGGCCTGACAGACTCGTGCTGACCGTGAGGGGCGGTCGTCGACGAGCGCAGGAGGAAGTGCGTGACAGCCAGCAGCGCGGACACGGGCTCGGTGGCACAGGAGGGCGGGGACTTCGCGACGCTCACTGACGTGGCGCAGCGCATCGCGCTCAACATCGGGGCAGTGATCGAGGGCAAGCCCGATGTGGTCCGTTCCATGATCACCGTGCTGCTGGCCGGGGGCCACCTGCTGATCGAGGACGTTCCCGGCGTCGGCAAGACCATGCTCAGCAAGGCCCTGGCGCGCTCGATCGACGGCAGCGTCCGCCGCATCCAGTTCACTCCCGACCTGTTGCCCAGCGACGTGACCGGGGTCTCCATCTACAACCAGGAGAACCGGCAGTTCGAGTTCCGCCCCGGCGGCATCTTCGCCAACATCGTGGTGGGGGACGAGATCAACCGGGCGTCGCCCAAGACCCAGTCGGCCATGTTGGAGTGCATGGAGGAGCGACAGGTCACCATCGACGGGTACACATACCGGCTCGACGAGCCGTTCATGGTGATCGCCACTCAGAACCCGATTGAGATGGAAGGCACGTACCCGCTGCCGGAGGCTCAGCGGGACCGCTTCATGGCGCGGGTGTCGATGGGCTACCCCGTTGAGGCGGCCGAGCTCGCGATGCTGGACCACCACGCCGGCGCGGATCCGTTGGCGAACCTGGCCGCGGTGACCGACGCCTCCGAGGTCGCCAAGCTCATCGATGTGGTCCGGCAGGTGTTCGTCTCCCCCGCCGTGCGCCGCTACGCGGTCGACCTGGTCTCCGCCACTCGACGTACCCCGGACCTGCGGCTCGGCGCATCCCCGCGCGCCACACTGCACCTCGTGCGGGCGGCCAAGGCGGCAGCAGCGCTCGACCGCCGCGAGTACGTGATCCCCGACGACTTGCAACGGCTGGCACCTGCCGTTCTGGGTCATCGTCTGCTGCTGTCTGCCGACGCCGTCATCGGTGGGCGACGGGCTGAGCAGGTGCTGGCGGCAATCGTGGCGTCGGTCCCGGTACCGCACGCTGGCCACCCCACCTCGAGTGGTCCGCGCGGGCAGGGCTGAACGGTGCGTGAGGCGCTGTCGGCGCTGACGACCCGGGGACGAGCCTTTCTGGCCGCCGGTTTCACGGTCACGCTGTGCGCCCTGGTTCTCGGCTTCGACGCCCTCCTGCGCGTGGGCTTGCTGGCGGTCGCCCTGCCACTGCTCGCCGCCTTCGTCGTCGGTCGGGCGCGGTACCGCCTCTCCGCACAGCGCACGGTGTCACCGCAGCGCGTGTCACCCGGACAGCCGGCGACAGTGTCACTCTCGATGGCCAACGAGGGCGCGATGCCCATGAGCCTGCTGCTGCTCGAGGATCACGTCCCGTACGCGCTCGGCACCCGCGCCAGGTTCATGCTCGACCGGGTCGGACCGCGCTGGCGCCAACAGGTCAACTACCCGATCTGCTCCGAAGTCCGGGGCCGCTTTCAGATCGGCCCACTGTCGATCCGGGTCTCCGACCCGTTCGGTTTCATCGAGCTGGTCCGCTACTTCCGGGAGACCAGTGACCTGGTGGTGGTTCCGGTGGTGCACGCACTGGACCGCATCGCGTTGGAGGCGGCATGGACCGCGCAGGGCGAGAACCGTCCCCGTGCCTTCGCGGTCGGCAGCGCCGAGGACGTCATGACACGGGAGTACCGCCGCGGTGACGACCTGCGGCGGGTGCATTGGCGCAGCACCGCCCGGGTGGGTGAGCTCATGGTCCGGCGTGAGGAGCAGCCGTGGCAGAGTCGCGCGACGATCGTGCTCGACTCGCGCCGCATCGCGCACCGTGGCAGTGGCGCCGCATCGTCCCTCGAGTGGCTGGTCGCGGCAGCCGCGTCGATCGCGGTGCACCTCAGCCGGTCCGGCTACTCGGTCCGTCTGGTCACCGACCGACCCGACCCCGAGGCGAACGCCTGGCACGACCGGCTGGCCGATCCCCAGGTGCAGGCCGGACCCATCCTCGACGAGCTCGCGGTCATGTCGGTCTCCGAACGCCAGGGCATGCACTACGCCGTCGACGCGGTGGCCGGGTCGGCCGGCCTGGTCATCGGCCTGTTCGGCGCCCTCCAGGGCAGCGACGTGGCCGACCTGGCACGCATGCGCGCCCATGGCTCCTCCGTCCTGGCGATGATCCTGGACACCAGCGCCTGGGACGATGACGACTCCAGCAAGGCGTCCCCGGCGGCTCGGATGGTCGGGGCGCTGGGCCAGCACGGGTGGAACGCCGTGGTGGCCGATCCGTACGAGTCGCCGGCCGCCACCTGGACGCGCCTGGGCGCAGTTGCCCGGCACGGAGCACGAACGGGGCGGTCGGCATGAGCTCGGGAGCGTTGACCCACCAGCTACGGCTGTCCGGGTGGGCGTTGCTCGCGACCCTGGGAACCTGCCTGGCCCTCGGCCCACTCTTCGAGGACCGCCGCTACCTGGTGCATGCCGGCGGGCTGCTCCTGCTCGCGATCCTGACCGGTGCCACGCTGCGTGCGCTGAATGCCAACCGACTCCTGGTCTTCGTCGCGCAGGTCGCCGTTGCCGCAGAGATCGCGGTACTCGCCTACACCGAGTCCCTGCTGCCCACTCCCACCGCCGTCGCAGAGATTCGCGACGGGTACGTCCGGTTCGCGGAGAACGCCCAGATGTACACCGCTCCGATGCCCACCGACGCGTCCACCACCATGTCGTTGGCACTCATCATCGTGGCTATCGGCCTGGTCGTCGACCTGATCGGCGTGACGTACCGCAGGGTGCCGCTGCTCGGGCTGGTCTTCCTACTCGTCTACATGGTCCCGGTGGCCCAGCTCGCCGGTGATGTCTCCGTCTTCTCGTTCGTCCCCGGCGCAACCGCGTTCGTGTTCCTGCTCGCCGCCGACGAACGTGAACGGTTGACCCACTGGGGACGCCAGATCGCGATGTCTGGTCAGGTCTGGACACAGGCCTACTCCGCTGTCGACGACAGCGGACTGCGCCAGTCGCGGTACCGGATCGGTTTCGGCGCCGTGGCGCTGGCGTCCCTGCTGCCGTTCGTTGTGCCCTCCATCGATCCGCAGATCCTCTTCGACGGCGGGAGCGGCGGTCAGCTCGACGGGAACGATGGTGGTCTCGACGTGGAGAACCCTGTGCTCGACATGCGTCGCAACCTGTCCTCCCAGACCGACGAGGTGCTGCTGCGGATCCAGACCGACGACCCGGAACCCGGCTACCTCCGACTTGCGGCGCTGGATCGGTTCACCGGCGACGAGTGGTCAGTGGGATCGCGGACGACCGCCAACGCCGTGGACACCGGCGGCGCCCTACCCGGCGCACCCGGTCGGGTCGCGTCCGTGCTCAATGTCGGGCGCGACTACGAGGTGCAGGTGACCGACGCGCTGCGCTCGGACTGGCTACCGGTCGTCTACTCCCCGTCCAGGGTCGAGGTCGACGGCGACTGGTTGGTCGACGAGACGCACTTCGACATCCGGGAGGACGACGGGCAGGACGACTCCTCCGGCCTGCGGTACTCGTTCCGCTCCACCGTCGCGGACCCCACCCAGGACCAGCTGCAGTTCGCCCCGGACCCGCCGTCGTCCGTGGCGCAGTTCACGACGCTGCCCAGCGGCTTCTCACCGGAGATCCGCGAGCTGACCGAGCAGGTGACCGGGAACGCGACGAACGGCTTCAGCAAGGCACTGGCGCTGCAGCAGTACTTCCGGGATCCAGCGAACTTCGAGTACGACCTGGCGCAGGCCGATGATGGCGAGAACGGCGAGGAGGCCATCGAGGACTTCCTCCTCAACACGCAGGTCGGCTACTGCGAGCAGTTCGCCAGTGCCATGGCGGTGATGGCGCGGGTCGAGGGCATACCGTCCCGGGTGGCCATCGGCTTCCTGCGGCCCAGCGAGTCGCCGGACGGGTGGCAGGAGTTCCGGGGCGAGGACATGCATGCATGGCCGGAGCTGTACTTCGAGGGAGTCGGCTGGGTGCGCTTCGAGCCGACCCCGGCCTCGCAGGGCGCCGCCGCCCCGAACTTCGACGCCGGACGCGCCGACGACCCGAGCGCGACGCCCACCGAGAGTCTGGACCCGAACGACACCCAGACCACCCGGGTGCAGCAGGATCCGTTCCAGCCGAACCGGGACGACGACCCAGCGGCCGGCGGCGACGCCGACGCAGGGGTCTGGGGGGTGCTCCGCATCATTCTCGTGGGGTTCGTGCTGCTCGGCGCGCTGGCCGTTCTCCCGCGGACGCTGCGCGAGTCGCGCCGGCGGCGACGCTGGAGCAGCGCGACTACTCCAGCGGGGGCGGCGGAGGCTGCCTGGAGCGAGTTGCGTGACAGCATGGTCGATCTGCGACTGCCCTGGGACGACCGGGATACCGCTCGACACCTCGGCCGCTCCCTACGCGTACGCATCGACGAGCGTCGGCGTGCTCCGGTGCTCACCGGGCCCACCACCGAGCAGGCGGTGCAGGCGCTCAACACCCTGGTGGTGGCCGTCGAGCAGAGCCGGTACGCGCGCACACCGACAGCCGTCCCGGGTCTGCAGGAAGCTCAGCGAACGGTGGTGGAGGCGATCACCGACACTCAGCCACTCTCGGTCCGGCGCCGCGGCATCTGGTTGCCTCGGTCAGTGCTGCGACGACCCGGTACCGACCGTTCGCACTCGCGTGCGCGTGGTCAGGTTGCTGGCGAAGCGGTGCTCTTGCTTCGGGACTGAGCGGCTGCTCCGGGACTGAGCGGCGAGGGCGGCGCACGAGGTACGAGTGGGCAAGCCCGAGTGCGACATCCGGGACTGAGCGGCGAGGGCGCTCAGTACTCCTCGCCGTCATCTCGACGGCGGCGCCAGCGTTCCTCCATGCGATCCATGAAGGAGCCGGTCGTCTCCTTACCGGCTTGCGGCGCATCCGGGGCGGTGGATCCTGCGACGTCCTCGGAGGAAGCCCCCTGCTGCACGCGGCGCCAGGCGACGGCGAACAGGTAGGCGCCGCCCAGCATGGTGAGGAAGCCGACCACCGCGATGATCGTGTTGGTCTGGATGGCCCCGACCATCAGCACCGCGACGCCGAGAATGAAGGTGCCGGCACCGGCGAGGGCATGGCGACGGTTACGAGCCGCACTGGCTGATCCGCGCAGTGTCGAGGCGAACTTGGGATCATCGGCTGCGAGCGCCTGCTCCATCTGCTCGAGCAGCCGCTGCTCCTCTTCCGAGAGCGGCACCTACATCCTCCTGCGTCGAGTGACGGGCACGATGGTGTGTCCGCATCTGCTCTCAGTCTAGGCAGCCTCGGGCCATGCCGAAACCCGGAGGGACGAATCGGTGGACCGGTTCACGTCGGCGTGGCGGGAATGCAACCGTGAGCGGGCGTTTCGCGTCTGGAGGGAGTCAGCCCGGCTGCAACCGGCGTGCCCGTGTGGACCAGCCGGACGGTTAGGATGTGCCGTCCCGGCGCCTGGACCCGAGGGGTACCTCGAACACGTCGACCACGTGACCACCGAGGTCACCCGTTCCTGGAGGAAGCCATGAAGCGAGTTGCCACAGTCGCCGCCACGATTGCCTTGGCGGGCGGACTCGTCCTGTCCCTGCTGCCGGCGGCCGGTGCCTCCTCCGGACCGTCGATCAGCACGAGCGCGCCGGTGGCATCGTCGTCCAACGCGTCGGTCGACGAGCGTCTGGCCTACAAGCCCCGTCAGCGCTTCGCCCGGGAGTTCGTCCGACGCGGAGACGTCGACAGCTCACCGTCGAACATCAAGCACGTACGTGAGCTGCAGTACCGGCTCACCTGGGCCGGTGCGTACAACGGTCCCATCACCGGACGGTTCGACAGCCGCCTGAGCGGTGCAGTCAAGCGGTTCCAGAAGCGCAGCAAGCTGCGCGTCACCGGCGTCGCGAACGTCCACACCTGGAAGAAGTTGATCCCGAAGACGGTACGCGGCAGGAAGGCCGTTCCGCAGGGGTGCAAGGTGCGCACCGGCTGGCACGCCTGCTACGACCGCTCCAGGCACCAGGTCACGCTGTGGAAGAGGGGCAAGTTGTGGAACTCCTGGTTGGTGCGTGGCGGCTCGTCCAGCACTCAGACCCGCGTGGGGCGCTCCGAGGTGTACTTCCGCAACAAGGACCACGTGAGCTCGCTCTTCGGGTCACCGATGCCGTACTCGCAGTTCTTCGACGGCGGTCAGGCCTTCCACGGGTCGACGCTGATGATGAATCCGTTCGTGGGGCACAGCCATGGGTGCGTGAACATGTACATCAAGGATGCGCGGCAGCTGTGGCAGCTGACCGCGCACCGTGAGCTGAAGGTGCGCGTCTACGGGGCGTGGTCCTGACCGGCGGGGTCATGCATCGGGTGTGACACAGCGGCATCCGGGTCCGGGTGCCGCTGCTGTCGGGTCCGGAGCAGGGTCGCCGGCTGCACGGCGCTGCGACCCCATCGACGTCCGGCGGCGTCCACGGCGCGCTCGGCGTCGGACCATCCGTGGGGGCGCTGGCCCAGCATCAGCTGGCGCGGGGTGGAGGCTGCCGCCGCCAGCCCGCTCACCCGCACCCCGACCAGTCTGATGCGGGCGCGTTGCAGTCCCAGCGCGGCGAACAGGTCGGCTGCCTGGGCGTGGACCTCGATGGCGACATCGGTGGGGTCGCGCAGCGTACGTGACCGGGTGATGGTCGTGAAGTCGCTGAATCGGACCCGGAGCGTGACGGTGCGACCGACGACCTCGGCGGCCCGCATCCGCGAGGTGACCTTCGTCGAGGAGCGCAGCAGCTCCCGCAGCACCACCTCGGGATCGTCGGTGTCTCGGTCGAAGGTCGTGTCGGACCCGATGCTGCGCTCCGGCTCCTCGACACCCCGCCGGGCCACCACGGTGGTGCGGCCACCGCCCCACGACAGGTCGTGCAGCTGGGCACCGGTGGCGGCGCCGAGCGCCCGGACGAGGACATCCACCGAGGTGTGGGCGATGTCGCCGATCGTGCACAGGCCCAGCCGTCGCAGTGTCGTGGCGGTGCTCTCCCCCACCCCCCACAGCTCCTCGACGTCCAAGGGGTGCAGGAAGGCTGTGGCTTGCTCCGGGGTCACGACCACGAGCCCGTCCGGCTTGGCCCGCCGCGAGGCCAGCTTGGCGAGGTGCGTCGTGGAGGCGATCCCTACCGAGCAGGTGATCCGCTGCTCGTCGGCGATGCGGGCCCGCAGCTGCTCGGCGACCTGGCGGGAGCCACCGAGCCGTCGCGCCGACCCGGAGATGTCGAGGAACGCCTCGTCCAACGACATCACCTCCACCATCGGGGTGATGTCACGGAAGGTCTCCATCACTGCGATGGACACCGCCGCGAAGCTCTCGAAGTCAGGAGAGATGACGGTCGCGGCCGGGCAGAGCCGTCGGGCTCGCATCGTCGGCATCGCCGAGCGCACCCCGAAGACACGCGCCTCGTAGCTCGCGGAGAGCACCACCCCCCGATGTCCACCGCCGACGATCACCGGGGTGCCCTGCAGGTCGGGTCGGTCCCGCGTCATCACCGAGGCATAGAACGCATCCATGTCGACATGCAGGATCGTGCAGTCACCGGGCCGCCGGCCGCGGCATGTCGGTGACCTCATCGTGACACCGTCCCGCCGGACGACGACAGGTCAGTTGCGGCGGCGGGAGACCACCATGAGCTGACCGGCGACGGCGGTGAGCTCAGGGATCTGCGCAACGGCACGCTCGAGCTCGACGAGGGCGGTCTGGGCACCGGGCTCGGTGTCGACGACCGAGCTAGGGACGAGGTCGGCGAACACTCGGAGGCCGTGGACCGACTCGGCGGTGAAGCCGTGCGTCGCCAGCAGGTCGAGGATCTCCCCGCGGGTGTAGCGGCGGGGACTTCGCGCCTGCGCGTCGCCGGTCGGTGCCTCGAGCAGCGTCCGGGCGGCCGCGAGGTGTCCGGCCAGGGCACGTCCCAGTACGGCGGCGTACCGTCCGGCAACGACGACCGAGAGGACGCCGTCGCTCCGGAGCGCGTCACCGATCGCCTCCAGAGCCTGCCCGGGGTCGTCCACCACCTCGAGGACCCCGTGGCAGAGCATGACGTCGACCGAACCGGGCGCCACGTGGTCACCGAGGTCGATGGTGTCGCCCTGGACACCGACGACCCGGTCGGCCACGTTGTTCTCGTCGGCGCGCCGATGCATCGAGGCCAGGGCGTCAGGGTTGGGGTCGATGACGGTGACGTGGTGACCGAGCTCGGCTGCACGCACAGCCAGCCCGCCGGTGCCGCCACCGAGGTCGACGACCTGACGGGGACCGCTGCCCTCGTCGGCGCTGCCGAGCAGGTCTCGCACCCGCTCCCAGAGCACGGCGTTGCGGGCGATCCCGTGAGCCACACTGCGCTGGGGCCCGCCGGGGCGCGGTTGATGGACCACCGGGAGACTCCTCGACGACGCGATGACAGGTCGCCCCACCCTCTCATCCGCCGGAACTCCCCGGACTGCTGTGCCACAGCTTGCGCGGTGCGGACTTGGCGTCCTCCCCGGCCGGCTTGACGTCGGCGTACGGCGACTGTCGGAAGCCGCTGGCGTGTACGAGCACCCGCCGACGCCCCATTCCGCCGCCAGTCATGTCCTGCTCGCAGACGTCGGATGCGTACCCGCCCACACCCTGACCGTTCGAGGGGCCGCCGGGCTCGGCCATGACGGGTCGACTCGAGCGGCTCTGCGCCGCTCCCTGCCCGGCCAGCTCACCGACCGTCTGACCGAATCCTTCGGGTACCTGCTCGAGGTGGACGTGCACTCCTTCGGTTCCCTCACGCTGCCAGATCTCGTGCAACGCCGACATCTCCCAGCAGCCGGTGGCCCGCAGGGAGACCCCACGAGGGCCGGTGCGCCGGAGCTCTCCGCGCACGACCATCAGCCAGGAGTGAAAGACGGTGGCGGCGTAGGGACCCTGGGCGTCCTCGAAGAAGGTGGCATCCAGCGGTCCGGTGCCGTCGTCGAGGGTCAGGAAGACCACCCGGCGGCCGGACCGGATCGGAGGTGTCTGGGTGGCGACCTTGACCCCTGCGACCAGCAGCGTGCTGCGGCTGCGCTGTTCCAGGAGCGCCTGCGACCGGGTCACCCCCAGTGCCTGCAGCATCGGGGTGTAGAAGTCGACGACGTGCTGGCTGACGTCGAGACCGAGGATCTCCAGCTCGGCGTGGACACGCTCGGCCGAGGTCATCTCCGGCAGGCCCGAGCGTTCAGCCACCCCCGGTTCGTCGCCGAGGTCGAGGGTCAGCTGCACCGGTTCCGCATGCACCACGGCCGACGTCTGGGACTGTGCGGCTGCCTTGGCCCAGGTGTCGTCGGCGCCGTGCACCGCCCCACGCACCTGCGTCCGGGCCGGATCGATACCAGCCGATCTGTCCCGGCCTCGACCGGCGCGCCGTCCGGCCCGGGCGGTGGCCCTGCCCCAATGGTCGAGCTCGAGCACCTGCAGCAGCAGGTCACGCCGGGTGACCCGCCCGCGGCGGCGTACCGGGACCGCGGAGCCGATGCCGTAGATCCCGTCGAACCCACCGGCGAGCACGAGACGCTCCACCACCGGTCGTGACACCCGGGCGCGGTGCCAGAAGTCGGTGAGCGAGTGGTAGGGCTGACCACCGATGATGCGGGCGACCTCGGCGTCGGAGATGCCCTTGACGTCTGCCAGCGAGAGCCGGATGCCGTAGCCCCGGGCGTCGGGCAAGCCGCTGTCGGGTGCCGCCCGTGGGTGCTCGTCGAGCACCCGGGGCGGTGGCTCGTCGAAGCGGCCGACCCGCTCGACCCGGTAGACGTCGCGGCACTCGTTGACGTCGAGGCCTAGCACCGCGATGCCGAAGTGGCGGGCGTCGTCGAGGATCAGCCGCTTGGGATACATGCCCGGGTCGTGGGTCAGCACCCCGGACATGAACGCCGCGGTGTGGTGGGTCTTGAGCCAGGCCGACTGGTACGTCGGCAGGGCGAAGGCCGCGGCGTGGGCCTTGCAGAAACCGAACGACGCGAACGCCTCCAGGATGGTCCACACCTGGCCGACGACCGGCTCGGCGTAGCCACGGGCCAGTGCCCGTGGGTAGAACCAGGCCCTCGTGTCGACCTTGCCTTCCCTGTCACCGAGGGCGCGCCGGTGCTCGTCGGCCTCGGCCAGCGTGCAGCCGGCGAAGGTCTTGATGATCTCGAGCACCTGCTCGTGGAACACGACGACCCCGCAGGTCTGGCGCAGGGTGTACTCCAGGTCGGGGTGCGGGTAGACAGGTGCTCGCCACCCCTGCCGGGCCGACAGGAACGGCGTCACCATGTCGCTCTTGACCGGTCCGGGCCGGAACAACGAGATGTCGGTGATGATGTCGTCAAAGGTCTCCGGCCCGAACTTGCCCACCAGCTCGCGTTGTCCGGGTGACTCGATCTGGAAGCAGCCCAGCGTCTTGGACCGGCTGATCAGCGCGTACGTGGCAGGGTCGTCGAGCGGCACCTGGACCCGGTCGTCGAGGTCGAGCTCGACCCCCTCGGTCCGCTCGATCTCGGCGACCGCGTGGGCCATCGCCGATTGCATCCGGATGCCGAGCACGTCGAGCTTGAGCAGCCCGAGGTCCTCGACGTCCTCCTTGTCGAACTGGCTCATCGGGAATCCGGCATAGCTGGCCTCCACCGGGGTGCGGTCCAGCAGGGTCGCATCGGACAGCAGCACCCCGCACGGGTGCAGCGCAACATGACGGGGTAGGCCGTCGAGCCGGGTCACGAGGTCGAACAACAGCCTGAGCCGCGCCTCCCCCAGTCCGGAGGCCCGCAGCTCGGGCAGCTCCCGCAGGGCCGCATGGGCGTCGCGGGCACGGATGTGCGGGAACGCCTTGGCAATCGTGTCGATCTCACCGCCGGGCATGCCGAGCGCAGCCCCGACGTCACGGATCGCATGGCGTACCCGGTAGGTGTCCATCATCGCCACGCAGGCACACCGTGCACCGGAGTAGCGGTCGAGGATCATCTCGTAGACCTCGAGGCGGCGCGCGGACTCCACGTCGATGTCCACGTCGGGCAGCGCCTGACGCAGCGGGGACAGGAACCGCTCCATCACCAGGTCGTGCCCGAGCGGCTCGACCCCGGAGATGCCGAGCGCGTAGTTGACCAGGCTGCCGGCGCCTGACCCACGGGCGGCGACGCGGACGCCCATGTCCCGGATCAGGTCGCAGACGTCGGCCACTGTCAGGAAGTACGACGCGAAGCCGAGCCCGGCGATCATCCCGAGCTCGTGCTCGAGCCGGTCGTGCACGCGCAGACCGGCGGAGCTGCCGTAGCGGCGAACGATGCCGGACTCGCAGCGCTGGCGCAGGACGGCCTCGGCGGTGAGACCTACCCCACTCATTCCCCCGGCGGCTCCTGCACCGGTGACCTCGAACTCCGGGAAGTGCACCTCTCCGAGCCCGAGGTCGGCCTGCGGGTCGAGGGCGAGACGGTCGGCGAGGCGTCGGGTGCCCGCCAGCAGCCGCTGCGGGTCGCCGGCATCGCTGTGACCGCCCAGACCTGCCATCCGGCTGATCTCCTCGGCGACCTCCCCCATCTGCTTGCCGGACTTCAGGTGTCCCTCGGTGTTGCGCCGATCGAGGTGCCGGACGTCCAGTGGCACCAGCCGGCGGACCGCGTCGAGTACGTCGACCACGGGCGCATCGCCGGGGTCGGCGTGGCGGACGGCATTGGTGAGCACCATCCCCACACCGTGCCGGTCGGCAGTACCGGCCATGCGTGCAGCGTGGGTGCTGCTGCCGGGACCCGAACCCTGCACCCGGTGCGACACCAGCTCGACCAGCAGGTCGGGGGTGTCCACGACGTCGCGCCACCGCCGCAGCACCGCGGCCGCCAGGTCGTCGCGTCGGCGGGTCACCGCGGCACCGAGCTCGGACCCGGGGCCGAGCAGCACCACGGCGTCACGGCCACCGAGGTGCTCCCCGACGAGGTCGAGCGTGGTCACCGGGTTGCCACGCTCGGCACGCAGGTGGGTGGCGGAGACGAGACGGCACAGACCGGCCCAGCCGTCACGGCTGCCTGCCAGGACGGTGACCCGGGGCAGCACACCAGCGACGTCACGGTGCGCACCGCCGCGAGCCGGGATGGTCCGCGGCTCACGGGCCACGGGTGCCGACGGCGCCCCGGAGCCGACCTCCAGCAGGCCGGTGGGCTCGACCGCCAGGTCGACCCCGAGGACGGGGCGGATGCCCGCCCGTAGGCACGCCTTGGCGAACCGGACCGCACCGTAGACACCGTCCCGGTCGGTCAGCGCGAGGGTGCCCATCTGCTGCTCGGCCGCCCGCTCGACCAGCACGTGCGGGTGGGAGGCGCCGTAGCGCAGCGAGTAGCCGGAGGCGACGTGCAGGTGGACGAACGGGTCGTCGCCGATCACCGGGACTGCCCGCGGCCCGAGCCACTGAACCCCACCAGTCGTCCGACGATCCCGAGGAAGATCTCGACGTCACGCACCAGGTCGTCGGCGTCCCGGTTGCTGACTGCGTGCACGTGCCCGGCCTCGGCCGCGGCCCGCTTCGGCGCCCCGGCGGCGAAGAAGGTGGCCCACTCGGCCAGCTCCGGGGCGACCCGCTCGAGCAGCACCCAGGCGTTGCTCTGGCGGTGCATGCTCTGTGGGCGGGTCCGCACCACCAGAACCGCGGCGGTCGCACGCAGCGCAGCGACGTGAGCCGTGACGTAGCGCCGGTCGGCGTACGGCTCGACCCTCGCCTCGGACAGGGCCTGCTCAGCCCGGTCGAGGCTACGCGCTGCCTCGTGGAGACGGCCCGGAGACGGCAGTGCAGGCTGCTCGCTGCGGCTGGCGCGTGGGACGCGCTCACGTATGGTGCCTGGCGTGCTGATCGTCTGGCTTCGGCGCATGTCGCTCCCCTGTCGCTGCTGGTCGGTCCTCCAGCGCCCGGGGGAAGACGGTGCCGGTACGGCGGGTGCCGAACCGGCACGGGAGCTTCCCCACCCCCGCACCGGCCCGACTGGCTGCTGCGCGGCCGGTGAGGGTCGAGGTCACGTCACGCACAGCAGGGTCCGCCACGCAAGGAGACGCTGCGAACATCACCCTGCGGTGTCCGAACAGGGTGTCGGCCACCCGGCACCGGAAGGTACCGAGCGATCGAACATTTGTTCGAACGCTTCATACAGTACACCTCCATGCCGACAGCTGCGTCAAGGAACCAACCGCTGTGGACAACTCCGTATGGCGGCTGAGCAATGCGTTGCGTCATGATCATTCGCGTGTTCGAGTCGTTCGAGGAAATCAGGGTCGCTGTTGATGACGGCGTACAGCTGAGAGTCCGCCACGGAGGCAGGGGTGAGCCGGTGGTGCTGCTGCACGGGCATCCCCGCACGCACACCACCTGGCACCGGGTCGCGCCGCTGCTGGTCACGGCCGGCCACACCGTGGTCTGCCCCGACCTGCGGGGGTACGGACAGTCCTCAACGCCGCCCACGACACCCGACCACGCCCCGTACTCCAAACGCGCCATGGCCGCCGACGTGCTGACCCTGATGCGCCAGCTGGGACACGAGCGGTTCGCCGTCGTCGGTCACGACCGAGGGAGCTACGTCGCGATGCGCCTGGCCCTCGACGCACCGGAGGCCGTGACCCACCTCGCCGTTCTGGACAGCGTCCCGATCGCCGAGGCACTCGATCGCACCGACGCCAGGTTCGCCACGGCGTGGTGGCACTGGTTCTTCTTCGCCCAGCCCGACAAGCCCGAGCAGGCGATCCTCGCCGACCCTGACGCCTGGTACGGCGGGGACAAGACCGAAGGCATGGGTGCGGAGAACTACGCCGACTACCGCCGGGCGATCCATGACCCGGCAACGGTGCACGCGATGCTCGAGGACTATCGCGCCGGCTTGGGCCCCGACCGAGCGGCCGACGAGGCCGACCGCGCTGCCGGCCGCCGGATCACCTGCCCGACGCTGATGCTGTGGTCCACCGGTGACGATCTGGCTGATCTGCACGGCGACGTCCTGGCCATCTGGCAGCCGTGGACGACCGACCTGAGCGGTGGCCCCATCGACAGTGGCCATCACATCGCCGAGGAAGCACCCGACGAACTGGCGGCCCGGCTCCATCAGTTCCTCGCCGCCAGCACCGCCTAGTCCTGGCAGCCGATCAGGCGCCACTGACCCGTCGACCAGTCGAAGCTGAGGTCGAACACGCCCCGATGACCGAGCCGCCCCTGCGCTGCCTCGACGCGCCAGATCTCACGCTCGGCCAGCAGCGCGTCCATCGACCCGCCGCCCCGGTCGGTCTGGCTCGCAATGTCCTCCGCCCCGAGCAGTGCCCGCACCTCCTCGTGCTGCCACCACGCACCGGTCTCCACCCAGTGCGAGACGATCTCGCACACCCGCCACAGCTGACCGCGCCACAGGAAGTGCGCCGGAGCCTCCCGCCGCTGCACCTGGCCCCGCTGCACCGAGACCGTGTCGTCGTACCGTCTCATCGGCACCACCTCCCGAGTGGATCGAACACGCGTTCGACCCACTCGGAGACGCTACACCTCTCCACCGACAGTGATCACTCGCGCAGCAGCCGCAGCACCGCCCGCTCGAGTCGTGCCTGTCGCTCGTCCGGCGTAGGGGCGCGCTGCACCTTCGCCACCGCGGCTGCGATGGTGCGCCCGCTCTCGTAGCGCTCGATCACGCGGGGGTCGACGTAGGAGGCGCGGGCCACGGTGGGGGTGTTGCCCAGGTGCTCTGCCACGTCCTTCATCGCAGCGGAGATCTCCCGCTTGCGCGCGGTCCTGCTCTGCGCCGGCCGGCCGGCGAGCGAGACCGCGGCGTGCACGGTGCCGTGCCAGGTGCGGAAGTCCTTGGCCGAGACCTCGCAGCCGAGGATCACCTTGAGCTGGTCGTTGACCTGTCCAGCGGTCAGGTCACGCCAGCTGCGGCCCTGCCGGTAGGCCAGCAGGACCTCGCCACCCCGTCGCCGGCGTAGCGACTCGACGGCCTCGATCACTGTCTCGTCGGCGATCTCGATGCTCTGCGTCACTCCTGACTTCGCCGTGAACGTGAACACCAACAGGCCGCCGCGCCGGCGTACGTGTTCACGACGCAACGTGGTAAGGCCATAGCTGCCGTTGCTCGAGGCGTAGGTGTCGCTGCCGATCCGGAAGTAGCCGAGATCCAGCAAGCGGAAGGCTGTCGCGACCGCGTACGGCAGGTCCCGCGTGCGGGAGGCCAGGATGTCCGCGACCGCGAGACGCGCCTCTGGCAGACGCCGCGCCACCCCTAGCACCTGGGCATGCTTGATGCGGTCGCGCTGGACGCGCCAGTCCGGGTGGTAGAGGTACTGGAGTCGTCCGGCGGCGTCGATTCCGGTCGCCTGCACGTGCCCGTTCGGGTACCGACAGATCCAGACGTCGCGCCAGGCCGGAGGGATGACCAGGGCCTTGACGCGCTCGACGTGCTCGACCGACAGCCGCTCAGCACGCTCGTCGAGGTACGTGAAGCCCCGACCGCTGCGGCGACGAGTCCAGCCCACGTCGGAGACTGAGACGGTACGCAGGCGGGCCACCCGGACGACGCTACGACGGGTGGCGCCGATCGGCAGGTCGGTGTGTCATGCGTCGACCGGTCGGTCCCCTGCCTGAACTTCCCATGGCACCTTGTCACTGCCCATGGGAGACAACCCATGGGCAGTGCGGTTTCCCAGGGGACCCTGGTAAACCGTTCGGGTCCGCGGTGCAGTTTTGCCGTTTTGGGTCCGTCGTGCAGTCACCCAATCGGCGGCACCCGGAGCCGGCGCAGTGCCACCTCGACGCCGCCACTACGGTCTCACCATGCCCTCGACCAGCAGATCCATCTCCGTTGCCACCTGCACGTACGCTGGGTTCGCCCTCACCGAGGGGCATCAGCAATGAACGAGGTGGCCCAGCATCCACGCGTGATGACCGTGGTAGCCGAGCTGGAACAACTCGGTGCTGCCGGTGCGGTGCGCATCCTGGACGGCTCGGCCCGCACGGCGGCGCAGGCCGCCGAGCAGCTCGGATGCACGGTCGGTGCCATCGTCAACAGTTTGGTCTTCGAGGCTGACGGGGAGGCGCTGCTCGTGCTGACGTCGGGGGCACACCGGGTCGACACCGACCGCGTGGCCGCGCACGTGGGCGTCGAGACCTTGGGTCGCGCCGACGCGGACTTCGTGCGCAACCACACAGGTTTCGCCATCGGCGGCGTCTCCCCGGTCGGGCACCCCGGCGCCCTGCGCACACTGGTCGACCGCACGCTGGCCGAGCACGAGACCATCTGGGCCGCCGCCGGGCATCCGCAGGCGGTCTTCCCCACGACGTACGACGAGCTGGTGCACATCACCGGCGGCGAGCCGGCCGACGTCGGCTGACGCCACGAGCGACCGGGTCCGCCCAGGTCAGAGATCTGAGGAGCTCAGGTCAGGGATCTGAGGGGCTGACGCGGCCGGGTGCGTGGCCAGGGCATCCAGTGCGATCCGGATCGCCGTGTCGAGCTGGGGGTCGCGCCCGGCGGCGCGGTCCTGGGGGGTCGCCACGACCTCGACGTCCGGGTCGACACCATGGTTCTCTACCCGCCAGCCCTTGCCCTCCAGCCAGAACGAGTAACGGGGCTGCGTCACCGCCGTACCGTCGGCAAGCCGGTACTTTCCGTCGATGCCGATCACGCCGCCCCAGGTGCGGACGCCGACGACCGGTCCGATCCCCAGTGCCTGGATGGCGGCGTTGACGATGTCGCCGTCGGAGCCGGTGAACTCGTCGGCGACCGCGACCACCGGCCCGCGGGGCGCGTCGGACGGGTAGCGCTGGGGTCGATAACCACGCGAGCGGTTCCACCCGACCACCCGGCGGGCCAGCTTCTCGACCACCAGCTCCGAGGTGTGGCCGCCACGGTTCTCACGCACGTCGACGATGACGCCCTCGTGCCCCATCTCCACGCGCAGGTCGCGGTGCAGCTGGGCCCATCCGGTGGAGATCATGTCGGGCACGTGCAGGTAGCCGAGCCGACCCTGCGAGTGCTGACGTACGTGGGCGCGGCGCTGCGCCACCCAGTCCTGGTACCGCAGCGGGACCTCGTCGGCAAGCGGGGTCACCACGACACGACGGACCTCCCCGTCGCCACCGCGCACGACCAGCTCGACCGGGTGCTCGGC
>Ga0136624_1000008_pt1 | contig 54914 bp, 59 predicted proteins | sample AntDrymUQ4692206_2_FD_104802 | JGI IMG/M metagenome (GOLD analysis project Ga0136624, IMG submission 104802) | Polar desert sand microbial communities from Dry Valleys, Antarctica - metaG UQ469 (22.06) | ecosystem: Environmental > Terrestrial > Soil > Desert | place: Antarctica: Dry Valley... | reverse complement strand
TCGTCCGCCGGGTCGGTCGTTGCCGCTTTCGTCGCAGCGCTGCAACGGGCGGGGGAGCCGGTGGAGCGCCTCGCCGACGTGGCCCTCGAGCTGGACTACCGGCGATTCCGTGACCGCGGCCCCCTCGCCCGGTTCGCCGGGCCGCTCGGCCCGGTGGTAGATCTCTTCTCCCTCATCTTCGAGAACGGGCTGTACGAAGGCGACTACCTGCACCGCCTCGTCGAGGGCCGACTGCGAGATCTTGGCGTGGAGACCTTCGGTGACCTGCGGCTTCCTCCTGACCCGGACGGGGCGCTGCCGGAGGGCCAGCGCTACCGGCTCGTCGTGGTGGCCAGCGACGTGTCGCGGCAGCGGCTGGTGCGCCTGCCCTGGGACTACCCGCTCTACGGGCTCGACCCCGACGAGCAGCGAGTCGCCGACGCAGTGCGCGCATCGGCGTCGATCCCCTTCTTCTTCGAACCGGTCGCCATGCGCTGGCCGGCCGAGCGCGGGGTGGCGACCCTGGTCGACGGTGGCGTGCTGTCGAACTTTCCGATCTGGCTCTTCGACCGCGGCGACGGCCGACCGCCCCGATGGCCGACCTTCGGCGTACGGCTGTCGGCTCGTGACCGAGAGCCGCCGCGTACCGAACCCGTCAAAGGCCCGGTGTCGCTCGCCCTTTCTGTCGTCGAGACGATGATGGAGGCGCTGGACGCTCGTCATGTCGACGACCCGTGCGTGCAGGCCCGCAGCATCTTCGTCGACAGCGCGCACGTGTCCGCGGTCGACTTCGGGATCACCGAGGAGCAACAGCGGGAGCTGTTCGACCGCGGTCGTACTGCGACTGCCACATTTCTCGAGCGCTGGGACTTCCCGGCGTACGTCGAGCGCTGCCGCGCAGGTGAGGCGTTGTGAAGGTGTGGCTGCCTTTCTCGGATGCCGCACAGCAACTGGAGGAGGTGCCACCCGGTGCCGACATCGACGAATACGACGGAGAGGGCGCGGAGCCGGCGAGCATCGACGAGGTCGAGTTCTACGTGCTGCCCTACACCGGTGGGCCGCACACGGTCGACATCGCGGCGCGCATGCCGAGTCTGCGGATCATGCAGACACTGACCGCTGGGGTCGACCACGTGCGCGGCCAGGTCCCCGACGGCGTGGTGCTGTGCAACGCCCGCGGCGTGCACGACGCGAGCACCGCCGAGCTGGCGGTGACGCTGATGCTCGCCGCACTGCGGCAGGTCCCACAGTTCGTACGCGCCCAAGAGCGCGGCGAGTGGGTGTCGACATCCACTCCGGCGCTAGCCGACAAGACGGTGCTGATCGTCGGGTACGGGTCGATCGGGGCCGCGGTGGAGCGTCGCCTCGACGGTTTCGAGGTGGAGTTGCTGCGGGTGGCCCGGTCTCGACGCGATGGCGTCGCCGAGCTCGCCGAGTTGCCTGACCTGGTGCCGCGGGCCGATGTCGTCATCCTCACCGTCCCGCTGTCCGCGCAGACCCGCGGCATGGTCGACGCGCCGTTCCTGGCCCGGATGCGCGCCGGTGCGTTGTTGGTCAACATCGCGCGCGGCGCCGTCGTGGACACCGACGCGTTGCTCGCGGAGCTGTCGACCGGGCGCCTGCGGGCGGCGCTGGATGTCACCGACCCGGAGCCGCTCCCCGCCGACCATCCGCTGTGGCGCGCCGCCGGTCTACTGCTCACCCCGCATGTCGGCGGAAACACCTCGGCCTTCATGCCGCGGGCGCTGCGGCTGGTACGCGAACAGCTGCAGCGCTACGCCACCGGGGAACAGCTCGCCAACATCGTAGAGGGCTGACCTGCGCATCGGTGCGGCGAATAAGGCTCCCGCGAGTTAGCGTGGCGAGATGGCCGGACCGCCGGAGGAACAGCGGGACCTGCTCGACTCCGGGACGCACCACCCGCCGGCTCGGTCGGGTCGTCGCTGGCTGGTGCTTCCCGTCGCCGTCGCGTTGGTCATCGCCGGAGTCGTCTACGCCGACCAGCGGGGCGCTCCTCGACCCAGTGACGACCGCGGCATTAGCGTAGGCGACCAACTCGCCGTCCCGACCCCACGTGGATTGCTCGCCGACGCCGACGAGGCCGCGCGTGGGGAGGGCACGGACGCGGGGTCGGGGGAGTGGACCGCGGCGACCGCGCCCACCGCCGCCGATTGGACCGCGCGCGGCTCCCTGCGGAACCTGCCGGCCGTACGCCGGCTCGCCGACCAGGTGTCGCGCGCTCACCCCTACCACCGGGCGCAGCTGCTGTACGCAGAGAACGTCGGGGACGGGCAGCTCGTGCTGACGTTGCTGCGGCTGGAGGATGCGAGTTCGCCCTCGCGTGTCATCGCGCTGTGGCGCCCGGCGGACGCCTCCGACCAAGAGTTCCAAGAGATCAGCCAGGTGCCCTTCACCGGGGACCAGCGCAGCGTGAGCTGGGCGCAGACGGCCGACGGAGTCTTCGCCGACGTGGTCGCCCTCGGCCCACCCGGCCAGGGGCACGCTCACGTTGCCGTACACCGGCTGACCGCCTCCGGACAGCTGGACCGAGCGGACCACCGCATGGACGCTCCGGACGGTGTGGTCGTGACCCGGGTTCCGGCGCGCTCTACCCGAATGCTGCGGGTGCGAGTTTTCACCGGGAGTCTTCGACTCAGCGACGGCCCGCCGACGTTGACCTCGGCCGACTCCGAGATCGACGCTGTCGAGGTGCCCGCCCGGGCCGTGGCCAGCCTGCCGCGACGGCTGCGTGGCCTTGGCCGCACCGCGGTACGCACCGTGGCGAGCGCCATCGGGGTGCATCCGAGCGAACTCGTCACCGTGACGTCGTGGGGTCGCACCCGTCTGCCCGCCGGGCGCCGGGTCGACACCGTGGCGCTGACGCTGCTCAGACGGGACGGCGGTGCGGTGCAGACCGTCTGGCAGGACGAGCGCCGAGGCAACCGCAGATCGGGAGGGTTCGTCGTGCCGCACGTGTTGGCCCGCCGGGTGCCAGCCGCCACTGCCCACCAGCTGCCCATCGCGTGGCTGGGCCGCGACGTGCTCGTCGTCGCTCCCGAGAGGGGGGCCGATGTCGTCCGGCTGAAGGTGCCAGGCCAGCCGGTCGTCGAGGCGCCGGTGCACGGCCGGCTGGCCCGCGTGGACTGGCCGTACGACAGAGGCCTCCGCGGCCTCCGCGTGCAGGCAGGCCGGGACGAGCCGGCGCTCGTCATCGCCGGCAATGCCGACGCCGAGGACCCCCTCGATGTCGGACGCGGTTGATGCCTCGCTGAGGTGATCGTGCCCACCACTGTTTGACACGGGCCGCACGGGTACTGCACGTTCGAGCCCTGCGCAGCAGGCGTCAGCCTTCCTTTCGGCAGTCAGGTAGGACCGATATGACCGAGCAGACCACCGGTGCCGGCGCCCTCGTCCGTTCCTTGGAAGCTGCCGGCGCCGACACTGTCTTCGGCATCCTGGGCGGGGCGATCCTGCCGGCGTACGACCCACTGCGCGACTCCCGGCGGCTACGGCACGTGCTGGTCGGCCACGAGCAGGGGGCCGGGCACGCGGCCGAGGGCTATGCCCTCGCCACCGGCAAGGTCGGCGTCTGCGTTGCGGCGAACGGGGCGGGTTCGACCAATCTGGTGACGCCGATCGCCGACGCGTACATGGATTCGGTGCCGCTTGTCGCCATCACCGGGCAGGTCCCGAGTTCCTCGATCGGCACGGATGCCTCGCAGGAGGCGGACATCCTTGGCATCACCCTGCCCATCACCAAGCACAACTACCTGGTGGCTGACGCGGCGGAGATCGCCCGCACCCTGGCGGAGGCGTTCCATATCGCCGCGACGGGACGGCCCGGGCCCGTGCTCGTCGATGTGGCGCGGGACGCGCTGGAGGCCGCCACCGCCTTCTCGTGGCCCGACCGGGTCGAGCTTCCTGGCTACCACCCCGTCACCAACCCGCACACCAAACAGGTACGGGAGGCGGCCCGCTTGCTCGTCGAGGCGCATCGCCCCGTCCTCTACGTCGGCGGAGGAGTGGTCAGGGCGGGAGCGCAGGCCGAGCTGCGGGTGCTTGCCGAGCTGACCGGGGCGCCGGTCGTCGCCACGCTGACGGCGCGGGGTGCCTTCCCGGAAAGTCACCGGCAGCACCTCGGCATGCCCGGCATATACGGCTCGGTCGCAGCAGTCGCGGCGCTTCAGCAGGCCGACTGCATCGTGGCGCTGGCGACCCGCTTCGACGAGCGGGTGACCGGCCGGCTGGAGACCTTCGCCCGCGGTGCGGGCATCATCCACGCCGACATCGATCCAGCCGAGATCTCCAAGAACCGCCGCGCGGACATTCCCATCGTCGGCGACGTCCGCGAGGTGCTCGCCGACCTCGTCGTAGCTGTGCAGACCGAGCACTCCGCCGGTCGATCGACCGACCTCGGCGGCTGGTGGAGCGACCTCGACGGCTGGCTGACCAAGCTGCCTCCCGGGCATAGCGTGCCTTCGGACGGATCGCTGTCCGCGCCGTACGTCGTCGAGGAGCTAGGCCGAATCGCCGGACCGGACGCCGTCTTCGTCTGCGGGGGAGGTCAGCAGCAGATGTTGGCCGCGCAGTTCATTCGCCGCGAGAATCCGCACACCTGGATCACGTCGAGCGGCCTTGCCAGCAGGGGCTTTGCGCTCCCCGCAGCAATAGGCGCCAGGACCGGCCGACCCGACGCGGTGGTGTGGGCGGTGGAGAGCGACCGATCCTTTAGGGTGACCAGTCACGAGCTGGCCGCCTGCGCTGCACAAGACATCCCCATCAAGGTGGCGCTGCTGAGTGCGGGGAATCTCGGGGGCTCCGCGCACGCGCAGGCGGTCCCCGACATCGCGCGGCTGGTGGACGCCTACGGGTGTGTGGGTCTGCGCTGCGAGAAGGCCGGCGAGGTCGAGCGGATCATGGCGCAGGCCATGGCAGTGCACGACGTACCGGTTGTCATCGATTTCGCCGTCCAGCACGAGGCGGTGAGCTGGCCGGCCGTTCCTCCCGGAACCAGCGCGGCGGACATCGCGGCGGCGCGTCGAATGGCACCGGAGTGGGACGGCAAGGACGGGGGGCTCTGGTGAGTCGGCACACGCTGTCGGTGCTCGTGGAGAACAAGCCAGGAGTTCTGGCTCGCGTGGCGGGGTTGTTCTCGCGCCGCGGGTTCAACATCGACTCACTTGCCGTGGGGGCCACCGAGCACGCCGAGATCTCGCGCATGACGATCGTGATCAGCGCCGAGGACTCTCCGTTGGAGCAGGTGACCAAGCAGCTGAACAAGCTCGTCAACGTCATCAAGATCGTCGAACTCGACCCCGCGGCGTCGGTCCAACGCGAGCTGCTGCTCGTCAAGGTGCGGGCCGATCTGGCCAGCCGCTCCCACGTGCTGCAGACCGCGGAGGCCTTCCGCGCCCGGGTCGTGGATATGTCGCCGGACGCGGTGACGGTCGAGGTGACCGGCACCGTGCACAAGCTCGAGGCGCTGGTCCGCGCGCTGGAGCCCTTCGGGATCCGTGAGCTCGTGCAGTCGGGCATGGTGGCCGTGGCGCGCGGCCCGCGCTCGATGACCGACCGCGCGCTGCGTTCGGTCGACCGGTCCGCGTAGATGACCGACGCCGTGCTGCCGCCGGTGACCGACGTGTACGACGACGCCGACGCGGACCTGTCCCTCGTCCAGGCCCGCCACGTCGCGGTTCTCGGCGATGACGCGCCGGCGCTGGCGCATGCGCTCTGTCTCAGGGACTCCGGCGTCGACGTCCGGGTGGGCTTGGACGACGGATCTGTGCACCACGACGTGGCCGAAGCGGAGGGGCTGGTCGTCACGACGCCGTACGCCGCGTGCGAGGAGGCCGACCTCGTCGTGGTGCTGGGACCGGACCCGGAGCAGCCGGCGGTCTATGCCGCGGCAGTGCAGCCCAACCTCGTCGAGGGGGACGCGCTGTTCTTCGGCAGCGGCTTCGCCGTCCGCTTCGGTTTCGTCACGCCGCCTGACGGGGTCGACGTGTGCATGGTGGCACCGGCGGGACCTGGCGAGCTGGTTCGGCGACAGTTCGTCGACGGCCGCGGCGTGCCGGTGCTGGTCGCCGTCGAGCAGGACGCGTCCGGTGTTGCTTTCGACCTGGCGCTGTCCTACGCCCAGGCGATCGGCGGCACCCGCGCCGGCGCGCTGCGCACGACCTTCGCCGAGCAGGCGGAGGCGACGCTGTTCGGGGAGCAGGCGGTGCACTGTGGCGGCCTCGCCGCGCTGGTGCAGGCGGGTTTTGCCACGCTCACCGCGGCCGGGTACCGCCCGGAGGTCGCCTACCTCGCCTGCGTCAGCCAGCTGGGATCCATGGCAGAGCTGGTGTCCGCAGGGGGCCTGACCCGGATGCGGGAGGCGGTGTCAGCGACCACCGCGTACGGCGACTACACCCGCGGGCCGCGGGTCGTCGTCGGAGACCCGAGCAATCAGCAGTTGCGCCGCATCCTCGACGAGGTGCGGGACGGCACGTTCGCCCGCGAGTGGGTGCGGGAGTACGCCGATGGCCGGCCCGAGTTCCGGCGTCTCGCGGAGGAGAACCGTCACCTCCCGGTCGAGCGGACCGGGGGGCGGCTACGGCCGTTGCTGGGCTCCTAGCCGCCACCGCAGGGGAACAGACGGGGCGCATTACACTCGCGGACTCCGCCGCCGAAGGGTTTCCTTGCTGTGAGCTCACCTGTCGTGCTGGTGGCCGAAGAGCTGTCGCCGGCCGCTCTCGAGGTGCTCGCCGCTGACTTCACCGTGCGACATGTCGACGGCGCGGACCGGGACGCCCTGCTGCCGGCGCTGGCCGACGTCGACGCGCTGGTCGTCCGCAGTGCGACGAAGGTCGACGCGGAGGTGTTCGCTGCGGCGCGGCGGCTGACCGTGGTGGCCCGTGCGGGGGTCGGCCTGGACAACGTCGACGTGACCGCCGCGACCAAGGCCGGGGTCATGGTGGTCAACGCACCGCAGTCCAACATCGTCAGCGCCGCCGAACATACGGTTGGCCTGCTGCTGGCCTGCGCGCGCAACATCGCCGCCGCGGACAAGTCACTCAAGGGTGGTCGGTGGGAGCGCTCGCGCTTCACCGGCGTCGAGCTGACCGACAAGGTCGCCGGCATCGTCGGCCTCGGCCGCATCGGCATGCTCGTCGCCCAGCGGCTGGCCGCCTTCGACGTACGCCTGCTTGCCTACGACCCCTACGTGCAAGCCGCGCGCGCCGCCCAGGTAGGAGCGCGACTCGTACCGCTCGACGAACTGTTGCAGGAGAGTGACTTCGTCAGCGTGCATCTGCCGCGTACGGCGGAGACAGTCGGGCTCATCGGCGCGGAGGCGTTGCGGCTGGTGAAGCCGTCGGTGCGCATCATCAATGCGGCCCGCGGGGGCATCGTCGACGAGGAGGCGCTCGCCGCAGCGCTGCAGGAGGGGCGGGTGGCTGGGGCTGGTGTCGACGTCTTCGCCACCGAGCCATGCACGTCGAGCCCGCTGTTCTCCCTCGACCAGGTGGTGGTCACCCCGCACCTGGGCGCGAGCACCCACGAGGCCCAGGAGAAAGCGGGCACCGCCGTCGCCCGCTCGGTACGGCTCGCTCTTGCCGGAGAACTGGTGCCCGACGCGGTCAACGTGCAAGGGGGTGCGATCGCCGAGGACGTGCGCCCGGGGCTTCCCCTCGCCGAGAAGCTCGGTCGCATCTTCACCGCCTTGGCGGGTGGGGTGGCCGCCAGCATCGAGATCGAGGTGCGGGGCGAGATCGCCGCGTACGACGTCCGCGTGCTGGAGCTGGCGGCCCTGAAGGGTGTCTTCGCCGCTGTCGTCGAGGAGCCGGTCACCTATGTCAACGCACCGCTGCTCGCGGAGCAGCGGGGAGTCGAGGTGCGGCTGACCACCCACCTGGAGAGCGCCGACTACCGCAACCTCGTCACTGTGCGCGGGACGCTGCCCTCAGGGCAGGTCGTGTCGGTGTCCGGCACGCTGTCCGGTCGACGGCACTTGGAGAAGCTCGTCGACGTCGACGGGTTCGACATGGAGTTGGTGCCCACCGAGCACATGGCGTTCTTCCGCTACCACGACCGTCCGGGTGTCGTCGGCATCGTCGGACGCATTCTCGGCGAGCGTGCCGTCAACATCGCGGGGATGCAGGTCAGCCGCGATGCGCGCGGCGGCCACGCGCTGGTCGCGCTGACCGTGGACTCGTCGATTCCGCACGGCACGCTGGAGGAAATCGTCGAGGCGATCGGCGCGGAGAGCGGTCGCCTCGTCGACCTGAGCGAACCGGCGACCTGACGTCTCGAAATGGGGCGCCCGGTACCGTGAAAGGCATGACCTCGACCGCCGTCCATCCCCCCGAGCCCTCCACTGGCTCGTTCGCCGTCGAGCCTGCGGCCGACCCGGCGAGCGACGAGCAACGAGCCGAGTTGCTGGCCAACCCAGGCTTCGGTCGGGTCTTCACCGACCACATGGTGACCCTGCGGTGGTCGCGCGAGCGAGGTTGGCACGGCGGGCGCCTCGCGGCGTACACCGCCCTGCGATTCGACCCGGCGGTCATGGCGCTGCACTACGGGCAGTCGATCTTCGAGGGTCTGAAGGCCTACCGCCAGCCCGATGGGGGTATCGCCGCGTTCCGGCCGTGGATGAATGCGCAACGTTTCGAGCGCTCCGCCGTACGCATGGCCATGCCGGTCCTCCCCGAGGGTGTCTTCCTGGAGGCGGTCGAGCTGCTGGTACGGACGGATCGGGAGTGGGTGCCGACCGCCGAGGATCACACCCTCTACGTCCGACCGTTCATGTTCGCCAGCGAGGTGAGCCTCGGCGTTCGACCGTCCGCGGAGCACCTCTTCGTCGTCATCGCGTCGCCGTCGGCCAGCTACTTCCCGCGCGGGGTGAACCCGGTGACTGTGTGGCTTTCGGAGGACTACGTGCGGGCGGCGCCGGGCGGGACCGGCGAGGCGAAGTGCGCCGGGAACTACGGCGCGAGCCTCGTCGCGCAGCAGCAGGCGATCGCGGAGGGTTGCGACCAGGTGGTGTGGCTGGATGCCGTGGAGCGCCGCTGGGTCGAAGAGATGGGGGGCATGAACCTGTTCTTCGTGTACGGCGAAGGCGAATCAGCGCGGTTGGTGACGCCTGCATTGACCGGCACGTTGCTGGCAGGGGTCACCCGCGACGCGCTGCTAACCCTGGCGAAGGACCTGGGCTACCCCGCCGAGGAGGGCCGCATCAGTGTGGACGATTGGCGCGCAGGCAACGCTGACGGTTCCATTTCCGAGGTCTTCGCCTGCGGCACTGCGGCCGTCATCACCCCAGTGGGGATGGTAAAGCACGCGGCCGGCTCGTGGGAGGTGGGCGACGGCGAACCGGGCCCCGTGACCATGCGGCTGCGCCGGGCGCTGCTGGACGTCCAGCACGGTCAGACGGCGGACGAGCACGGCTGGGTTCACCGCATCTGCTGACGTCGGTAACCTCCGAGCGTGCGCATCGCCAGGTTCTCCGCCGCCGGTGAGGTCGGGTTCGGTCTCGTCGATTTCGAGGCCGGGGACACCTCCGCCGACGGCGCGACGGCAGCCACGGTGGCAGAGCTGTCCGGCCACCCGTTCGCTCCCGTCGTTCCTTCCGGAGTGCGACACCGCCTCGACGACGTACGACTGTTGGCACCGGTGTTGCCCAGCAAGGTGGTGGCCGTCGGGCGCAACTACGCCGAGCACGCTCGCGAACTGGGCGAGGAGACGCCGGAGGCACCGCTGATCTTCCTCAAGCCGTCGACCTCGGTGATCGGACCAGGCGACGCCATCGCCTACCCGAAGCAGTCCCGCCGCGTGGACCACGAGGGAGAGCTCGCGGTCGTCATCGGCCGGCTATGTCGCGACATCCCGCCCGAGCGGGCGCAGGAGGTCGTGCTCGGTTACACCTGCGCCAACGACGTGACCGCCCGCGACCTGCAGCGAGGCGACGGCCAGTGGGCACGCGCCAAGGGCTTCGACAGCTTTTGTCCGCTCGGGCCGTGGGTGGAGACCGAGCTGGACGTAGCCGATGTGGCCGTTACCTGCACGGTCAACGGGGAAGCGCGCCAGGAAGGGCGGACCGCTCAGCTCACCCACGACATCCCGGCGCTCATCGCGTACGTCTCGTCAGTGATGACGCTGCTGCCGGGGGACGTGCTACTCACCGGCACACCGGCGGGCGTCGGTCCGCTGGAGATCGGTGACGAGGTCTCGGTCACGGTGGAGGGCATCGGGACGCTGACGAACCGGGTGGTGCGCCGTGACTGACTCAACGTCAACTGAGCCGTCGCCGTCGCCGGACCGGCCGGTGCGGGTGCGATTCGCGCCCTCACCCAGCGGCGACCTGCACGTCGGCAACGTGCGAACAGCCTTGTACAACTGGGCGTTCGCTCGACACAACAAGGGCACCTTCGTCTTCCGGGTCGAGGACACCGACCGCACGAGGGTTACCGACGAGCACTACCACGCCGCCATGGAAGTGCTGCGCTGGCTCGGACTGGACTGGGACGAGGGACCGGAGGTCGGCGGACCGCATGCGCCGTACCGGCAGAGCGAGCGCATGGATCTCTTTGCCGAGTGGGCGCAGCGTTTCCTCGACGACGGCCACGCCTACCACTGCTACTGCACGCCGAGCGAGCTCGAAGAGCGGCGGGAGGCGGCCCGCGCTCAGGGTCGCCCGCCCGGCTACGACGGTCGATGCCGCACGCTGACCCGCGAGCAGGTCGCCGCCTTCGAGGCGGAAGGCCGTACGCCGGTCGTGCGCTTCCGGGTGCCGGACGGGAGCACCACCTTCACCGACCTCATCCGCGGGGCGGTGACCTTCGAGCACACCTTCGTCCCCGATTTCGTACTCGTCCGAGCGGACGGCCAGCCGCTGTATACCCTCGCGGTCGCCGTCGACGACGTACTCATGGGCATCACCCACGTGCTGCGCGGCGAGGACCTGCTCGCCTCGACGCCGCGGCAGTTGGCCGTCTACGCGGCCATGGGGGTGCCGCCCAGCGAGGTCGCCGCCTTCGGCCATCTGCCCTACGTCATGGGCCCGGACAACACCCGACTGTCCAAGAGGCACGGCGCGGTGTCGATCGCCGCCTACCGCCAGGACGGCTACCTGCCGGAGGCCCTCGTCAACTATCTGGCGTTGCTGGGGTGGTCCATCGGCGGAGATCGCGAAGAGTTCAGCCTGCAGGAGATGGCCGACGCGTTCACGGTGGAACGCGTCAACGCCAACGCGGCGCAGTTCGACGTACGCAAGCTGCAAGCGATCAACGGAGACAAGATCAGGGCTCTCGACGCCGCGGACTTCGCGCAGCGGCTGGTGCCGTTCCTGCAGCGTGCCGGGCACGTCGCCCACCCGCCGACGGAGGCGGAGGAAAGGATCGTCGCCGGCGCTGCGCCGCTGGTTCAGGAGCGGGTCGGCCGGCTCACCGAAGCCGTCGACATGCTCGCGTTTCTCTTCGTCGACGAGGAGCACTTCAGCGTCGACGAGGAAGCGGCGGCGCGCGCGCTCACCCAGGACTCCGTGCCGGTCCTGGACGCGGCGCTGCGCGGGCTGGAGGAGGTCGCAGCGTGGGAGGCGGCGGCGATCGAGGGCGCTTTACGTGCGGCGCTCGTCGACGCGATGGGGCTCAAGCCCAAGCACGCCTTCTCTCCGGTGCGTATCGCGGTGACCGGTCGGCGCGTCTCCCCACCGCTCTTCGAGTCACTGGAGCTGCTCGGCCGCGACCGAACCCTGGAGCGCCTGCGACAGGGACTGCGTACGGCGACCGGCTGACACGGTTCCTCCACCGCGGGGTTGCTGGATCGGCGCTGTGGACAATGAGATCGACGGCTGATCGAGCTGTCACCATGGCGCGGTGACAACGCCGACCCCTCCTGGCTTCGACCCATGGGCACCCCCGCATGAATCACCGAATCCACCACCGGGTCGCCTGCCGACGCCGCCAGCGTGGCCGCCACCCGCTCCGCCAACCTCGATGCCAGCGCCACTCTGGGGTGCAGCGCCGCCCGGCCCACCCTGGTCGCCACCGCCGCCGTCGGCACCTGCTCATGCCCAGCCGCAGCCCTATCACCGGTTGTTGCGCACGCGTCGGTTCCGCTGGTGGAAACCGCTCCTCGGCGTGCCGCTCGTCGCCGCCTGTTGGCTTGTTGCCGTGCTGCTCCTGCTGCTGCCGACCTTCTTCATCACCATCGCTGGAAACCCGTCGCCGACTCTGGATCCGGTCGGGGACTGGTTGGCTGGCGACTCCCCGGTGGCTCTACTGATCGGCAATCTGTCGCTCGCCGCGCTGATCCCGGCCGCGTGGGTGGCGGTGGCCCTGGTGCACCGCGACCGGATCGGGTGGCTGTCTTCGGTCGCCGGGCGACTGCGCTGGGGACTGCTCGCCCGCATGTCCGTGCTGGCCGTCGCATTGGTGAGCGTTGGTCTTGGCGTGTCGTTCCTGCTGCCCGAGGAGGCGACCGCCGCGAGTCAGGGACCCGAACCGGCGTTCCCCGGACTCGGCTCCTTTGCCGCCTTGGCGGCCGTCATCCTGCTCACCACCCCGCTGCAAGCGGCGGGGGAGGAGTATCTCTTCCGCGGCTACCTCGGACAAGTGCTCGGTGCCTGGGTGCGCAGCCCCTGGTTCGGCGGAGTGGTCACCTCGACGCTGTTCGCCTTGGCCCACGGCCAGCAGGACGGGTGGCTCTTCGCGGACCGCTTCCTGTTCGGCGCCGTTGCCTGGTGGTTGGCCGTACGCACCGGCGGGCTCGAGGCACCCATCGCCCTGCACGCCGTCAACAACGTGCTGGGACTGCTGCTGGCCGCGGCCTTTGGCCAGGTGGGTGCCTCGTTGGGGGTGACAGATCTGCCCTGGACCTACGCCGTCGTGGACATAATCGTCGTGGTGGCCTTCGGCGTACTCGCCGCTCGGCTGGCCGCACGCCGGGCGGTGCTCACACGCAGCGACGCGCCGTTGGCTGCCGTAGGGGCCGGATCAGTCGGGCCTGCAGGTCCGCTATCCTGACGCGGTGCCCGGGCCGCTGGTCCGGACGATGGGGTATGGGGTAATTGGCAGCCCGACGGATTCTGGCTCCGTTAGTCTAGGTTCGAGTCCTGGTACCCCAGCTCCACCCGCGACTTCGGCGTGACATGCGTTGCCGTCTCGGTCGGCGACCTGCGGTCGCCACGGCCCCGTTGTGTAGCGGCCTAGCACGCCGCCCTCTCAAGGCGGTAGCGCGGGTTCGAATCCCGTCGGGGCTACCAAAGGAGTCGAGGTCAGACGCCGTCTTGCCTCGACTTTCATTCGGAGGTCGCCATGGCGATCCATCATCTATCCATCACATTGGCAGGCGTGCGGCGGGCACCGGGCCGGTGCTCCTCGCGGTGGTTCCGGTGGTCTCGGCCTGGTTCGGGGAGGCCTGCACACCTACCGGTCATGAACACACATGACCTGGGCCTGGAGCCCCTGATGGGCGTCGAGGAGCTCGCGGAGTACCTCGGTGTCCCGGTGCAGACGATCTACGACTGGCGGGTGGCCGGGACGGCCCCGCGAGCCTTCAAGTTCGGCAAGCGGCTGAAGTTCGCCGTGTCGGATGTCCAGAGCTGGCTGCGGGCCCACCAGGAGGCCGGCGATGAGTAGGCAGCGGCTTCCGATCGGGCACCCACGGCGACAACGCGGTGATGGACCTGCCCGACGGCTGGGTGGAGGTGCGCACCCGCTACCGCGACTTCGACGGCAAGTCCCGGCTGGTGTCGGCCCGTGCTGCGACGAAGTCGGCCGCCTTGGCGGAGTTGAAGAAGCGGCTCGCGCAGCGGAACCTCTATCAGCCCGTCGACACGACGCTCACGCTCGACAGCCTGTTTGGCGAGCTCGTCGACTACTGGCTCGCCGACCAGGCGAGGCTACGAGGACGCGATGCGCAAGCTCGTGCTTCTGCAGCTTTCACCTCGGACGGGCAGGATGAAGGGGAAGAGCTGCATCCTTGACGCTACCGATAAACGGGAGATATTTTCCAGTTATGCGTAGCGAAGGACCCGCCCTGCTTCCGGTGTTCCGATCGCAGCACCAGGCGGAGCTGCTGATGTGGCTCATGCTGCACCCCGACCAGGAGTTCAGCGTGAGCGACCTCGCCGCGCGCCTCGGTGTGCCTCTTTCCACCTTGCACCGAGAAGTGGTCCGCCTCGACGAGGCCGGCCTCATCGCCAGCCGCCCCTCCGGGCGCAACCGGCTGCTGCGCGCCAACACCAGCCACCCGGCTGCTCCTGCGCTGACACAACTCCTGGAGGTCACGTTCGGTCCGAAGGCAGTCGTCGCCGAGGAGTTCGCCATCCCGGGTGCCAAGCAGGTGCTGATCTTCGGGTCGTGGGCTGCGCGATACGCCGGTCAGGCGGGCCCGCCGCCCCATGACATCGACGTGCTCGTGGTGGGGAAGGTCGACCGTGCCGATCTCTACGACGCGGCCGACCGTGCGCATGCCCGCCTCGGCATCGAGGTCAACCCCGTCGTCCGTACGACGAAGCAGTGGGACGACCAGTCCGATGCCTTGGTCTCCCAGATCAAGGCATCGGCGTTTGCTGTCGTGCTGGACACCCGTGAGCGGGCGGAGGCCTGATGGCTAGGTGGAAGCGCGGCGAGGCCGTGGTCGAAGGTCTTGTCGCGGCCGGCGACTTGCAGAAGCTCACCGGCGACGCAGCCAACGGCGACCGACTCCTGGAGAAGGCTGCCACCACGTTGGAGACCGCACGGTCAGCGATCGAGCGCGACCCGGACTCCGCCTTCGTGCTTGCCTACGACGCTTCCCGTCAAGCGTTGACCGCGCTGCTCGCTCACCAAGGACTCCGACCGACGACGAAGGGCGGCCACTACGCCGTCGAGCAGGCCATCCGCGCCCAGTTCGGACCCGGCTTCCGCCAGTTCGGCGCCCTGCGCAGGCGACGCAACGAGCTCGAGTACCCCGAGCGTCCGGGTGACGCTGCCACGAACGAGGAGGCATCCGAGGCCGTCGAGAATGCCGCCGCGATCATCAACGCCGCTCAGGGGCTACTCGATCAACTCGGGTTGTTCTGACTCGGCCCTCAGTGGGCTTGGCGGAGCGCGGCACGGGACAGGGCTGCGGCTGCAGGGCTCACCCAGTTGCGGTCGCCGAGCTTGGCTTGCTTGTCCGCGACGTTGACGAGGGTGTTGAAGACGTCGAGGCGGTAGATCTCGTAGCCCTCCAAGGGCCGTCCGTCGCGGTGACGCCAGCCGAGCTCGGAGAGCGCTGCGGCTACCTGCTCGCGTGGGATCGGTGCGTCGGGTGACGTTGCTGCGTACGCCAGCAGGAGCAGCGTCGCCACCGTCTCGAACTCGCCTGTCTTGGCGGGGATGAGTCGCTCGGCAAGATGCGCCCACAACTTTGCCGGCTCGCGCTGGGCCGCAGCTCCCGCACGGGTCAGTAGCAGGGTGCCCGTGTACTTGCGCAGCAGGCCCATCGCCTGCAGCGACTCGCGGAACGCCAGCAGCGGGACCGCGTGGATCTCGCGGTTGTTCTTGCCGATCCAGTCACCCATCGCCGGGACGACTTGGGAGGCGGCTTCGACGTCGTCGGGCTTGAGGTAGCCGGCCGACGTGAGCTCGATGCCGCCGCCCTTGGCGCGGTCCAAGAACCAGCGGTGCGTGGCCAGCGCCGCGACCATCTCGTCATAGTCCGGCTCGGTCGACCCCGTGACCAGGGTGAGCATGCGCTGGGCGAGGTTCTCCCCGACGCGGGTGTAGCGCAGCCGGTTCACCAAGTCGACGAGGCGCTGGTCGACGCCGTACTCGCGGAGCACGAAGTACGGCACGCGAAGCGCCTGGTTCAGCTCGTCGAGGTCGAAGTGGGCCGGGTCGTCGACGACCATCGCGATGCTGGCCAGATCGGTGCCGCCGCCGGAGTCCTCCGGAGGTGCGGCACAGCGCCCGGTGACTGCGACAGCCGACGGCGAGTCCGGCGCTGCGGGCAGGACCTCCTCCAGTCGCAGCGTGAGCTCCCAGTTGTCGCCGTAGTCGTAGAGGTAGTTCAGGACGTCGTCCTGCTCCTGCAGCGTCTCGTCCAGCCGCACGTCCGCGGCCGGGATTCCGCCATCGTCGTCCCCCTCGCCTTCTTCGGCGTCGTAGGGGCACAGGAACAACTGGCTGGTCCGGTCGAACGGATGCCCGCCGAGAGAAAAGCGGTGCAGGTGCGAGTCGGTCCAGTCGAAGGCGACCTGCAGCACTTGGTGCACGACGTCCAGCGGCAGGTCTGATCGCAGGTGTAGGCGACGCCAGATCGGTGGCTCTGCATGGTCGAGGTCGACCCTGATCCGGAAAATCGCAACCTCATCGAGCGGAGGGCGCCGAAGTTCCGGCCGCATGCCATGTAGAGCGGCCCGCCCGCCGATCATGGTCAGGTCGCCCGCGAGCTGCCGCAGGTCGGCCAGTTCCATACCCGAGATCGCCGCCTGGAACTTGCGGAGCAACTCGGCCTCAGCATCGTCGTTTCCTGACACGCCCCAACCGTATTCGAGTCGCTCTGAACGCCGCCCGTTCCTCCGCGGCACCCCGATCGCAGAGCACCCGTCTGCCCTCGTCCCCGGCCGTTCCCAGAGCCTTCACGCCTCTTGCAACCGAGGTCTCCGCCGCCTCCGGCGGCGTTCGGGAAACCCCCGCGCACCTACCTCCGGAAGGAGGTGGTCGCGATGACCGTCACGATCAAGAAGATGAGCGCCGGCAAAGGCTACGAGTACCTGCTGCGGACCGTATCCGCGGGCGACGGAGACAGATCCCTGTCGACTCCGCTGACCCGCTACTACCCCGAGGCAGGAACCCCGCACGGCCGCTGGATGGGCTCGGGCGTCACAAGCCTGGAAAGCCACATCGCCCAGGGCGACGAGGTCACCGAGGAGCAGATCAAGCTGCTCATCGGCGAAGGCAAGCACCCGGGCAAAGGGCAGCACCTCGGCCGTGCCTACCGAAGGTTCAAGCCCGTCGAGGACGGCAAGCAACGTCACCCCGTGGCTGGTTACGACTTCACGTTCTCGATCCCGAAGTCGGCCAGCGTGCTGTGGGCCGTGGCCGACGGTGGGGCGCAGGCGATCATCGCTGACGCGCACCACGCCGCGGTCGCCGAAGCGCTCGACTTCATGGAGCGCGGTCACCGCAACCCGGGCCGGCGCCAAGGGACCCAAGGGCGGTGTCGCTCAACTCGACGTCACGGGGGTCATAGCCACGGCGTTCGATCACTACGACTCCCGCGCCAACGACCCGCACCTGCACACCCACGTCGTGATCAGCAACCGGGTCATGACCGCCAGCGACGGCGCGTGGCGCACCCTGGACGGCACCCCGTTGCACGCTTGGGTGGTTGCTGTCTCGGAGCTCCATGAAGCCGAATTCAGCGACCGCCTCACTCGCGCGCTCGGCGTCGGCTGGGAGCGGCGTCCGCGCGGCCGCGACCGCAACCCTGCCTGGGAGGTCGCAACGGTGTCGCAATCGTTGGTGGAGGAGTTCTCCGGCCGGTCCCACGACATCAACACTGAGACCGACCGACTGATCGAGGGGTGCGTCGCCAACCACGGCCGCCGCCCGCGCCCGGCCACGATCATGAAGCTCCGCGCTCAGGCCACGATCGCAACCCGCCCCGAGAAGCATGTGCACTCGCTCGCGGACCTCACCACGGCCTGGCGACGCAGGACGGCCGAGCACCTCGATATCGATGCCGTCGCGTGGGCAAGCCACGTGACCACGAACCCACCCCGGAGGCTGCTGCGTGCCGACGACGTCCCACTCGACGTGATCGAGGAGGTCGGCCGCACCGTCGTCACTGCGGTGGGGGAGAAGCGCTCCAGCTGGCGCCGCGCGAACCTGTACGCCGAAGCGGCCCGCCAGACCATCGGCTGGCGGTTCGCCAGCACCGCCGACCGGGAGGCGACCACCGGCATGGTGGTCGACGCGGCCGAACACGGGTCGCTGCGCCTCACCCCACCTGATCTCGCCGCGACGCCGGAAGCGTTCACGAGAGATGACGGCACCAGCACCTTCCGGCCGAAGCACTCGACCGTGTTCTCCTCCGAGCAACTCCTCGCCGCCGAGGACCGGCTCCTGCAACGCGCCGCCACGACCACAGCGCCGACCGTCAACATCGAGATCGTCGACCACGTCACGGAGCTACCCGTGAAGGGCCACCGGCTCAGCCCCGAGCAAGCCCAAGCCATCGCCACCATCGCGGTCTCAGGCCGACGGGTTGATCTGCTCATCGGCCCCGCCGAAGCAGGCAAGACCACCGCCATGCGCGCGCTCCACCGGGCATGGACCAAGCAGCACGGCAAAGGGAGCGTCGTCGGCCTCGCACCCAGCGCCGCCGCAGCCCAGGTTCTCGCCGAGGATCTCGGCATCGGGCTGTGAGAACACCGTCAAGTGGCTCCACGAACAGCAACAGGGCCGCGCCCGGTTCCACCGCGGCCAGCTCGTCATCGTTGACGAAGCCACCCTCGCCGGCACCCTCACCCTCGACCGGATCACTGCCCACGCCGCCGAGGCTGGAGGCAAGGTGCTGTTCGTCGGCGACTGGGCGCAACTCCAGTCCGTCGACGCCGGAGGAGCGTTCACCATGCTCGCCGATGCTCGCCGATGCTCGCCGATGCTCGCGACGACACGCCCGAACTCGTCGACATCCACCGCTTCACCCACGAATGGGAGAAGACCGCCTCTCTCGACCTGCGCCATGGCGCCCCGAGGCAGTCGACGCCTACCTCGCCCGCAAGCGGGTCTACGACGGCGACACCGACGCGATGATGGACGCCGCCTACCGCGCCTGGCGCGACGACATTACGGCCGGCAGATCGAGTGTGCTGGCCGCCGACAACACATGCGCCGTGCGTGCACTCAACGTCCGAGCCCGAGCCGAACGACTGTTGACGGGGCAGACCCGTGAGGGCCCAGAGGTCCGGCTGATCGGCGGAACACGTGCGTCCGTGGCGACTGGGTGATCACCCGCAAGAACGACCGGCGACTCCGCACACTCCGCTCAGCCTGGGTCCGTAACGGCGACCGGTGGAGCGTCACCGATGTCCGCGACGACGGCTCGCTCGTCGTCCGTCGCCAAGGCATCGCCGCAATCTTGCGCTACCGACTCGCCCTCGCCACTAAGACCACCGGGACCCGCCGCGTCCGCCGCCCGGCCAAGCTCATCGCCGGCTTGATCCCCGAGGCCCTCGGCCCGATCGCCCCCGACATGCGCGCCGCCCTCGACGAACGCCGCGACCTCATCGAGCAGCGCGCCCGCCGAGGACATCGCCGCATTCGCGGACTTCCTCGGCGCGCTGCAAGAAGATCTGGTCCACCAACCCGGCGACGCACCCCCGGACCAGCTGATGGTTCTGGACTTCGATCCTGCCTGCCACACTCCCTGATGCACGAGCTGCGTCGGGCGGGACGACCTCGAATCTGCAGCCAGGACAAGGATCCGGGCTCGGCGGTGATTGTGTCCGAGGGCCGACTTCCCTAAGTTTCTCCCCAACGGGCGTCATCCCATCGACGTCATCGTCTTCGCGTGGAGGAAGCAGTGAACAAGGCCCAGCTCATCAACACACTCTCCGACCGCCTCGGCGGGCGACGCGCGGCCAACGAGGCGGTGGAGGCGGTCTTGGACACGGTGGTCCGGGCGGTCTCTAAAGGCGAGCGGGTGGCGCTGACCGGCTTCGGAGTCTTCGAGAAGGTCGAGCGCAAGGCTCGGATGGCGCGCAATCCCGCCACCGGTGACAAGGTTCGGGTGAAGAAGACCTCCGTGCCGAAGTTCAAGCCGGGGCAGGGCTTCAAGGATGTGGTGAGCGGCGCTAAGAAGCTGCCGCGGCAGTCGGCTGCGTCGAAGGCCGCTGCCGGCACGACGTCGACAGGTCGCAAGTCGACCAGCGCATCGGGCGGCACCGGTACGGCGAAGAAGGCCACGGCGAAGAAGGCCACGGCGAAGAAGACCACGCGCGCCGTTGGTGGACGGACGACGGCACGCAAGACCAGCTCCGGCACGACGACCCGCCGCGCCGCCAAGAAGTCGTGACGTCACAGCGCGCTAGGTCAGGGCGGTAGCGGCTGCGTCGCCAGCGCGAGCGCCGTGATCCCGGGTGCGGCGTCGGGGTCGGGCGACTCCAGGCGTATGCGCACCCGCTGACCGAAGCGCAGCAGCCGCAGCCCGCTGGCCGCGAAGACGTCCGATTCGAAAGGAAGCTCTGTACCGTCGTCGAGCAGCACGCTGCCGCGCCGTTCCGCCAGCGAGAACGTGCGCACTGTTGCCTGCATGGCGGTGAGGCTAGTTCGACGAGGGCGTACCGCGCAGCGTGTCGGCCACCGATCGGGTGCGGGGCCCCACACCGAGCCGCACCGCGTCCCACAGGTCAGCCTCGGTGTCCACGTCGCGGCGCACCGTCGGGTAGGCCGTCCCGGTCAGCTCAAACCCCCCGGACGAGGCGTGCCGCTGCCGCGATCTCACACCGAAGCGTGGATCGAGAGCGACCCCACTGAGCGCGGCCAGCAAGGTCGTCCCCACTCCGGCGGCGTCGGCGACGAACGAGCGCGGGTGCAGCAGGGCATCCGACAGGGCCACCGCGAGTTCCGCTGGGCGCAGCGCCGGCAGGTCGGCGGACAGTGCCGCCACGACGCACTGGGGATCAGCCGCGCGCACCTGCTGGGCAGCGTGAGCAAGGGCGGGGTTCAGTCCGGCGTCCGGCTCATCGGCGATGACCAGCGCACCGAGCGCGCTCAGTTCGACGCGGGCGCGTGCGTCATCGGTCACCGCGACCACCCGGCGTACGACGGAACAGCCGAGTGCGGCCGACACGGTGTCGGCGGCGACGGCGAGGGCAAGGTCCCCGCGAAGGGGACCGGCGACGGCGGCGAGTCGGGACTTGGCCAGATCCAGGCGCTTGACCGGCACGAGGACGCACCACGGCCGGGTTGGGGCCGTCGTCAACGTCATCGCAGCCATGCTGTCAGGCCCGCCATCTCCGGCTTCTAGGCTGCCTCGACATCGTCGGACAGCGGTCGAGACACTGTCGGGCCCAGGGCAACGGTAGAGAGGATCGGCAGTGGTGCGCGGACAAGGGTTCTGGTACCGCCTCGCCGCGGTGCTGCTGCGCCCACCGCTGATGCTGATGACCCGGCGGGACTGGCGCGGCGGTGCCAACCTGCCCCGCTCCGGTGGGGTGATCGTGTGCGCCAACCACTTGTCGTACGTCGATCCGCTGACGTGTGCCCACTTCGTGCACGACAACGGCCGGCTCCCGCGTTTCCTCGCCAAGGTGGAGCTGTTCAGGCTGCCGCTCGCCGGCCGGGTGCTCGCCGGCTCCGGCCAGATACCGGTCTACCGCGGTTCGAGGGACGCCGCGGTGGCCTTCCGGGATGCGATGGCCGCGACGGCGCGCGGCGAGTGCGTCGTCATCTACCCGGAAGGCACCGTCACCCGCGACCCCGACCTGTGGCCCATGGTGGGCAAGACGGGAGCGGCCCGAATCGCCTTGGCTACCGGCGTTCCGGTGGTGCCGGTAGCGCAGTGGGGACCGCAGCAGGTGCTGCCGCCGTACACGAAGAAGTTGCGATTGCTCCCACGTACGACGATTCGGATGAGTGCAGGTGCACCGGTCGACCTGTCGGAATTCGCCGGCCGTCCGCTGTCCGGGGAGGTGCTTCGGGCGGCGACCGAGCGCATCATGGCGGCGATCACCGCCGAGCTGGAGGAGATTCGCGGGGAAACTGCTCCAGCGACCCGCTTCGACGTACGGCGGCACAGCGCATGACACGTGCGGCAGTGTTCGGCACCGGCGCGTGGGGCACCACGTTCAGCATCGTGCTTGCCCACGCGGGCACCCAGGTAGCGCTCTGGGGGCGCCGTCCCGAGCTCGTGCAGACAATCGCCGCGACGCGAGAAAATCCCGACTACCTCGCGGGCATCCATGTCCCGGACCAGGTGACGGTGACCCACGACCTGGGGGAGGCACTGCACGACGTCGAGATCGTGGTGTTTGCCGTACCATCCCAGCTGCTGCGCGAGAACCTCGTGCGCTGGGCACCGCAGTTGCCCGCGGGTGCGCTACTGGTCAGCCTGATGAAGGGCATCGAGCTCGGGACGACCAAGCGGATGAGTGAGGTCGTTCACGAGATCACCGGGGCCCCAGCGGAGCGGGTGGCGGTCGTCACCGGCCCCAACTTGGCCAGGGAGATCGCCGACGGGCAGCCCGCGGCGAGCGTCGTGGCGTGTGTCGACGAGGGCGTGGCGCAGCAGCTGCAGGCCGCCTGCCACACGGCGTACTTCCGTCCCTACACCAATACCGACGTCGTCGGCTGCGAACTCGGCGGTGCGGTGAAGAACGTCATCGCGCTGGCCGTTGGGATGGCCGAGGGAATGGGCTTCGGGGACAACTCGCGCGCCTCGCTCATCACCCGCGGACTAGCGGAGACCGCGCGGCTGGGGGCCGCCCTGGGTGCCGACCCCCACACCTTCTCCGGGCTCGCGGGTCTCGGCGACCTCGTCGCCACCTGCTCGTCGCCGCTGTCGCGCAACCGCACCTTCGGGGAACGGCTCGGGCGCGGTTTCACGCTGGCCGAGGTGGTGGCGACAACACGACAGGTTGCCGAGGGTGTCAAGTCGTGTCAGTCGATCCTCGACCTCGCCCGCCGGCATGATGTCGACATGCCAATCATCGAGCACGTCTCGGCCGTCGTCCACGACGGCATGCGACCCGCCGACATGTTGCGCAGCCTGGTGTCCCGGGCCGCCAAAGCAGAACGGTCGGCCAGGTGAGCGCATCGTCCGGGCCGCAGCACAACGGCGCCCGCGGAGAGTTCACCCGCGCGGTCCACCTGCCGCTGCCGCCGGCGGTCAACCAACGGTCGATGGGCCTGCCGGTGTGGCGTACGGCGGCGTTTGCCTTCGCCGACGCGCAGGAGTACGTCGACGTGCTCGGTGGCCAGCGCGACGGCTATTCCTACAGCCGGCTGGCCAACCCGACGGCTGATGCGTTCGCCGCCGCCGTCGCCGCGCTGGAGGGCGTCGGGCTCGACGGGGAGGTGCGCGGCGAGGCCTTCGGTTCAGGCATGGCCGCCATCACCGCAATCCTCATGGGATTCACCGCGGCCGGCGCGCACGTCGTCGCTCCACGGGAGATGTACGGCGGCACCTACGCGGTGCTCGCCGACGTGCTCTCCCGCTTCGGCGTACGCACCGATCACGTCGACACCACCGACCCGGCGGCGGTGTCGGCCGCTGTCCGCCCGGAGACCAGGCTGGTGTGGGCCGAGACGCTGGCCAACCCGACGATGACCGTCGCCGACCTGCCGATGCTGGCCGACATCGCCCACCGGGCGGGGGCGCTGCTCGCCGTCGACTCCACCTTCGCTACCCCGGCGGTCTGCCGTCCGCTCGAGCACGGGGCGGACCTGGTGGTGCACTCCGCGACGAAGTACATCGGCGGGCACAGCGACGTCACCGGTGGCGTGGTGGTCGCCCGGCCCGAGCTTGCCGAGACCGTGCGCCATGTTCGGGAACACACCGGCGGGATTCTCGCGCCGGACGAGGCCTTTCTGCTGCGCCGCGGACTGGAGACACTTCCCTTGCGTATGGGCCGGCAGTGCGCGGGGGCCCTGACCCTCGCCACCGCTTTGGCCGCGCATCCGCGCGTCGCCCGCGTCGACTATCCCGGCCTGCCGGGGCACCGGGATCACGAGCTGGCCAACCGGCTGTTCGACGCCGGCCCTGAGGGACGCCGCTACGGCGCCGTCGTCACGGTGACGCCGTACGCGGACAGCATCGGGAGCGAGGAGGGGCCTGCGGGCACCGACCGAGGGGCAGCCAACGGCCGTGACGTCGGCATGGCGTTGGTCGACGGCTTGCAGCTGGCCACCGTCGCCACCTCCCTCGGCGGCACGCACACCAAGGTGGGGCCGGTCGCCGGGACCACGCACCGGCAGCTGGACCCGGACGCGCTCACCGGAGCCGGCATTTTTCCCGGGGCGGTGCGGTTCTCGGTCGGGCTGGAAGACCCCGATGACCTGGTCGCCGACGCCGTCGCCGCGTTGGACGCACTGGGCTGACCCTGCCGGTCGGTAGGGTCGTCCGCGATGACCGGTACCCCGCGCCGCCGGCCCCGGGTGGCGGTCGTCTTCGGAGGCCGCAGTTCCGAGCATGCAATCTCCTGCGTCACCGCGGGAAGCGTGCTGGCCGCTGTCGACCGCACCCGCTACGACGTCGTACCGGTGGGGATCACCAGGGAGGGTCGCTGGGTCCTCACCCCCGACGACCCGCAGCGACTCGTCATCACCGACGGGGCGCTGCCCAGCGTCGACGGCGCCGGCGCTTCGGTGGCCCTGTCGAATGACCCGACGTCGCGCGAGCTGACCGTGCAGGAGCCGGGTGCGGTGCCGCAGGTGTTGGGTGAGGTGGATGTCGTGTTGCCGCTGCTGCACGGGCCGTACGGCGAGGACGGCACACTGCAGGGCCTCCTGGAGCTTGCCGGCGTCCCCTACGTCGGCTCGGGCGTGTTGTCCAGCGCGGCGAGCATGGACAAGGAGTTCATGAAGCGGCTGCTGGCCACCGCCGGGCTGCCGATCGGGCCGTACGTCGCCGTCCGTCCGCGGCAGTGGGAACGCGACCGCGCCGGCGTACGCGAAGCCGTCGCCGCACTGTCGTGGCCGGTCTTCGTGAAACCGGCCCGCGGCGGTTCGAGCATCGGAATCAGCAAGGTGGCCGCCCCCGAGCAGCTAGACGACGCGGTCGAGGCGGCACGCGTCCACGATCCGAAGGTGGTGGTCGAGGCGGCCATCGACGGTCGGGAGATCGAGTGCGGGGTGCTGGAAGGGCTCGACGGAGAGCCGCCGGAGGCCAGCGTCCCCGCGGAGATCCGCGTCCGGGGTGGCCGCGAGTTCTACGACTTCACGGCGAAGTATCTCGACGAGGCCACCGATCTTGACGTACCGGCCGACCTGCCGTCCGACGTCACCGCCGAGGTGCGCCGAGTCGCGGTTGCCGCCTTCGAGGCGCTGTCCTGCGAGGGGTTGGCGCGGGTCGACTTCTTCCTTACCCCCGGCGGCCTCGTGGTCAACGAGGTCAACACCATGCCGGGCTTCACCCCGACCTCGATGTTCCCGCTCATGTGGCGAGCCAGCGGGCTGGACTACCCGGCCCTGGTGGAGCGGCTGCTACGTACGGCGTTGGCCCGACCGGCCGGTCTGCGCTGACTTGGGGCTGACCTGGGGCAGACCTGCGCCAGCAGGGCTCGTCGGGCCAGCTCGCGCGCGCCTCAGCGGGCCGGCGGCAGCGGCGGTACCGCCGCAGCGACCGGTGCTGCCAGGTCGACGAGGACATCAGCCTCCGGCGCATGGGCGGCCGGGACGGTCACCGTGACATTGGCCACCCGGTCGGTCGTGGTGAAACGCACGCCGGCCGACAGGTCCTCGGCGAACCAGTCGATCCCGTTGACGACGAACAGTTCCGACGTCGGGTGCAGTCCGGTCGGCGGCGGCACGCCGCAGCGCAGCACGACTGGCGGCTCACCCCATGCGGCGGCAGTCACCGTTCGGGGTTCGACGTCGCGCCGTTCGAGACCGTCCACCGTGTCCGGCAGCCGCTGAGCCAACTGCCGGCAGACCGTCGCCGCGGCGCCTTCGGGGGCGGGGGGGTCGACCGCTACCGGCGCCGGTGCGCAGCCGGCCACCGCGCTCACGCTGCCCAGCGCGGCGGCGAGCGCCAGCTGTGGTCCGGTGAACGAACGTCTCAGAGGTGGACGACCGGACAGGTGAGGGTGCGGGTGATACCGGCAATCTTCTGCACCTTGGCAACGACGAGCTTTCCGAGCTCGTCGACGTCGCCGGCTTCGGCTCGCACAATGACGTCGTACGGCCCAGTTACGTCGTCCGCTTGGGTCACGCCCGAGATTTCGGCGATCTCCGTGGCGACCTTCGCCGCCTTGCCGACGTCGGTCTGGATGAGGATGTAGGCCTGTACGGTCACCGTCGTCTCCAGTGGGCTCGGCGGGCAACGTCGCGTCACGTTATCGCGTACGCGGGAGGGGCGATGAGCGTGGTGGATCTCGGGCGGACGGTGGCCGAGGTGGGCGAGTTCGGGCTCATCGCGGCGGTGACTGCGCGGCTGCCGCAGCACGAGCAGGTGCTGCTGGGCCCGGGAGACGACGCCGCGCTGCTGCGTGCCCCCGACAACCGTGTCGTGGCGACGACGGACCTGCTGCTCGAGGGCCGCCACTTCCGCCGCGAGTGGTCGGGCGCGTACGACGTGGGCCGCAAGGCCGCTGCGCAGAACCTCGCCGACATCGCCGCGATGGGAGCCCGGCCGACGGCACTGCTCGTCGGGCTGGGGGTGCCCGGTGCACTGCCCGTCGCGTGGGTGCTCGAACTCGCCGACGGCCTGCGGGAGGAGTGCGAACCGCTCGGTGTGTCCGTCGTCGGCGGCGACGTGACCGCCGCCGAGACGGTGCTGATCGCGGTGACCGCGCTCGGCGACCTGGAGGGAGCCGAACCGGTGACCCGCTCCGGGGCCCGGCCCGGCGACGTGGTGGTGGTCGCCGGCCGCCTCGGTTGGGCGGCTGCTGGCCTCGCCGTACTGGGCCGGGGTTTCCGCTCACCGCGGTTGCTGGTGGCGGCCCACCGTCGCCCCGATCCACCGTACGCCGCCGGGCCGGCGCTGGCCGCCGCCGGGGCGACAGCGATGGTCGATGTGAGCGACGGCCTCGTCCAGGACCTCGGTCATGTGGCGGCCGCCAGCGGCGTACGGATCGACCTGCGCCGCAACGCATTTCCCGTCGCCGACCCGCTGCGCGACGTGGCCGCCGCATTGGGCGGCGACCCGCTGGACTGGGTGCTGACCGGCGGCGACGACCATGCGCTGGCCGCCACGTTGCCCGCCGATGCGCGGCAACCGGTCGGCGTCGTCGAGGTGGGCCAGGTGGCTGTCGGGGAGGGTGTCACCGTGGACGGGCAGCCGTGGACCGGCCCGGGGGGACACGACCACTTCGCCTGACCATCGCCGGGCTCGACGTAGAGCGCATCGGGTACGTCAGTCGGACGAACTGGAAGACATCAGCGAGGCATGGCGGCTGGCGTGGCACTCGACTGAACTCATACCTGCGACCTAGCGCTACCGAGGCGCGCTTCGATCGTCGATCGGCCATCTTGTGGGCTCGCCCGGCCGCCGTGCGCTGTGAGGTAGGCGAGCCGGGCCAGGTCAGGGGCCCGTAGGCCGGGCCAGCCGTGCAGCATGCGGCTCCACGCGGCGGGGATGGCGCTGCCCCCGTAGGTCGCCCCAGCCAGCGCCCCGGTGATCGCGCCAACGGTGTCCGTGTCCCTGCCGCCCTGAACGGCGGCGATCAGCGCCGAGCGAAGGTTGCTCGACCGGCTCACCGAAGACCAGGCCGACTGGAGTGCGGCGACGACCCAGCCATTGCTGATCGCGTAGTGAGCTGGCTCGACGTTCTCGGCCTCGTCGAGCAACGGCGCCCAGTAATCGGCATCGACGTGCGGCAAGCCGACGCGGACATCAACTCGGCCCGTGCGGACGGCCAGATCGATGGCCAGGCACCACAGGACGCAGGCGTCGCCCGCGACCGGATCATGGTGGGTCAGCTCGCTGACGGCACGCGCCGCCTGGGCGATGCCCTGGCTGTCACCGAGATGCGCCAGCGCCACCGGGGAGGTGCGCATCAGTGAGCCATTGCCAGCGGTCCGTTCGCCTCGCTCGTGTAGCTCGCGGGCGGCGGTGCGCATGTCCTCGGCGCTGGTCGGGTGCTGTGAGAGCACAGCCCTGGTCTGGACGCCTATGTCCGGCGGCTCGTCGGCGTACCAGCGGGAGAACTCTGCGGCGATCGCGTCGAGGGCACCCTCGGTGCGCAGGTCGACTCCAGTGGAGCTGACGAGGGCTATAGCGCAGGCCAGCTCGGTGTCGTCGGACCACTGACCGGGCGCGATGCCACCCAGGCCGCCGCCGAGCATCTGCGGCTCGCCGTCGAGCGCGCGCATGCCCAACTCGTAGGGGACGCCCAGGGCGTCACCGGCCGCAGCCGCGATCAGCGCCGACGGCCCGATCCGACTGCCTCGCGTCCAAGCGCATCAGGTAGTCACCAGTTCGTGCCGTCTGTTGATTTGCGGCAGCGTGGAAGGCTCGGTTTTGCCAGACCAGCGCCGCCTCGAAGTAGCCACCCAGGCTCAGGCAGCCGCGGCCGAGACGGCCCAGCCCGTTCCAGATCGGGAAAACAGTCAGAGCCCCGCGGGTGAGCGGCCGCCCCAGGTGCAGGTCCAGAGGTCTCATGAACTTCACCCTCGTGGCAGTTGGCGCTTGTACTGGGCTAACTGATCGAAGCACACGTGCGTTAACTCGGCACGCATGTGGCGAGACAGTTCTGGCAACGAACTCGGCGACTACCCGGCACATGACCCGCAACGAACGGCAGCACACCGGGCGCGGCACCAACAGCGGCGCGCCGAAGGCCGACCGCAGCAGCGGGAGTGACGTGCTGGCGGGCCGGTCGGCGGCAGTGGCCCACGCCGCTGACTCGAGCGTCCTCGTCACCCGCTCCGTCGGGAACGTGGAAACAAATCCGTCGCAGAGGACGGAAAAGTTTCCACGCTCCGGCGAAGCAGCCCGAAATGAGCGCCGTAGGCTCGGGTGGTGAGACTGGACCTGCGCTGAGTACGGCCCCGCCGCGCGTGCTCACCATCGCCGGATCGGACTCCGGCGGTGGCGCCGGCATCCAAGCGGACCTCAAGACGATGCTGGCCTGCGGCACGCACGGCATGAGCGTCGTCGTCGCCGTCACCGCGCAGAATTCCCTCGGCGTACAGGGCTATTGGGAGCTGCCCGCGGACGCCGTACGCGCCCAGTTCCGCAGCGTCGTCGACGACATCGGCGTGCAGGCGGTGAAGACCGGCATGCTCGCCTCTGCCGAGCTGGTTGGACTCGTCGCCGACCTGCTCGCCGGCCTGCGCGGCGCGACGTCGGACGGTCCGCCGGTGGTGGTCGACCCGGTGGGGGTCTCCAAACACGGCGATCCGCTGCTCGCCCCGGACGCCGTCGGGGTGCTGCGCGACCGGCTGCTGCCGCTGGCCACCGTGGTTACGCCGAACCTGTACGAGGTGGCCCAGCTCACCGGCGTCAAGGTGGTCGACGAGTCCGGGATGCGCGCGGCCGCGGAGGCCGTGCACGCACTCGGCCCACGATGGGTGCTCGTCAAGGGCGGGCACCTGCCAGGGGACCCGGTGGACCTGCTGTACGACGGCCGCCGGGAGTACCGCTTCCACGCGCCCCGTCACGACAACCGGCACACGCACGGCACCGGGTGCACGCTGGCCAGTGCCATCGCCGCCCACCTCGCCCGCGGCCGTAACGTGGTCGAGTCGGTCGGTGCGGCGAAGGACTACGTCACCGCGGCGATAGCCGGCGGCTTCGCGCTGGGCGCCGGCATCGGTCCAGTGGACCACGGCTGGCCGTGCCGGAGCTGACTGTCCGCGCGGAGCCGTACGCCGGGGCGGTGGCCCAGTCCCTCATCGAAGGGGTGCAGGCCGACTACGTCACCCGCTACGGCGGTCGGGACGAGACGGCCGTGGACCCCGCGCAGTTCGCTCCTCCCGGCGGGCTGTTCCTGGTGGCCTGGCTCGGCGATGTGCCGGTCGGCGCCACTGGCCTGCGGCGGCTTGCCGACGGGGTGGGTGAGATCAAGCGGATGTACGTCGACCCGGCGCACCGCGGGCAGGGTGTGGCCCGGCGGCTGCTGGCGGCGGTGGAGCAGGCGGCCCGGGGGCTCGGCTACGTGCGGATGCAGCTGGAGACCGGGATGGCCCAACCGGAGGCGATGGCGCTGTACGAGTCGTCCGGTTACCAGCGGATCCCGTCGTACGGGTACTACCGCTGGTCCCCGCAGAATGCCTGCTACGCCAAGGCGCTGGTTGCGGTGAGCGAGCGCGAGGTCAGCGGGTGACCCGACCTGCCTTGAGGCAGGAGGTGCACACCGCCAGGCGCTTCGGCGTACGGCCGACGACCGCGCGCACCATCTGGATGTTGGGATTCCAGCGGCGGCGGGTGCGGCGGTGGGAGTGGGAGATGCTGTTGCCGAAGCCCGGCCCCTTGCCGCAGATGTCGCAGACGGCAGCCATGAGAGACGCTCCGAGAGTCAAGGGAAATGGGCCCGGAGAAGTCCGGGCGCTCGCCGCAGGGTAGCCGACGACGTACGGTCCGCGCCAAGACGGGGCTTCGGACGGGCGTCGCGGACGCTGCCACGGAGTTGTCAGGCAGAACGGGCGCTATGGCGCACGCCCTGCCTGACAGGTTGACCGGTAGCAGGGTGAGGGGAGGGCGGGGAGTGTCGGTGCCGCTGGCTACCCTGCCTGGGGTCCGTCGGCGCGGTGCCCTGCGGTAGGGAGTAGCGATGCGAGGTAGCCGTGCCGGATAACGCGGCGTCCCGCCTGCACGAGCCACTCGCCAAGGTGCTCGGAGGCAAGACCGCCAAGGTGCTTGCCGACGGCCTCGACCTGCACACTGTCGAGGACTTGCTGCGGCACTACCCCAAGCGCTATGCCGAGCGCGGCCGGTTCACCGACCTCGCCGAGCTCCGCCCGGACGAACACGTCACCGTGCTGGCCGAGATCGCCGCAGTGTCCCGTCGCCAGATGCAGCAACGGCGCGGGAGCATCGTCGAGGTCGTGGTGACCGACGGACGAGGCCGATTGACGTTGACGTTCTTCAACCAGCCGTGGCGCGAGAAGCAGCTGCGCGCCGGCCACCGCGGGCTCTTCTCCGGCAAGGTGAGCTCCTTCCGCGGGAAGGTCCAGCTCACCCACCCGGACTACCAGCTCCTCGACGACGTCCTCGACGACGACATGGACGAGGGAAGGGTGGAGGATCCCGCGGCTTTCACCGACGCCTTGATCCCCGTCTATGCCGCGACCACGGTGCTGCCGTCCTGGCGGCTGGCCAAGGCCGTGCGGATGGTGCTGGACACCCTCGACGAGACGGTCGACGCCGCGGACCCGCTGCCGGAGCTGGTTCGCAGGCGGCACCGACTGCCTCGGCTCAGGGTGATGCTGGAGTGCCTTCACCAGCCGCGTTCCGACCACGACGTCGCCATGGCGCGGCGCCGGCTGCGCTGGGAGGAGGCGTTCCTGCTGCAGACCGTCCTGGCGCAGCGCCGGGCCGCCATCGAGGCCACCCCGGCGACGCCCCGATGCGCCACTCCGGGCGGTCTCCTCGAGGCGTTCGACGCGCGGCTGCCCTTCACGCTTACGACGGGCCAGCTCGAGGTGGGGGCTCAGCTGGCTGACGAGCTGGCGCAGCGGCACCCGATGCACCGGTTGCTGCAGGGGGAGGTGGGCTCCGGCAAGACCGTCGTCGCGTTGCGCGCCATGCTTACCGTCGTCGACGCGGGCGGGCAGGCCGCCTTGCTTGCCCCCACGGAGGTTCTCGCCCAGCAGCACCATCGGGTGCTCACTGCGCTGCTGGGACCGCTCGCCGAGGGTGGACTCCTCGGGGGGGCGGAGGCCGGTACGCGGGTGGCGCTGCTCACCGGTTCGCAGGGGGCCGCCGTCCGGCGGCGGGCGCTGCTCGACGCGGCGTCCGGCGACGCCGGGATCGTGGTGGGCACCCACGCTCTGCTGGAGGAGGACGTCGTCTTCTTCGACCTGGGGCTGGTGGTGGTCGACGAGCAGCACCGCTTCGGGGTGGAGCAGCGCGACACCCTGCGGGCCAAGGCCGACAAGCCGCCCCACCTGCTGGTCATGACCGCGACACCGATCCCGCGCACGGTGGCGATGACAGTCTTCGGTGACCTGGAGATCAGCACGCTGCACGAGTTGCCCGCGGGACGCTCCATCGTCGCCACCCACGTCGTCCCGGTGGCAGAAAAGCCGGCGTTTCTCCAACGGACCTGGGAGCGGATCCGAGAGGAGGTCGCCGCCGGGCGCCAGGTCTACGTGGTGTGCTCCCGGATCGGCGAGCAGCCGCCGGCCACCGGAGAGCGGGTTGCCGGTGATGCCGGCGACGAGCTGGGTGAGGCAGCCAGTGCAGACCACGACGCCGACGTGGGTGCGGATGCTGCGGCGCAGCCGCGACGTCCGCCGCTGGCCGTTCTGGACATCGCGCCCATGCTCACCGACGGGCCGCTGGCCGGCCTGCGCATCGACATGCTGCACGGGCGGATGTCGGCCGATGACAAGGACGGCGCCATGCGCAGGTTCGGCGCCGGCGAGATCGACGTCCTCGTCGCCACCACGGTGATCGAGGTCGGAGTCGACGTACCCAATGCGACCGTCATGGTGGTGCTCGACGCCGAGCGTTTCGGTGTCTCCCAGCTGCACCAGCTGCGCGGCCGGGTAGGACGCGGCGACGCGCCAGGACTCTGCCTGCTTGTCACCGACGCCCCGGCCGGCACGCCCGCCCGGGGACGCCTGGACGCCGTCGCCGCAACCCTCGACGGCTTCGAGCTGGCCCGGGTCGATCTCGAGCAGCGGCGGGAGGGCGACGTGCTCGGCGCCTCCCAGTCCGGTGGACGGTCCGGCCTGCGCTGGCTGGGAGTGATCCGCGACGAGGACATCATCAAGGCCGCCCGCCAGGAAGCCAGCGCACTGGTCGCGGCCGATCCGCAGCTGCGGGGCCACCCCGCGCTCGCCACTGCGGTAGCCACGCTGATCGAGGGGGAGCGTGCGGACCACCTGGATTACCTGGACAAGGCGTGACCCGCGTCATCGCGGGGGCTGCTGGCGGACGGCGACTCGCCGTGCCGCCCGGGCGAGGCACCCGACCCACCGCCGACCGCACCCGTGAGGGGCTCTTCTCCACGCTGCTCGCGCTGCGCGGTGACCTCGTGGGGGCGCGATTCCTTGATCTGTACGCCGGGTCCGGGGCCGTCGGGCTGGAGGCGCTCAGCCGTGGTGCGGCGCACGTGCTCCTCGTCGAGGCGGCGCCGCCCGCCGCGGTCGTGGCGAGGACCAACGCCGCTGCGCTGGGCCTTCCTGGCGCCCAGGTGGTCACCGGCAGGGTCGAGCGGGTGCTCGCCGCCCCGCCTCCGGCCTCGGGACCGCCGTACGACGTGGCCTTCCTCGATCCGCCGTACGACATCCCGACCGCGGAGCTCACCGCCGCGTTACGCGCGCTCACCCTTGGCCGATGGCTCGCCACGGACGCCCTCGTCGTGGTCGAGCGGGCGAGCCGCGACGGCCCTCCGGAGTGGCCGGAGGGCTTGTCCCCCCTCCGCGGACGCCGCTACGGCGAAGGGTCGCTCTGGTACGGTCGCGCCGCCGCGCCCGCGGAGAACCGGTAACCGGAGGGACCCGTGCGCGTCGTCTGCCCTGGGTCGTTCGACCCCGTGACCAACGGTCACGTCGACATCGTCGAACGCGCCGCTGGGCTCTGCGACGAGGTCGTCGTCGCGATCCTCGTCAACACCGCGAAGGCCGGCCTCTTCAGCGTCGACGAGCGCATCGCCATGCTCGAGGAAGTTTTCGCCGACCACGGCAACGTAACGGTGGACGTGTTCCACGGCTTGCTCGTCGATTTCTGCCGTGAACGCTCGATCCCGGCCATCGTCAAGGGTCTGCGGGCGGTCAGCGACTTCGACTACGAGCTGCAGATGGCACAGATGAACCTGCGGCTGGCGGAGGTGGAGACGCTGTTCGTCGCCACGAACCCGCTCTACAGCTTCCTGTCCTCGAGCTTGGTCAAGGAGGTGGCGACGTTCGGCGGCGACGTTACCGGGCTGGTGCCCGATCTCGTCCGCGAGCGACTGGTACGCCGCCTGGCGAAGGGTGACGGCCCCGCGCGCTGATACCCTCGACCCCGGGCGCGAAAGGCCCACACTCCTATGCCTGCACATTCCTCCTCCGCGTCGCGCCTCGACCCGCGCTCCCCGCTCGTGCTGGACACGCGGGAGCTCGGGCGGCGTCCCGGGTCCATGCGGAAGGTGTCCAGGATCGTGCCCGCCCCTGCAGACCTCGCGGTCGAGGTGGCCGCGGTACCCGCTGGCTCATCCGTCGCCCTGGAGTTGCGGCTGGAAGCCGTGCAGGAGGGGGTGCTGGTGTCGGGGACCGCGCAGGCCCTGATCTCCGCGGAATGCGCGCGCTGCCTCGACCCCATACGCACCGAGCTGGTGGTGGATCTGCAGGAGCTGTATGTCTATCCCGACCGGGTCTATCCGGACCGGGTCCATCCGGATCGGGACACGCCAGCGGAGGAGGGGAACTCCCGGCTCGCCGGGGACCTGATCGACTTCGAACCGGCGTTGCGTGATGCGGTGGTGCTCGCCTTGCCGCTCGCCCCGCACTGCCGAGAGGAGTGCCCTGGACTCTGTACGGAGTGCGGGGTGCGGCTGGCCGACGAGCCCGGGCACGGCCATGAGACCGTCGATGCCAGGTGGGCGGCGCTCGTCGGCCTGCTCGACGAGTCAACACCCACCGACCGCACGACCATCGATGCCGACATCCGACCCGTCGGCGACAGACAGGAGAGCTGACCATGGCCGTCCCCAAGAGGAAGATGTCGCGCAGCAACACCCGCTCGCGCCGGGCGCAGTGGAAGGCGAGTGCGCCGACGCTCGCGCCCTGTGACCGCTGCCGCGAGCCGAAGCTGCCGCACGTCGCTTGTCCCAACTGCGGGACCTACAACCGACGCCAGGTCATCCCCAGCTGAGCCGCATGCCGACCTCCGAGCAGGGGCGCCGCATGCGCGTCGCCCTGGATCTGCTCGGTGGGGACGCCGCCCCCGGGGTGGTGGCCGATGCCGCGGCCCTCGTGTACCGCGAGGAGCCCGACGTCGACCTCGTCCTCGTGGGACCGTCTGAGGAGACCCGGCGGCTGCTCGCCGCCCGCGACCTCGACGGCCGTCTCCGCCGACTGACGATCGTCGACGCCTCGCACGGCGTGACGATGGCCGAAGATCCTGTTGCCGCGGTCCGTGCGCCGATCGCACCGAGCGTGCGGGTGGCTGCCGAGCTGGTGCGTGCGGGCGACGCCGACGCGCTGGTCAGCGCCGGGCCGACCGGCGCCTCCGTCGCGGCTGCGGTGCTGCACCTCGGGCGCTGGCCCGGCGTGGCCCGTCCGGCGCTGGCGGCGCTGGTCCCCGCCGCGACCGGTTCGGTCGTGCTCCTCGACGCCGGTGCCTCGCCCACGGCGGGTGCTGCTGTGCTCGCCCGCCACGCAGAACTCGGGGCGGCGTACGCCGCCGCGCTGGGTGCCCACGACCCGCGAGTGGGGCTGCTGTCCATCGGCGCCGAACCGGGCAAGGGTGACGACCTGCGGCGCTCTGCGCACGCCCTCATCGCCGAATTGCCGCTGCGATTCGTCGGAAACGTCGAGGGCGGCGACGTGTGCCGGGGCGAACGCGCAGACGTCGTGGTCACCGACGGGTTCACCGGGAACGTGCTGCTCAAGGGCATGGAGGCGGCCGCTCGGCTCGCCGTCGACCGGCTGCTGTCGGTCACCGGTGCAACGGGGTCAGCGGGCGCGCTGGCGGCGCTCGCCGCGCGGGTCGAACCCGAGCGGCAGGGCGGTGGCGCGCTCCTGGGCGTCGCCGGCACCTGCGTGGTCTGCCACGGCGGGAGCGGGCCAGTGGGTCTCGCCGCCGGGGTGGTGCTGGCCGCCCGGCTCGCCCGCGACCGCACCATCGATGTGGCCGCGAATGCGTACCGACGGAGCGAGCAGCGGGCGCGGGACGATCACCGGCCGCGAGACGATCACCCTCCGCGGATCGCGAGCGAATCGTGGTGAGCGTGCGGCCCGATGACGCGCGGACGGGCGGACCGGTCGACGGCGACCCGTCGGACTTCGCCGTACTGCTCGCGGCGCTCGGCATTGCCGTCGGGCCGTCGCTGCTGGAGCGCTCGTTGACTCACCGCTCGTTCGCCTACGAGAACGGCGGGCTGCCCACGAACGAGCGGCTGGAATTCCTCGGCGACTCGGTGCTGGGGCTGGTGGTCACCGACGCGCTGTTCCTGCGGCACCCCGAACTCCCCGAAGGCCAGCTGGCGAAGCTGCGGGCCGCTGTCGTCAACAGCCGCGCTCTCGCCGGCGTCGGCCGCTCGCTGCAGCTCGGCCGGTTCGTCCGGCTGGGCAAGGGGGAGGAAACGACCGGCGGCCGTGACAAGTCTTCGATACTTGCCGACACACTGGAGGCGATCATCGGGGCCGTCTACATCGACCGCGGTCTCGAGGAGGCTGCGGCGCTGGTGCACCGATTGTTCGACCCACTGATCGAGCACTCCGCGAAGCTAGGAGCCGGATTGGACTGGAAGACCAGCCTGCAGGAACTCGCCGCCTCCACCGCGCTCGGCGTACCCGAATACGTCGTGCAGGAGAGCGGTCCCGACCACGAGAAGTTCTTCAGCGCAGTCGTCCAGGTGGGCGGTGCCCCGTACGGCGAAGGGTCCGGACGCAGCAAGAAGGAGGCGGAGCAACAGGCAGCCGAGACCGCGTGGACCGCCATCCGGGCGCAGACCAACGCCGCCACCGAGGGTCCCTCCGGAGGGGTGACGAGTGGGGCTGCCGGCGGGACCGCCGCACGCGTCCTGCCGCACCTGCCACCCGGTGCGACCGGTACGCCGGTCGACGCACCGGAGGAGGCCGCCGACGAAACCGCCGAGGGCGGCCCCGACACCGCTGGCGGCTCCGACACCGCTGGCGGCACGGACGACCGCTCGCGCTGACCGCGGGTGCCCGAACTCCCCGAGGTCGAGGTCGTCCGCCGCGGCCTGGAGCGGCACGTGGTCGGCCGAACGGTGGCCGCGGTCACCGTTTCCCACCCCAGGGCGGTCCGTCGTCACCTGCCCGGCGCCGCCGACTTCGCTGCCCGGTTCCGGGGGAGGACTGTCGTCGGGGCGCGGCGTCGCGGCAAGTACCTATGGCTGCCGCTGGACTCCGGGGACGCCGTGCTCGCCCACCTGGGCATGAGCGGTCAGCTGCTCGTCCGCCCACCGGGAATGCCCGAGGAAGCGCACCTCCGTGTCCGGGTGTCCTTCGCCGATGGCGGTGCGGAGCTGCGCTTCGTCGACCAACGCACCTTCGGTGGTCTCGCCTACGTCGAGGATGGCGCCGCGCTGCCGTCGCCGGTCGCACACATCGCCGCCGACCCGCTCGAGCAGGACTTCGACGTGAACCAGTTGTCTCGTGCACTGCGGCGGCGGCGTACCGGCATCAAGCGGGCGCTGCTCGACCAGACCCTGGTCAGCGGGATCGGCAACATCTACGCCGACGAGGGGCTGTGGCGGGCTCGGCTGCACTACGCCCGCCCGACCGAGACGATGACCCGGCCGGAGGTCGAGCGGCTCGTCGCCGGGGTGCGCGAGGTCATGGTCGACGCGCTCGCCCAGGGTGGGACGTCCTTCGACCGGCTGTACGTCGACGTGGCGGGCAACAGCGGCTACTTCGAGCGGGCGCTCGCCGTCTACGGTCGCGCCGGGCGGCCCTGCCCGCGATGCGGCGCAGCGGTGCGCAGGGAGGCGTTCATGGGCCGCTCGTCCTACTTCTGTCCCGTGTGCCAGCGTCGTCCCCGGCGCGCCCGCTGGTGAGCGACGCCCCGTTATCCTCCGCGGATGAGCGAAATCGACGGATCCAGCGGCGGGGACGTCGCAGCACGGCTTACCTCCCGGGTGTCCGGCGACGTCCAAGGGGTCGGCTTCCGCATGTGGGCACGGGCCCGGGGGCAGGAGCTGGGCGTCTCCGGCTACGCCACCAACCTGTCGGACGGCCGCGTCGAGGTGGTCGCCGAGGGTTCGAAGGCGGCGTGCACGCGACTGCTCGACGCGCTACGCGGCCCGGACGCCCCGGGCAGTGTGTCCGAGGTCAGTGCGGACTGGGCATCTGCCCAGGGAGAGTTCTCCGGCTTTTCGGAACGCTAGGCGCCGTGGTCCACCCGGGGTCGGGCCAGCCCGATTGGGTGATGCGGTATTGACCCATCCCGGCTAGGGGTGTCACTCTGGAGGCCCCCTTGTGCCCGGCCCCGCCCGTCTCCAGTCGCCCGGGCCCGATGACCAGCACACGGTTCGACGACAGCGCGGAGGAAGCCGATGGCGAAGGCGATTTTCGGTCACCTCGGAGCTCCTGACCCGCGGCGTCTGGTGGAGCTGCGTCGGCTGCAGGATCAGGTGCGTCACCTCGAGGACGAGGTGCTGCGGCTGCGTGCGGAGAACGCCGCCCTTCTCGCCAGCCTGGACAGTGACGACCTGCTCGTGACGGGGGTCACGGGGGTCAAGGAGCCAGCGCTCACCTGACACAGCGGGCCGTACGCCGCCCGGAGGCGATCGGCGCCGCGACCGCGTGGCAGTCGGCGGGAGGCCCGGCCGGCCGGTAGATTCCACGCTGACCCGCTGACGTCCATCTCGGTTCGCCCGCCGATTGCGGAGCGGTCCGCCGGCCAGGGGAGTGCGTGCCGCGTGCATCTGCGGAGCGTGACCCTGCGCGGTTTCAAGTCCTTCGCCTCGGCGACCACACTGCGGTTCGAGCCCGGCATCACCGCGGTGGTGGGGCCGAACGGTTCAGGAAAATCCAACGTGGTCGACGCCCTCGCCTGGGTGATGGGCGAACAGGGCGCCAAGGCGCTGCGCGGCGGCAAGATGGACGACGTCATCTTCGCCGGTACGGCGGGGCGCCCGGCGCTGGGCAGGGCAGAGGTCGTCCTCACCATCGAAAACGTCGACGGGGCCTTGCCGATCGACTACGCCGAGGTGACTCTCTCCCGGATCATGTTTGCCGGGGGCGGCTCGGAGTACGCCATCAACGGTCACGCGTGCCGCTTGCTCGACGTACAGGAACTGCTCTCCGACTCCGGCATCGGTCGGGAGATGCACATCGTGGTGGGGCAGGGCCAGCTCGACCAGGTGCTGGCCGCGTCCCCGGGGGAGCGCCGCGGCTTCATCGAGGAGGCCGCCGGCGTCCTGAAACACCGCAAGCGCAAGGAAAAGGCGCTGCGCAAGCTGGACGCGATGCAGGCCAACCTCGTCCGCGTGGCCGACCTCACCACCGAGTTGCGCCGGCAACTCGGGCCGCTCGGTCGCCAGGCCGAGGTAGCCCGCCGCGCCTCGGTTGTCCAGGCCGACCTGCGCGACGCCCGGCTGCGGCTGCTGGCCGACGACCTGTGCCGGCAGCGGGAGGAGCTGGCTGCCGAGGCTGCGGTCGAGGCGGCCGCCGCAGAGCGCTACGCCGCCGTCGGCCACGACCTCGTCGCTGCCCGGGAGGAGGCGGCGGTGGTCGAGTCCGTGGCCGCCGACCGAGCGTCCGAACTGGCCCGGGCCCAGGAGACGTGGTACCGACTGGCCGCACTGCGCGAGCGGGTGCAGGGGACGGCGTACCTCGCCACCGAGCGGGCGCGTCACCTCGCAGAGGCAGCGGAGTCGCACCCTGCCGGACCCGACCTCGAGCTGCTCGCGCGGGAGGCTGCCGACGTTCGACGACAACGAGCCGAACTGGCCAGGCAGGCCAGCCTCGAGGCGGACGCGCTGGACCAGGCGGCTCGAGCGCGGGCCGCGGCAGAGGAAGCGCTCGCTGCGGAGGACCGCCGGCTGAGCGGACTGGCCGCCGCTGCTGCCGACCGTCGCGAGGGGCTCGCCCGGTTGCAGGGGCAGGGGGCGGCGCTGCGCAGCCGCTCGGCTGCCGCGATGGAGGAGATCGCCCGGCTCACCGCCGCCGTCGACCGGGCGAAAGGGCGCGCCGATCGGGCGCGCGACGCCTTCACCGAGCTGGAGTCTCAGGTCGCCTCCCTCGACAGCGGCGAGGTCGACCTGGACGCGGAGCACGAGTCCGCGACGACCGAGCTGGCCAGCAGTGAGGGGCGGGTGGCGGCTCTGCGGGAGGAGGAGCGGCGGGCCGAGCGGGAGCGGGTGGCGGCCTCTGCGCGGGTAGAGGCGCTCGAGCTGAGCCTCGCCCGAGGTGATGGCGCCGGCGTACTGCTCGACGCGGGCGCCGCTCACCCTGGCGTCATCGGTCCGCTGGCCGGGCTCGTCCGTATCTGCGAGGGCTACGAAGCGGCGGTTGCGGCTGCGCTCGGGACGGCTGCCGACGCGGTGGCCGTCGGGTCGCTCGCCGACGCGACGCTCGCTCTCCGCAGGCTGCGCACCGAGGACGCCGGGTCGGCGGGCATGGTGGTGGCGGACCCCAGCCACCCGCTCGCACCATCCCCGGGGACCGGCGACCTCGCGGACCTGCCTGCCGGCGTACGGCCCGTGGTCGATGTGGTCGAGGTCCTCGACGATTCCGCAGCGCTCGGCGCCGCCCTGCATCGGCTGGTGGGTCGCCATGTCATCGTCGACGATCTCGACACCGCGGTCGCGCTGGTCGGGCGCCGAACCGAGTTGTCCGCGGTCACCGTGGACGGCGACGTGCTCACTGCGGCGTACGCGAGTGGCGGTTCCGGGCGAGTTCCGAGCAGGCTCGAGCTGCAGGCCGCCGTCGCCGAAGCCACCGCGCGGCTTGCCGCGGCCGAGCACCACGGGGAGCGGCTGCGCTTCGAGTTGGTCGGCGTCGAGGACGCGCGGACGGAGGCGGCCGCGCGGGCACACGCGGCACTCTCCCGGCTGCACGAGTCCGACGCCCGTCACGCCGCCGTGGGTGAGCAGTTGGGGCAGCTGGGTGCGGCGGCCCGGGCGGCCGCCGAGGAGGCGCAGCGGCTCACCGCGGCCGTTGCGGAGTCCCGGGCGGCTCACGAACGCGACCTGGCCGGGTTGGTCGACCTGGAGCAGCGGCTGGCCACCCTCGCCGCAGCGGCTCCGGACGAGGACGCGGAGCTCACGGTCGCGGACGACAGGGCGCAGCTCGCCACCGCCTGCGCCGTGGCCCGCCAGCAGGAGGTCGACGCCCGGCTGGCCGCCCGCAGCACCGAGGAACGGGCTGCCGGGCTCGCCCGCCGGGCGGAGCAGCTCGAGGGGGCGGTCGAGCGCGAGCGCCGCGCCCGCGCGCATTCTGCACACCGGATGGCGCGCCGGGCTGAGGACTCCCGGGTGGCGCAGGCCGTCGCCGAGGGGGCTCAGCTGGTGCTCACTCGAATCGATGACTCACTCGGCCAGGCTGCTTCCGCGCGGGAGACCGCGGAGCGCGACCGAACCGCCCGGGAGGTGGAGCTGGCCGTCCTGCGCGAGCGAACCGCCGCCCTCGCCGCAGAACTGGCCGAGCTCACCACCGTGCTGCACCGCGACGAGGTGGCCCGGGCAGAGCTGCGGCTACGAGTGGAGGTGCTCGAGGACAGGGCCGTCGCCGAACTCGGCGTCAACCCCGACCTGCTGGTGGCGGAGTTCGGCCCGCACCTGCCGGTACCAACCGGGGACGGGTCCGGAGGGCCGGACGGCGACGGCGCAGGCGAGCGACCCTACGACCGTGCCGACCAGGAGAAGCGGCTGCGGGCTGCCGAGCGTTCGCTCGCGCTGCTGGGCCGGGTCAACCCGCTGGCACTGGAGGAATACACCGCCCTGGAGGAGCGGCACGCCTTTCTCACCGGGCAACTCGAGGACCTCGAGGCGACCCGACGCGACCTGCTCACCGTCGTACGCGAGGTGGACGAGCGGGTCGAGCAGGTGTTCGCCGCCGCCTTCGCCGACACCGCTCGGGAGTTCGGCGACGTCTTCGCGCGCCTCTTCCCCGGTGGGGAGGGACGTCTGCTGCTCACCGACCCGCATGACGTGCTGACCAGCGGGATCGAGGTGGAAGCTCGTCCGCCCGGCAAGAAGGTCAAGCGGCTGTCCCTGCTGTCCGGCGGTGAGCGGTCGCTGACCGCGATGGCGTTCCTGGTGGCCATCTTCAAGGCCCGTCCGTCACCCTTCTATCTCCTCGACGAGGTCGAGGCCGCACTCGACGATGTGAATCTGGGGCGGCTGCTCGGCCTCCTGCAGGAGCTGCGGGAGTCCAGCCAGCTGATCCTGGTGACGCATCAGAAGCAAACGATGGAGATCGCCGACGCGCTGTACGGCGTGAGCATGCGCAACGACGGCGTCAGCGCGGTCATCAGTCAGCGCATCCGCGAGCGCGAGCTCGCCTCCGACCGGGCCTGACGGTAGTTGTTAGGCAGATGTCGTCACCGGTGACGACATCTGCCTAACAAGTCCCTGGTACCGGCGCGCGTCGGTAGTTCTGGAGCGGGGCTGGCCGCCGGTCGGATGGGGGAACTGGCGGCAGGAGCCGGCTCTGGGAGACTGACCGCCCCATGGACTTACTCACTCTCGTCGTCCTGATCTCCATCGTCAGCGTGGCGCTACTGGTCACCCTCGTCGGGCTGCTCACCGCGCCGCGGCGGCGTCGCCGTCGGCAGGCACTCGAGGAGTCGGTCGACCTCGCCCAGCCTGACCAGGAGACCCGGCGCACTGAGCGCGGACGCTCGATCGACACCGTCGAGCCGGAGGCGCCTCCTGGGCTGGTCGAGGTTCCGGTCGAGGTGCCGGAGCCGACCGCCGGCCGGCTGGTCCGGCTGCGGTCTCGGTTGGCCCGCTCGCAGTCGGCGCTGGGCAAAGGGCTGCTCGTCCTGCTGTCGCGGGAGACCCTCGACGAGGACGTCTGGGAGGAGATCGAGGACACCCTGCTCGCCGCCGACCTCGGGTTGCCGGCCACCCAGGAGCTGGTGGAGCGACTACGCAGCCGTGTTCGGGTGCTCGGGACCCGTACGCCGCAGGAGCTGCGGACGTTGGTGCGGGAGGAATTGCTCGCGCTGGTCGGCACCAACGTCGACCGCTCGTTGAAGACGGAGCGGCACGTGGGTGAAGGCCGCCCAGCTGTTGCCCTCGTCGTCGGCGTCAATGGCACCGGCAAGACGACGACGTGCGGGAAGCTCGGTCGGATGCTGGTCGCAGACGGCCGTTCGGTGGTGTTCGGCGCCGCCGACACCTTCCGTGCCGCCGCGGCGGACCAGCTCGAGACGTGGGCGTCACGAGTAGGGGCCCACACCGTGCGCGGCCCCGAGGGCGCCGACCCGGCCAGCGTGGCCTTTGACGCCGTACGCACCGGCACCGAGATGGAGGTCGACACCGTCGTCGTCGACACCGCCGGCCGGCTGCACACCAAGACCGGGCTCATGGACGAGCTGGGCAAGGTCAAGCGGGTGGTGGAGCGCCACGGGCCGGTCGACGAGGTCCTGCTCGTGCTCGACGCCACGACCGGCCAGAACGGGCTGGTGCAGGCCCGGGTCTTCGGTGAGGTCGTTGATGTCTCCGGCATCGTCTTGACCAAGCTCGACGGCACCGCCAAGGGCGGCATCGTGATCTCCGTCCAGCGCGAGCTCGGCGTTCCGATCAAACTGGTCGGCCTCGGCGAAGGCCCGGACGACCTGGCGGCGTTCGAGCCGGAGGCCTTCGTCGACGCGATCCTCGACGGCTGAGACGCCGGGAGCGGACCCGGACTCGAGAGCCCAAAAATTGGGCAAAGATCATGATACGAATTGCTATGGATTACCCCATATGGGGGACATGAGCGCCGGGAGTCGACCGGCGTCCCACCGTCCACTCAGGGGAGTGTGTCCGCCATGCAACGTAGATCAATCCGTACCGCGATCGCTGCGGCGACCGCAGCGTCGCTCATGCTGGTGGGTGGTTCCACCGGGGCGATCGCTTCGGGCAACCGCAGTCCCGCCGCCAGTGACTCCACCGTCGCCGCCGCGGGCAGCAGCAAGTACAAGATTCCCGTCAAGGGCAAGGCGTTCGACAGTGCCGGCGACAAGGTCGGCACGGCGAAGGGCAAGATCGTCAAGTTCAAGGCCAAGAACGGCACGCTGTACGCCGTCACCAAGCTGACGATCACCACCGATGAGGGCACCTTCGACCGCAAGCGTCGGGTACCCGTGAAGAACCTCACCGCCGCTGCCGGCGGCGGCGGAGACTCTGCCGCTGCGGCAGCGCGCCGGGTGTGTCGAATCCTGACCCTCGACCTCGGACCGCTCGACCTCAACCTGCTCGGCCTGCGCATCCAGCTGAACCGGGTGATGCTCGACATCACCGCCGTACCGGGACCGGGGAACCTGCTGGGAAACCTGCTGTGCGCCATCGCCGGGCTGTTCGACCGCACCGGCTTCCTCAACAACGTCGCCGTGCTGCTCAACCAGACCCTGCGGATCATCGGCAAGTCTGCCTAGCGCGGTCGTGACGTCGTACGGCGGGCGGTTACCCTGGACGGTGACCGCCCGCCGTAATGTCCGGAGGACTTTCGCCCCGTGTTCGCCACGCTTCAGGACCGGCTGGCCACTGCCTTCAAAGACCTGCGCGGAAAGGGCCGGCTGTCCGACGCCGACATCGACGCGACCTGCCGCGAGATCCGACTTGCGCTGCTGGAGGCGGATGTCGCGCTGGCGGTGGTCAAGGAGTTCGTCGCGGCGGTCAAGGAGCGCGCCCGCGGTGCGGAGGTCTCCCAGGCGCTGAATCCCGCACAGCAGGTCATCAAGATCGTCAACGAGGAGCTCGTCGGCATCCTCGGCGGGGAGACCCGGCGGGTCCGCTTCGCCAAGACCCCGCCCACCGTGATCATGCTCGCCGGTCTCCAGGGATCGGGCAAGACCACGCTGGCCGGCAAGTTGGGCCGGTGGTTCGCCCGCCAAGGACACACGCCCCTGCTCGTCGCCGCCGATCTGCAGCGCCCCAACGCCGTACAGCAGCTGCAGGTCGTGGGGGAGCGGGCCGGCGTCCCGGTCTTCGCCCCCGAGCCGGGCAACGGCGTCGGCGACCCGATCGAGGTGGCCCGCCGGGCCGTGGAGCACTCGCGCGAACGCATGTACGACGTCGTCGTCGTCGACACCGCCGGGCGGTTGGGCATCGACGAAGAGCTCATGCGCCAGGCCACCGACATCCGCGACGCCGTCGATCCGGACGAGATCCTGTTCGTCGTCGACGCCATGATCGGTCAGGACGCCGTCCACACAGCGCAGGCTTTCCTCGACGGCGTCGGCTTCGACGGCGTGGTGCTCACCAAGCTCGACGGCGATGCGCGCGGCGGCGCCGCGCTCTCGGTGGCCCAGGTCACCGGCCGCCAGGTGATGTTTGCTTCGAACGGCGAGCAGCTCGACGACCTCGATGTCTTCCACCCCGAGCGGATGGCCTCGCGCATCCTCGGGATGGGCGACGTGCTCACACTGATCGAGCAGGCCGAGCAGACGTTCGACCGCCGCGAGGCCGAGGCGATGGCGAGCAAGCTGTCGTCGGGAACCGACCTCACCCTTGAGGACTTCCTCTCCCAGATGCAGGCCGTACGCCGCATGGGGTCGCTGTCCAAACTGCTCGGGATGCTGCCGGGCATGGGAGACATGCGCGCCCAGATCGAGTCGATCGACGAGCGTGACGTCGACCGCATCGCGGCGATCATCCAATCGATGACACTTGCCGAGCGGCGCAACCCGAAGATCCTCAACGGTTCGCGTCGCGCGCGCATCGCCCGCGGCTCGGGCACCCAGGTCAGCGACGTCAACGGGCTGGTCGAACGCTTCGGTGAGGCCCGCAAGGTCATGCGCCAACTCGGAGGCGGCATGGGCATGCCGGGAATGCCCGGGGCGGGCAGCCGACCCTCGGCCACCCGCTCACGGAAGAAGGGCAAGAAGGGGAAGAAGCCGGTGCGCTCCGGTCGTCCGGGCGCGACGCGGTCGGCCGCCTCGACCCGCTCCGCTGCGGCGGCCGCCACGTCCGGTCCGGCGGGATCTCTCCCTGCCGGCGCCCCGACGTCCGGGACTGGTCAGCTTCCTGGCGTCGACCTGCCGGCCGGCTTCGAGCTTCCCGCGGGTTTCGAGTTGCCGCCGGAGTGGCGTGACCTGCTGCCCCCGGAGAGCCGCTGATCCGCTCGATCCGCTCGGTTGCCGAGCCACCCAGCTGGCCGACTAGGTCCGGAGCCAGCCGCTCTGGCACAATGACCCGCCGTACGCAGGCGGCGCCGGCCCTTGTCCCGCTGCCCTCTCGCACAGATTCAGGAGCATCACTCCGTGGCAGTGAAGATCAAACTCAAGCGTCTCGGCAAGATGGGGGACCCGCACTACCGCATCGTCGTCGCTGACTCCCGTACCAAGCGGGACGGCCGCGCGATCGAGGAGATCGGGGAGTACCACCCGAAGAGCGACCCGTCGCGCATCAGGGTCGATTCTCCGCGGGCACAGTACTGGCTCGGCGTCGGCGCCCAGCCGACCGAGGCGGTGGCGGCGATCTTGCGCGTCACCGGCGACTGGCAGGCCTTCCGCGGCGAGCCGGCGCCCGAGCCGATGCGTATGCCGGCCCCCAAGTCGGACAAGCGCGCCGCCTTCGAAGAAGCAGCCAAGGAGACCGCGGAGGAGCCGTCGGCGCCCGCGACCACGCCGCGCTCGCGGGCCCGCAAGGCGACCCCGCCGCCGCAGCCCAAGGAAGCCGCGGCGGTGGAGCCGGCGCCCGCGGAGCCGGTCGAGTCTGATGCGGCGGCAGCGCCGGCGGAGTCTGATGCGGCGGCAGCGCCCGCCGAGTCTGAGCCGGAGGCGACCACCGCGGACTCGACATCGGGGGACGCCGACGAGCCGGGGCGGGCAGCCGACCAACCGGCCGAGGCCTGAGGTGCTAGAGGAGACCCTCCGCCACCTCGTCAAGGGCATCGTCGAATACCCGGACGAGGTGCGCGTGCGGTCCCGCGACCTCCGCAGAGGGCGGGTCCTCGAGGTGCGCGTGCACCCCGACGACCTCGGCAAGGTGATCGGGCGCGGCGGCCGCACCGCTCGTGCGCTGCGCACCGTCGTCTCGGCGGTCGGTGGCCGCACCGTCCGCGTCGACCTGCTCGACGTCGACGAGGTGCGCTGACGCGGACGTCGGCTTCCGCGTGGGAGGTCTGATGCAAGTCGTCGTCGGCCGGGTCGGCCGTCCGCACGGCATACGCGGGGAAGTGAGCGTCGAGGTGCGCACCGACGACCCGCACACCCGGTTCGCCGAAGGCTCGATGTTGAACACCGAGCCCACGCACCATGGACCGCTCACCGTGTGTGGCTCGCGCTGGCATGGCGGACGGCTACTGCTCGCCTTCGACCAGGTGGCCGACCGGGACATGGCTGCCGGACTGCGCGGCGCCCTGCTCGTCGTCGATGCTCAGGACCCGGCGCCGCCGCGGGACTCCGACGAGTTCCACGACCATCACTTGCTCGGGTTGCGCGCGATCACTGTTGCCGGTGCGGACGTCGGCGTCGTGGCGGACGTCCTCCATCTCGGCCAGGACGTGCTGGCCGTACGCCGCCCTGACGGCGAGGAGGTGCTGGTTCCCTTCGTCCGGGCGATCGTGCCGACGGTGGATCTGGAGGGCGGCGTCGTGACCCTCGATCCACCCCCCGGGTTGCTGGGCGATGTACCGCCGGATGAGCGGGCCTGACATGCGCGTCGACGTGGTCACGATCTTCCCGGCGTACCTCGACGCGGCGCAGCTATCTCTGGTCGGAAAGGCGCGCGCCCGCGGACTGCTCGACCTGCGGGTCCATGATCTCCGCGACCACGCCCACGACCCGCACCGCAGCGTCGACGACACTCCGTACGGCGGCGGCCCGGGCATGGTGATGCGACCGGAACCATGGGGTGCGGCACTGGATGCGGTCCGCGCGTCCGGGCCGGGCAGCCGGCCGCGGCTGCTGCTGCCTACGCCCAGCGGGCGGCCTTTCACCCAGGCGCTGGCGCAGCAACTGGTCGGCGACCCGTGGCTGGTCATCGCCTGCGGGCGCTACGAGGGCATCGACGCACGCGTCGCCGAGGAGGCGGCGGAGCGGATGAGCGTCACCGAGGTGTCCATCGGCGACTACGTGATCGCCGGAGGCGAGGTGGCCGCTCTCGTCATCGTGGAGGCGGTGTCCCGACTGCTGCCCGGCGTGCTCGGCAACGCGGGATCGGTCGCCGACGACTCCTTCGCTCCGGGGGCGATGGAGCACCTCGTCGAGGGCCCCGTCTACACCAAACCCGTCTCCTGGCGCGGCCGGGCGGTACCGCCGGTGCTGCTCTCCGGCGACCACGCCGCGATCGCCCGCTGGCGACGCGAGCAGGCGCTGCGGCGTACGGCAGCGTTCCGGCCCGACCTGGTGAACCGGCTCGATTCGGCCGATCGACAGGCCGGACCGGAGGATGTGGCAGACTGACGGCTTACTGATCCAGCCCTCCGGTACCCCGCCGGTGGCGCCGCCTGCCCGTTGCCACGCGCTGTGGGCGTCCGTCGGGCCCCGATCACCCGAGATGCGACCCAGGAAGCGACCTCGCCATGCACACTCTCGACAACCTCGACGCCGCCTCGCTGCGCGCCGACGTGCCGGCCTTCCGTCCGGGGGACACCCTGAAGGTTCACGTCCGGGTCGTGGAGGGCAACAGGTCGCGGCTCCAGCTCTTCCAAGGCGTCGTCATCCGCCGACAGGGCAGCGGCGTCCGTGAGACCTTCACGGTCCGGAAGATCAGCTTCGGAGTGGGCGTCGAACGCACCTTCCCGGTGCACACGCCGGTGATTGACTCGATCGAGGTCGTTCGCCGCGGCGACGTACGCCGAGCCAAGCTGTATTACCTGCGGGAGCTGCGCGGCAAGGCCGCCAAGATCAAGGAAAAGCGCGAGGCGCCCGCGGCCCGCTAGGAAAAGGCTCTCTGTCCGGAACGTTACCGACACCGGTCCCGTACGCTCGTGTCAATGGATGACGAATGGCTGGCGCAGCGGCGCGAACAACCCAGCGCAGCGCCCGCCGCGGTGCCGGAGGGCAAGGCCGCTGCGGCTACCGCCGGCGGCAGCACCCGTGGCGCAGACCGCAAGCGCGGGTCCTTCTTTCGCGAGCTGCCAGTCCTGGTGCTCATCGCCCTCGGGCTGGCGCTGCTCATCAAGACCTTCCTGGTCCAGGCGTTCTTCATCCCCACCGGCTCGATGGAGCCGACGCTGCACGGGTGCGAGGGGTGCACCGGTGACCGGGTTCTCGTCAACAAGCTGGTCTATGACTTCCGCGACATCACGCGAGGAGAGATCGTCGTCTTCAACGGGCTGGACTCCTTCTCCAGTGAGGTGGTCATTCAGGAGCCCACCAACCCAGTGGCGCTCGCGCTCTACCGGGTGAGCAGCTGGATCGGCTTCGCCCCCGCGGGGGAGAAGGACTTCATCAAGCGGGTGATCGGTGTACCAGGTGACCGGGTGCGCTGTTGCGACGCCAAGGGACGGCTGAGCGTCAACGGCGTGGCGTTGGACGAGCGCGACTACCTCTACGAAGGCAACGCGCCCTCCGACGTGGAATTCGACGTCAAGGTGCCCGAGGGCAGGCTGTGGGTCATGGGTGACCATCGAGCGGCCTCGGCGGACTCCCGGGCCCACCTCGGCGACCCAGGTGGCGGCACCGTCCCAGCCGACAAGGTGATCGGGCGGGCCTTTGTCGTCATCTGGCCGCCGGACCGCATCGGCGGTTTACCGGTCCCCGAGACCTTCGAGCAGCCCGGGCTGCTCGACGCCGCGGCGGCCACCGTACCGCTCCTGCTCGGCGCGGGGCTCACGGTGCCGCTCGCCGTGTGGCGGCGCCGGCGTCCACGCTGAGCGGCGTTCCCGACCCGCCCGGAGGATGGCGGCTGTCCGCCAAGGCGGTGATCCTCGATCCTTTGGATCGGGTGCTCCTCCTGCAGATGACCGACCCCATTTCGCCGCCTGCCGGCATCCACCACTGGTGGGAGCTACCCGGCGGCGGTGTGGAACCCGGGGAGACCCCGGAGCAGGCCGTGGTCCGCGAGGTGGCCGAGGAGACCGGGCTGGTCCTCCCGCCGACGGTCGTGGAACCTGCCCGCTGGACCCGACACGCCACGTTCAGCTGGCTCGGCGTACGCCGCTGGCAGCGCGAGCTCGTGCATCTGGTGCGTCTACCGGACCACGTGGTGACGGTGGCGATCGATGTCACCGCGGACGAGGCGCGGTGCATGCTGGCCATGCGCTGGTGGGACCCCGCCGAGCTGGCCGCTCGCGGGGAGGTCAGCTACCCGGGCCGGCTGGTGGAACTTCTGCCCCGGCTGCTCGCCGGGGAGACCTTCGGCGAACCCTTCGAGCACTGGAACTAGCGCCGCCGACATTGGCGCGCGTCCGCGCTGCCGGGCGCGCCTGCTGCGCCGTACGCTTCCGGTGATGTTCGCTGCGAGGGAACGAGCCGCCGACGGCCCCGGTGCAGGACCCCTGATCCCGCGGGGAGCGACCGTACGCCGCGACGCCGGTCTGCACGGCTACGAGCGGGCGCTTGCCCGCAGGGGCTTCACGCCGGTCGCCGGAGCCGACGAGGCCGGCCGTGGGGCCTGCGCGGGGCCGCTGGTGGTCGCCGCCGTGGTCCTTCCCGCCGAGCGCCGCGGGCAGGTCCCCGGCCTCGCCGACTCCAAGCTGCTCACGCCTGCCGTTCGTGAACGGGTGTACGCCGAGGTCGTGGCCCGGGCGAGTGCGTGGGCGGTCGTCGCCGTACCGCCGGGCGACGTCGATCGGATCGGTTTGCACGTCGCTAATGTCCAGGGCATGCGTCGGGCGCTGGCGCGTCTCGGTGTCTGCCCCGCCTACGTGCTGACCGACGGTTTCCCGGTGGCCGGCTTGCCCGCCCCAGGGCTGGCGATGTGGAAGGGCGACCAGGTGGCGGCCTGCGTCGCAGCTGCGTCCGTCGTCGCCAAGGTCACCAGGGACAGGATCATGACCGGCCTGCACGACCACTGGCCGGCGTACGACTTCGCGACCCACAAGGGGTATGTCACGCCGGAGCACCAGACCGCACTGCGTCGCCACGGTCCCTGTCCGGAGCACCGCTTCTCCTACGTCAACGTGGCTCGAGCCGCCGACGCTGGCGCGGTGCGGATGGCGCGGCAGCGCTCGGCGTTGCTGAACTCGGGGCTGGTGGACAATGACGGACGGACCGCCCAGCTGGTCGATGCCGCCGCGCCAGTGCCTGAGCCGAGGGAGCCATGAGCGCCGAGGACCTGGAGAAGTACGAGACCGACATGGAGTTGCAGCTCTATCGGGAGTACCGGGACGTCGTGGGGCTCTTCTCCCATGTGGTGGAGACCGAGCGACGGTTCTATCTCACCAACACCTACGACCTGCAGGTCCGTACGGTGGGCGGCGAGGTCTACTTCGAGGTCACGATGAACGACGCGTGGGTGTGGGACATGTACCGTCCGGCCCGTTTCGTCAAGAGGGTACGCGTGATCACCTTCAAGGACGTCAACGTCGAAGAGCTGGCGAAGAGCGACCTCGAGGTGCCGCAGGACAAGCCGCCGTTCGACGGCTGAGCAGAAGCCGGTCGATCCCACCCCCGCCCTCCCCCCGTTGTCCCCAGCCCCAACCGAACGGCACCGCTGTCCCCAGATTGACCGGTGCCCTACTTCGGGTGGCGTTTCACCCGGCAACCTCGGCGGTGGAGGTGGAGCCGATGCGGGCCAAGGATGCGCTCGGGCGCTACGGCGAAGACGTTGCCGTCCGGCATCTCGCTGCCGCAGGACTCGTCATACTGGAGCGCAACTGGCGGTGCGACAGCGGAGAGATCGACATCGTCGCCCGCGAGGACGATGCGCTCGTGGTGTGTGAGGTCAAGACCCGTACCGGGGTGGGCTTCGGGCACCCGGCCGAGGCGGTGACACCACGCAAGGCCGTTCGCCTGCGGCTGCTCGCGACTCGGTGGCTCGCTGCGCACGAGGCCCACCCGGCCGAGATCCGCTTCGACGTGGTGAGCGTGCTGCGCCCCCGCCGTGGGCCGACTCAGGTCGAGCACATCCGCGGAGTGCTCGGGTGACGCTCGCGCGGGTTCACGCCGCCGCGCTGGTCGGCGTCCAAGGGCACGTGGTGGAGGTGGAGGCCGACCTCGCGCAGGGGCTGCCGACGTTCGTGCTCGTCGGTCTGCCCGACACCGCGCTGTCCGAGGCGCGCGACCGGGTGCGGGCGGCAGTCGTCAACAGTGGGGAGTCCTGGCCGGCACGCCGAATCACCGTCTCGCTCTCGCCGGCTGCGTTGCCGAAGCGAGGCAGCGGCTTCGACCTCCCTATCGCCGTCGCGGTGCTAGCCGCTGCCGGAGTGCTGCCGCCGGCGCAGCTGGAGGGCATGGCGCTGATGGGGGAGCTGGGGCTAGACGGGCAGGTCAGGCCGGTCCGTGGTGTCCTTCCCTCGGTGTTGGCGCTCGCCGCCGCTGGAGGTGACCGGGTGGTCGTTGCCGCCGGCAACGCCGCTGAAGCGCAGTTGGTCCCCAGCGTGCAGGTGCTGCCGGTTCGTTCCCTGCGCCAGCTGCTTGCCGTGCTCCGCGGCGAGGAGGAGCCCGCCTCCGCCGAGGCGTCCTTGCCGGACGTCGGTTGCGCCCCCGCGGGGAACGGCGGCTGCGGTGCGGGTGACGGCCTTGACCTCGCCGACGTGCTGGGGCAGTCCGCGGCGCGCATGGCGCTGGAGGTGTCCGCCGCGGGAGGGCACCATCTGTTTCTGTATGGGCCGCCCGGCACCGGCAAGACGATGCTGGCCGAGCGGCTCCCCGGGCTGCTGCCTGCCCTCGACCGACCGGCTGCCCTCGAGGTGACCGCCATCCATTCGGTGGCGGGCACCTTGCCGCCGGACCGGCCGCTGATGATCCGGCCGCCCTATTACGGTCTCCACCACACCGCGACGCTGCCGGCCATCGTCGGCGGCGGCAGTGGAATCGTGCGGCCGGGGGCGGTCAGCCTCGCCCACCGTGGCGTGCTCTTCCTCGACGAGGCTCCGGAGTTTGCCTCCGGGGTGCTCGATGCGTTGCGCCAACCCCTCGAGAGCGGGGAGGTGGTGGTGGCCCGGGCCCACATGACCGCGCGCTTTCCGGCCCGCTTCACTCTCGTGTTGGCCGCCAATCCCTGCCCGTGCGGGCGCGCTGACGCTACGCCGGGAGGGACGGCAGATGCCTGCAACTGCACTCCGCACGCCCGCATCCGCTACCTCGGGCGGTTGTCCGGACCGCTGCTCGACCGAGTGGACCTGCGGATGGCCATGCGCCAGGTCACCCGCGCGGACATGATCAGTGACCGCCTGCACGTCGAGCCGACTCATGTCGTCGCGGCCCGGGTGGCCGCGGCGCGCGAGCGAGCTGTTGCCCGTCTCGCAGGCACACCGTGGCGCACCAACGCCGAAGTGGCCTCTCGTGAGCTGCGCCGCGGCTGGGCTCCGCGGTCGGGGGCGCTGCGCAGCGTGGAGCGCCTGCTGGAGATCGGGGCGCTCACCGCGCGCGGCGTCGACCGCGTCGTACGCGTCGCGTGGACGCTAGCCGACTTGGCCGGCCGTGACCGTCCGGGCATCGACGAGGTGGACACCGCGGTGGCCCTGCGCCAGGGCAGAGCCGCATGAGAGCCCCCAACGACGAGCGGCTGGCGCGGGCCGCGCTCTCCCGGTTGGCCGAGCCGGGTGACGAAGAGCTCGCGGCCCTGGTCTTGCGCGAGGGGCCGGTAGCCGTCTGGCGCGGAATCGAGGACGGGTCGCTGTCCGCCAAGGGGCTGCTCCGCTGGCGCTCCCGGCTCGACGACCGGGATCCGGAGGCCGACCTGGCTCGTATGGAGATGGCCGGGGGTCGGTTGGTCTGCCCCGGAGACTTCGAGTGGCCGAGCCAGCTCGATCTCCCCGCCCCGTGGTCCAACCAGCGGCCGCTCGCCCTGTGGGTGCGCGGCGAGGCAGATATGCGGTTGTCCTGTCTGCGTTCGGTGGCTGTTGTCGGCGCGCGTGCCGCGACGGCGTACGGCGCCTCGGTCGCCACCGAGCTTGCCGCCTCCCTCGCGGAGAAGGGGTGGACCGTCGTCTCGGGGGCCGCGTTCGGCATCGACGCGGCCGCCCACCGTGGCGCCTTGGCCGTCGGCGGTGTCACCGTGGCGGTGCTGGCCTGCGGTGCCGACGTCTCCTACCCGCGCAGTCACGACGCCTTGCTGCGCCAGATCGGCGACGAGGGCGTCGTGGTCAGCGAGTTGCCGCCGGGATGCGCGCCGAGCCGGATGCGGTTCCTCGTCCGGAACCGCATCATCGCGGCCCTCACTAGAGGCACCGTGGTCGTGGAGGCGGCGCTGCGCAGCGGGGCACGCAGCACCGCGGGTCACGCCGGACATTACGGTCGCGAGGTCATGGCGGTCCCTGGTCCGGTGACCTCCGCCCTGTCCGCCGGCTGTCACGAGACGATCCGCGAGGGCGCACTCTGCGTGACCGGCGCGGCCGACGTCATCGAGGCCGTTGGGGTGATCGGGGTCGACGTGGTGGAGGAGCGGCGCGGTGCGGAGCGACCCACCGATCAGCTCGACCCGGACAGCCTGCAGGTGTTCGAGGCACTCCCCGTACGGAGGCCAGCGCAGCTGGCTGGGCTGGTGCGACGCAGCGGTCTCGACCCGGGCACCGTGTTGCGCTGCCTCGGGGCGCTGCAGCGGGAAGGGTTCGCTGAAGGCAGCGACGCCGGGTGGCGGATGCGTCCTCCCGAACCCAGCAGCTGATCCGTGCCCGTCGCCGGAACCGAAGCGAAGACAGGCGACCCGCGCGGCCGGGTCCTTGACGTTGCCGCTGCCGGCGTCGACGGTGGAAGGGTGCCCGCAGCCGCGAACCCTCCTCCGGCACGAGCGCAACGCCCCGATCCGCTGCCACCAGCGTTCGCCGCAGCCGTAGCCGACTTCGCGACACATCTGCGGGCCGAGCGTGGACTGTCCTTGCACACTGTTCGGGCTTATGTCGGCGACGTCCGCGCCCTGCTCGACCACGCCGGCCGCGCGGACCTGGTCGAGCTGTCGGAGATCGACCTGCCGCTCGTACGCAGTTGGCTGGCCCTCCAGCGGGCTAAGGGTCGCTCGCGGGCGACCCTCGCGCGCCGTGCCGCGGCCGTCCGCGTCTTCACCGCCTGGGCCGCACGAACCGCGCGGGTGAGCAGCGATCCCGGCCTCCGGCTCGCCAGCGCGCGCCCCAACCGCACGCTGCCCGGGGTGCTGCGCCAAGACCAGGCGGCACTCCTCCTCGACCATTTCCCGGAGCCCCAGTCGGGCGGGATGGAGTCGGGCGGGATGGAGTCGGGCGGGATGGAGTCGGGCGGGATGGAGTCGGGCGGGATGG
>Ga0136624_1000006_pt1 | contig 56910 bp, 52 predicted proteins | sample AntDrymUQ4692206_2_FD_104802 | JGI IMG/M metagenome (GOLD analysis project Ga0136624, IMG submission 104802) | Polar desert sand microbial communities from Dry Valleys, Antarctica - metaG UQ469 (22.06) | ecosystem: Environmental > Terrestrial > Soil > Desert | place: Antarctica: Dry Valley... | reverse complement strand
TGGAGGCATGGGTAGTCGGCGTCGTCGTCGTCCCCGAACAGCGGGCGGCCGGTGAACGCCTCGTACAGCAGGGCGCCGAGCCCCCAGACATCGGCCGGCGGTCCCACCAGCCCGCTGCCGTGCAGGTAGCGCAGCGCGCTGCCGCCTGCAGCCCGAGGTGCGCCGTCTCGGCCGCACTCAACCGACCCTGCTCGAGCAGCGCGGCGAGCGTCGCGCCGCGCAGCGACTCGAGCACGATCAGGGGCCGTTCTCCGTCGTGTGACTCGTAGCCCCGCACCAGATGGGGATGGCTCAGGCGGCTGAGCAGGCGACCCTCGCGCAGCAGCGCGCGCCGCGCCTTGGGATCGCGACGGCGGTCGCGCCGCAGGGCCTTCACCGCCACACGGCATCCGCGCCGCGCGCACCAGGCGTCGTAGACGTCGAGCACGCCCGACCGCGCGAGGTGGGCGATCACTTCGATCCCGTCGCCGAGCCGCGCGCCCGGCCCGAGCGGCCTCACGCGAGGCTCCCGGCGCTCGCGACGGCTCCTGGCTCGGTGGCGTCGCCACCGGTCGTCGCTGCGTCGCGTGGCTCAGCTGCCACCTCCGGAAGGGCGGGACGCCCGAGCGCACGGTGCTGGAGGCCGGCGACGTGGTGCTGGACCTGCGCACCCGCCGCGCCAGCATCGACGGTGCGTCGATCGAGCTCAGCGCGCGGGAGTTCACGATGCTCGAGGTGTTCCTGCGCCATCCCGAGCAGGTGCTCAGCCGGGAGCAGCTGCTCTCGCACGTCTGGGGCTACGACCACGATCCGGGCTCCAACGTGGTCGACGTCTACGTCGGCTACCTGCGGCGCAAGCTGGGCAAGGAGCGGATCGCGACCGTACGCGGGATGGGATACGCCCTGCACGTGTGAGGCGGGCCGCTAACCTGGGAGGTTCGAAGCTCCGCGCCATCTGCCCAGAGGAACGCCTTGATCTCACCCCGCGTCGATCGCCTGCTGGAAAACGTCGACTCGCCTTACGCGAGCGTCGTCGTGGCCGCCAAGCGCGCTCGCCAGATCAACTCCTACTACCACAATCTCGGCGAGGGCACATTCGAGGAGTTCCCGCCGCCGATGATCGACACCGGTTCGAAGAACTACCTCACGATCGCTCTCGAGGAAGTCGCGAGCGGAAAGATCAAGTACCGCTACCGCGGCTAACACGCCGCGCCCGCGCGATGGCGCGCATCCTCCTCGGCGTCACCGGCGGGATCGCCGCTTACAAGGCGCTCGAATTCGCTCGGCTCGCCACCCGGGCCGGCCACGCGGTGCGCGTGATCCAGACGGAGGCGTCCACGCGCTTCGTGGGAACGGCGTCCCTCGCCGCCATCACCGGAGCCCCCGTGCTCATCACCGAGTGGGAGCCCGATCCACTTCGCGGCGTCTTCCCCGGCGATCCGCCCCCGACCCACGCGCCGCTCTCGCACCTCCAGCTCGCGGAGTCGGCCGACGCGTTCCTCGTCGCGCCGGCCTCGGCCAACACCCTGGCCAAGCTGGCCGCGGGACAGGCCGGCAACCTGCTGTGCGCCGCCGCGCTGGCCCACCGGCGACCCCTGCTGCTCGCTCCCGCGATGAACGACGCCATGTACGAGCATCCCGCCACCCAGGCCAACCTGGCCACGCTGCGCGAGCGCGGCGCGACCGTGCTCCCGCCGGGCACCGGCGCCCTCGGATCGCCCGGGGAGTGGGGCATCGGCCGGCTGCCCGAGCCGGCCGAGCTGCTCGCGGCGGTCGAGGCCGCGCTCGCGGCGCAGCCGAACGGGAGGGACCTCGACGGTCTCAAGCTGCTGGTGACGGCCGGCGGGACCCGGGAGCCGATCGACGCGGTCCGGTTCGTCGGCAACCGCTCCTCGGGTCGGATGGGCTTCGCGCTGGCCGAGGAGGCCGCGCGCAGGGGCGCCGACGTCACGGTGGTCGCCGCCAACGTCACGCTACCGCGCCACCCCGCGATCCGCTACGTCGACGTGGAGACAGCGGCCGAGCTCGGAGCCGCCTGCGCGGCGGAGTTCGACTCCTGTGACCTCCTGCTCATGGCCGCCGCCGTCGCGGACTACCGCCCGGCGGGGCCGCGCTCGGACAAGATCAAGAAGGCCGACGCGGGCGGAGAGCTGCAACTGCGCCTCGAACGTACCGACGACGTGCTCTCGGCGCTCGCCGCCCGCCGCCGCGACGGCCAGTTCCTGGTGGGCTTCGCCGCCGAGACAGGCGACCGGGCGCTCGAATACGGCCGCGACAAGCTGACGCGCAAGCGACTGGACGCCGTCGTCGTCAACGACGTGGCGACGCCGGGCATCGGCTTCGATTCCGCGTGCAACGAGGTGACCGTCCTCACCGCCGACGAGGAGAGGCACGTTCCCCGCGCGACGAAGGCCGAGGCGGCGGCTGCCATCCTCGACACCGTCTTGAGCCGCCGTTCATCCACGACACCCAGAGTGTGAACCGCCCTATGGAGCCGATCGAGCCCCTGCCCGAGTCCGTCCCCCAGGAGGAGGTCGAAGCCACCGTCGGCTTCGCCCGGCGGATCGAGGAGAACATCCGGCGCGCCGTCAAGGTGCGCGACGACGTGCTCGGCCACGTGGTGGTGGCCTTGCTGTCTGAGGGCCACATCCTGGTCGAGGATTATCCGGGCGTCGGCAAGACGGCGCTCGCGCGGGCGCTCTCGCGCTCGCTCGACTGCCAGTTCGCACGCGTGCAGTGCACCGCCGACCTGCTGCCGGCCGACATAGTCGGCGCGAACATCTACAACCAGCGCGAGCAGCGCTTCGAGTTCCGGCCCGGCCCCATCTTCGCCAACGTCGTGCTGGTCGACGAGATCAATCGCGCCTCGCCCAAGACCCAGTCCGGCCTGCTCGAGTGCATGCAGGAGCGCCACGTCACGGTCGACGTCCATTCGCACGAGTTGGCGACGCCGTTCATGGTCTTCGCGACCCAGAACCCGGTCGAGTACGAAGGCACCTACCCACTGCCCGAGGCTCAGGTCGACCGCTTCATGGTGCGTCTCTCGATGGGCTATCCGTCCTCGGATGACGAGGCGAGCATGCTGGCCGGCCACGAGGGCGGCGATCGCGTGCTCGAGCTCGAGCCGGTGGTCGATCGCGCCGAGGTGCTCGCCGCGCAGGACGCCGCGCGCCGCGTGCACGCCTCGCGCACGCTGCGCGACTACATCGTCGCGCTCCTGCGCCATACCCGTGACGACCACCGCGTCGAGCTGGGCGCGTCGCCGCGCGCCGGGCTGATGCTCCTGCGCGCGGCGAAGGCGCACGCACTCGTCAACGGGCGCGACCACGCGCTCCCCGACGACGTCCAGGCGCTCGCCGCGGCGGTGCTGTCGCACCGGATCATGCTCGTGCCGGAGGCGGCGGGCGTGGAGCGCGAAGCCGTCGTGGCCTCCGCCATCGCCGCGACACCGGCGCTCTAGGCAGGCGCGGCGTGCGCTCCGCCCTCGGCTGCGCGGGGCTCGGCTTGCTGCTGCTGCTGGTCGCCGGGACCTTCGACGCCGAGCCGCTCTACGTCACCGGCGCCGCGCTCGTGCTGCTCGGCGCCGGGGCGGCGGCCTGGATCGGGCTCGGCGCCTGGGGCGCCACGATCGAGCGGAGCATCGGCAAGCGCAGCGTCCTGGAAGAGGAGCCGCTGCCCGTCCGAATCGAGGTGACGCGCGGGCGCCTTCCGCTGCCGCCCGGCTGGATCGACGAGCCCTTGCTCCCGGAACCGGTGCGCGTCAGCGCCGGCCGGTCGCGCGCGCGTGTCCGCGTCGAGGTGACCTTCGGCCGCCGCGGGCGGCGCACGCTCGCTCCGCCGGCGCTCGTCCTGCGCGACCCGTTCGGGCTGGCGCAGCGCGTGGTCGGGGGCGCGGCGGTCGACGAGGTGCTGGTGCTGCCGCGCGTGCTGCCGGTGCGCGCGTCCGCCGGCGGCGGCGAGGGAGTCACGGCGCGCGCCCGTGCGACCCTGATCGCCGCGGCGGAGACGGAGATCGACGGCTTGCGCGAGCATCGCGAAGGCTCGCCGGCGTCGCGGATCCACTGGCCGACCCTGGCACGCGGAGCGGGCCTGATGGAGCGCAAGCTGATCTCGGAGGCCGACTCGCGCCCGCTCGTGGTGCTCGACCCGCGCACGCCCGCGTCGCCGGACGCGCTGGACGCGGCCGTGCGCGCAGCCGCTTCGCTCACCGTGCACTTCGCCCGCCGGTCGGGCTGTGGACTGCTTCTTCCGGGCGACCGCCGTGCCGTGACGATCGACCCCGACCTGCTCGCCTGGCCGCAGGCGCACGTCCGGCTCGCGCTGATTCAGGACGTCACCGGCCCGGCGCTCGCAGCCGCCCAGAACCGGCGCGGCCTTGTCGTGTTCGTCGCCGCACGGGTGCTCGACCGGCCGCCGCGCGGGCTCGGCCGTACGCCCGGAGGCTGCCTCATCGTCGTCCCGGGCGCCATCGCCGGCCGGCGCAGCGTCCTGGAGGTCGCCGGCTGCCAGGGGTTCGTCGCCGGCCGTACCGGCAGCGCCGCGGTGATGGCCGCCGTGGGGGACGCGGCATGAAGTCGTCCCGGTCATGAGCACGGCGCTCGCCCCGGGGGCGGTCACGGTGACGCGCGAGACCGCCGCCGAGGACGCGCTGCCGCTTTGGCCCGTCCGCTGCGGTGTGCTGCTCGCCTTCGTCGCGTTCGGGGGACTGCACTGGATGGCGCTGCTCGAGCCCGCCGAGCCCGGACGGGCATGGGAGGCAGTCGGCGTCGTGACGCTGACGGTGGCGGGGCTGCTGGGCGCGACCCGACTGCGCGGGCCGCTGCGGTGGATGGGGGCGACGGCCGTCGCCGTCGCGGCCGTCGCGCTCGCCCTGCTCGCCGGCGGCGTCGCCGACGAGCTCCTGCGCCCGGACCGCTGGAGCGGGTTGCTCGGGGGCGTCGGCCGGGGCATCGAGACGCTGCCGGGCGTGCGCGTCCCGTACCGGGGCGTCGACGAGTGGACCCGGCTGGCGATCGGGACAGGAGGGACCGTCCTGGCGGTCGTCGCCGCCCTGCTCGCCTTCTGGCCGCGACGAGCCGGCACCGGTTACCCGGCCGCGGCGCTGCTCGCGCTCGTGACGCTGTACGTCGTGCCGGCGGTGGTGCTGGACTTCCAAGGCGAGTTCCCGCGCGGCGCGGTGCTGGCGCTGCTGATGCTCGCCTTCCTGCGGCTGGAGAAGCTGCGCGTGCGCGACGCTCCGGCCGCCGGCGTCGCGGCCGCCACCGTCGCGATCGCAGCGCTCGTCGCCGCTCCGGCGCTCGACGGGCGCGAGCCTTGGTTCGACTACGAGACGTGGGCGCTCGACACGGCCGCGTCGAAGTCGGTGACGTTCACCTGGGACCACGACTACAGCCCGCTCGACTGGCCGCGCGACGGCCGTGAGCTGCTGCGCGTCAAGGCGCGGATCCCGGCCTACTGGAAGGCGCGCGACCTCGAGATCTTCGACGGGCGCGCCTGGCGCCAGGATCCGCGCCAGTCCGGAGTCGACGTCGGCACGCATCTGCCCGAGGCCGCATCCATCCGCGCGCGCTGGACTCAGCGCATCGAGGTCACCCTCCGCAACCTGCGCTCGGAGACGTTCGTCACCGCCGGAGTCACCACCGCGGTGCGGGGAGAGGCGAGCTACGCGGCCGGCGGCGGTGTGTTCAACTCCCCGAGCGGACTGGGCCGCGGCGACTCCTACGTCGCCGACGTCTACACGCCGCGCCCGACCGACCGGCAGTTGCGCGCGACACCGGTCGGCTACGAGGACTGGCTGCGCGCCTACCGGTCCACCTACCTGGCCGTTCCGCCCGGAGCCGGGGAGGGGGGCCCGGCTGACGTCCGGCGTGTCCCGTTTCAGGTGACGTGGCCGGCGTGGGGCGCCCCCCCGTTTCCCGAGGTGGAGCGGTTCGGCGAGCTCCAGCAGTCCGGTGAGCGTCTGCTCGACGAGGCCGGCATGGCGCGCACGTGGGAGCTCGCACAGGCGTTGAGGGCCGGAGCCGCGACGCCGCTGGACTACGTGCAGCGGGTGGAGGCCCACCTGAGCGACGGCTTCGCCTACTCCGAGACGCCGCCCGCGTCGGCGGCCACGCTCGACGGCTTCCTGTTCGACGCGAAGATCGGCTTCTGCCAGCAGTACTCGGGCGCCGAGGCGCTGCTGCTGCGGATGGGCGGAATTCCGGCGCGCGTCGCAACCGGCTTCACCTCCGGCTCGTTGGACGAGAAGCAGAAGGAGTACGTCGTGCGCGATCTCGACGCCCACTCGTGGGTGGAAGTCTGGTTCCCCGGCTACGGCTGGGTGGCGCGGGACCCGACGCCGGCCAGCGCCCCAGCGCGCTCCCAGCCGGGCGAGGACCGCGCCAACGCCGCGCTCGGTGGCTCTCCGGGCGCACCGGACCTGGGCGGCGAGCGACTGGGCGACCTCGAAAGCGGCCGCGCTCTGGCGCGGGACGAGGGGACGGGCGCCGCGACACTGGTGGTCGGCGGGGTGCTCGCGGCGGTCGTGCTCGTCGGCGGAGGGCTGCTGGAGCGCCGCCGTCGCCGCCGGCTTCCGCCGCCGGCGCAGCGGCCTATGGCCGAGTTCGAGCGCGCGCTGCGCCGGGCGCGCTTCGACGGCGGCTCGGGAATGACGCTCACGGGTATGGAGCGCAACTTCTCGGGTTGGCCGGGCGCGGCGGGCTACATCCGCGCCCTCCGCGAGCAGCGCTACTCAGGCCGTCCGGCCGCGCCGACGCGTGAGCAGCGCCGGGGCCTGCGCGCGGCCCTGGCGCGAGATGTCGGCGTGATGCGCGCCTGGTGGGCGCTTCCGCCGCGGCGGAAGCGGGGAGCTTGAGTCTCGGTGACGACGGGGCCGGGGCGTGGTGTACGGGCTCGGCGCTTACATCAACGGGCCCCAGTGAGGGGGAAGGGGGCTCGGTCGGGGGCGTCAGCGCAGGTCGCCGACGCTCTCGGCACGGCTGACCGGCGTTGACGGCGCATGACGCCGTCGACGCCGGTCGCAGACGTCTCCGGAGCGGTCGACCGGCGTTGACCGGCGGAGGTCAAGGACCCATGTTCCCAACGTCGTAACCGACGCCTTGTGGAATCCCGGATGCGACGTTGGGGTCCCATGACGACCCCAACGTCGGAATCCTCCCCCGACCCACCGCGATTGCGACGTTGGGGACACTGCCAACCTCGATCCCCTTCCCTCGATGCTGCCGTTGACGTGAGCGTCGAGCCCGCCGCGAGACAACCCGGCCGCGCCTCTCCCACTGACGCTCCCGCTCGATGCTGCCGTTGACGTGAGCGCCGAGCCCGCCGCGAGACAACCAGGCCGCGCCTCTCCCTCTGATGCTCCCCCTCGATGCTGCCGTTGGCGTGGAGCGCCGAGCCTGGCCGCCGTTGCCCGCCGGCGCTCGCCGAGCTGCAAGGCGGCTGAGGCCGGGATCCGGCGTACAATCTGATCGGATGGAGGACGTGTACGAGCTCTTCCAGCGCGGCATGGCCCTGCTCGAGTCCGGCGACTTCGCGCAGGCCGCGGTGCCGCTGCGCAAGGCGGCCGCCATGGAGCCCGAGAAGACCTCGGTCCGCGAGGCGCTCGGCCGGGCCCTGTTCCGCTCCGGGCGGCACGCGGAGGCGGCGCTCGAGTTCGAGGCGGTCGTCGAGCGCGCGCCGACCAACGACTACGCGCTGTTCTGCCTCGGCCGCTCGCTGATGGAGTGCGGCCGCCACGCCGACGCGCGCAAGCCGCTGGTGCTCGCCGCGAACCTGCGGCCCGACCGGCGCGACTACCGGATCTACCGCGATCGGGCGCGCGCAGCGGCGGCGTGACGGGTGGGCTTTTCGGTGCTATAACGTTCGGAAGAGCTTTCGCGATCCCTGGCGGGTCGTGGTCTTGGAAGCGGGCGGAAGCCCGCTTTTTTGTTGGGAGAGATGAACTGATGAGCGCGATACAGGCTGACATCGAGGCCCGGCTGGCCGACGCGGAGCCGGAGGTGGAGGTGCTGCTCGCCGAGGTGTCCGGCGGCCGGGTCGTGCGGCTGTTCATCGACCATCCTCACGGCGTCTCGCTCGAGCTGTGCGAGCGCGTCACGAAGCTGCTTCCCGAGGTACGCGAGCGCTACGGCTTGGAGGTCTCCTCGCCCGGCCCCGAGCGTCCGCTCTCCAAGCCGGAGCACTTCCGCCGCTACGTCGGCCGGCGCGCGCGGGTCCGCACGCGCAGACGCCTTCCCGAAGGCCGCAACAGCGTGACCGGCGAGCTCCTCGGCGCCACGGACGAGGAGATCACCGTCGCCGCCGACATCGGCGTGGTGTCGATCGCCTACGCCGACATCCAAAGATCGAACCTCGTGGGGGACTGAGCCATGTCACAGGAGATCGTCGAGGCCGTTCGCGCGCTCGCGCGGGAGAAGGGCATCTCCGAGGAGAAGCTCATCACCGCCCTGGAGGACGCGCTGCTGTCGGCCTACAAGAAGCAGCCGGACGCCGTGCGCTACGCGCGCGTCCATCTCGATCCAGACCTGGGCGAGTACCGCGTGGAGGAGTTGATCCTTCCCGAGGAGCTCGAGGACCAGCTCCTCGACGAGGCGGAGGAGCAGGCCACCGGCGAGCTCGAGCGGCGCGTGGATCCCGAGACGGGTGAGGTGATCATTCCCGAGGCTCCCGAGATCGCTTCCACGCGCCTGGCCGAGTTCGAGGACCAGATCGAGAAGCGCGACGTCACGCCTGACGACTTCGGCCGCATCGCTGCGCAGACCGCCAAGCAGGTCATCCTCCAGCGCATCCGCGAGGCCGAGCGCGACATGATGTTCGAGGAGTACCAGGACCGCATCGGCGAGCTGATCACCGGCATCGTCCAGCAGTCGGACTCCCGCTACACGCTCGTGCAGCTGCGCGAGCGCGTCGAGGCGCTGCTGCCCAAGTCCGAGCAGGTCGACGGCGAGCGCTACGACCACTCCCAGCGCGTCAAGGCGGTCATCAAGGAGGTCTCCTCGTCGACCCGCGGGCCGAGCATCATCGTCTCGCGCCGCGACCCCGAGCTGATCAAGAAGCTGTTCGAACTCGAGGTGCCCGAGATCGCCGACGGCCTGGTGGAGATCACCAACGTCGCCCGCGAGCCGGGCTATCGCTCCAAGATCGCCGTCGTCTCGCACGCCGACGGCGTCGATCCCGTCGGCGCCTGCGTCGGCCCGCGCGGCTCGCGCGTGCGCATGGTGGTCTCCGAGCTGCGCGGCGAGAAGATCGACATCATCCCCTACAACGACGAGCCCGCCCGGTTCGTGGCCAAGGCCTTGAGCCCGGCACGCGTGCGTGAGGTGCTCGTCGACGACGAGAACCGCCAGGCCACGGTGATCGTGCCCGACGACCAGCTCTCGCTGGCGATCGGCCGCGAGGGTCAAAACGCGCGTCTGGCCGCTCGGCTCACCGGCTGGCGCGTCGACATCCGCTCCGAGACGGAGTTCGCCAAGGAGGAGCAGGACTCCGACTACGAGGAGGAGGAGGTCGGCGGCCGCTGCGCCGCGATCCTCGGCAACGGCCGGCGCTGCCCGAACGCGTCGCTGCCCAGTTCGCGCTACTGCGGCCTGGACGCCCACCAGGCCCTCGCCGGCAAGGACACCGACGTCGTCGGGGCGGGCTGAGCGGGAACCGTCCCGCTTCGCGTGGGGAGAGTCCCCGGCTCCGGCAGGACGTGCGTGGGGTGCGGAGCGCGTGCCCCCCGCTCGGAGCTGTGCCGCTTCGCTAACGTAGGTGGAGCGCTCGTGCCCGATCCCGCGACCCGGCACCCCGGTCGCGGCGCCTGGCTGCACGAGGATCAAGACTGTTGGCGGGCCGCCGTCGCCCGCCGCGGATTCAACCGGGCCCTCAAAGGTCCCGTGACCATCCCCCAAGAGACCGTAGACTTCACTCACACATGGCCAAGAAGCGCGTCCACGAGCTAGCCAAGCAGTACAACATGCCCACCGCCGAGGTGATGAAGCGGCTGAACGCTGCCGGCATGGCCGTGAAGGCGACGGCATCCGCCGTGGACGAGCACGACGCCGACGCCGCACTGACCGGCAAGAAGAGCCCGAGCGCGAACGGAGCGAAGCCCAAGCCGCCGCCGCGCCAGACGCTGCGCGACCCCGGCGACCTCGGCATCCGCGACCTCGGCGCGCGCCCGCCCGAGGGCATGAAGGCCAAGTCGGAAGCGCCCACAGGCGAGGCCGGGGACGGCGCGGACGGCAAGGGCGGAGACGCCAAGGCCGGCGCCCGGCGCCCGACCCGCTCCTCGCTGCAGGGCGAGCGCGCCCCGGGTGCGGCGGGCGGCGTGCGCCGCGTCGTCATCGACTCGCAGGCGGCGCGTCGCACGAGCGGCCCGGGCGGCGGTCCCGGCGGCGGGCCGGGTGGCCCCCAGCGGCGCCCACCGCGCCGCGGCGGCCGGCGCCGGCGCGGCACCTACCAGGAGCCCATCCCGCAGGACGTCTCCGTCCTGCAGGCCGACGTCATCAAGGTCAACTCCGGCTCGACCGTCAAGGACGTCGCCGAGTACCTCGGCGTCGCCGTGCCGGAGATCATCAAGAAGCTGATGCAGCTTGGCGAGATGGCGACCCTCACCCAGACGCTCGCCGACGACGCCGTGCAGGTCATCGCCGACGAGTTCGACAAGAAGATCGAGATCGTCCACGCCGCCGACGAGGTCGACGCCGAGCCGGAGTTCGAGGACGCCGAGGAGGACCTGGTCCACCGGCCCCCGGTGGTCACGATCATGGGCCACGTCGACCACGGCAAGACCTCGTTGCTCGACGCGATCCGGCAGACCGAGGTCGCGGCCGGGGAGGCGGGTGGCATCACGCAGCACATCGGCGCCTACCAGGTGCACCACGGCGACCGGCTGATCACCTTCCTCGACACCCCGGGTCACGAGGCGTTCACCGCGATGCGCGCCCGCGGCGCCCAGGTCACCGACATCGCGGTGATCGTGGTGGCCGCCGACGACGGCGTGAAGCCGCAGACGCGCGAGGCCGTCGACCACGCCAAGGCGGCCGACGTGCCGGTCCTCGTGGCCGTCAACAAGATCGACAAGGAGGGCGCGCAACCCGACCGCGTGCGGACGGAGATGACCACGCTCGGCCTGCAGCCGGAGGAGTGGGGCGGCGAGACGATCTTCGTCGACGTGTCCGCCAAGGCGAGAACCAACCTCGACGACCTGCTCGAGTCGATCCTGCTGCTGGCCGAGGTCGAGGAGCTCAGGGCCAACCCCGAGGCCGAGGCCTCCGGGGTGGTGATCGAGTCGAAGCTCGATCCGGGCCGCGGGGCGGTCGTCACCGTGCTGGTCAACCGCGGCACGTTGAAGGTAGGCGACGCGGTGGTGGCCGGCGCCCACTGGGGCCGCGTCCGCGCGCTGCACGACTACAAGGGTCGCAAGGTCCGCGAGGCCACACCGTCCGAGCCGGTCGAGGCGCTCGGGTTCGACACCGTCCCGGAGGCCGGGGAGTACGTGCGCGTCGTGGAGAACGACCGCAAGGCCCGCCAGCTCGCCGGCGAGCGCGGCTTCCGCCTCAAGAGCGAGGCGCAGGCTCGCCGCTCGGGCAAGAAGGTCTCGCTCGAGACGATCTTCGACCAGGCCCGCGGCGGCGTCATCCAGGACCTCAACCTGGTGCTCAAGTCCGACGTGTCCGGCTCGCTGGAGGCGTTCGAGGACGAGATCGCCAAGTTGCCCCAGTCCGAGGTCCAGGTGCAGATCGTGCGCTCCGGCGTCGGCGGCATCACGGAGTCCGACATCATGCTGGCGGCCGCTTCCGACGCCGTCGTGCTCGGCTTCAACGTGCGTCCCGTGGGCGATGCGCGCCTTCTGGCCGACCGCGAGGGCGTGGAGATCCGGACCTATTCGGTCATCTACCGCGCGATCGACGAGCTGCGCGACGCGATGCAGGGCATGCTCGCTCCCGAGGAGGTGGAGGAGACGGTGGGCACCGTCGAGGTGCGCGCGATCTTCCGGGCCTCCAAGGTGGGCACGATCGCCGGCTGCTACATCACCGATGGGAAGGTCACCCGCGGGGCGAGATGCCGCCTCGTCCGCGACGGCACGATCGTCTACGACGGCGAAGTCGAGTCCCTGCGGCGCGTCCAGGAGGACGTCCGCGAGGTCGCCGCCGGCTTCGAGTGCGGCATCGTGCTGCGCAACTACGCCGACGTCAAGGAAGGCGACGTGATCGAGGTCTACGACACGCGGCAGGTCGAGCGCACGCTCTCCTAGGTGCCGGACACGTTCGTCGTCCTGCTGCGGGTTCACCTGTTCTTCCCGGAAAGCGGCTCCTTGAAGGCCAAGCGGGCTGAGCTCAACAGCGTGAAAGCGCATCTGCGCCAGCGCCTGGGCGCCTCGGTGGCCGAGGTCGGCCACCAGGACTCATGGCAGCGCTCGACGCTCGCGATCGCGCTCGCCGGGGGCTCGGCGCGCCGGTGCGACGAGGCCGCCGACGCGATCTGCCGGGCGCTCGACGCGCGCTTCCCGCAGGGCGTCCGGTTCGAGCGCCGCCTGGCCTCGTGGAGCGACCTGGAAGCGCTAGGGTGACCGCCGACCGCATGCGCCGGGTGGACGAGGCCGTCCGTGAAGTCCTGTCCAGCGCGATCTCCCTCAAAGTCAAGGATCCACGCGTCGGATTCGTCACCGTGACCGCCGTCGAGACCACTCCCGACCTCCGACGCGCCCGCGTGTTCGTGTCCGTCCTCGGTGACGAGGGCGTCCGCAGGCGCTCGATGCAGGGCCTCGAGTCCGCGCACGGCATCCTCCAGCGCGCCGTCGGGCGCGAGTTGCGCCTCAAGCACACTCCGACGCTCGAGTTCATCTACGACGACACGTCCGAGCGCGGCTTCCGCATCGCCGAGCTGATCGACCGGGAGGCGGCGGAATGAGCATTGAGCCGACTACGTCGGCCGGCACAGGCACGCACAACGGCGTCGCCTCCTCGCGCCAACTGGTGCTCGACGAGCTGCGCGAAGGCGAGCGCTTCGTCCTCACGACGCACGAGCGCCCTGATGGCGACGCGCTCGGCTCGCTCGCGGCGATGCAGCAGGTGCTCTGCGCCTTGGGCAAGGACGCCGTGTCCTACATGGCGGCCGACGAGTTCCCGCTGCCCTACGAGTACCGCTTCATCGAGCTGCCGCAGCTCGTCACCGAGGTGCCTGGGGACGTGGAGGATCGCACGGTCGTCTTCCTGGACTGCGGCAACATCGAGCGCAACTCGGCCGAGGCGCTCAAGCAGGCGGCACGGATCCTCAACATCGACCACCACCACGACAACACGCGCTTCGGCACGGTCGACCACGTCGTGCCGCAGGCATCGTGCACCGCAGAGGTGATCTGGGACCTGATGCAGGCGCTCGGGGTGCAGCTGACCCAGCCGATCGCCGAGGCGCTCTACGTCGGGCTGGTCACCGACACCGGCAGGTTCATGTACGAGAACACCGGCTCGTGCGCGCACGTGATGGCGGCGAAGCTGATCGGCGCCGGCATCGACGTCCATGCGATCTACCGGCGGTTGTACGAGGGCATCCCGCAGGGCAAGCTCGAGCTGCTCGCCCGCGGGCTCAGCTCCGTCGAGCGCTTCGATGGGGGATTGCTCACGCTGACGCAGCTCACGCGCGCGGACTACGCGGTGACGGGCGCGGACGAGAGCTACTCCGAAGGCGTGGTGGACCACCTGCGCTCCGTCGAGGGCACTGCGGTCGCAGGACTCGTGCGCGAGTTGCCGTCAGACGCCGCGGCGACCCGCCGCAAGGTCTCGCTGCGCGCCACGGACGACCGCATAGACGTCTCGGCCATCGCGCACGAGCTGGGCGGGGGCGGGCACCGGCGCGCCGCCGGCTTCTCGACGGACATGGAGTTCGGAGAGCTCGTGGCGTTCCTGCGGGCCCAGCTGGCACGGCAGCTCTAAGACCTGTCTCGTGAGCTCCGACGGCGTCCTGCTCGTCGACAAGCCTGCCGGACTGACGTCGCACGACGTGGTCGCGGAGGAGCGCAGGCGCCTCGGCCGGAGCGTGAAGGTCGGGCACGCGGGCACGCTGGACCCGTTCGCCACGGGGTTGCTGCTGGTGCTGGTGGGGCGTGCGACCCGAGCGCAGCGGTTCCTCATGGCGCTGCCCAAGCGCTACGAGACCGTCGCGCGGCTCGGCTACACGTCCAGCACCGGCGACGTCGACGGTGAGATCGCCCCGGGCCGGGTGCCCGCGGAGCCCTTCCACATGCCGACGGGCCGCATCGCCCAGCGCCCGCCGGCGTACTCGGCCGTGCGGATCGGCGGCCGGCGGGCGTACTCGCTGGCTCGTGCCGGGGAGGCGGTCGAGTTGCCGAAGCGCGAGGTCGACGTCAGCTCGTTCACGCTGCTGTGGCGGGACGGCGAGCGGGCCGGATTCGCGATCGAATGCGGTTCGGGCACTTACGTGCGCTCCCTGATCGCCGGCCTCGGCGACGCGTACTGCCTGGAGCTGCGACGCACGCGCATCGGGCCGTACGACGTGGCCGAGCAGGGCCGCTTCGTGGCGCTCAACGACGCGCTCGACTTTCTTCCGGCCGTCGGGCTCGCGGGCGCTGACGCCAAGCGGGCCGGCCACGGCGTGGCGATCACCGGAACCGCACTGCCTCGGCCAGGGGCCTCGTCACCGCAGCCGACTTCGTCGGCGCTCGGAACCGTGCGCCTCGTCGACGCGGACGGCCTGATCGCCCTCGCCGAGCCCCGGGAGGACGGCACCCTCAAGCCCATCGTAGGCTTCCGCGGCTGATGCGCGTCACCTGGCTTCCGGATGCCGAGCCCCGGCCGCGCCACATCGCGGTGGGCGAGTTCGACGGGGTGCACCTCGGCCACCGCGAGGTGATCCGCGGCGCCGACACCGTGCTCACCTTCGAGCCGCACCCGCGCAAGGTGGTCTCGCCCGGCGCGGCGCCGAAGCTCATCACCGCGCTGGGAACCAAGACGGACCTGATCGCCGGTCTCGGTGTGCGCGAGCTGGTGGTGATCCCGTTCGACGGCGCGTTTGCGAGCCAGTCAGCGCAGGACTTCATCGATCATGTCCTCGTCGGGCAGCTCGGCGCCGCGCAGATCAGCGTGGGGGAGAACTTCCGCTTCGGCCACCGTGCCCAGGGCGACGTCGCGTTGCTCCAAGCCCAGGACGCCTTCCGCACCCGCACGGTCGAGCTCGTCGAGGGCGACGGCGAGATCATCTCCTCCAGCCGCATCCGGCGGCTGATCGTCGACGGCGAGATGGAGCGGGCCAACGCCTGCCTCGGCTCGCCGTTCCAGTTGCGCGGCCCCGTGGCGCACGGCGACAAGCGCGGGCGCACGCTCGGCTTCCCGACCGCGAACCTCGTGCCCGACGCAGACCTGACCTATCCCGGCCATGGCGTGTATGCGTGCCGCGCCGCGATCGAGCTGGCCGGGAAGTGGCGGTGGTGGCCGGCCGCCACCAACGTGGGCGTGCGCCCGACCTTCGTGACCGGGCGCGGGCTGCTTGTCGAGGCGTTCCTCGTCGGCTTCGACGGCGACCTCTACGGCCGCGAGCTGCGGCTGGCCTTCCTGTCGCGGTTGCGCGGCGAGCTGCGCTTCGACTCCGTCGACGAGCTGATCGGCCAGATGACCCGCGACGTGGAGGAGACACGCCGCATAGCGGCGTGAATGGGGTCATGTCGGAAGCGACGCGAGGGAACCGCGCCAGGTAACTTGGTCCGGTGCGGGTGCTGATCGCCGACGCCTCCTCCGCGACCCGGCGCCGCCTGGTCCGGACGCTGCGCGCCGCGGGCCACGAGACCCTGGAGGCGGGCGGCGCCGCCCGCGCCCTGGCACTGTGCCGCGAAGCTCGGCCGGACGTGCTCGTCGTCGCATCGGCGCTGATCCACCGCGACCAGCTCCCGCTCGTCGACCTGATCAAGGCCGACGCGGAGATCTTCCGCACCGCCGTGGTGCTGACCGTGGGGGACGAGTTGTCGACCGAGACGGCCGAGAAGGAGCTGAGACGCGGCGCCCAGGACTTCCTGCTCGAGCCGGTGCGCGAGGCGCATCTGCTCGCGCGCGTCCAGTCGGCGGGACGCATGAAGATCCTCCAGGAGGAGCTCATGGAGCAGACGCAGCGGCTCGAGGCCCAGCTGTTCGAGGACCCGCTCACGCGCGTCTACAACCGCCGCTTCGTGTATAGCCAGCTTGCCGCGCTCGTGAGCGGCGCCCGGCGCCACGGGCGCCCGCTGGCCGTCGCCATGATCGATCTCGACCAGTTCAAGACGGTCAACGACCGCCACGGGCACGCGATCGGCGACCGGGTGCTCGTGGCGGCCGGCAAGGTGCTGAAGCACGCCCTGCGCGCCGAGGACGTGCTGGGGCGGCTCGGCGGCGAGGAGTTCCTCGCGCTGCTGCCCGACACCGAGGCGGAGTCGGCCGCCCGCGCGGCCGAGCGCCTGCGTGTCGCGGTGGCGGACGCGCGCGGTCCCGTGCGCGTGACGGCGAGCGTCGGCTGGGCCGTGGTGGCGGACGAAGAGGGCCCCGACGACGTCGTCCGGCGGGCCGACACGGCGCTCTACACGGCCAAGGCGGCGGGGCGCGACTGCGTCCGGGGAGCCAAGCCCCCCTCTGCTACTCTGCGCGCCGCATATGACGATGACCGTTGAGGAAAAGGCCGAGATCACGGCCAGGTTCGGGAAGGATGAGCGCGATACCGGGGCCACCGAGGTCCAGATCGCCCTGCTGACCCGCCGTATCAACCACCTGACCGAGCACCTGCGCGACCACACGCACGATCATCATTCGCGCCGTGGCCTGCTGATGCTGGTCGGGCGTCGCCGCCGCTTCCTCAACTACCTCCAGAAGAAGAACCTCGAGGGGTATCGCTCGCTGATCCGCGAGCTCGGCCTGCGCCGGTAGGCGCGCCGAGTGACGGGTCTGGCGCAACAGGCGTCTCAGGCGCCCTCGCCGGGCTACCTTCCCGGCGCCGCCCTGCCCTTCGACGCCCTCGACGGCTTGGAGCGGTGAAGGCGCCACCGCCGGCCGTCCACGCGGACGTCGCCCTCGGTGCGCAGCGCCTCGAGCGCGCGCCCGGCCAGGTCGCGCGTGGCGGGAACCGGGGTGAAGCGCAGCATGTCGGCGCGGCCGTCCGCCGCGTGGTGCTGCGCAAGCGCCGCGAGCTGACCGAGCAGCCGCTCGGCGGCCACGGCTTCCTGCGGCCCGGCCAGCTCGGAGACGTAGGCGCGCAGCACCTCGACCTCGCCGACCGTGACCTCGTACGTTGCACGAGTCCCCGGCACGATCACTTCCAGGGCTACCACGGCGAGTGATCACCCGAAACCTCGCCGATCAGGGCCGCCTCGAGGATCCGCACCTGCGGGCGCAGGCCGAGCGCCTGGGCCTCGATCTCGCGCGCTTGAACACCGGCCGGCCCGACGAGGCGGTCCTCGCGCGGCTGGCGAACCTGCCCGCTTGACCGCGCGTATACCGACGCGATGCCCACTCCGCCGCGCTCCGCCGCAGAGGACGCCGTGCTCGTCGAGCGCTTGAGCGCCGACGAGACCGGCGAAGCCATGCGGCGTCTCTACCGTCTCTTCGGCGGCGAGCTCTACGGCTTCGCGCTCAACGCGCTGGGCGATCGCGGCAGCGCCGAGGAGATCGTCCAGGAGGTGTTCCTGCGCGCGTGGCGTCACGCGGGCAGCTACGACCCCGGGCGCGCGACGGTGCGTACCTGGCTCTACCAGATCACGCGGCACGCGATCATCGACGCACGCCGGCGCGCGGCCGTGCGTCCCGGCCTCCCGCATCACGATCCGGCCGAGGAGGCGGAGGGCGCGTCGCTCGAGCAGGCGATGCTCGGCTGGCAGGTGGCGGCCGCGCTCGAGCGACTCACGCCCGAGCACCGCCAGATGATCCGCATGGCCCAGTTCCGCGGTCTCACGATGCGCGAGATCGCCGAGCACACCGGGTTGCCGCTCGGCACGGTGAAGAGCCGGACGTGGTACGCGCTGCGCTCGCTGCGGCTGGTGCTGGAGGAGATGGGGGTGGTGCCGTCATGACCTGCGCCCGGTTCCGCGAGGAGCTCGGCGGCCACGTGCTCGGAGCGCTCGAGCCCTCCGAGTGCGACGCCGTCGCCGCCCATCTCGCCCGCTGTCCGGAGTGCGCCGCCGAGCACGAGCGGCTCGCCGGGCTGCTCCCGTTGCTGGCGCGAGCCGATGGCTTGGAGATTCCCACCGCGCCAGTCGCGGTGGAGGAGCGCCTGCTCGACCGCGTGGCGAGCGAGCATCGCGGTCGGCGCACTCGCACGTCCCGGCGCTGGGCGGCAGCAAGCCGCGGCCGCGGCCGTGCGCTCGCCGCCGCCGCCCTGGCCGGGGCGGCGCTGGGCGCCGGCGTGACCGCCTTCGCCCTCGGCGGCGACGAGCGGCCCACGCCCGGGTCCGACTACTCCCTGGTGCTCAGCGGCGCCGGCGGTGCCTCCGCGCGGGCCGAGTTCGCGCCGGGGCGCGAGGGCACGGAGGTGCACCTGTGGGTCAAGGGGCTGCCGCCGGACGGCGACGCGGTCTACGAGGTCCGCTGCGAGCGCGCGGGCTGGAGTGCGAGCGCCGGCACGTTTCGCGCCGACGCGCGCGGCCGGGCCTACGTGGTGCTCACCACGGCGGCGCGGCTCGGCGAGTACGAGCGGATCAGGGTGGTGCGCCGCTCGGACCCGCGCGATGCCGATGTGCTGACCGGAGAGGTATGACGACCTTGCCGAGGTTGCCCGACCACGGTGGCGTCTGCTCCCGTAAGACGCCATCGAGACCAAGAGGAGGCCCCATGCGACGCACGATCATCGCCCTGGCCGTGGCCGCGGCGGTCTTCGCCGGCTGCGGCGGCGACGACGACGAGCCGGAGTCCGCGGCCACACCCGCGCCGACCCAGGAGGAGACAGCGGCCGAGCCCGCGGCGGGCGGCGGGGGAGAGGCGCTCACGCTCTCCTCGCCCGAGGACGGCTCCCTGCGGTTCGACAAGGAGGAGCTCACCGCGCCGGCCGGCAGCGTCTCGATCACCTACTCCAATCCCTCGCAGGTGCCGCACGCGGTGGCGATCGACGGCAACGGCGTCGACGAGTCCGGCGAGACGGTCACCGCCTCGGACGCCCCGCCGCTCACCGTCGACCTGGACCCCGGGGAGTATGCGTTCTACTGCCCGGTCGGGCAGCACCGCAGCGCCGGGATGGAGGGCACGCTCACCGTGGAGTGAACCGCTGCGCCACCTCGGCGTGGCGGAAGGCGAAGATCGCCGCGACGTCGCGCCGCACCACCAGGGCGTGCGCGATCTCGCCGAGCGGCCAGAACGGCAGCGCGTAGCGCACGGTGTCGCGCATCAGCGTGCCGCCCGCCCCGTCAGGCTCGAAGTCGTGGGTGTGGTGCCAGAGCGCGTACGGCCCCGAGAGCTGGGCGTCGACGAAGCGCACTCCGGGTGTCCACTCCTCGATCCGGGTCAGCCACGCGATCGGGATCCCGCGCAGGCGCAGCCGGTACTCGATCAGCGCTCCGGCGCGCAGCTCGATCGGCTGCGGCGTGATGACGCGGAACCCGAGCCAGGGCGGGGTGATGCACTCCAGGTTGTGGGCGTCGGCGAAGAATCCGAACACCTCCGCGGGCGTCCCGGGCAGCCGCTGTTCGCGGCGCAACACGTGGTAGCGGAACACGTCTGGACTACGGCCGCCGCGGCGCTGGCGTTCACGTCAACTGCGCCATTGAGGGAACGGGTTCGAAGCCGGTGGCGAGCTCGATGACGAGTTCGCGTCGGATAGCGACGTCAAGTCGTAATCGAGTTCTGCCACCGCCACCGACACCTCAACCCTCCCCCTCAATGGCGCCGTGCCGTGAACCCGCGCGAAACCTTCAGACCCGCCGCAGGCCCGCCTCCGCGCACCCGGCCTCGAGCGCTTGGAGCCCGAACGCCTCGAGCGGGCCGACCGCGCCACCCGCCCCGCCGACGCCCTCGTGCGCCGCGCGGCGCGCCGCCCAGGCCAGGCAGCCGGCGGTGAAGTCATAGCCGTCGGTGCCCGCGACGTGCACCTCGGCCAGCCGGTCGCCGTCCGCGCCGTAGGCCCCCGCCACGACGTACGACCTCCCGCCCGGGGTGGTCCCCTCCGCCGGCCCGCCGGCCATGCCGGCGAGCTTGCCGGCGCCGAGCTCCAGGGCGCTCCGGACGCCGGGCACGCGGGTGATCGCAGAGCCGACGAGCGCGCTCGCCTGCACCACCCTCGCGAGGCCGCCGAACCAGCCCAGGTAGACGTTGACCTCGCGCAGTCGCGGATACGCGGCCGGCAGCGTGAAGTGCTCGGCGCCGCCGACCGACACGGCCGGCCGACGCGTCCCGTCCACCTCGAAGTCACGCACCCGCTCGGCCGAGCGCACGACTTGCCGGCGACCGCCGCGAAACGCGAAGCCCACGTCGAACGCGACGCCGGCGAGCGACGCGCGCGTACCGCGGCTGAGCGCGCCGGCGCCGCCGCCGATCGCGTAGTAGCCGATGTCGACCCGCGCGGCGCCCTTCCCCGCCTCCTCGAGCGCGAGGGCGCCGGCCAGGGTGCCCGGCACGAAGTCGTAGCCCATCGCCGGCATCAGCGTGGCGCCCGCGCGCCGGGCCGGCGCGTCGAACTCGTCGAACACGCGCCGGATGAACGCCGGCTCCCCGGTGGAGTCGAGGTAGGTCGCGGGCGCGGCGAGCGCCGCGCGCAGCGCCGGCTCACCCCGGCGCTTGAACGGTCCGACCGTGGTGAGCAGCACGTCGCCGGCTTCGGCGAGGGAGAGGACCGACTGCGGGCGGTCCACATCAGCCGTCCGGCACTCGAGCCCACCGAGCCGTTCGGACAGCTCCGCCAGTCGCGCCGCGGAGCGACCACCCAGGATCGGGCGCTCCCCGAGGGCGACCAGCCGCTCGGCGGTGAGGCGACCGGTGTAGCCGGTGGCCCCGAAGACGACGATCCGCGCGGGCATCGGCCGCTTCTACCCCGCTATCCTGCCCTTCCTCACTACCGAAGCGAATCAGTGATGAACGGGTCCGCCACAGACCGAGCGGCGGGCCAGGAAAGGAACACATGTCTGAAGTGCACCGGGTTTCCGTCGAGATCGGCGGATCGGAGATCCACTTCGAGACGGGCAAGCTGGCCAAGCAGGCCTCCGGCTCCGTCCTGGTCGCCTCCGGCGACACCCGCGTCCTCGGCACCGCCACGGCCGGGAACCTGCGCGACATCGACTTCATGCCCCTCACGGTGGACATCGAGGAGCGGATGTACGCGGCCGGCAAGATCCCCGGCTCGTTCTTCAAGCGCGAGGGCCGCGCCGGCGAGAAGGCGACGCTGATCGCCCGCATGATCGATCGCCCGCTGCGCCCGCTCTTCCCGAAGGGCTGGCGGTTCGAGACCCAGCTGGTGTCGATCCCGCTCTCGATCGACCACGACCACCCCTACGACATCCTCGCCATGAACGGCGCGTCGGCGGCCCTGATGGTCTCCAACATCCCGTTCCCGACTCCGGTCGGCGCGGTGCGCATCGGCAAGATCGACGGCAACTTCGTCATCAACCCGAGCGAGGAGCAGCAGCTCACCGCCGATCTCGACCTCGTGGTCGCGGGCACCGACGAAGCGATCCTGATGGTCGAGGCGGGCGCCAACGAGATCACCGAAGCGGAGATGCTCGACGCGCTCGACATCGCCCACGGGGCGATCAGGAAGCTCTGCGCCGCGCAGCTCGAGCTCGCCGCCAGGGCGCCGAGAGACAAGCTCGAGGTCACCGCGCCGTCGGTCGACGAGGGTCTCTACGCGGAGATCGGCCAGTCGCACGGGGAGCAGCTCGACCGGGCGACCAGCGTGCAGGACAAGGTCGAGCGCCAGAACGCCACCAAGGCCGTCGAGGAGGAAGTGCTCGTCCAGTACTCGGGCGACGCAGCCGCCGACACCTACCCCGAGTACCGCGCCCGCGCCCAGCGCGCATTCGACAAGCTCGAGAAGACGATCATCCGCCAGCGGATCGCGGTCCACAAGAAGCGCCCGGACGGCCGCTCGGAGAAGGAGATCCGCGAGATCTCGACCGAGGTCGGCCTGCTGCCGCGCACGCACGGCTCCGGCCTGTTCACGCGTGGCCAGACGCAGGTGCTCTCCGTGGTCGCCCTCGGCACCACGCGCGAGGAGATGCGGCTGGACAACCTCGGGCTCGAGACGTCCAAGCGCTACTTCCACCACTACAACTTCCCGCCCTTCTCGGTGGGCGAGGCCAGCTTCATGCGCGGCCCCAAGCGCCGTGACATCGGCCACGGGGCGCTCGCCGAGCGCGCGCTGGTCCCGATGATCCCGTCGGGTGAGGACTTCCCGTACACGATCCGCGTCGTGTCGGAGACGCTCGAGTCCAACGGCTCCTCCTCGATGGCATCGGTGTGCGGCTCCTCGCTGTCGCTGATGGACGCCGGGGTGCCGCTGAAGGCGCCCGTCGCGGGCGTGGCCATGGGCCTGATCAAGGAGGGCGACGACTACACGGTGCTCACCGACATCGCGGGCGTGGAGGACCACCTCGGCGACATGGACTTCAAGGTCGCGGGCACCGAGGCCGGCATCACCGCGCTGCAGATGGACATCAAGATCACGGGCGTGACGTTCGAGATCCTGCGCGACGCGCTCACCCAGGCGCGCGAGGGCCGGCTGTTCATCCTCGGCAAGATGCGCGAGGCGATCGAGACGCCGCGCACCGAGCTGTCGGAGTTCGCCCCGAGGATCTCGTCGATCAAGATCGACTCGGACAAGATCGGCCTGCTCATCGGCAAGGGCGGCGAGACGATCCGCGGCCTGTCGGAGGAGTTCGAGGCGCAGATCGACGTCGACGACGACGGCAACGTCCGGGTCTACGCCCAGACCGGCGCCCAGGGCGACGCGCTGGTCGACCGCATCCGGAACATGACCAAGGAGGTGGCGGTCGGCGACGAGTTCGCGACCGCGAAGGTCGTCAAGACGACGACGTTCGGCGCGTTCGTCGAGCTCGCCAAGGGCACCGACGGCCTGCTGCACATCTCCAACGTCTCGCCCGGCCAGCGTGTCGCGACGGTCGAGGAGGTGCTCAACAAGGGCGACGAGATCGCCGTGCGCGTCGTCGAGGTCGACAAGGAGCGTGGCCGCATCGGCCTCCGCCTCAGCGTGGACCCGGACGTCGCGGGCAAGACGACGGAAGAGCTAGCGTCGGTCGGCGGCGGCAGCGACGGCGGTGGCGGCGGACGCGGCGGCGACCGCGGGCCGCGCCGCGACGGCCGCGGACCGCGCCGCGACGGCGGCGGCGGGCGCGAGGGCGGCGGAGGCCGCGACCGCGAGCGCCGCCCGCGCGGCGATCGCGACCCCGAGCGCGGCTGATCGGCGCACCGGGTGCCCGGGCACACGCTCACCACGCTGGACTCGGGGCTGCGGGTCGTCACGGAGCGCATGAGCTCCGTGCGATCCGCGGCCCTCGGCTTCTTCGTCGGCGCGGGATCGCGCGGCGAGCAGGTCGAGGAGGCCGGCCTGTCGCACTTCCTCGAGCACATGCTGTTCCGGGGCACCGACCGCTTCGCCTCGGCGGAGATCGATCAGCTCTTCGACGGCATGGGGGCCGAGCTCAACGCGGGCACCGACAAGGAGGGCACCACGGTCTACGCGCGGATGCTCGACCAGCATCTGCCGCGCGCCTTCGACGTGATGGCCGACATGGTCTGGCGCCCGGCGTTCCATGACGTCGATCCCGAGCGCGAGGTGGTGCTCGAGGAGATCGCGATGTACGAGGACGATCCGCAGGACACGGTGTTCGACGTGCTCGGCGGCTCCGTCTTCGGCGACCACCCGCTGGGCAGGCCGATCATCGGGCGCGCCCCCGTGATCCGCGACACGCCGGTCGAGCGCATCGCGGCCTTCCACGCGCGTCGCTACGTGCCGGCTTCTGTCGTCGTGTCCGCCGCCGGCTCGGTCGACCACGACGAGATCGTCGCGCTCGCCGAGCGCACGCTCGGCGGGTTGCGGGCGGGGGAGACGGCGCCGGCGCCCGCGCCCGCGCCGCCGCTCCCGCAGGCGCGCGTCCGCTTCCGGGCCAAGGACACCGAGCAGGTGCACGTCTGCCTCGGCGGCCCCGGCCTCACCCGCCACGACGAGCGGCGCTACGCCGTCCGGGTGCTGGACGCCATCTTCGGCGGCCTGTCGTCCTCGCGCCTGTTCCAGAGCGTGCGCGAGGAACGCGGCCTGGCCTATGCCGTCTACTCCTTCGCCGGCAACTTCACCGACACGGGCCAGGTCGGCTTGTACGTCGGCACCCGCCCGGACAACCTCGCCGAGGCGATGGGAGTCGTCGACGCGGAGATCGGGCGGATGCGCGAGCAGCCCGCGAGCGAGGAGGAGCTCGTGCGCGCGCGCGAGAACGTGAAGGCTCGCGTCGTGCTCGCGCTGGAGTCCTCCGCGGCTCGCATGAACCGCCTGGGCGCGTCCACGCTCTACGAGCTCCCACTGCTCGAAGTGGACGAGATCATGGCCCGGGTGGACGCCGTGGGGCTCGACGACCTGCGCGAGCTCGTCGACGCGCTGTGGGCGCCCGAGCGCCTCTCCGCCGCGGGCATCGGGCCGTCCCGGGACGCGTTCTGCGCCGCCGTGGCGCCCGTCTGCCCGGCCGCGGAGCCCGTCGCCGCATGATCGCCATCGCCGTCGCGGGCGCCGCGGGCCGCATGGGCCAGGCGGTGTGCGCTGCGGTCGAGGGTGCGGAGGGCCTGGAGCTGGTGGGTCGTGCCGACCCGGCGCTCGACACGCCGCTGCACGCCGTGCTCGACGGCTGCGACGTCGTCGTCGACTTCACGCGCCCCGACAGCGCGCTGGCGAACGCGCGCAGCGCCCTCGAAGCCGGCTGCCACGTGGTGATCGGGACCACCGGCTTCGACCTCGAGGCGTTGCGCGAGGCCGCCGCCGGTGCCCGCGCGAACGCGTTCGTGGCGCCGAACTTCGCGATCGGCGCGGTGCTGATGATGCGCTTCGCCGCCGAGGCGTCGCGCCACATGGAGCGGGCCGAGGTGATCGAGTACCACCACCCCGGAAAGCTCGACGCGCCCTCGGGGACCGCGAAGCGAACCGTCTCGTCGATGGAGGGCGAGGTGCCGATCCACTCCGTTCGCCTGCCCGGTCTGGTCGCCGACCAGGACGTGATCTTCGGCGACGTCGCCCAGACCCTGACCATCCGGCACGTCACCACCGACCGCGCGAGCTTCATGCCCGGCGTGCTGCTCGCCGCGCGGCGGGTGGGCGCGCTGCCCGACCGGCTCACCATCGGGCTCGAGCGGCTGCTCTGGCCGTAGCGACTGGACCTGGTTGACTACCGGCCATGGGATTCATGGACAAGGCCAAGAAGATGGCCGAGCAGGCGCAGGCCAAGCTCGACGAGGCGCAGAAGCAGTTCAACCCGAGCCGGGATGGCGAGACCTCCTCGGGGCCGGCGGTGGAGTACGACGCACACGGCCGCCCGATCGCGCAGGAGTCGCCCGCGACGGCCGCTCCGCCGCACGGCGACCCGCTCGAAGGCGAGGCGCCGCAGCCACCGACCGCGGTCCCGCCGACGCCGGGCGTCCCGCCCACCGGACAGGGAGACCCGGTGATGCCGCCGCCGTCCGCACCGCCGGTCGCGCAGCCGGGAGTGCCGCCGGCCGAGCCGGCCGCCGACGCCCCCGCCGAGGACCGCAACCACCCGAGCTACGCGCCGCCCAAGCTGTCGGGCGGCGACCCGCTGGCCGGCTGACCCCAGCGTCGCACGCCACGCTGCCGGACGGCGTGCGAGACTGTCGCCATGCGCCCCTACGAAGGCCTGCTGACCGCCATGGTCACGCCGTTCGGAGCGGACGGTCGCGTCAACGAGGACGCGTCGGTGGCGATCGCCCGGCACCTGCTGGCGAACGGGTCCCATGGCCTGGTCGTGGCCGGCACGACGGGCGAGGCCGCCACGCTCACCGATGACGAGCAAATCCGCCTGGTCGAGCTGATCGTGCGCGAGGTGGGCCGGAAGGGAGCGATCGTCGCCGGCGCGGGCTCCAACGACACCCGCCACGCGATCGAGCTGACCCAGCGCGTGATCGACGCCGGAGCCGAGGCGGTCCTCTCCGTCACGCCGTACTACAACAAGCCCAACCGCCGGGGCATCGTGCGCCACTTCCAGGAGGTCGCGCGCGCGGCCGAGGGCACGCCGGTGGTGCTCTACAACATCCCGAGCCGCACCGCGGTCAACATGGGACCCGACCTGCTCGCCGAGCTGGCCCAGATCGACGGGATCGCCGGGGTCAAGCAGGCCAACTCCGGCGAGCTCCAGCCGATCGACGGGCTCGCGGTCCTCGCCGGAAACGACGACATCTACGGCGCCTGCCTGGACATGGGCGGCGCCGGCGGGATCTGCGTCGCCTCGCACGTCGTCGGGCCGCAGATGCGCCGGATGTACGACGAGCCCGAAGCGCGGGCCGCGATCGACGCCTCGCTGCGCGACGTCTACGAGACGCTGTTCATCACGGCCAGCCCGACGCCCGTCAAGGCCGCGCTGAACCTGCTCGGCCATGAGGCGGGCACGTTGCGGCTCCCGATGGTCGAGGCCGACGAGGCCGAGCGGGCGGCCGTCCGGGTCGTGCTCGAGCGCCACGGCCTGATCGAAGCCCGCTCACCCGCCGACCACCAGACCGCCGCCGCGTGACCGGGACCCTGCGCGTCCTCCCGCTCGGAGGCGTCGGCGAGATCGGCAAGAACATGACCGTCGTGGAGTACGACGGGCGCATCGTGGTGGTCGACACCGGCCTGCGCTTCCCGACCGCCGAGCAGATGGGCATCGACCTCGTGCTGCCGGACTTCGCGTACCTGCGCGATCGGGTCGACGACATCGAGGCGATCGTGATCACCCATGGCCACGAGGACCATCTCGGCGCGCTGCCCTGGCTGCTGCGCGAGCTGGGGGAGACGAGCATTCCCGTCACCTACAGCGGCCAGCTCACGGTCGCCATGGCGCGCTCCAAGCTCGACGAGCACAAGCTCAAGCGGGCGCGGCTCGACGTGCTGCCGACCGGCGACGTGGCCGACGCGGGTCCGTTCAAGATCGAGCTGGTGCACCTCACGCACTCGATCCCCGACGCCTGCGGCGTCGCGCTCACGACCCCGCTCGGCACGGTGCTCTTCACGGGCGACTACAAGTTCGACCAGACCCCGGTGGGCGGCGCGCCGGCGGACATGGCGCGCCTGGCGGAGCTGGGCCGCGAAGGGTTGCTGCTGCTGTGCGGTGACTCCACGAACGCCGATCGGCCCGGCATGTCGACCAGCGAATCGCTGGTCGGGCCGAACCTCGAGCGCGTGTTCCACCACTGCGAGGGACGGATCGTCGTCACGTGCTTCGCGTCGAACATCCACCGCGTCCAGCAGGTGATCGACGCGGCGGCACAGCTCGGCCGCAAGGTCGCGCTGGTGGGGCGCTCGATGCGCAAGAACATCAACATCGGCCGCGCGCTCGGGCACGTCAACGTTCCGGACGGCCTGCTGATCGGGTTGCGCGAGATCGACCAGTTCCCGCCCGAGAAGGTGGTCATCGTCTCGACGGGCTCCCAGGGCGAGCCGCTCTCGGCGCTCCGCCGCATGGCCTACCGCGACCATCCGCAGGTGGAGCTGCGCCCGGGCGACACGGTGGTCTTCTCCGCCACGCCGATTCCGGGCAACGAGCGCGCGGTCAACGACACGATCGACCGCCTCTACCACGTGGGCGCCGAGGTGGTCACCACCCGCGACGCGCCGATCCACGCCTCCGGCCACGGGTCAGCGGAGGAGATCAAGTTGATGCTCAACCTCACGCATCCGCGTTACGTGATGCCTGTGCACGGCGACTTCAGGCGCCAGATGCTGCACGGGCAACTGGCCGAGGCGGTCGGCGTGGCGAAGGAGAGCATCTTCCTGACCGAGAACGGCCGGCCGCTCGAGATCGACGACAAGGGCGCCCGCTTCGCCGAGCGCGAGCAGAGCGGCATGATCTTCGTCGACGGCGTCGACATCGGGGACGTCACCGACGTCGCCCTGCGCGACCGCCGCATGCTGTCGGCGGATGGCATCTTCATCATCGTCGCCACCGTGTCCGAGCAGGACGGCAGCTCCGTCGTGCCGCCGGAGGTGCTCGCGCGCGGCGTCCCGTTCCTGGACGGCAACGCGAAGTTCGTCGAAGCGATGCGCGACGCGGTCGAGGACTCGCTGGACCGCGCCGCCGAGCAGCGGGTGACCGAGATCGGCGTGCTGGAGTCGATGCTCCATGACGACCTCGCCGCGTTCATCTACGACCGCATCCGGCGCCGGCCGATGGTCCTGCCGGTCGTCGTCGAGGTCTGACGGGGGTCAGGCCGGCGGCTTGGCGAACGGCAGCGCGTCGCTCAGGCCGGCGAGCTCGAACACGCGCTGCACCTCGCGCGGGCCGGGCACGATCGAAAGCGCCACGCCGCGTGAGCGCGCCTCCGCCTCGACCCGGAAGAGCACTCCGATCCCGGTCGAGTCGATGAACCTCAGGTTGGAGAGGTCGAGCGTCAGGGCGCTCACGCCGGGCTCCACGAGCGCGCGTTCGAGCGCCGGCTCGACCGTGAAGGTGGCGGCCATGTCGAAGTCGCCGGCGAGCTCGGCCTTGGCCCGCTCGCCCTCCACCGTCACCGTGACCGGGTCGCTGCGGGGGGAGGACATGGCCCGGTCCTGCCCCCGGAGGCCTTCGGCGATACCTCCTACCCCCGGCGCAGGGGCGACCGAGTCGACCGCACGATGGTCGGGCACGTCCGCACGATGGTCGGGAACCACGCGAAAGATCGCGCCCAGGACCACGAGCGCCACGACGCCGATGCCCGACACGGCGAACGCCGTCGGCGGCGCGAAGATCGCCGTGACGACCCCGCCGATGAGGAATCCCACGCCCGTCATCGCCGACGCGATCGATTCGAGCAATCCCGTGATCCGGGCCTGGAGGTGGTCGGGAGTGGACTCCTGCAACGCCGTCATCACCGACACCCATTGCACGCCGTTGCCAAGGCCCCCGACGACGGAGAACGCACACGCCATCCAGAGCTCTCGGGAGACCGCCATGCCGAGGTAGCCGGCGCCGATGGCCAGGGTGGAGAGCAGGATCAGCGTCGACGCCGAATGCCGGCGAACGCCGAAGAACACCAGGCTGCCGAGCACGATCCCCGCCCCCCAGGACGACAGGAGGATGCCGTAGCCCGCCTCGTCCGTTCGGAGCGTCTCGGACGCGTACACGATCTCGATCGGCACGATCAGGGTGAAGAAGACGATCGCGAGCGCCTCGCCGCCCAGCAGCAGCCGGGCGACGCGGTCGGTGCGCGCGTAGCGCAGCCCCTCGCGGATGCGCTCGGCGAACGGCGCGCGCTGCCCGTCGGCGGTGGGCAGATGTCGCGACGTGGCGAGCACGACCGCGACGACCGCGAAGGAGGCAGCGTCGACCGCCAGCGCCGCGGACACGCCGAACAGGGCGACCAGCACTCCACCGAGCGCCGCGCCGCCCACGCTGGCGACGGCGAAGCCGACGTTGAGCAGTCCGTTGCCCTCCCGCAACAGCCCGACCGGCTGCAGGATGGCGTTGACGGCGCCCCGCGACAGGCCGCGCGCGGTCAGCATCAGAACGCCGTCGAGCAACGCGAGGACGAGGACGAGAGGGAGCGAGAACGAGCTGGCGAGCAGCGCGAGCAGCGCGAAGACGATCGCCTCCCCGAGGTAGATCGCCGGCAGCACCCGCCGCAGTCCGAGTTGATCCACGCGGGCGGTGAGGGCCGGGGCGACGAACGCCGGAAGGAACTGGGCGGCGATGAACAGCGCCGTGGTGGCGAGCGGATCCTTCGTCTCGCCGTACACGAGAACGGCAAGCGCGACAAGCCCGACGTAGTCGCCGATCGAGTTCGTCGTATACGAGAAGAGCAGCCGGCCGAAGGCCGGAATCCGCATGGGTGCGAGATGGTGCCTGATGGAACCGGAGGGTATCCGCCGGCATACCGGTTGCGTGGCGCCAACCGGAGGGACGCTTCCGGCGTGCTAAGGGTCCGCGGCCTGACTGCCGATTACCTTGGCGGTGGAGCGCAAGCAAACCGCACTCGTCGTCGGCCAGATGGTCCTGGCGGCCGGATCCGCGGTGACCGCGGCCCTGCTGTCGAACGCCTCCGACTGGAATCCCCCGGCGCTCTTCGTGCTGCTGCTGGTCGTCGCGATCGTCAGCGACGCGTTCCGCTTGGAGACCAAGACGTTCCAGATCTCGGCGGCGTTCCTGTCGCTCGTGCTGGCGATGGCCCTGCTGGGACCGACTCCGGCGGCGGTCCTCGGCGTCGCGGTGATGTCCGTCAACGCGATGCTGCGGCGCACCAGTTGGCGTCACACGCTCGCGAACCTGTCGACGTACGCGTGCTTCCCGCTCGTCGGCGGCGTGATCTTCGACGCGGTCGACGGACCGACGCTGGTGGCGAGCAACGCGGCGACGTACATCCTGATCGTGTTCGCGCTCTTCATGACGATGAACGTCCTCAACTTCCTGCTCATCGCGGTGGACATCGCCGTCGTCGACGGGCACCCGATCACCGGCAGCCTCCGCCAGATCTACCTCCCGGTGCTGCCGGTCGAGGCTGCTGCTGGGCTGCTCACCGCCGGCGTGGCCTTCGGGTACCAGAACCAGAACATCACCGTCGTCGGACTGCTGGCCGTCGTCGGCCTGGTCTTCCAGTACCTCGTGCGCACGGCCCTGAACGCGATGGAGCGAAAAGACGAGCTCGAGGGCCGCACGCGCGAGCTTGCGGCGCTCCAGGTCGGGCTGCTCGGCACGGTGCTGCAGACGCTCTCGCTGCGCGACAAGATGACCGCCCGCCACTCGGCCGCGGTGGCGCGCTACTCGCGCGAGATCGCGCGTGAGATGGGTCTCACCGAGCGCGAGCAGGAAGTCGTGCACACGGCCGCTCTGCTGCACGACATCGGCAAGTTCATCTTTCCCGACTCGATCCTCTTCGCCGACTCGAGGCTCTCGGCGGAGGAGATGGAGATCGTGCGCCGCCACCCCGAGCAGGGAGCGCGCCTCGTCGCGCGCATCGATGGATACGGCCCGGTCGCGGAGATCATCCTCGCCCATCACGAGCGCATCGACGGTGACGGCTATCCCAACGGCCTCCGGGGGCCGCAGATCCCGCTCGCGGCTCGGATCATCTCCGTGGCCGACACCTACGACGTCATGACGGCGCGCGACTCCTACCAGCGCCCCGTGTCGTCGCGTGGAGCGATCGAGGAGCTGCACCGCGTGTCGGGCGCCCAGCTGGACGGAGGGGTGGTCGGGATCTTCGTGGCGCTGCTCGATCGTCACTCGGTGACCTTCCGGCACGCCGACGACGCCGACTTCGAGCGCGAGCTCAACCTCGAGCGCCGCGTGCGCGACTACGCGGCTCCGCGCGTCCTCGCCGCCTAGGCCCCGTCTCGCAACGAGACGGACCACCAGCTTCGACCCGAGGCTGGACACCTGTCGGATCTAGGCCCGTCGCCGAAGTGCCGAAAGAGCGCTTAACGACAACGAGCGCCGCAGCGGCGCTCGAGTGTCGAAGTGTGTTGACCCATCTGGAAGATCTAGCGCGACCAGCCCATGATCTTCTCCCCTTCCCCTCCGCCTCCGGTGCTGCAACACCCAGCGGAGCTCGTTCTGCTTGACTCTTCGGAAGGTAGGGACGCTGGGGACCGTCCAAAGTCGATCATCCGTCTAGCGGGGGGCGAATCTCGCGACGGCCGTTTCCGGCCCCGGCGGGCGGGACGACCCGTGCGCCTCGCACCGGTCACGCGACCTGCGCTGCAGCCCGCATTCTGACCTGACGAGCCGCTTTCCTGGTGATCGAGCGCGGCCGTCGGAGGGAGCGCAGTCGAAGTGCCGCGGCCCCGGTCGCGCTCGCGTCGGACTGGACGGATGACCGACCTCCCGCCGAGCGCGACGACCTCTCCGCGCTCGAGTCAGGTGCGCGCGGGGAAGCGCACGACGAAGCGCGCGCCGCGGCCGTCGAGCGGGTCGACCAGCGCCACCGTGCCGTCGTGCGAGCGCGCGACAGCGCGCACGATCGAGAGGCCGAGCCCGCTGGAGCCGCTGCGATCGCCGTCGCCGCGGAAGAAGCGCTCGAACACCTTGTCGCGCAGCTCGAGCGGGATGCCCGGGCCGTCGTCCTCGACAGAAAGGACGACCTCGCCGTTGATCCGCTCCACCGTCGCCTCCACCGCCGTGCCGGGATCCGTATGGCGCAGCGCGTTCTCGAGCAGGTTCAGGGTCAGTCGGTGCAACTCGTCGCGCGCGCCCTCCATCTCCGCGCCGGCGGGGGCGGAGACGGAGATCTGGTGGTCGCCGGCCATCGGCTCGAGCTCGCCCGCCGCCTCCGTGACGACTTCGGCGAGATCGAGCGGGACGTGAGCGGCGACGCGCCCGGCGTCGGCCCGGGCCAGCAGCAGCAGATCGGCGACCAGGCGCCGCATGCGCCGGGAGGAGCGCAGCGCGGAGGCGGCGGCCTCGCGCGACTCGCCCTCGAGCTCCATCTCGAGCAGCTCGAGGTTCGCCAGCACCGACGTCAGCGGCGTGCGCAGCTCGTGCGACGCATCGGCGACGAACCGACGCTGGCGCGCCAGCGTCTCCTCCGTCTCGCCGCGGGCCTGGTTGAGCGCCTGCAGCATGCTCTCGAGCGTCAAGGCGAGCTCGGACACCTCGTCGCTGGACTCAGGATGGGGGATCGTCATCGAGGGGTCGCGAGTCCGCGCGATGGAGCGCGCGGCGTCGGTCAGCCGGGTGATCGGCGCCATCGCGCGCGTGGCGGTGGCCAGGCCGGCCAGCAGTGCGAGCGCCGCGCCCCCCACGACCCCGAGGCCGAGGAAGACGCGAACGCGATTGGCGGTCGCCTCGACGTCGGAGAGCTGGCGCGCGTACTGCACGTAGACGTCGCCGAAGCCGGGCAGCTCCACCGCCCGCGACTCGATCCGAAAGCCGTCGAACTCCTGCGTGTCGGCGCGCGGCGGCGGCAGGTAGGGCGCGCGCGAGGTGCTCGCGATCCGGTTGCCGTCGGGGAAGACCACCCGGATGACGGCGTGCTGGCTGGCCGCGTAGACGTCCAGGTTTGGGCTGTCCTTGCTCAGCCGGACGTCCCGCACGCGGCCGTCCCCGTCGACCGCGAGCCGCGGCTTGACCGTCCGCCGGAGGTCATCCGCCGCGGCGGCGACCTCGCGGTTGAAGTCGGCCTGGATGCTCTGCGTGGTGAGGACGCCGACGATCGCGGCGAAGCCGAGCAGGATCACTAGCGTCAGGAGGGCGGAGCCGCCGGCGAGCCGCCAGCGGATCGGCAGCCGCCTATACGCGGAGGACGTAACCCGCGCCGCGGACCGTATGAAGGAGCCTCGGCTCGCCACCGGCTTCCAGCTTCCTCCGAAGGTTCGACACGAACACCTCGATGGTGTTCGTGATGGAGAACGGGTCATAGCCCCACACCTCGTCGAGCAGCTTCTGGCGTGAGATCACCAGCCGCTCGTTGCGCATCAGGTACTCGAGCAGCTCGAACTCCCGCTGGGTGAGCTCGATCGGGCGCTCGCCGCGCCGGACCTCGTGGGTGTCGGGATTGAGCGTGAGGTCGCCGACGCGCAGCGGGGCCATGCCGCGAGGCGGCCGGCGGCGCAGCAGTGCGCGCAGCCGTGCGAGCAGCTCCTGGCGCTCGAACGGCTTGACGAGGTAGTCGTCGGCCCCGACGTCGAGCCCCTCCACGCGCGAGTCCAGGGCGTCGCGCGCGGTCAGCATCAGGATCGGGGTGTCGTCCTCGTCCTTGCGCAGCCGGCGCGCGACGTCGATGCCGTCCATCCGCGGGAGCCCGAGGTCGAGCACGATGACGTCGGGCAGGAAGGCGTGCACCGCGTCGAGCGCCGCGATGCCGTCCCCGGCGAGCTTGACCTCATAGCCCTCGAGCCGCAGCGCACGCTGCAGCACCTGCGCGATCTCCTGGTCGTCCTCGGCAACGAGGACGCGTACCGGCCGGTCGGATGCCTCCATAGGTCCAGAACTGTACGCGCGGCGCCTTAGCCGGGTCTCAAGGGCGCCGGCAGGACCGCGCCCGGGGGCGTCGAACCGTGTCAGGAAGCATGTCGACCGCTCGCCGCAAGCCGCGCGCCCGTCGCTCCGCGCCGCCGTCGGCGTGGCGCGTCCGCCTGCCCGGTCTCCAGCAGCACCACTGGGATCTGATCGGCCTCGCGCTCGTGGCCGTCGCGATCTTCCTGGCCTTCCTGATCTACCTGGGCTGGGACGGCGGGCAGGGGGGGGAGGCGCTCGTCGACGGCCTGCGCCGCGTCGTCGGTGCGGCGCACTACCTGGTTCCCGTCGCGCTGCTCGCCGCCGGCGCCGTGCTGGCGATGCGTCCGGCGCTGCCCACGATGCGTCCGTTCCGGGCGGGAGGCGCCTGCCTGTTCCTGGCGGGTTGCCTCGGCCTGGCCGCGGGCACCTTCGGCCTCGGGCGCGGAAGCGAGGCGGAGGAGCGGGGCGGCCTGGTCGGTGAGAGCCTCTTCCGGCTCACGTCCACGCTGCTGGGCGACGTCGGCGCGCACATCATCGCAGTGTTCCTCTTCCTCGCCGGCGTCCTCCTGCTCACGGGCGCCAGCGTGGCCAGCGTGCTCAAGGTCACGAGCCGGTCCGTGACCACGACGCACCGCAAGCTGCGCGAGGGAGCCGAGCCGGTGCGCACGGCCGTCACCCGGCGCCGCCCTCCCCGTGAAGAGCTGGATGCGCTCGAGGCGGCCGAGGTCACCGCGGTCACGCGCGGCGACCTGCGCGAGTTCTGGTCGGGCGCCGATCGCTTTCCCGACCTCTACGAGGGCGCTGAGCCACCACCGATGCCGACCGGGGAGCCCGAGCCGCCACCGACGCCGAAGGCGGGATCTGACCCGGCAACCGGGTGGCCCGAGCCCGATCGGGCGGATCAGGGGTCTGACCCCGGGGCGGAGGGCGCCGACCCCCCCCGGCTTGCCGAGGACCCCGACACCGACGAGCCCGGCGTCATGCGCGGCGCCCGTGAGATCAAGCCCGAGGACCTCACGCCCCAGGGCCGTCTGCGTGGCTCGGTCACCGATTCGCCCGACTTCGTCTGGAGTGTCCCCGACCCGCGTTTCCTCACCCGTTCCTCCGCCGACGCGAACCGACCCGACACGGTGGGCCAGGAGAAGGTCGCCGCCCAGCTCGTCGAGGCGCTGGGGCACTTCGGTGTCGACGCCCGCGTCATCGGGATGGTGGCGGGACCGCACATCACGCGCTACGAGCTGCGCCTGGCGCCCGGGATCAAGGTCGCCAAGGTCGCCCAGCTCAAGGATGACCTCGCCTACGCGCTGGCCGCGTCCGACATCCGCATCCTGGCCCCGATTCCCGGCAAGCAGGCCGTCGGCGTCGAGGTGCCCAACGCGCGTCGCCGGATCGTGCACCTGGGCGACGTGATGCAGACGCCGCCGGAGGACTGGTCGCCGCTCACCGTCTGGCTGGGCAAGGACGTGGCGGGACGGGCGATCGGCGCCGACCTGGCCAAGATGCCGCACCTGCTGGTCGCGGGGACCACCGGCGCCGGGAAGTCGGGCTGCGTGAACGCGATGCTCGCCTCGATCCTGCTCCGCGCCACTCCGCACGAGGTGCGCCTCGTGCTGGTCGATCCGAAGCAGGTCGAGCTCAACCACTACGACTCGATCCCGCACCTGCTCACGCCGGTCATCACCTCGCCGAAGCAGGCCGCCACGGCGCTCCAGAACCTCGTGCGCGAGATGGAGCAGCGCTACTCGTACATGGCGCTCGCCCGCACGCGCAACCTCCTCGAGATGAACAAGGTGCGCGAGCGCCGCGGCGAGGCGGCGCTGCCCTACGTCCTCTGCGTGATCGACGAGCTGGCGGACCTGATGATGGTCGCTCCCGCCGATGTCGAGGACTCGATCATCCGGCTCGCCCAGAAGGCGCGGGCAGTCGGGATCCACCTCGTCCTGGCGACCCAGAGCCCGCGTGTCGACGTCATCACCGGCATGATCAAGGCCAACGTCCCGAGTCGCATCGCCTTCGCCGTCTCGTCGCAGACCGACTCGCGTGTGATCCTCGACCAGAACGGCGCGGAGACTCTCCTGGGACAGGGGGACATGCTCTTCGCGCCCGTCGGCTCGTCGCGCCTGCAGCGGATCCAGGGCGCCTACGTCGACGAGGAGCAGATCGCGAAGCTCACCGACCAGTGGCGCAAGCAGGGCGAGCCGGAGTTCCGCGAGGAGTTGCTCGAGGAAGCCGAGGAGGACGAGGCGATCGGTAACGCCGAATCCGAGTTCGACCCGGACGAGGATCCGCTGCTGAGCGACGCCATCCGGCTCGTGGCGGAGATGCAGACCGCCTCGACGTCGATGCTGCAGCGCCGCCTGCGGCTGGGCTACACGCGGGCCGGCCGCCTGATCGACATGCTCGAGCGGCGCGGCGTCATCTCCGGCTACGAGGGCTCCAAACCCCGACAGGTGCTCGTTTCCGAGGCCGACCTGCCGCGCGTGCTCGCGGCGCTCGAGGAGCGCGGCGAGACCGTGCCGGTCCCGGATGACGGGGACAGTGACGTAGCCTAGAAGGCAAGGATGCCGGACATCGGGGACCAGTTGCGCGAGACACGCGTGCGCAACCGGATCGACATCACCGAGGTGGAAGCGGCGACGAAGATCCGGGCCAAGTACCTGCGCGCGCTCGAGAACGAGGAGTGGGACCTCCTGCCGGGCCCCACGTTCGTCAAGACGTTCCTGCGCACCTACGCGGACTACCTGGGCCTCGACTCCCGCAACCTCGTCGAGGACTGGCGGCAGCGATACGAGCGGACCTCCGGCCAGGAGCCGGCGTCGTTCGGCACGAACCTCGGCGCCCGCCGCCAGCGCCCGCGGCGCCCGCTGCCTGCGCCGTGGATGGCGCTGGCCGCCGGTGTCCTGTTGCTCGTCGGCGCGCTCTACCTGCTCGGGCAATGGGGTGGCGATCCGGAGCAGGAGGCCGCCGCGCCCGCTCCCGCGGTGACGGCCGCGCCGGACGACGATGACCGAGCCGGCAGGAAGCGCAGGCAGGCTCGGCCGAAGAAGACCGCCGTGCGGCTGGAGATCCAGCCGACCGGGGCGGTCAGCGTCTGCCTCGAGAACGCGGCGGGGGAGGTCCTGATCGGGAACCTGACGCTGGAGGCGGGCCAGGACACCGAGACGTTCAGGAGCAGGCGGTTCCGGATGTCCTTCGGCACCGGTGAGGCGGTCATGCGCGTCGACGGCAAGCCCTACCAGGTGTCCGACGACGCGCCGATCGGCTACGAGGTGCGCGCGGGCGGCAGGCCGCGGCCGCTGCCGGAAGCCGCGCGACCGACCTGCGCCGGATGACCCCTCGACCGACTGCGTCGGCGAACACGGGACTTCAGCCGACTGCGTCGGCGAGCGCAGGCGCTTCTACCGCGGCGAGCACAGACCTGCGCGCCGGCATCGTCGTGACGGGCACCGAGGTGCTGTCGGGCATCGTCGCGGACCGCAACGGCCCGTGGCTGTCCGAGCGACTGCGCGAGCACGGCGTGAAGCTGGCGCACATCGTCGTCGTCGCCGACCGGCCCGCCGACGTCCGCGCGGCACTGGACTTCTTCGCGCGCGAGGCGATCGACCTCATCGTCACCTCAGGCGGGCTCGGGCCGACGGCCGACGACCTCACCGCGGAGGTCGTCGGCGCGTTCGCGGGGCGGGCGATGGTCCTCGACGAGGCGCTCGAGCAGCGGATCCTCGCCATCCTGCAGCGCAACCGGGCACATTGGCGCGCATACGGCGAGGAGGCGATGCGAGCCGGCAACCGCAAGCAGGCGATCGTTCCCGAGGGGGCGACGATCCTCGAGCCCGTCGGCACGGCGCCCGGCCTGGTCGTCCCGGGGGCCGACGACGCCAGCCCGCTCGTCCTCGTGCTGCCCGGTCCTCCCGGCGAGTTGCAGCCGATGTGGGCCACGGCGGTCCGGACGGAGCCGCTGCGGGCGCTGCTCGCCCGGGCCGGGCGGCTGGAGCAGCGCGTGCTGCGACTGTTCGGCGTTCCCGAGTCGGAGATCGCCCTCAGCCTGCGCGAGATCGAGCGGGAGGGCGTCGTCCTGGACCGGCTGGAGATCACGACCTGCCTGCGCCGGGGAGAGATCGAGATCGCCACGGTGTTCGCCCCCGAGGCGACCGCCGACTACGACACGTTCGCGGCCGGCATCCGTGACCGTCACGGCGGCACGCTGTTCTCCGAGGACGGCGCGTCGATCGACGAGCAGGTCGCCGGGCTGCTCGCGGGCCGCACCGTCGCGACGGCGGAATCCTGCACGGGCGGGCTGATGGCCGGACGGCTGACCGACCGGCCCGGCTCGAGCGCCTACGTGCTCGGCGGCGTGGTCGTGTACTCCAACGCTGCCAAGGCCGGCTTCGCGGACGTCCCGCCGGCGCTGATCGAGCGTCACGGGGCGGTTTCGCCCGAGGTTGCCGTGGCGCTTGCCGAGGGCGCGATCGCGCGCTTCGGCGCGCAGGTCGGCGTCGGCATCACCGGCATCGCGGGGCCCGGCGGCGGCACCGGAAGGAAACCCGTCGGCACCGTCTGCCTCAGCGTCGCCCATCGCGACGGCGAGCGCGCGGACCGCACGATCACGCTTCCCGGTGATCGCGCGATGGTGCGCGAGCGAAGCACGACGGTCGCGATGCACCTGCTGCGCCGGCTGCTGCTCCGCACGTGACCGTCGGGCGCGGCGCATGAGCCGCTCTCCACCCGAAAGCTCGGTTGACGCTCTACAGTCGCTTCCGGATGCGGGCGCGGCGCGCGATCACGGCAGCGGCGCTCGCCGTCATGTTGGCCCTCGGCCTGGCTGCGCCCGCCGCCGCGAAGCAGCGCACCCAACCGACTTCGTCGGCGGGCACAGGCTGGCGCGGCTGCCCGGAGGCCGACCGCCCGCGCTGCACGACGGTGCGCGTGCCACTGGACCGCTCCGGCGGCCTCGAGGGCGAGATCCGGTTGAACGTCGCGCGCGTGGCGCCCGGCCGCGGGCGCAGACCTCACCTCATGTACCTCTCGGGCGGTCCGGGCGGCGCCGGGGTGCTCGAGATGCTTGCGGTGCTTTCCGAGGTTCCGGAGCTGGCAGATGAGTACACGGTGGTCGGCTTCGACCAGCGTGGGACGGGTCGCAGCGGCCTGTTGCGCTGCCGGGAGATCGAGCGCGACGGACGGCTGCGCTCCAGCGCGGCGGCGGAGCGGTGCGCGCGACGACTGGGCGCCAGGCGTGCGTTCTACACCACGGCGGACACGGTGCAGGACATGGAGGCCGTGCGCAAGGCCGTCGGGGCGCGCAGGCTGACGCTGTTCGGGATCTCCTACGGCACCGAGCTCGCGCTCGCCTACGCGCGCGCCCATCCCGGCCGGGTCGAGCGGATGATCCTCGACTCTGTCGTGGATCCGGACGAGAACGACCCGTTCGGGCTCGCGGGGTTCCGGGCGATGGCGCCGTCACTGCGATCGCTCTGCCCGGCCGGCTGCCGCGGGGTCAGCACCGATCCCGGTGCCGACCTCACCGCCCTGACGGCCAAGCTGCGCGCCGCGCCGCTGCGGGGCGACCTCGTGCTCGACCGCGGCCGCCGGGTCCGGCGGACGCTGCGTCCGACGGCGATCGCGGATCTGCTCTACGACGCCGACTACGACCCGGCGCTGCGGGCGGGCGTGCCGCTGGCCGTGCGCGCCGCCCTCGACCACGACGACGCCGCGCCGATGCTGCGGCTGCTGCGATCCGCTCGCGACCTCTCGCTGCCGTCCGACCCGCGGGTCTTCTCCGCCGCCCGCTACGCGACCGTGTGCGAGGAGACGCCGCTGCCGTGGCCACGGGGCACCCCGCCGGCCGACCGGTTCTCCGTGGCGCGCGAGCGCGCGCTGGCGCTTCCGGCCTCCGCCTTCGCGCCGTTCGACGCGAAGGTCGCGTACGCCGACGAGATCGATCTGTGCCTGCGCTGGCCGGATCCAGGGCGGCCGCCGCGCGTGCCGGGCGGGCCGTATCCGGCGGTTCCGACGCTGCTGCTGCAGGGCGAGGAGGACCTGCGCACGCCGTCCGAGGTCTCCGTGCGCATCGCCGGGCTCATCCCGGGCGCGCGGCGGGTGACCGTCCCCGGCGTCGGGCACGCGATCATCGGGGCCGATGCGAGCGGCTGCGGCCGGCGGCAGGTGCTGCGCTTCCTGAACGGCCGGAGTCTGCGCACCCGCTGCCCGCGCGTGCCGACGGGCGTGCCTCCGACCGGCGTGCCGCCGACGTCGCTCGCCCAGCTCGCGCCGGCCGCCGGACTGACGGGCCGGGCGGGGCGGACGGTCAGCGCCGTCGACGCGACGCTGGACTTCCTCGCGTTCGCCCTCTCGCCGGCTCTGGATGGAGATGGGGACGGGCGCGGCGGCGGGCTCCGCGGCGGCCGCTTCCGGTCCGGGCGGCGGCTCGTGCTCGACGGCGTCGTCGTCGTGCCGGGCGTGCGGATCAGCGGCTCGGAGGAAGCGTCGGGGGCGCTCACGCTGCGCGTGGGCGGCGCGGCGGCGGCCCGCGGAACGGTCCGGGTCACGCGCGGCGGGATCTTGCGCGGGCGCCTCGGCGGGCGGGTCGTTCGCGCTGCTCTGGTGAATCGCCCGGCGGCTGCGGTTGCGCCGACGTCCCCGGCAAGGGCGTCATCGAGGGGGTGGGTCAGGAGGCTCGCGCCCCCGACGTCGTGAGCGGTGGCTCGGTCTCAGGCCCGTTCGACGCCGGGTCGCAGAGCCCGATTACGACTTCGCGTCGGATACCGACGCCAAGTCGTAACCGAGCCGGGCTGGCCTCCCCACGCCTTCCCGCTCGATGCCGCCCCTGACGTAGACGCCGAGCCCGTCCCGCGCGCCCGCCTCCAGACGACCGGCCGGCCGCTCAGCGGGGAGGCGTGAATCCAGGAAGCGCTCGAAGTCAGGCCAGGCGCCGCGTGCGTGGTCTGGCACGAGACGGTGCGACAACCGTGACGGACGCGGGTTGTCCCGTGCCCTCCCAGGACGGAGGCTGTCGTTCCGTCCGACCCTCGCCCCATGATGCAGATCTGTCCTCGGACGATGCCGGGGCCACGAACTTCCGAGAGTTGCAAGGAGCACGTCCATGAGCCAGGAGCCGGCCGGCAAGGCCCGCGATACCGCACTCCAGGGTGCGCTTGCACAGATCGAACGCCAGTTCGGCAAGGGCACGGTCATGCGCATGGGCGACGAGGGTGCCCAGGTCCGGGTGGATGCCATTCCCACGGGTGCGCTGTCGCTCGACCTGGCCCTTGGGATCGGCGGCATGCCGCGTGGCCGCATCGTGGAGGTGTTCGGTCCGGAGTCCTCCGGCAAGACGACGCTCGTCTACCACGTGATCGCCGAGGCGCAGAAACTCGGGGGAGTCTGCGCCTTCATCGACGCCGAGCACGCGATGGACCCGCTGTACGCGCAGAACCTCGGTGTCAACATCGACGAGCTGCTCGTCTCCCAGCCCGACTACGGCGAGCAGGGACTCGAGATCGCGGACATGCTCGTGCGGTCAGGGGCAGTCGACGTCGTCGCGATCGACTCCGTCGCGGCGCTGACGCCGCGCGCTGAGCTCGAGGGCCAGATGGGCGACCAGACGGTCGGCGTGCAGGCGCGGATGATGAGCCAGGCCATGCGCAAGCTGGCCGGCAACCTCAACCGCACCCAGACGCTGTGCCTGTTCGTCAACCAGATCCGCGAGAAGGTCGGCGTCATGTTCGGCTCGCCGGAGACCCAGCCGGGCGGGCGCGCGCTGAAGTTCTACTCGTCACAGCGCCTGGACATCCGCCGGATCGAGACGTTGAAGGACGGCACGGAGGCCGTGGGCAACCGCGTCCGCGTCAAGGTGGTCAAGAACAAGGTCGCGGCGCCGTTCCGCCAGGCCGAGTTCGACATCGAGTTCGGCAAGGGCATCTCCTCGTCGGGCTGCATCCTCGACCTGGCGATCGAGCACAACCTGGTCACGAAGTCCGGCTCGTTCTTCTCCTACGGTGAGGAACGGCTCGGCCAGGGCCGCAACAACGCGAAGGGCTACCTCGACGAGCACGTCGAGGTCGCCAAGGAGATCGAGGCCAAGATCTACGCCGCGCTCGGTATCGGGCAGGATCTCGTCACACCCATCGATCGTGAGGCGGACACCGTCGACGTGGCCGCCGAGGTCACCGCGGCGGCGGTCGCGTGATCGCCTCGCCGGTGTCCGCCGGCCGGCACCCGTAGCGCGATGGACCCCGGCTCCGCGCCGGCCGGCGAACGCCGCCTCGATCCGACCGCTCGCCTCGAGCACGCCCGAGCCGTCGCCTGGCGCGCGCTCAACCGGCGCGACCGCACCGAGCTCGAGCTGCGTGGCGTGCTCGCCGGGAAGCGCGTCGCGCCCGAGGAGGCGAATGCGGTGATGGGCGAGCTGCTCGACGGTGGCTTCGTCGACGACGCCCGCTTCGCCCAGCGCTTCGCCGAGGAGCGCCGGCGACTCGACGCCTGGGGCGCCGAGCGGATCGAGCGGCGCCTGCGCGCGCTGGGCGTCGCGCCCGAGCACGTCACCGCTGCGCTTGGCGAGCAGGACCAATCCGGTGAGCTCGAGGCGGCCGTCGCGCTCCTGCGCCGCCGGGTGCCGGTGGCACCCGACACGCCGCGTGAACGCGACCGGGCGCTCGGGATGCTCGTGCGCAAGGGCTACGAGCTGGAGCTCGCCTACGACGCGCTCCGCCGCTACGCCGGAGCTGACGTCTGTGCCGGCGGACGTAGTCCGCTCGGTGAGCCCAGTGACTGAGCCGCGATGAGCGGAGTTGCGACGCATCGTTGCGCCGGGCCGCTCGCGGTACTACGATCCCGGCAGCGACAGATCGGGCCTCGGGCCCATGAAACTCCAGCAAACAGCCATGTTAGACGCCAAGACCCAGCAGCTTCAGCCGTGACGGCGATCCACTTCACGACCACCGGGCCCGCGGGCTCGGCCAGACGCTCCGAACACATCACCCAGCCGCCCCTCTGACGCGGCGGCCTTGCGGTCGCCTTCATGCTGGCCTGACCGTCCTGTCCTGGGAACGGACCGGCCTGCCGCTCACCAAATCGAGAAGACCAGAGCGGGGCCGGCAATCCTCGATTCCGGCCCGTCGGGGAGATGACACGTCATGGAGATCCTGATTGCTGCGGTGGTGCTGGCCGTGGGCCTCGTGGCCGCGGCATCGCTGCTCGCGCGGCGGTCGCCGAGGCTCGCGGGCACCGCACCTGCGCGGACGGCGGCGCCGGCTTCCGCGCCCCTGCCGGTGGTTGCCGAAGCACCCTCGGTGGTCACGACCACCGAGGACGGCAAGAGCGCCGAGCGCCGCATCGACCTTCTGCGCCTGGAGGAGCGCCTGCGGGCGCGCGAGGAGGCGGTGGAGAGCCGGTTGTCCGAGCTCGGCAATCGTGAGCGCGTCCTCGTCGCCAAGGCGGCGGAGCTCGAGGGGACGCGCGAGCGCCACGTGCGCGAGCTCGAGCGCGTGGCGGGCATGCCCGCCTCCCAGGCGCGCCACCAGTTGCTCAAGGAGCTCGAGGACCAGACGCGCCACGACCGGGCCAAAGTCGTACGCCAAATCGAGGAGGAGACCAAGCGCGATGCCGACCGGCGGGTTCGCAACATCCTCTCCGTGGTCATGCAGCGCCTTGCCGCCGGTCACGCTGCCGAGACCACGGTGTCGGTGGTCCAGCTCTCGGCCGACGACATGAAAGGCCGCATCATCGGTCGCGAGGGGCGCAACATCCGTGCGTTGGAGCACCTGACCGGCGTCGACTTCATCATCGACGACACGCCCAACGCCGTGATCCTCTCCGGCTTCGACGGCGTCCGGCGCGAGATCGCGCGCATGACGCTCGAGAAGCTCCTGCAGGACGGCCGCATCCACCCGGCGCGGATCGAGGAGTCGTACTACCAGGCGAAGTCCGAGCTCGAGGCCCACATCGCCGAGTGCGGCGAGCAGGCGTGCCTGGACGCCGGCGTGCAGGCACTCGACGCCGACCTGGTGCTGACGCTCGGCCGCTTGAAGTACCGCACGTCGTACGGCCAGAACGTGCTCGCGCACTCCGTCGAGTGCGCCCACCTGTCGGCGATGATGGCCCACGAGCTTGGCGCCTCGCCCAAGACCGCCCGCCGAGCGGCCTTGTTGCACGACATCGGCAAGGCGGTCTCGCACGAGATCGAGGGCCCGCACGCGCTCGTCGGCGGTGACCTGGCCCGTCGTCACGGCGAGTCCGAGGCCGTCGCCCACGCGATGGAGGCGCACCACAACGAGGTCGAGCCCCAGACGGTCGAAGCGGTCATCGTCCAGGCGGCCGACGCGCTCTCGGGCGCCCGCCCCGGCGCCCGCGGCGAGTCGCTCGAGCAGTACGTCAAGCGCCTGCGCGACCTCGAGCACATCGCCACCCGCCACGAGGGTGTCGACAAGGTCTACGCGATGCAGGCCGGCCGCGAGATCCGCGTCATGGTGCAGCCGAACGCGCTCGACGACGACGGCGCCGTGCTCCTCTCCCACGAGATCGCGCGCGAGATCGAGCAGGAGCTCGAGTACCCGGGCCAGATCAAGGTCACGGTGATCCGCGAGTCGCGCGCCACGGACTACGCGAAGTAGGTGGCGGGCTACCGTTACGGGCGATGAAGGCGTTCCACGTGACCACGTTCGGGTGCCAGATGAACGAGCACGACTCCGAGCGGATGAAGGGGATGCTGGAGTCGCTCGGCTACAGGGAGGTCTTCGAGCGCGAGCACGCCGACCTGATCCTGTTCAACACCTGCTCGATCCGCGAGAAGGCCGACGACCGCTTCGTCTCGCACCTGCACGAGGCGAAGGTGCTCAAGCGGCGGGACCCGGCGCGCGTGATCGGCGTCGGCGGCTGCTGGGCCCAGTCGGTCAAGGAGCAGGTGTTTCGCCAGTTCCCGTTCGTCGACGTCGCCTTCGGCCCCGGCCAGGTCCACAAGCTGGCCGAGTTCCTGACGTCGGACTCGCTCTCGGCGCAGGGCTACTTCGAGTTCGAGGGGTTCACGGGCCACCTGCCGCCCAAGCGCGCCCGCGACGTCCAGGCGTGGATGCAGATCTCCGTCGGCTGCAACTGCAACTGCTCGTACTGCATCGTGCCCTCGACCCGCGGGCGCGAGGTCTCGCGGCCATTCGCCGAGCTGGTGGCCGAGGGCCGCCGCCTCGCCGCCGACGGCGTGAGCGAGATCACGCTGCTGGGCCAGAACGTCAACGCCTACGGCCGCGACCTGCGCCCGGAGCGGGCGACGTTCGCCCACCTGCTGGGTGAGCTCGACGCCGTGGCCGGCGTGCGCCGGATCCGCTACACGAGCCCGCACCCCAAGGACATGCGCGAAGACGTCATCCTGGCCCACGCGGAGCTCGCGGCGGTGTGCGAGCACGTGCACCTGCCGCTGCAGGCCGGCTCGTCGCGCATCCTCAAGGCGATGCGACGCACCTATACGCGCGAGCGCTACCTGGACCGCGTCGCGCTGATCCGCGAGCACCTCCCCGACATCGCGCTGACCACCGACGTCATAGTGGGGTTTCCCGGCGAGTCCGAGGCCGACTTCCGCGAGACGCTCGAGGTGATCGAGGAGGTCGGCTACGACGGCGCGTTCACGTTCATCTTCTCACCGCGCCGCGGAACCGCGGCCGCCGCGCTCGAGGACGCCGTGCCTCACCCGGAGAAGGTCGAGCGCATGCAGCGCCTGGTGGAAGTCGTGCAGCGCCGCGCCCGCGAGCGCGCGCAGCGCTTCGTCGGCCGCACGGTCGAGGTGCTCGTGGAGGGGACGTCGCGCACCGACGCGACCCGCCTGCGCGGACGCACCCGCCACAACAAGGTGGTCAACTTCGCCGGCCTCGCACGGCCCGGCCAGTACGTCGACGTCGAGATCCGCGCGGCGACCAGCCAGACGCTGGTGGGCGAGCAGGCCGGGCTGCTGGTTCCCGCCGCCTGACGCCTCGTCCGGTCCGTCGGCGCTATCTGCGAACATACGTTCGTGCGCTGGGATGGACAGATCGTAGAGGCAGACGAGCGAGCGCGGCTCCCCGGCCACGCGGACACCGTGGTGGTGCGCCGTTTCGACGCTCCCGAGGCACTTGACACCCGTTTCCACGAAGTTCGGGCCAAGAGTGCTCTCAATCGCGTTCCCGGGCGCTCGCGGGTCCCATTCGGATGGACGATCAACCCGTACAGGGGCTGCAGCCATGCCTGCGTGTTCTGCTTCGCCCGCCCGACGCACGAGTACCTCGACTTCGACGCCGGTCGCGACTTCGAGCGGGAGATCGTGGTGAAGGTGAACGTGCCCGAGGTGCTCCGAATCGAGCTCGCACGGCCGTCGTGGAAGGGCGAGCACATCGCGATGGGCACGAACACCGACCCGTACCAGTGGGTCGAAGGCCGCTACAAGCTGATGCGCGGCATCTGGACGGCGCTGCGCGACGCGGCCAACCCCTGCTCGATCCTGACCAAGTCGCCGCTGCTGCTGCGCGATCTCGATCTGATGCTGGAAGTGGGTGACCGGACCGAAGTCAGCGCCTGCCTGTCGGTCCCGACGCTCGACGAGAAGGCCTGGCGCGCGAGTGAGCCGCACACTCCGCATCCGCGCGCGCGGCTCGAGGCGGTGGCGAAGCTCAACGCGGCCGGCATCCCCACGGGCATCCTGATCGCTCCGCTCCTGCCGGGCATCAACGACGCGCCCGAGCAGGTGGAGCGCATCATCGCGCTGGCCACGGAGGCCGGCGCGGTGTCGATCGGCGGCCAGACGCTGTTCCTGCGCGGTGCGGTGCGGGAGATCTACTTCGAGTGGCTGCGGTCCTACCGGCCCGACCTCGTGCCGCGCTACGAGAGGCTCTACGCCGGCCGAACCTACCTGCCACAGCGCGAGCGGCGGGCGATCGAGCGCGCCGCAGGTCTCACGGACGCGCGGGTCAACTCGTCCTCGCAGCCTTCAAAGCACCGGGGTGCCGCGCGAATCCCGGCCGCGCCCCGGAAGGAGGCGCGCCAGGCGACGCTCTTCTGAAGCCAACGAGCCCGCGACCGTAGCGGACCGACCGGATTCGGCCCGTCATCCGCGCGACGCCTGGTGCCGTCTCGTGACGACTACCGCGGTGCGCGCTGCCCGCGCTCCATCGCGCGGGCGATGGAGGAGCCGAGGCGCTTGTTGACGGACGCCGCCAGGACGGGGACCGCGCCCGCCACGCGCGCGCCGGCGCGCAGCTCGAGCGGAGCAGCGTCGACCTCGGCGCGGTTGCGCTCCACGGCACGCACGATCGCGGCCGCGACCGCGCTGGAGGTGACCGTCCGCACGCCGGCCGGGAGCGACGCGCCGGAGTCCGCGAACATGCCCGCGTCGCCGACGAAGCCCGGAAACACGCACGACACGCCGACGCCGTGGTCGGCCATGTCGAGCCGCAGCGCCAGCGAGAAGCCGCGCAGCCCGAACTTCGTGGCCGTGTAGAGCGCCGAGTACGGGCCCGCCGTCTTGCCCTGCAGCGACGACACGAACACCATATGGCCCGACCCGCGCGCCGCCATCGGCTCCCCGAGCAGGCGCGCAAGCATCATGGGCGCCCGCAGGTTCAGTGCGATCAGCCGGTCGACCTGCGCCGGCGCCAGCGCCGTGATCTCGCCGCTCTGCGACAGGCCCGCGTTCGCCACGAGGACGTCGACGTCGCCGGCTTCGCCAACCAGTCGCTCGGGTCCTGCGGACTCCGCGAGGTCGGCAATGATCGCGCGCCCGCCGATCTCCTCGGCAAGCGCCGCGAGGGGAGCGGCCCGCCGGCCCGTGACGATCACCGACGCCCCCCGCGCCGCCAGCGCGCGTGCCGTCGCCGCGCCGATCCCGCCCGTGGCGCCGGTGAGCAGCACGGTGCGTCCCGCGAGGTCCAGTCCCGTCACGGGAAGACCGCGACCGTGGCGGTGAAGCCGTGCAGGAAGTACTCGCCGCCGACCGGCCCGATCTCCCCGGCGGCGAAGAACCCGGCGGCCGGCGCGCCGCCAAGCGCCTGGTCGACGGCCGCGGCGTCGTGGTGGGCGTGGCCGAACATGCCGGTGCCGCGACCGTTGCAGGAGATCAGCAGCGCGCCCGCCGGCGTCAGGCCACCCAGGGCACGCATGCGCGCGCCGAGCCCCTCGCGCAGGTCGCGATCGGCGCTGGCGGCGTCGCGGGCGTGCAGTCGTACGACCTGGCCGGGACGCACGTCGGTTCCCACGGCGACCTTGCCCGTATCGGGATCGGCGCCGACCAGTCCGCGCACGAGGAAGTCGCCCTGCTCGTACTCGGGCTTGTTCGCGTCGATCACGATGCCCACCAGCAGCCCGCCCTGCACCAGTCGGAGGTCCTTGACGGGGAGGGCTTCGATCGTCTCGCGCAGCTTCTCGAGCGCCGGACGCCCGGCCAGCTCGTGGATGGTCGAACCCTCGCACGCCGTGATCGTCAGCTCGGGGCCGATCGGCGCGGCTCCCTGCGAGACACACGGGAGGATCTCCACGCCATCGAAGCGTACGCCCACGGCGCCGGCGGTGAGCACCTCCCCGCCGAACAGCAGCGGGGTCTCGGCCTCGGGCGACCGCGCGGAGGCCAGGCCGCCCAACAGGGGAAGCATCGGAGCGGCGGCCGACAGTTCGCGCAGCACCGCGTCGGTGGGAAACGTGAACGGATCGGCCAGCAGCAGCGCGCCGCCGGCCCCGCTCAGATCGGGCAGCCCGCTGAGCACGGCGGCACCATCGCCGAGCGGCTCCACCTCGGCGTGAAACGGCGCAGCCTCGCCGCCGTCGAGCGCGGCGGCCCACACCGACACCGCGGTGCCCGCCTCGACTTCCCGCAACTCGCCGATCACCCCGGCGGCTCCGCAGCCCACCAGTTCGCCGGGCGCGAGCGCCTCGTGGATGCCCTCGAGCGTGGCTTCGGGCGCAGCGAGGTGCGCGCCGGAGGCGAAGACGATGGCGAGGTCGCACGAGCGCCCGCCCAGGGCGTCGCGGGCCGCGGCAGCCGCTTCAGAGGCGCCGAAGCGCGCGTCCTGCTCGGTGGAGAGCCCGCTGCCGATCCGTACGGCCATCGCCACGGACCTTACTCGCCGTCCTGGTTGTCGACCGTGCGATCCTGCGCGCGGTGCCGGCCCTCCCTCTCGTCGCGCTGTTCGGGCCCACCGGAGTGGGCAAGACTCAGATCGCGATCGTGTTGGCCGAGTGCCTGCGCGCCGACGGCGAGGATCCGGTCGCGGTCTCGGCGGATGCGCTGCAGCTCTACGCGGGCCTGGAGATACTCACCGGCGCCGCGACCGCCGGGGACCGCGATCGGCTGGAGCACCGGCTGCTCGGAGTCCTTCCGATCACCGGGCGGGCCACGGCGGGGGATTACGCCCGCCGCGCGCATGCGGAGATCGACGCGCTGATCGCCGCCGGCCGGCGACCGATCGTCGTGGGCGGAACGGGCCTGTACATGCGCGCCGCGCTGGCGCAGCTCGACCTGCGTCCGCCGGCGGACCCCGCCGTCCGCGCGCGCCACTCCGCGCGCCTCGTCGCCGCGGGAGCGCCCGCGCTCCACGCCGAGCTGGCCGCACGGGACCCACGCGCCGCCGCGGCGATCGCTCCCACCGACGCACAGCGTGTCGGCCGGGCGCTCGAGCTGCTGGATGCGGGCGCCAGACCGCCCGGCGGCGCGCAACTCTGGACCGATGAGACCCGGCATCCGACGCTGCTGGTCGCGCTGGTCATGGAGCGCGAGGCGCTCTACCGCCGCGTGGACGCGCGCGTCCAGGCCATGGTCGCCGCGGGCGCCGTGGAGGAGGTGAGCCGCGCGGTGGCCGCCGGGGCGTCGCCCGCCGCGCGCCGGGCGCTGGGGTTCGAGGAGCTCTTGCGCGGCGACGTCGAGGGCATGCAGCGCCGCACCCGGCGCTACGCCAAGCGCCAGTTGACGTGGCTGCGCAGATTGCCGGGCGTTTTCACCCTCGACGTGACAGACCGGGATGCCGGCTTCGCGGCCGGCGAGATCCGCTCGGCGTTGCGGCGGCGGGCATGATCCTTTCCCCGCGTGAAGATCCGGCAGCCGGGCATCCGGCGGAAGCGAGGCAGATGCGGTTCGAGAAGTGGCAGGCGCTCGGCAACGACTACCTGATCGTGGAGGCGTCCGATCTCCCCTTCCCGCTCACGGAGGCCGCCGTGCGGCGACTGTGCGACCGCCACACCGGGCCCGGCGCGGACGGAGTGCTGGAGCTCTCGCCCGCCGAGGAGCCGGACTTCGTCGCGCGGCTGCGGATCTTCAACCCCGACGGATCCGAGGCGGAGCTCTCGGGCAACGGCGCGCGCGAGGCGATCATGTACCTGCGGCGCACGGGCGCCGCCGATCGGGACCAGTTCTCGATCCAGACCAAGGCGGGAGAGATCCGGCCCACCATCCTCGGCCCCACAACCTGCCGCATGGACATGGGGCGTGCCCGCCTGCGCTCCGAGCACTTCCCCGGCGGCAGCGCCGACGGCATCGGAAAGGTCGCCGGGCGGCGCTTTCAGCACGTGGCGATCGGCAATCCGCAGTGCGCCATCCGCATCGCCGGCGCCGAGGAGCTGGCCGCGCTCGACCTGTCCGCCGTCGGCCCGGCGATCGAGCACGACGCGCAGTTCCCGAACCGCACGAACGTCTCGTTCTGGTGCGCCGTCGGGCCGAACGCCATCTGTGCGCGCATCTTCGAGCGCGGAGTGGGGGAGACGCGGTCATCGGGCACCGGTGCGTGCGGCGCCGCGGTCGCGTTCGCGCTGCGCGGGGGGGAGGCGCCGATCACCGTGCAGCTCGACGGCGGAGAGCTCGAGGTCGACGTCGACGAGTCGCTGCACGTCGACCTCACGGGCTGGGCCGTGCCGGTCTACCGCGGCGAGCTCAGCCGCGAGCTGCTGGAGGAACTGGCTTAGTGGGTCTGGCTCAGTGACCCCGCCACCTACCCTGCTTCGAGCGCCGCGATCAGCGACTGGGCGTCGAACGCGCCGCTGTGGCGCACGCCGTGGGCGAAGAAGGTCGGCGTGCCCGCGACGCCGCCGGCGCGGCCGCCCTGGAGATCGCGGGCCACTCGCTCCGCGTGTGTCCCGGCGTCCAGCTCGGCGCGCAGCCGCTCGGGGTCGAGGCCCAAGCCGGCGGCCAGTGCCACGACGTCCTCGAGCGCGAGCTGGCCGCGCGCGCCGTAGAGCGCGTCGTGCATCGGCCAGAACCCGCCTTGGGCCGCGGCCGCCTCGCTCGCCTCCGCCGCGCGCTGGGCGTCGGGGTGCACATCGCGCAAGGGGAAGTGACGGAAGCGAAGCGCAGCCGGCCCCGCAGCCGGTCGTGCACCCGCCGGATGATCGGCTGGGCGGCCGTGCAGAAGGGGCACTGGAAGTCCCCGTACATGACGAGCTCAAGCGCGGCGTCGGCCGGGCCGTCGACGTGGTCGTCGGGACCCAGGGGCGGGGAGAGGCGATCGTTCACGGCGCGTTGATCCTAGAGTTGCGCGCGCGTTGGGCGACATCGAGTTCCTGATCCTGCTCTTGGGGGCCGCCGTGGCGCTGAGCATCTTCGTCACGGTCATCACCGCGTATGCGAGCTACGTGATCGGGGAGGAGCTCCACGTCTCGGGCGTCCTCGCGGCGGTCGCCAGCGGCATCTACTCCGGCTGGAACGCGCACGCGGCCATGGACGCCGGCACGCGGCTGTCCGGCGTCGCGTTCTGGGGCGTGATGCTCCTCGGTCTGGAGGCGCTGCTGTTCGTCCTCCTGGGCTGCAGGCGCCGCAACTGGCCGAGGCGATCGACGTCGGGTCGCTCGCGCTGCCGGCGCTGGCGGTCGCCGGCACGGTGATCGCCGTGAGGATGGCGTGGGTGATGATCCCCGGGAGCGGGTTCGGGGACGGCCCCCGCGAGCGGATCGCCGTCGGCTGGGCCGGGATGCGCGGCGCGATCTCGCTGGCCGCGGCGCTCGCGGTTCCCGTCACGGTGCAGGAACGCCCGGCGATCCTCCTGGTCACGTTCGGCGTCATCCTCGTCACGCTGGTCGGACAGGGGCTCACGCTGGGCCCGCTGCTGCGTCGGCTCGACCTGCCGGGACCGAACCGCTGGTCGCCCGACGAGGCGACAGTGCGGCTGGAGGCCGCCCAGACCGCGCTGGACCGGCTCGACGAGCTCGAGGAAGAGGGCGCCGCGCCCGAGCCGCTGCGCCGGCTGCGCGAGCTCTATCGCGGGCGCTTCGCGGTCTGCGTCGCCGTCCTGGGTGGTGGCGAGCTGCCGGAGGACGGGCGCGACGCGCTGCAGGAGTACGGCGCGCTGCGCCGGGAGCTGATCGCGGTGGAGCGCGCTTCCCTGCTCAGCCTGCGCAACGAGGGCACCGCCGGCCCGGAGGTCGTGCGCAAGGTCGAGCGCGACCTCGACCTGGACGAGGCGCGGATCCGACGGTAGCGGTCGATCGCGCAAGACGGGGCGCTAGTACCGTTCCCGCCCGATGACCGAACCGACGCGGAACGGCGCCTGGGGCTACGGGCTCGCCACGCTGAGCGAGCCCGCCGATCGGGTGCTGGACACGTGGTTCGCCGCGCCTCGCATCGGGACCCGCGACGCGCCCGGCGACCCCGGTACGCGGATCCTCGAACCGGGCGAAGGGCCACCGGGCCTCGCCGGCGCCGGTGGCCGCGACGAGCGCCGCAGGGTCCGCACCGTCGCCGTGCTCACCTGCGTCGGCTCACTGGCCGACCCGCCGGCGGACGCCTACGACGGCTACCTGCGCCTGCACCTGCTCTCCCACCGCCTCGTTCGCCCGCACGCGGTGAACCTGTCCGGCCTGTTCGGAGTGCTCGCCAACGTCGCGTGGACCAGCCACGGCCCCGTGGACCCGGCCGCGCTCGAGGAGGTGCGGCTGCGCTTCCGCGGTGATCGCGAGCCGTTCGCGGTCACGTCGATCGACAAGTTCCCGCGCATGACCGACTACGTCGCGCCGTCCGGCGTCCGGATCGCCGACGCCGATCGCGTGCGGCTCGGCGCGCACCTGGCCGAGGGGACGACGGTCATGCACGAGGGCTTCGTCAACTTCAACGCGGGCACGCTGGGCGCCTCGATGGTCGAGGGGCGCATCTCCGCCGGAGTGGTGGTCGGCGACGGCTCGGACATCGGCGGAGGCGCCTCGATCATGGGCACGCTGTCGGGCGGCGGCACGGCGGTGATCGCGATCGGCGAGCGCTGCCTGCTGGGCGCGAACGCCGGCCTGGGCATCTCGCTCGGCGACGACTGCATCGTCGAAGCGGGGCTCTACCTCACGGGCGGCGCGCGCGTCGCGCTGCCCGGCGGCGAGGTGGTCAAGGCCGTGGAGCTGAGCGGCGCGGACGGCCTGCTGTTCCGGCGCAACTCCCAGTCCGGCGCCATCGAGGCGATGCCGCGCAGCGGGCGCTGGTCCGGTCTCAACGCCGCGCTGCACGCGAACAACTGACGCCCCGGTCACCGTCGCAGCAGCGCCTCCAGCCGCTCCGCCGCTCGCTCGCAGTCGGGCAGCGTCGGCACGAGCGCGAACCGCAGGTAGCCCCTGCCCGCCGGGCCGAAGAACGAGCCGGGAGCGAGCACGATCCCCCCGTCGAGCAGCCGGTCGGCGAGCGTGTCCGCCTGGGGGCCGGCGTCGAGCCAGAGGAAGAACGTCGCGTCCCCACCCGCACTGCGCAGCCCGTTGCGCTCGAGCACGGGGAGCAGGACGTCGCGCTTGGCGCGGTAGCCGGCACGCACCTGCTCCACGTGGGCCTCGTCGCGCCACGCCGCGGCGGCCGCATGCTGGACGAACTCCTGGGGCGCCACGCCCACGTTGGGGCGGTAGCGCTTGAGCAGGGCGATCAGGTCCCGATCCCCGGCCACGAAGCCCGAGCGGTAGCCGGGCATGGATGAGCGCTTGGAGAGGGTGTTGAACACCGCGACACCGGTCAGGTCGGGGAGCTGGAGTGCGGACACCGGCGCCGTCTCCCCGAAGTAGATCTCCGAGTAGGCCTCGTCGCAGGCGACGACGAAGCCGTGCTCGCGAGCCAGCTCGGCGGCGCGTGCGTAGAGCCCGAGCGGGGTGGTGGCGGCGGTCGGGTTGTTCGGATAGTTCAGCCAGAGGAGGGCCACGTCGCGCCAGCTGCGGGCGTCGACGGCGTCGAGGTCGGGCAGGAACCCGTTGTCCTCGCGCAGCGGCAGCTCGAGCACCGACTTGCCGGCGAACGCCGCGCCGCGCTCGTACACGGGATAGGCAGGCGCGGGCACGGCCACCAGGTCGCCGCCGAGCACCTGCGCCATGTGGAAGATCGCCTCCTTGGAGCCAAGCGTCGGCAGGACCTGCGTGTCCGGGTCGAGCGGCGTGCCGAAGCGTCGCGCCGCCCAGTCCGCGATCGCGCCGCGCAGATCGGGCAGCCCCTCGGACTGCGGGTAGGTGGAGAGCGGATCGAGCGCTCGCACGAGCGCCTCGCGGATGAACGCCGGCGTCTCCTCGCGGGGCTCCCCGACGCCGAAGTCGATGACGTCGACGCCGGCCGCCTCCAGCCGGCGCCGGGCGGCGGTCAGGCGCACGAACGGGTATGTCCGCAGCCCGGTGAGCGCGGGCGACAGCTTCACGCGGTGAAGCGCTCCAGCACCTCGTAGGCCCGGACGAGGGCGGTGATCTCGACCGACTCGTCGCGCCGGTGCGCCTGCGCCGGATCGCCGGGCCCGAAGTTGACCGCCGCCAGGCCGCCGAGCCCGAACTCCGCGACCGGCGTCCAGGCCTGCTTGGGCGCGCGCACCAGGTCGCCGGCGGCGACGAGGGCGTCGACTCGCGGCCCCGTGGCGACCGGGCCGGAGGGGGCGTTGGACTCGATCCGCAGCTCGCCGTGGGCGGCGCACAGCTCGACCAGCCGGTCCTCGGCCTCCCCGGCCGTCCGGCCCGGGGCGTAGCGGAAATTCACGTGGCAGTCGACGCGGTCCGGGATGACGTTGGCCGCGATCCCGCCGGAGATCCGCGTGACGCTGGCGACCTCGACGAACTCCAGGCCGTCGAAGGAGCGGGGCACGGGCGGGTGCCCCGCCAGCGCGAGCACGCCGACCGCCGCCCGCTCGATCGCGTTGTCGGCCGCCCACGGGCGGGCCGAGTGGCCCGAGCGGCCGTGGAAGGACCAGCCGGCGTTGACATTGCCCAGGCAGCCGGCGTGCAGCTCGCACGCGGTCGGCTCCATCATCACCACCAGCTCGGCGTCCAGCGGCTCACGCGCGAGCAGCGGCGCCAGCGCCGAGTCCTGCACCGGAAGCTCCTCGCGGCCGAAGAACAGGCACCGGACCGGCGCTCCGGCCAGCGCCAGCTCGATCATCACCGCAAGGGCGCCCTTCATGTCCGAGGCCCCGAGCCCCCGGACTAGGCCGCCGTCGATCCGGCCGGGACGGTTTCCCTGTGCCGGCACCGTGTCGAAATGACCGGCCAGCAGGATCGGCGCGGCGGCCGGCCCGGCCACCATGCAGGTGTCGCCGAGGTCGCGCACCGGCACGCCGGCTCCGCCGAGCACCGCCGCGACGTGGCCGGCGATGCGCTCCTCGTCGCGCGACTCCGAAGGGATGTCGATCAACTCGAGCGTCCGGGCGGCGAGGCGCTCTGCGAGGTCCGGCACGCGCCGGACAATAGCTCCCGGTCGCGTTGCGTCACCGCGGCGTCGGCATCCGCGCGAAGCGGGCAACCGACCTACACTGGACGGGTGGAGAAGACCCGCTCCGGCCGCACGACGCAGTCGCGCTACGCCGCTCCGCCCCGGGTGGGGCGCGCGAAGCAGCGCGCCTACTGCGTGGGTGCCCTGCCCGACGGCGATCTCGCGGAGCTGAGCGAGCTCCTCCGTACCGCGGGCGTCGCGATCGTCGGCGAGCTGATCCAGCGCCGCGACCGGCCCCATCCCAACCTCTATCTCGGTCCCGGCAAGGTCGAGGAGCTCAAGGCGCTGGTCACGGCGGCGGATGCGAACCTGGTCGCCACGGACGACGAGCTCACGCCGCGCCAGGAGCGCAACCTGGAGAAGCAGCTCGGCGTCCCCGTCGTCGACCGCACGACCGTGATCCTGGACATCTTCGCCGGCCACGCCCACTCGGCCGACGGCAAGCTGCAGGTCGAGCTCGCGCAGCTCGAGTACAACCTCGCCCGCATGCGCGGCCTGTGGACGCATCTCGAGCGCCTCGGCGGCGGCATCGGCACCCGCGGTCCGGGCGAGTCGCAGATCGAGACGGACCGCCGCCTCGCGCGCGACCGCATCTCTGCGCTGCGGCGGCGGCTCGAGGACGTCTCCTCGACGCGCGCGACCCAGCGCGCCGAGCGCGAGCGCGCGCACCTGCCGACGGTCGCGCTCGCCGGCTACACGAACGCCGGCAAGTCGACCCTCCTCAACGCGCTCACCGGCGCCGAGGTCGGTGTGGGCGACCGGTTGTTCCACACGCTGGACCCGACCACGCGGACGCTGCGGCTCGACGGGCGCGCCTACCTGCTCACGGACACGGTCGGCTTCATCCGCAAGCTCCCGCACCAGCTCGTGGACGCGTTCGGCGCCACGCTGGAGGAGACCAAGCGGGCCGACCTCCTGCTCCACGTCGTGGACGCCAGCGCGCCCGAGGAAGAGCTGCTGCTGATGACGCGCGCGGTCGAGGACGTGCTCGAGGGAATCGGCATCGGCGAGCACCCGCGCCTGCTCGTGCTCAACAAGGCGGATGCGCTCGACGACGACCGGCGCCGCGAGCTGGCCTTCCGCCACCCCGACGCCGTGCTGGTCTCCGCGCTCACGGGCGAAGGGCTCGCATGCCTGGGAGAGCGGATCGCCGCCGAGTTCGAGCGCACGCTGCTCGATCTCGAGCTGCTGGTGCCGTTCGCCGCGGGCGGGACGCTCTCGGAGCTGCACGACTTCGCCGGCGACCTCG
>Ga0136624_1000005_pt1 | contig 59686 bp, 58 predicted proteins | sample AntDrymUQ4692206_2_FD_104802 | JGI IMG/M metagenome (GOLD analysis project Ga0136624, IMG submission 104802) | Polar desert sand microbial communities from Dry Valleys, Antarctica - metaG UQ469 (22.06) | ecosystem: Environmental > Terrestrial > Soil > Desert | place: Antarctica: Dry Valley... | reverse complement strand
CGGCCGAGACGGCGCACCTCGGGCTGCAGGTCGGCAGCGCGCTGCGCTGCGTGCACGGCAGCGGGCTGGTGCACCTCGACGTCAAGCCGTCCAACGTGATCGCGGACGCCGGCGCGGCGAAGCTCATCGACCTCTCGATCGCACGGCGTCCCGGCCCGGTCAAGGCGGGGGTGGGCACATGGTGCTACCTGGCGTCCGAGCAGGCGCGCGGCGGGCTGGTGGGACCGCCGGCCGATGTCTGGGGGCTCGGCGCCCTGCTGTACGAGGCGTTCACCGGCCGCCCGCTGTTCGGGGACGACGACGACGCCGACTATCCCTGCCTCCAGAGCCGCCCCGAACCGGTCCGGGCGTACCGGCCACGCGCGCCGCGAGCGCTGGCCGAGACCCTGGACGCCGCGCTCGCCCCGGTCGCCGTGCGCCGGCCGTCCCTCGGCGCGCTGCTCGACGTGCTCGATGCGCAGGCCGGACGCCCCGCCGGGCCCGGCCGCTGGGCCTGAGCCCGAGCCGCGACCGTGGCCGGCGGCGGCCTTATCCGCGCTCGAGGTGGTCGCGCACGCACTGCTCCAGCTTGCCCGCGGCCTCTTCGAGCCGGTCGTTGACGACCACGTGGGTGAACTCGTCCTGCGCGCGCAGCTCCTCGCGGGCGGTGACCAGGCGGGCGGCGACCTGCTCCGCGTCGTCGGTGCCGCGGTCGATCAACCGCCGGCGCAGGACGTCGTCGCTCGGCGGAGCGATGAAGATCTGGATGGCTTCGTCCATCGCCGCGCGGATCTGACGAGCGCCCTGGACGTCGATCTCGAGCACGACCGGATGGCCGTCCGCCAGCCGCGCCTCGAGCTCCGCTCGCAGCGTCCCGTAGCGCCGCCCGGAATAGCGCGTGTGCTCGGCGAACTCACCGGCCCCCACGCGCCGCTCGAACTCCTCGCTCGAGAGGAAGTGGTAGTCGACGCCCTGCGTCTCGCCGGCCCGGGGGCGGCGCGTGGTGGCGGACACGGACAGCTCCAGCTCGGGCACGCGCTCGAGCAGCATGCGGATGAGCGTGCCCTTTCCGACTCCCGACGGGCCGGTGATGACAAAGACCTTGGCCAAACGCAGGCAACGCTAGACGGTTGGTTTCACGGAGCCCGTCGTCCCGGGGGCGGACTCGTGGAAGCAATCATCTGACGCGCAGCATGCTGACCAACTCGGTGCGCTGCCGCTGCGACAGGCCGCCGATGGTCTTGCTGGGAGAGATGCGGCACTGGACCAGCACCTTGTTGACCTTCACGCGGCCGTACTTGGGCACCGCGAGGAGCATGTCGAACACCTTGGCTGTCTCGACGTACTCGGGCGGCTCCAGCAGGAGGTCGTGGATGCTGACTCGGTCGGCCTTCAGATCGCGCTTGAGCTGCGCGCGGCGTGTGCGAATCTCGTTCGCGCGGTGGAGCGCTTCCATCCGCTGGGTGAGGGAACGCTCGGGAGCTGCCACGGCGGGCTTGGGGGGCGTTCTCGTGGCTGGCGACATGGGCGGCGAGTCTACATCGCGCATGCGAGGCGACAAGCCGAAAACGCGAATTCAGCTCGACCTCAAGTTGAGGTGCACGCGCGTGGAGGGAACTTGACGGTAACCCCCGGCTTTGCAGGGGGTTTTCAGCGGCTTTGTGCTACGCGCCGCTGCGCAGAGCCTGTTGCGGGTTCGAGTCCCCCGCTGTTTGCGACGATCCGCTCCAGCTCTTCCGCGATCCGGCTCCCGGCGCGCGGGTCGCGGAACGACTCGGTCCCGACGCCGACGATATCCGCTCCCGCCTCGAGCAGGTCCCGAGCGTGGCGCCCGCACTGTACTCCGCCCATGCCGACGATCGGCATCTGGACGCGCTCGCGAACCTCTCTGACCTGTGCCAGCGCGACCGCTCGGACCGCCGGGCCCGAGACGCCGCCCGTGCCCCCGCCGAGCCACGGAGCGCCGGGCCGGCGAGGGTGCATCGCCATCCCGCGCAGCGTGTTGACGAGCGAGACGGCATCGGCGCCGTGCTGCTCGGCGGCCGCCGCGACAGCCGCGGGAGACGCGCAGTTGGGCGTGAGCTTGACGATCAGGGGCTTTGTGGTCCGCGGGCGGACGATGTCGAGCAGCGCGGCGATCTCCGCCGGGTCGGCCCCCATGAGCAGCCCCGTCCTCACGTTCGGGCACGAGACGTTGAGCTCGAGCGCGGCGACCTCGTCGCGCTCGGAGAAGGCGGCGACCAGGGTGGCGACCTCCTCCGGCGCGGAGCCCATCACGTTGACGAAGAGCGGCACCGGCAGCTCTGCCAGCCGCGGCAGGTCCTCGGCGAGGTAGCCCTCGAGCCCCTTGTTCGGCAGGCCGATCGAGTTGATCATGCCGGCCCCGAGCTCCCACAGTCGCGGAGGCGGGTTGCCGTGGCGCGGAGCGATCGTGACCGTCTTGGAGACCAAGGCGGCGAACGGGAAGTCCTGCAGCAGAGCGTCGCCGAACACGCGGCGGGCGGCGATCGCATCGAACGTCCCCGAGCCGTTGACGATCGGGTGGGCGAGCTCGATGCCGAGGAAACGTCGACCGGAGGTCCGAGCTCGCGAGGACCGCCGGGCGAGACTCACGTCACCTCCTCGAGCGCTGCGGCGTCTACGACGGGGCCGTCGACGCACAGCCGGAGGTAGCCGTCGCGAGTCGGGACGACGCACCCGAAGCAGGCGCCGTAGCCGCACGCCATGGCGGATTCGAGCGCGAGCTGGGCCGGGACCTCGTGCTCGGCACAGAGCACACGCACCGCCTCGAGCATCGCGGGCGGGCCGCACGCGTACACCTCGACCCGCGGGTCGCAGCCGAGCTCTGCTGACAGCAGCTCGGTGACGAGGCCGCGGTGCCCGACCGAGCCGTCGTCGGTTGCGACCCGGGCGCCACGCAGCAGCCCGGCGCCGGCCGCGTGCTCGGCGTCGCGGAAGCCGAGCAGGACGAGCGGCCCTGCTTCGAGCTCGTCCTGCCAGATCGCAAGCGGAGCGATGCCGATCCCGCCGCCCACGAGGACCGCTCGGCGCCCCGCGCGTGGCCAGCGGAAGCCCCGGCCGAGCGGCCCGAGTAGCCACATCTCGTCGCCCGCGTCGAGCTCCGCCAGCCGCTCCGTCCCGGGGCCGACGGCTTCGAGCACGAAGTCGAGCGTCCCGTCGGCGTGGCGCCGAGCGATCGAGAAAGCCCGTGGGAGGAACGGCCGCTCGTCGGCGCCACCGCCCCAGCGCTCGGCCGCCGCGAGCATCGCGAACTGCCCGGGATCGGGCTCCGGGCCGTCCGGGTCGGCGAGCGACAGGACGACGTACGCGCCGCGCTCGACGCGGCGGACGACGGGAAGGCGCCGGCGCCCGAACGGGGCGAGCGTCCGGTCCGCCGGCCGCGCGGGGCGCGTTGACACCGCCCGGCGGGGGTCAAGGCGCCCCGCGGCGTGGGTCGTGCCCGTCACGAGGGGACCGCCGCGGCGCCGGCGCCGCTCGCGCGGTGGATCTCCTGCAGCGAGCGGACCGTCGGGTCGCCGTGGCGGGCCGAGGCGATCGCGCGCGCCGCCGCCATGCCACCGGCGATCGTCGTGATGCACGGGACGCCACGGGCGATCGCCGCGCGGCGGATCTCGTAGCCGTCCGCGCGGGCGGCCGTACCCGTCGGGGTGTTGATGACCAGCACTACGTCCCCGCCCTCGATCTTGTCGACGACGTGCGGCGAGCCCTCGCCGAGCTTGTTGAGCCGCTCGACCGGAATCCCCATGCGTGCGATCGCGCCCGCCGTCCCTCCGGTCGCCGCGATCGAGAACCCCAGGTCGTGCAACTGGGCCGCCACCGCGCCGATCGCCGCCTTGTCGGAGTCCGTCACGGTGAGGAACACGGTGCCGGAGCGCGGCAGCCCCGCGCCCGCCGCGGCCTGGGCCTTCGCGAACGCGGCCGGGAAGTCCGGTCCCACGCCCATCACCTCGCCCGTGGAGCGCATCTCGGGGCCCAGCAGTGCGTCGGCCCCCGCGAAGCGGTCGAACGGCAGGACGGCCTCCTTGACCGACACGTGATCGCCGCACGGATCGTCGGGCAGCGCCATGTCGGCGAGCCGCTCGCCGAGCATCACCCGGCAGGCGAGCTTGGCGAGCGGCAGCCCCGTCGCCTTGGACACGAACGGAACCGTCCGCGACGCCCGGGGGTTGGCCTCGATCACGTAGAGCGCGTCGCCGAACACGCCGTACTGCACGTTGATCAGCCCGATCACGCCCAGCTCGAGCGCGAGGGCCGTCGTCGCCTCGCGAATCTCGCGCAGCATCGCGTAACCGAGCGAGTGCGGGGGCAGCACGCAGGCGGAGTCGCCGGAGTGGATGCCGGCCTCCTCCACGTGCTGCATGATGCCGCCGATCCACACGTCCTCCCCGTCGCAGATCGCATCGACGTCGACCTCGATCGCGTTCTCCAGGAAGCGGTCGAGGAAGATCTCCCCCGGGGGCGACGTTCTCCGCAGGTAGTCGGCCAGTGCGTCGGTGGAGTAGACGAGCTCCATCGCCCGGCCGCCGAGCACATAGCTGGGCCGCACGAGCAGCGGGAACCCGACGCCCGGCGCAGCGGCCAGGGCCTCTTCGGCGCCGCGCGCGGTGGCGTAGGGCGGAGCCTTCAGGCCGAGGCCCTCGAGCACGGCGCCGAAGCGGCCGCGGTCCTCGGCCAGGTCGATCGCCTCCGGCGACGTGCCCAGCAGCGGCACGCCGGCCGCCTCGAGCCCCGCGGCGAGCTTGAGCGGGGTCTGACCGCCGAACTGGACGATGACGCCCTCAGGCTGCTCGACCTCGACGATGCCGAGCACGTCCGCCAGCGTCAGCGGCTCGAAGTAGAGCCGGTCGGACGTGTCGTAGTCGGTCGAGACGGTCTCCGGATTGCAGTTGACCATGACCGCGTCGCGGCCCGACTCGCGCACGGTCATCGCGGCGTGCACGCAGCAGTAGTCGAACTCGATCCCCTGTCCGATCCGGTTCGGGCCAGAGCCGAGGATCATCACGCTCGGCCGGTCCCCGCGGGGGACCTCGTGCGTCGCCGGCGGACGCTCCCAGGCGGAGTAGAAGTACGGCGTCTCGGCCGCGAACTCGGCAGCGCACGTGTCCACCGCCCGATAGGTCCTCACCCCGCGCTGCGCGACTCCCGGATCGTCGGCGAGCTCGCGCAGCTCGCGCACGAACCACGGGTCGATGCCCGTGCGCGCGTGCACGTCCTCCTCGGACGCACCCTGCCCGAACGCCTCCAGCAGGAGGTCGTATCGGTCCGCGCCCGGAGTCTCCAGCCGCGCCAGCAGGTCGCCCGCGAGGTCGGCCGGCGCGTCGAGCTCGCGCGAGCGCATCGCCTTTGCGAACGCCTGCTTGAACGTGCGGCCGATCGCCATCGCCTCGCCGACGGACTTCATGTGCGTGGAGAGCCGGGCGTCGACGCCGGGGAACTTCTCGAACGCGAAGCGCGGCCACTTGACGACCACGTAGTCGATCGACGGCTCGAACGAGGCCGGCGTCTTGCGCGTGATGTCGTTGGGGATCTCGTCGAGCCGGTAGCCGACGGCCAGGCGCGCGGCGATCTTGGCGATCGGGAATCCGGTCGCCTTGGACGCGAGCGCCGAGGAGCGCGAGACCCGCGGGTTCATCTCGATCACGACGATCTCGTCCGTCGCCGGGCTGACCGCGAACTGGACGTTGGAGCCACCCGTCTCGACACCGACCGCGCGGATGACGGCGATCGCCTGGTCGCGCAGCTCCTGGTACTGGCGGTCGCTGAGCGACATCTGCGGGGCGACCGTCACCGAGTCGCCGGTGTGGACGCCCATCGGGTCGACGTTCTCGATCGAGCAGACGATCACCACGTTGTCGGCGCCGTCGCGCATGACCTCCAACTCGAACTCGCCCCAGCCGAGCACGCTCTCGTCGATTAGGACCTGGCCGATCGGGGAGGCGGCGAGGCCCTGGGTGACGATCTGCTCGAGCTCCGCCTCGGTGCGGGCGATGCCGCCTCCGCGACCGCCCAGCGTGAAGGCAGGACGGATGATCAGCGGCAGACCGAAGTCGGCGATCGCTCCCCGTGCTTCCGCAAGGGTCCTGGCGATCGTGTTGCGAGCGGTTCGCAGGCCGGCGGCCTGCATCGTCGCGTCGAAGCGCTCGCGGTCCTCCGCCCGGTTGATCGCGTCGTACGTCGCCCCGATCAGCTCGACGCCGAAGCGGGCGAGCGTGCCGTCCTCGTGCAGCGTCGCGGCGAGGTTGAGCGCGGTCTGGCCGCCCAGCGTGGGCAGCAGCGCGTCGGGGCGCTCGCGCTCGATCACCTGCGTGACCACCTCGGGCAGCAGCGGCTCGACGTACGTCGCCGTCGCGAACTCCGGGTCGGTCATGATCGTCGCCGGGTTGGAGTTGACGAGTACGACCTCGTAGCCCTCCTCCAGCAGCACCTTGCACGCCTGGGCGCCGGAGTAGTCGAACTCGGCGGCCTGCCCGATGACGATCGGGCCCGAGCCGAGCACGAGGATCTTGTGCAGGTCGTCCCTACGCGGCATGCTCGATCTCCCGGATGAACTCGTCGAACAGCCCGAGCGAGTCGTGCGGCCCGGGGCCGGCTTCCGGGTGATACTGCACGCACCCGGCGGGCACGTCGAGCAGGCGGATGCCCTCGATCGTGCCGTCGTAGAGGTTGACGTGCGTGAGCTCGGCCTCCCCGAAGTCGGTCTGCAGCCGCTGCCCCGCCTCCCCGCGCACCGCGAAGCCGTGGTTCTGGGCGGTGATCGCGATGCGGCCCGTACGCAGGTCCTTCACCGGATGGTTGCCGCCGCGATGCCCGAACGGCAGCTTGAAGGTCTCCAGCCCGACCGCCTGGGAGAGGAGCTGGTGCCCGAGGCAGATCCCGAACACCGGCATCCGCCCGATGGCCTGGCGGACCGTCTCGACCAGATACCCGAGGGACGCGGGGTCGCCGGGGCCGGGAACCAGGAAGAGCCCGTCGGCCCCGCCGGCGAAGACCTCGTCGACGGAAGCGGTGCACGGCAGCAGCTCGAGCGTCGCGCCGCGAGCCGTGAAGTTGCGGATGATCGAGCTCTTGATGCCCGTGTCGAGGGCGACGAGACGCGGGCCCGAGCCGTCGCCGTGGATGACCTGCGGCTCCGCCGGCGTCACCTCGCGCGCGAGGTCGCGGCCGATCATCGGCGGCTCGGCAGCGATCAGCTCCCGCGCGTGGGCCTCGCTCATCGCCGCCGGAAACACGCCGCCGGGTATCGCGCCGGCCTCGCGGATGTGACGCACCAGCGCGCGCGTGTCGACACCGGTGATCCCGGGCACCCCGCAGTCGAGCAGCCAGTCCAGCCAGCCGCGCTCGGCGCTCGGGGCGTCCTCGGCGTTGACCGCCTCGCGCATGATCGCCGCGCGCGCGTGGATCCGGTCGGACTCCATCGCGTCCCGGCTGACCCCGTAGTTGCCCAGCATCGGTGCCGTGAACGTGATCAACTGGGCGTGGAACGACGGGTCGGTCATGCACTCCTGGTAGCCCGACATGCCCGTGGTGAACACGACCTCGCCGACGGCGTGGCCGCGGGCGCCGCACGCGTCGCCGTCGAAGCGCGCCCCGTCCTCGAGCAGCACGTAGGCCGTGCCCGCGGTCATGCCGGGGCCAGCGCGAACGCCCGGTCGCGGTAGACGACGGCGCCGGCGGCCAGGGTGGCGAGCACGCGGCCGCGCAGCGTGCGTCCGGCGAAGCAGCAGTTCTCCGCGCGGGACTCGTAGCCGGCCTCGCCCACCTGCCACTCAGACGCCAGGTCGACCAGGCACATGGCGGCCGGCCGGCCGATCGCGATCCGCGGCGGCGTCAGCCCCATCAGCGCGGCGCCGGCGCTGAGTTTCTCGACGACCAGGCCGAGCGGAAGCACGCCGGGCACGACCAGCTCCGTGTAGACCGCGGCGAAGCACGTCTCCAGCCCGGTGGTGCCCATCGGCGCCTCCTCGAAGGGGACCTCCTTCTCCTCGCGCGCGTGGGGCGCATGGTCGGTGGCGATGCAGTCGATGGTGCCGTCGCGCAGGCCGTCCAACAGGGCCCGGCGGTCGTCGTGCGAGCGCAGCGGCGGATTCACCTTCAGCCGGGTGTCCAAGCCCGAGCCACCGCCTCGGCCGGCCTCGCCGGCTTGGGCGTTCGGTGCCCGGAGGATCGCCTCGTGCGTGAGCGTGAGGTGATGCGGGGAGACCTCGGCGCTGATTCTGCCTCGCGCTTCGCGCTCGTCACCGCTTCGCTCGACGCCGCGCGCCTTGGCCTCGGCCACCGCCGCCACCGACTCGCGCGCGGAGAGGTGCTGGATGTGGATCCGCCCGCCCTCGTAGCCGGCGATCGCGGCGTCGCGCGCGATCATCGTCGACTCGGAGATCGACGGGATCCCGGCCAGCCCGAGCCGCGCGGAGACCTCGCCCTCGTGCATCACGCCGGCGCCCGACAGGCTCGGATCCTCCTCGTGCAGCGCCAGCACTCCGCCGCACAGCCGCTGGTACTGCAACGCCTTGCGCAGGATCGCGGCGCGGTGCACCGGCCTGCCGTCGTCGGTGAAGCCGAGCGCACCGGCGTCCGACAACTCGGCCATCGGCGTGAGCGCCTCTCCGGCCAGCCCGCGCGTGATCGAGGCGAGGAACCCGACCGGGATCCGCGCCTCGCGCCGCGCCGCCTCGCGCAGCGAGCGCAAGACGGTCGCATCGTCGACGACGGGGTCGGTGTTGGGCATCGCGACGATCGCGACGAAACCGCCGGAGGCCGCCGCGCGCGTGCCGGAGTCCAGGTCCTCCTTGTGCTCCTGGCCGGGCACGCGCAGGTGCACGTGCGGATCCACGAACCCGGGAAACAGGTGGCGTCCCTCGCCCTCGAGCACCTCGGCGCCGTCGGGCGCCTCGAGCGAGCCGGGGTCGCCCAGCTCCGCCACCATCCCCGCGCGCACGAGCACGTCGTGCCGGGCGTCGATCCCTGCGCGCGGATCGACCACGTGGGCGCCGCGGATGAGCAGGTCGGCGACCGGCTGCTCTCGCTGGACGAGCGGCTCGGCGCCCTGGCCGACGCGGGGGCGTGCGGGGTTCATGCCGTCACCAACCGCGACTGGATGCCCGCCCGCCCGCTGCTCCCGGCGAGCAGCTCGTACAGGACGGCCATGCGCACGACGACGCCGGCGGCGACCTGCTGCCCGATCACCGCCTGGGGGGAGTCGATCACCTCGGCGACCAGCTCGACGCCGCGGTTGACAGGGCCAGGATGCATGAGCACCTGGCGCGCGCCCAGCCGGCGGCCGTCGATCTGGTAGAGGGCTGCGTACTCGCGCAGGCTGGGGACGAACGACTCCGTCATCCGCTCCTTCTGCATCCGCAGCGCGTAGACGACGTCGGCCTCGTCGAGCTCGTCGAGCGTGTAGCGGATCGCGCACCCGAGGGCCTCCATCCCCCGGGGAATCAGCGTCGGCGGACCGCACACCGTGACCCTGGCGCCGAGCATCGTGAACGCCAGGATGTTGGAGCGCGCCACGCGCGAGTGCATCACGTCGCCCACGATCCAGATGTTCAGCCCGTCGAGCGCGCCGAGGCGCTCGCGCAGCGTGTAGACGTCCAGCAGCGCCTGGGTGGGGTGCTCGTGCTTGCCGTCACCGGCGTTGACCACGGCAGCCGCGCTCCAGCGCGCCACCAGCTCGGCGGCGCCGACGTGCGGGGTGCGCACGACGATCAAGTCCGGGCGGTAGGCGCTCAAGGTCTGCACCGTGTCCTTGAGCGACTCTCCCTTCTCCACGCTCGAGCCCGAGGAGACGAAGTTGATCACCTCCGCACTGAGCGTCTTGGCGGCCAGCTCGAAGGAGGAGCGCGTCCGTGTGGACGCCTCGTAGAAGAGGTTGAGCACGCGCCGGCCGCGCAGCGCGGGGACCTTCTTGACCTCGCGCTCGGAGACCTCGGTGAACGACTTCGCGCGATCGAGGATGCGCTCGATGCCGGGCCGGTCGAGGTCCTCGATCGACAGCAGATGCCTCATACGGGAACCTCCTGGCGGGTGGTGATGGTGACCTCGTCGCTGCCGTCGAGCTCGGACACGAGCACGTTGACCCGCTCGGAGCGGTGCGTCGGGAGGTTCTTGCCGACGTAGTCGGGGCGGATCGGGAGCTCGCGGTGCCCGCGGTCGACCAGCACGGCCAGCTGGACGCGCGCGGGCCGGCCGTAGTCGAACAGCGCCCCGATGGCGGCGCGCGCCGTGCGACCCGTGTAGAGCACATCGTCGACCAGCACCACCGTGTGATCCTCGGACCGGAACGGGAGGTGGCTGGAGCGGACCTCGGGCGCCTCGCGCATGGCGAGGTCGTCGCGGTAGAACGCGATGTCGATCTCGCCGGCGGCCACGTCCGTATCGAGCAGGTCGCAGACGAGGCGGTGCAGGCGGGTGGCGAGGTGTGCCCCGCGCCGGTGGATGCCAACGAGAGCAACATGCCCGTCGAGATTCTTCTCGACGATCTCGTGCGCGATCCGGACGAGCGTGCGGCGGATGTCGTCCTCATCCAGGACGACCTTGGACTGATTCATGTTGCGTTCCTTCCTGGCCTCACGGGGCCGGGTTAAAGGGACGGCTCTGTCTGTCCGCAGGACCGTAGCAGCGGGTGCAGACGACGAGTCTGAATCCACCTTACCGCCGGCGCGCGCAGCGAGTGGCGCGCGACGCCGTAGGACGTCAAGCCCTCAGTCGGTGCGCGAAGGATCGGAGCCGAGGTCCCAGTCGATCATCACCGGGCACGATGTCTCTCGTCCCCCGGCACGTGCGTACGTCGCCCTGGCCGGGACGTTGTCGTCGTCGGCCAGCGTGTACATGCCGTAGCAGCCGCTCCGCCGCGCTCGCTCCTCGAGCGCCTCGACGAGCGCCCGGCCGACACCTCGCCGCCGTGCCCGCGCTGCGACGCCCAGCTCGTGGAGGAACATCTCGGTGCCCTTGTCGGGATGCGTCAGCTCCACGCCCGAGACGAATCCGACGGGGCGTCGGCGATCGTCGTAGGCGATCAGGAGGTGGTGCCGCGGATCGGAGAGGAAGCGCTGGGTGGCAGCGGCCTCGGGCGGGTCGTCGAAGAGGAAGCCCGCGGCGCGCACCGCCTCCGCATCCTCGGATCCCAGCGCGCGGATCTCGACCGGCACGGCCGTCACACCGCGGGGGCCGGCTCCCGCTCGGCCTTGACGAGCGCGGGCGCGCCCCGCTCCGGAAACGGCACGTCGATCGCGTCGAAGTCGCGCGGCACCACGGTCGCCGGAAAGTTGGCGCGCGCCTCGTCGCGCACGTCGCGCGGGAAGTAGCGGGTGGAGAGGTGCGTGAGAGCCAGCAGGCGGACGCCGGCGTCCAGGGCCAGCGCCGCCGCCTGACCCGCGGTCGAGTGGGCCGTCGCGCGTGCCCGCACACGCTCGTCCTCGAGGAACGTGGCTTCGTGGACGAGCACGTCCGCTGCGTGCGCGTACACCTCGGTCGTCTGGCAGGGGCGCGTGTCGCCGGAGATCACGATCCGCCGGCCCGGTCGCACGGGCCCGACGACCTGCTCAGGGCGCACGCCGCCGACCTCCTCCCCGCGCTGCAGCCGCCCGAACGCCGGCCCGTCCGCGACGCCGAGCGCACGCGCCGCGTCGGGATCGAAGCGACCGGGACGGTCGTTCTCCACGAACGCGTACCCGTACGCGGTGACGCGATGCTCGACGGGGAAGGCGGCGATCAGGTAGCCGCCGAAGCGCACTTCCTCGTGCGGCTCGAGCTCGACCAGGCTCAGCTTGTAGCCCACCCGCCCGATCACCGGGGCCATTCCGTCGATCAGCGCGCGCAGCCCGGGCGGGCCGTAGAGCGTCAGCGGCCGGTCGCGGGAGCGCAGGTCGAACGTCTTGACCATCCCGACGAGCCCGAGCCAGTGATCGAGGTGGTAGTGGGTGAGGAAGACGGCGTCGAGCTCGGGCAGCCCGACGGAGCGCAACAACTGCTGCTGGGTGCCCTCCCCGCAGTCGAACAGCATCCTGTCCCCCCCGGCGCGCAGCAGCAGCGCGGGCAGCCCGCGCCGCGCGGAGGGCACGGACCCGGCCGTGCCCGCGAAGAAGAGGGAGAGGTCCATCCGACCGGCAACCTTAGTGTCAGTCCGGATGTCAGGCGGGAGGCAGCTCGACGAGCTCGAACGCCAATCGCCCCGCGCAGGCGGTGACGAGGCCCATCGTGTGCGCGGGCGCACGGCGGCGCTCCGTCGGCGAGCCCGGGTTGAAGATGTGAAAGCCGTCGCGCTCCTCGTGCAGCGGGACGTGCGAGTGTCCGAAGACCACGGCATCGGCGTTCAGCTCGGCGAAGCGGCGGCGCAGGCGAGCGAGGCGGTCGGCGGCCGGCCCGCCGTCGTGCGTCACGACGATCCGCGCACCGCCGGCCTCCACCACGCGCACGGCCGGCAGCCGCATCCGCACCTCGGGGTCGTCGACGTTCCCGTGCACGGCGTGCACCGGCGGGCCGAGCGACTCCAGCAGCTCCAGCACCTCGACCGCGATCAGGTCGCCGGCGTGCAGGATCGCGTCGGCGGCGCGCAGCCGCGCGATGCACCCCTGGGGCAGGGCCCGGGCGCCCCGCGGCATGTGCGTGTCGCTGACGATGGCGAGCTGCAGCGCGCCAGGAGGGATTCGAACCCCCGACTTCCGCCTCCGGAGGGCGGCGCTCTATCCACTGAGCTACTGGCGCTGGCTCCGGCATCGTATCGCGCCTGAGCGCGGTCCCTCAGCGCGACCGCCGCGCGCGAACACGCCGCAGCCGGGCCCAGCGACTTCCGGTCCAGAGCCGGTCCGCGCCGGCCCACGCGGCGAAGCACAGACCGCCGACCGTGCCGGTCACGGTCATCAGCACCCCGGCGGCAGCCGCCGCCGCGACTCCCTCGCTGCCGAGGATGACCACCGCGGCCGCGGCGCCGACGCTGGGGCCGACCGGAAGCTGTCCGAGGGTCACGACGGCGATCAGCACGGCGATCGCATCGAGGAAAGAGGCATCGACGCCGACGGCATGCAGCAGCATCCAGTTGCGGAAGACCTGCGCGGACACGGCCACCAGCACGAAGCCGATCACGCGACCTCCGCCGCGCAGGCTCCGGATCACGGCGAGCCCTCGCCACAGCTCGCGCCCCTTGCCGAGCGCGAGATGCCGCAGGCCCGCGCTGGCGGTCCCGATCACGACCAGGCCGACGAGCGGCAGCCACCACGCCAGGCCGAGCGGTCCGACAAGCGTGAACGACGCAAGCGCGGCCAGGATCGCCTCGACGGCGAGGATCGGGAACTCCGCCGCGATCAGCGTCGGCACCTGCGGGCTCACCTCCGGAGACGAGTGCCGTAGCGCGGCGATGCGCGCGGCGACCCCCAACTGCCCGTTGACCAGGCTGCCCACGACCTGCATGCTCGACGCGCGGTAGAGGATCCGCCGGTCGACGGTCCCGCCGGCGGCTTCGATGGTCAGGTGCCACGCCTCGCTACGCGAGACCAGCGCGACGATCTGCAGCAGCGCGGTCGCGGCGAGCAGCCACCCGCCGACGCTCGAGAGCGCCGACACGAACTCCTCGCGCCGGCCGGCGAGCAGCCACGCGAGGACGGCGAGCGTGGCCAGCGAGCCCAGGACAGTGATCAGCACGCGGTGGCGGCGACCGAAGCGGCGCAGACCGCCGGCCAACTCGCCGATTTGACTCCCGCGCGACGGTGCGATCGGCTCGCCGCCCGCGCCGGACACCGTCTCGTTCGACAGCGGGCCCCGGGCGCTCACGAAACAACGCTAGCGCGGCGGGAGGCCGATCGCCACGACCGGTCGCGCGCTGGCACGGCGACGGTCGCTCGACGGCAACGGCGATCGAAGGGGGTTCCGTCCGGAGCGCGGCCTACGCTCGCGGTCCGTGGACACCATGAGCCTGTGCCCGAGTTGCGGGTCCACCCTGCTCCAGCCGCTCCGCTCGCGGCCCGGCGGCAGCGGCGAGATGCTGGTCGACCTGCGCTGCCCCGAGTGCTTCATGTGGATGCAGGAGTGCTGCAGTCGCGGGGAGCTGGTGGCGCTCGACAAGCGCCAGGCGGAGTGGCGCGAGCTGCTGGTCGATGCCTACGAGCGCTCGGTGGTCGAGAGCATGGAGGCGCTCGCCGTGTGCCTGGCCACCGCGCTCGAGCTCGATCTGGTCAGCGCCGACGACTTCGCGCCGCGGCGCTCCTAGACGGGGCACTAGGGGACGGGCCACTCGCGTCGCGGCTGGGTCGGCGCGCCGTTGGCATGCAGCGCGCCGAGCACCAGCCACGGGTAGCGAAGGACGCCGACCTCCCGGGGCCGCGGCAGCGGGAAGCGCTGCGGGTGGCGGCGAAACAGCCAGAAGCGGCCCGAGCCCTCGCGGTGCAGCCGGCCGAACGTCGCCCGTCGCGACGCGACCGGCGGGTGGCGGGCCTCGACTGCGTGGCCGGCCGCCTCGATGCGCACGACCAGGTCGGCCAGCGCCCCGGCCCGCAAGGGCTCAGGCCCGCCGACCGCCGCGAGCACGTCGTCCCGCACGGCGAGCCCGACCGGGTCGGCGAAGCCGTCACGACCCGGGATGACGACGGCGGCGGCCGACCCGCCCGGAGGCGGATCGGGAGCCAGGCCGAAGACGACGTGCGACACTCGGACGGACCTAGCCCCCGGCGACTGCCGGGAGGATGGTCACCTCGTCACCGTCCGTCACCGGCGTGGCGAGGCCCTCCAGGAAGCGGATGTCCTCGCCCTTGAGGTAGACGTTCACGAAGCGCCGCAGCTCCCCGTTCTCGCCGGCGATGCGGTCGCGCAGCTCGCCGTGCTGGGCGTAGAGCCCTTCGAGCACCTCGCCCACCGTACTGCCGTCGGACTGTGCCTCGGCCGCGCCGCCCGCGACGGAGCGCAGTTGCGTCGGCAGCTTGATCGTCACGGCCATCAGATGGCTGCTCCCTGCCCAGCTTCGCGCAGGGCGCTCGTCGCCGGCGTGCCTTCGACGACACCTCGCTGGAAGGCCTCGAGGTGCGGCTCGATCTCGGCCACCTCGAAGCTCCCGCGCACGGTGTCCAGGGTCTTCAGCCCGTCGCCGGTGATGTAGGCCACGACGCGCTCGCCGGGATCGATCTCCCCCTGCTCGGCCAGCTTGGCCAGCACCGCGGTGGTCACCCCGCCGGCGGTCTCGGTGAAGATCCCGGTCGTCTCGGCCAGCAGCCGGACGCCGGCGCGGATCTCGTCGTCGGAGACCGCGTCGATCGAGCCTCCGGTGCGGCGCGCGAGGTCGATGGCGTACGGGCCGTCGGCCGGATCGCCGATCGCCAGCGACTTGGCGATCGTGTCCGGCTTGACCGGCCGGCAGACGGCGGTGCCCGCCGCGTAGGCCTGCGCCACCGGTGAGCAGCCCTCCGCCTGGGCGCCGTGCATCGCCGGCACGTCGCCGCTGAGGATGCCCGCGTCGATGAAGTCCTGGAAACCGCGGGCGACCTTGGTGAACAGCGAGCCGGAGGCGACCGGCGCCACGACGCGGTCGGGGAGCTCCCAGCCGAGCTGCTCGGCCGTCTCGAAGCCGAGCGTCTTGGAGCCTTCGGCGTAGTAGGGGCGCACGTTGACGTTGACGAACGCCCAGCTCTCGCGCTCGCCGGAGATCTCCATGCAAAGGCGATTCACGGCGTCGTAGTTGCCCCGGACCCCGACGATCTGAGCGCCGTAGGCGCCGGCGGAGAGGATCTTCTCGGGCTCGAGGTCGGCGGGAACGAAGACGTAGGCCGGCAGTCCGGCGTACGCCGCGTGGGCCGCGACCGCGCCGGCGAGGTTCCCCGTGGACGCGCAGGCGACGGTGTCGAAGCCCAGCTCGACCGCGCGCGCGAGGGCGACGGCCACGACGCGGTCCTTGAACGAGTGAGTCGGGTTGGCCGTCTCGTTCTTGATCCAGACCTCGCCGAGCCCGAGGCGTTCCGCCAGCCGGTCGGCGCGCACCAGCGGCGTCCAGCCCGTGGGCAGCGACGTGCGCGGCGTGCAGTCCAGCGGGAGGAAGTCGGCGTAGCGCCAGAGCGAGTGTGGCCCGGCCTGGATGCGGCGCTTGAGCTCCTCGGGACTCGATCCGCATGGCGCGTAGGCGACCTCGAGCGGGCCGAAGCAGCGCTCGCAAACATAACGCGCCTCGAGGGGGTAGCGAGTGGAGCACTCTTTGCACTTCAGGGCTTCTGCCGGCATCTTCCGGTGTCCTCTCTCCGCCTGGGTCCTGCGGCGGGAGCGACGACGTGGCGAAGCCCTTCACCGCATCTCCCAGGCTTTCTGTTGGAGCCTGATGGAATTGCCACCGTTCCCAGCGCGTAAGCGCCGGATGGTTGGCGGGGTTTCACTGGGCCAATCCCTCCACCCCTCTTGATGCGTGCTGCTATGTGCGGACAACCGTAGCGAACGCACCGGCGTTCCTCAATCGCAGATGATCGACCCGCATGCCGGATTTCCGCAGTCGTCGTAGAATTGACACAAGTGATGATGCTCCCGACCGACGACCCGCTCAGTACCCGGCATGCCGAACCTGCCCAAGAGCCCGTTCGGTCGGCGCGCCGCTCGCGCCCGCGGCCTCGAGCCGCGCACACCTGAGCAGGAAGCCTCCCGCGTCGAGATCGTCGAGGCGCCGGGCCTCCGCTGGATCAACATCGAGCGCCCGCGGCAGATCGACCGCGCCTGGCTCGAGGAGCGCTTCGAGTTCCACCCGCTCGACTACGAGGACGTGTACTCGCGCAACCAGCGCCCGAAGGTCGACGAGTACGACGAGTATCTCTTCTGCGTCCTGCACTTCCCACGCTACGACAAGGCCGTCGCGCGCCTCAACGCCGCCGAGCTCGACCTGTTCGTCGGCCCGGACTTCCTGATCACGCTACCCAACGAATCGCTGCAGCCGCTCGAGTACCTGTTCGAGCGCTGCCGGACCAACGAGGAGCTGCGCGACTCGCTGTTCTCCAAAGGGCCGGGCTACCTGCTGTACAAGATCGTCGACGACTGCGTCGACGCCTCGTTCCCGATGCTGCGCAAGATCGGCAACAAGCTCGAGCGGATCGAGCAGGACATCTTCGAGGGACGCGAGTCCGAGATCGTGCGCGACATCTCCAACGCCAAGCAGGAGATCATCAACTTCCGCAAGGTGATCCGCCCGCAGCGCGCCGCCTTCTCCGACCTCGAGCGCAACAAGCAGCGCTACATCGCCGAGGACCTCGACATCTACTTCGACGACATCGTCGACGCGTCCGAGCGGATCTGGGACATGCTTGAGAACTACAAAGAGGTCGTCGAGGCGCTCGAGTCCACCAACGAGTCCGCGATCGCGCACCGCTCGAGCGAGGTCTTCCGGGTCCTGACCGCGTTCTCGGTCATCTTCCTCCCGCTCACGCTCATCGCGTCGATCTGGGGCATGAACGTGCACGTCCCGGGTCAGGACGACTTGACCGCGTTCTTCATCGTCCTCGGCTTCATGGTCGCCTTGCTCGCCGGCCTGCTCACGCTGTTCCGGCGCCGCGGCTGGCTGTGACGCCGGCCCCGCGGTCGACTTGGGCGCCGGTCTGAGTTCACGTAACAGAGCGGGTGTGCTGGTGTTCGGCTCTCGTGATGGTTCCCGCCGCCCACGTCGCCGCGCTCGAGCGGCTGGCCGACATCCCCACGCTCGAGGCCCCGACGCCGGCTCGCCGGATGCTGGTGATCGCGAACCCGCACGCGACGACGACGTCATCGCGCCTCAAGCAGCTCGTCGTCGGCGCGCTGCGCCGCCGCTTCGAGGTGGAAGCGGTCGACACCCAGCGCAAGGGCCACGCGATCGAGTTGTGCCGCGAGGCCGCCAGCGAGCGCTACGACATCGTGGTCGCGTTCGGCGGCGACGGGACGGTGAACGAGGCGGCCAACGGGCTCGCCGGCTCGGCCACCGCCCTGACCTGCCTGCCCGGCGGAGCGACGAACGTCTACTGCCGCATGCTCGGCATCCCCGCCGAAGTCGTCCCTGCGACCGAGCACCTGCTGCGGCTCGCGGAGACGTGGGCTCCACGTCCCGTCGACCTGGGGCGCGTCAACGACCGCTGGTTCACCTTCTCGGCCGGCGCCGGGCTGGACGCGACGGTGGTGGAGCGGGTCGATCGCCACCCGAGGCTGAAGGCGCGGTTCGGGCCCTGGTACTACGCGCACGCGGCGGTCACGACGTTCCTGGCGTCCTACGTGGTCGACGCGCCGCGGGTGGTGGCCTCCGCCGCGGGACGCGAGACCCGGGGCGTGAGCGTCTTCGTGCAGAACTCGCAGCCCTACACCTATTTCCGCCGGCGCCCCGTGCGCCTCGCAGCCGGCACGCACCTGCGCTCGGGCGACCTCTCCGGCGTCGTGCTGGAGCGTGCCAACGCCATCGACGTGCCGACGATCGCCTACCGGCTGCTGGCACGGCGCGCGAAGGTCGGCAGCCACCGGCGCGTCCACGCGTTCGACGGGCTCGACGGGCTGCGCGTGCGCTCCGTCGACGAGCGGCCCGTGCCCGTGCAGGTGGACGGCGACTACATCGGAGCGCACGACGAGGCCGTGTTCAGCGTGCTCCCGCGCGGTCTCAGCGTCCTGAGCTGAGCCGCGATCCGGCGTCAGCCGCCGTTCGGCGTCACGCGATAGGCGTCGAAGACCGCGTCGATGGCGCGCAGGCGCGAGATCGTCGCCTTCAGCGTGTGCGTGTCGACGACCTCGATCACGAACCGGTTCTTGACCATCGGGTGGGTGACGATGCAGCGCGCCTCGACGATGTTGATGCCGGCTTCGGCGAACGTCCGCGAGAGGTCCTCCAGCAGGCGGTGGCGGTCCCAGCCGTCGACCTGCAACTCGACCTTGAACGAGCTGACCGAGTCGCCGTCCCAGCTGACGGGCACGAAGCGCTCGGGGTCCTTGCGCAGCGCATGGGCGTTCGGGCAGTCCTCGCGATGGATCGTGATGCCGCGGCCGAGCGAGACATAGCCGAGGATCTCGTCGCCCGACACGGGGCGGCAGCACTTGGCCAGGCGCAGCGGCACGTCCTCGACGCCCTCGACCCGGATCCCGTACTTGGACGCGTCGCCCTCCGGCCGACGGGGCATCTTGCGCGAGGACACGAGGTCCTCGACGACGCTCGGCTCGGCGTCGGCCGCCTCGCCCTGCTTGAGGCGCTGCATCACCTTGTTGACGACGACCTTGGCCGAGATCTTGGCGCCGCCGAGGGCGATGTAGAAGTCGTCGGCCTTGCGGAAGCCCATCTCGCGGATGACGTCGGCCAGCAACGCCGAGCCGGCGATCTTCTGGGCCGGCAGGCCGGCCTTCTTGAGGTGCTCCTGCAGCAGCTCACGACCCATGTGCTCGGAGTCCTCGCGCGACTCGGCCTTGAACCAGGCGCGGATCTTGTTGCGCGCACGGGTTGTCTTCACGACCGCGAGCCAGTCGCGTGACGGGCCGCGCTCGCGCTTGGACGTGAGGACCTCGACGATGTCGCCGGACTGCAGCTCGTAGTGCAGCGGGACGATCTTGCCGTTGACCTTGGCGCCGACGCAGCGGTGCCCGACGTCCGTGTGGACCTCGTAGGCGAAGTCCAGCGGCGTCGCGCCCGCGCCCAGCGACTTGACCTCCCCCTTGGGCGTGAAGACGAAGACCTCCTCCTCCGCCAGCTCGCCGCGGAGGTTGTCGGCGAACTCCTGCGGGTCCTCGACGTCGGACTGCCAGTCCAGCAGCGACTTGAGCCACTTGAGCTTGGCGTCCGTCGGGTCGATCACCCCGCTGCCCCCCGCGCCCTCCTTGTAGCGCCAGTGCGCGGCGACGCCGTACTCGGCCGTCTCGTGCATGTCACCGGTGCGGATCTGGATCTCGAGCGGCCTGCCCTCGGGCCCGATCACCGTGGTGTGGAGCGCCTGGTACATGTTGAACTTGGGCATGGCGATCATGTCCTTGAAGCGCCCGGGCAACGGCTTCCACAGCGAGTGGATGACGCCCACCGCGCCGTAGCAGTCCTTGACGGACTCCACGATCACCCGCATGGCGGTGAGATCGTAGATCTCGTTGAACTCGCGGCCCTTCCTGGTCATCTTCGAGTAGATGGAGTAGAAGTGCTTGGCCCGCCCGGAGATCGCCGCCCGTATGCCGAGTGCGTCGAGCTCCCGGGTCAGGTAGCCGCCCGCCTTGGCCACGTAGCCCTCGCGCTCGTCGCGCTGCTGGCTCACCAGGCCCTTGATCTCCTGGTACTTGCGCGGGTGCAGGGTGGCGAACGAGAGGTCCTCGAGCTCCCACTTGATCGCGTGGATGCCCAGGCGGTGCGCGAGCGGCGCGTAGATGTCGAGGGTCTCCTTGGCCTTCTCGATCTGCTTCTGCTTCGGCATCGCGCCGAGCGTGCGCATGTTGTGCAGGCGATCGGCCAGCTTGATGAGGATGACCCGGATGTCCGTGGCCATCGCCACCATCATCTTGCGGTAGTTCTCCGCCTGCGCCTCGTCGCGCGACTGGAACGTGATGCCGGTGAGCTTGGTCACGCCGTCGACCAGCCCCGCGACCTCCTCGCCGAACGCCGCGTGGACCTCCTCGAGGCGCGCGGTAGTGTCCTCGACTGTGTCGTGGAGCAGGGCGGCGCACAGCGTCTCGGTGTCCAGCCGCATGCCGGCGCAGATCTTCGCGACCCCGACGGGGTGCATGATGAAGTCCTCGCCCGACTGGCGCTGCTGGTCGGCGTGGTGCTCGCAGGCGAAGACGAACGCCTCGATCACGCGACGGCGGTCGACCGGCCGGGCCACCTCGTCGGCGTGCTCCTCGACGATGGCGAACAGGTCGGCGAGCAGCTCGCGCTCGTACGCCGTGAGGTCGGACGGCGCCTCGGCGGGGGTCTCGTGGTCGTGGTCCTTGCGATCCACCGGCTGGTGGGCGGCGACCGCGACGCCCTCCTCGCCGTCCGGAAGCGACATCGCGACGACCGGGAGGGGAGACCGCGCGTCGCCGTTCCGGCCGGGCTCGCGTGCCGGCCGTTCCTCCGTCGTCTGCTCGTGCTGATCAGCCATGGCGATCGGTTCTGCAAGCGTAGCTCAGCGGTCATCCGCGGCCGGGCTTACACCGCCATGGCGGCCTCACGCGGCGTTGAGGCCGGCTCCGCCGCGCGCACGGGCTCGGCGAGGTACGCGAGACCGTCGGCGAGCCGCCGGGTGTACGCGCGGAAAGCCGGCGAGCGCTCCAGCTCCGCACGCCCCGACCGGGACGGGACGGAGACAGCCGGCGCTGATGCGTCGAGTGCGATCAGCTCGAGCTCCGCGAGCACGCGCAGCAGCCGGCCCGCGACGGCCCCCGAGCGCGGCGGCCGGCTCGAGCCGCGCAGGATCGCGGCGAGCGCCTCACCCTCGACTGGCCGGGAAGACGCGCCGGCCGACCTCAGCGCCCGGAACACCTCGGTGAGCGGGGCGCGCAAGTCGAGCTCCCAGGCCAGGACGCGGCGGGCGAGATCTTGTTCGGCCCCGCCCCACGCCAGGTGGGTCCACCCGGGGCCCGGCAGGCGCCTCGCGAGGGCGCCGAGGTGCGCGTGCGGCGGCGGGTCGACGGCGACGACGTGAGCGTAGTCTCCGGCGACCGACGGGTCGTCCTCCAGCGTGGCCCAGGTCGCCACGGCGAACCCGCCCACGCGGGGGTGCAGCGCGCGGGCACGGTGAAGCGCGTGCGCGGTCACTGCGAGAACGGGCGTCCCGCCGGCCACGAGGTCGCCCAGCAGCCCGGCGATGCCGCCGCCCCGCGCGTCGCGCACGGCGCGCCCGGCCGCACGCCCGAGGCCGTCCGCCGTGCCGCGCAGATCGTCGCCGCCGTCCGGCTCGTCGCGCGCCGGCCACGCTGCCAGGTCGCGCGTGAGCTCGGCCAGGGCGGCTGTCGCAAAGTCCGGCTCATCCACCACCTCGATGGGCGCGGGCCGTGCGGGCTGGGCGTGGCGCAGCACCAGCCGTGGCTCGACCGCGCCGTTGTAGCGATTGACCTCGAGCCGCACGGCGGCGTCGACGGGCTCGTCCGGACGGGCGGGCAGCTTGCTGCCGCGGCCGAAGGCGACGCAGCGCGACCGCGCGCCACCCGCCGAGAGCGTGAACGCGACGTGGCGCCCCTCCCCCATGGCCCGCGGGTCGTCGAGCAGCGCTCCGGGCACCAGCAGCGACGGCTCCGGGTTGCCCATGCCGAACGGCGCAAGGCGCTCGAGCTCCTCGGCGAGGCCGAGGTGCAGCGCGTCCCCCGCTACGACCGCGTCGATCCGCTGGACGGGCACCAGGTCCGCCGGCGACAGCGTGGCGGCGGCGTGCGCGACGAACGCCTCCCGGAACGCCTCCACCCGATCGCGCGCGATCGTCAGCCCGGCGGCGGCGCGATGGCCGCCGTGGCGCAGCAGGTCCGCGCTCGCGGCGGTCAGCCCGCCGAGCAGGTCGAAGGACGGGATGGAGCGCCCGGACCCGGTGCCCGCGTCGCCCTCGAGCGCGATGAGCACCGCCGGGCGGTGATGGCGCTCGGCTATCCGCGAGGCGACGATGCCGATGACGCCGGGATGCCACCCGTCGGCGGCCAGCACGTAGGCGGGCGGCGCTGACTGCGATCCGCTCAGCTCCCCGACCTGCCGCTCGGCCTCGAACAGGATGCGCGTCTCGACGTCACGCCGCTCCACGTTGACGGCGTCGAGCTCGGCGGCGACGGCGCGCGCCCGCTGGACGTCGGCAGTGAGCAGCAGCTCGAGCCCCGCGTCGGCACGGTGCAGGCGTCCCGCCGCGTTGATCCGAGGGGCCAGCCGGAACCCGATCGCGCCCGCGTCGACGCCGCTCGGGTCCACGCGCGCCACCTCCATCAGCGCCTGCAGGCCGGGCTTGCGCGTCGACGCGAGGGCGCGCAGCCCCTCGCGCACGAGCCGCCGGTTCTCGCCGACCAGGGGAACGCAGTCCGCGACCGTGGCCAGGGCGACCAGGTCGAGGTCGGCGTCGGCATCGGTGCCGTCCATGCCCGCGGCCTCGAGCAGCGCACGGGCCAGCAGGTGCGCGACGCCGGCCGCACACAGCTCGGGGCAGGGATAGCCCCCGAGGAGCGGATGCACGATCGGCGCGTCGGGCAGGCGGCCGTCGGCGCGCGGCGCGTGATGATCGGTCACCACCACGTCGAGGCCCTTGCTTCGGGCCGCCGCGACCTCCTCCATCGCGGTGATCGCGCAGTCGACCGTGACCAGCAGTCCCGTGCCGCGCGCGGCAAGCCGCTCGACCGTGGCCATGGAAAGGCCGTAGCCGTCGTCGATCCGGCTCGGCAGGTACCAGTCGACGTCGGCGCCCAGCGTGCGCAAAGCGCGGACCAGCACCGCCGTCGCGCTCACGCCGTCGACGTCGTAGTCGCCGTGCACGGTGATCCGGGAACCGCGCTCGACGTGCCGGAGAATCCGCGCGGCCCCGTCGTGCAGCCCGCCGAAGGCGTCGAGCGGATGACGCACCTCCGCCGCGAGGAGCTCCCGCGCGGCCCCCGTGTCGTCGAACCCGCGCCGGACGAGCACCTGCGCGGTGACGTGCGAGATGCCCAGCCCGTCGCGCAGCCGCTCGGCGGCGGCGTAGTCGTACGAAGCGACCTGGAGGCGGACTTCGGACGGAGGCACCCGCGCACCGTACGGCGCGCCCAGGACGGAACCCGGCGCTAGGCCCCTAGACCGGCTCTTCGCCCCGGCTGGCGCCGTAGAAGTAGACGGCCGCGAGGCCGATCAGCGCTCCCGGGATGGCCTCGACTGCGGTGAGGAGGTCGGTGTCGTCCTGGCCGGGCACGGAGAACCCGTGGAGCACGAGGCCGAACAGGAGCGCCCCGAGCACGGCGCCGAGGAACGCGCCGACGATGCCGGACCAGAAGCGATCCGGGAGGAAGATCGTGAAGTGCCAGAGGGCGAGGCCCATCATGACCCAGACGAGCGCACCCATCAGCGGGGCCTTCCGTGCCGGCGATTGCGCGGCTTGCGCGGCTTGTCGGAGCCGTCGCCCTCACCGGCGGCGGGCGGCGTCGTGCTCCCGGCGGCTCGGGAGCCCGGCGCATCGCCGCCGTTCGCGCGGGCACGGGCGCGGCGACCTCCCGCCGGCCGACCGGCCCCCGCGGCGGCGGGGGGCGAGGCGGGCGCGCCGCCCTCGTCCTCGATGCCGAGGTTGCGGACGAGGTCGTCGAACTCCTCCCGGGAGACCTGCGTCGGGTCCTGCGTCGCGGTGGCCGCGCCGCCGCGACGGGGCCGGCTCGGATCGACGTCGACCGGCGCGCCGGCCGTCGCCAGCGCGTAGGCCGGCACGTGGCCGACCGCGTCGCGGATGCGCCGGTGGCGCGTGCGGTACATCGGCTCGCGCTGCTTCCAGTGCACGAGCAGCGGACCGGCGATGAACACCGACGAGTACGTGCCGGAGAGCGTCCCGATGAGCAGCGCGAAGGCGAAGTCCTGCAGCGTCTCGCCGCCGAACAGGAACAGCGCGATCACGGGGAGGCCGGTGCAGAAGCTGGTGGCCAGCGAGCGCACGATGACCTCGCTCATCGACCGGTTGACGATCTGCGAGAACGCGGCGCTCGGCATGCGCGGCATGTTCTCGCGGATCCGGTCGAACACGATGATCGTGTCGTACAGGGAGAAGCCGAGGATGGTCAGCAGCGCCGCGACCGTCGACGTCGTCACCTCCTGGCCGACCAGGGCGTAGATGCCCGCCGTGATGAGGATGTCGTGCATCAGCGCGATCAGCACCGGCACCGCGAACTTCCACTCGAAGCGCAGGGTGAGGTAGATCGAGATGACGATCAGCGACGCGACGATCGCGTACAGCGCCGACTTGGCCACGGACTCACCGAACGTCGGGCCGATCTCGGAGACCTCGGGCTCGCCCGCGACACCGAACGACTCCTCCAGCGCATCGGTGACCTCCGGCGTGCGCCCGGACTGCTCGGCCGAGATCTGGACGACGTTGTCGCCGAGCTCCTCGTTCTGGATCGTCTGGATCTTCGCGTCGCCGAAGCCGGCCGGGGCGACCGCGTCGCGGACGTCGTCGACCGAGGCCGGCTGCTCCAGCGCGGCGGTGATCCGCGTGCCCGACTCGAAGTCGATGCCGAAGTTCAGCCCGCTGCTCGCGATCGCGAACGTGCAGATGAGCAGGATCACCCCGGACATCGAGAAGAACCACCGCGACGCGCCCATGAAGTCGAACGTGATCGGCCTCTTGGGCTTGCCCGCGCCGAGCGCCGACGGCTTCTCGAGCACCCGGGACCCGCGCATGGAGAGCAGGATCGCCTGCGTGGCGAGCACCGCCGTGAACAGCGAGACCAAGGTGCCGACGCCGAGCACGAATGCGAAGCCCTTCACCCCGGCGGTCGCGAGGATGAAGAGGATGAACGCGACGAGGAGCGTGACGACGTTGGCGTCGATGATCGTCGCGAAGCCCTTCTTGTAGCCCTGCGCGATGCCGGCCGGAATCGACCGGCCGTGGCGTATCTCCTCCTTGACGCGCTCGAAGATCACGATGTTCGCGTCGGCGGCCACCCCGATCGTCAGGATCAGGCCGGCGATGCCCGGCAGCGTCAGCGTGATCGGGATCAGCTTGATGAGCGCGAAGAGGTACGCGGCGTAGATGGTCAGCGCGGTGACGGCGATGACGCCCATCACGCGGTAGAAGACGAGCAGGAACACCGCGACGATCGCGAAGCCCGCGATGCCGGCCACCAGACCCTCGTCGAGCGCCTGCTGGCCGAGCGTGGCCGAGACCTGCGAACGCGAGATGAGATCCAGCCGCAGCGGCAGCGCGCCGATCTTCAGCAGTCGCGCGAGGTCCTGGGCGGTGGTGATCGTGAAGCCGCCGGAGATCTGGGCGCCCTGGGAGCCGTCGATGCCGTCCGGGTTCTCGCGGAAGTTGATGTACGGGGTCGAGATGAGCTCGTTGTCGAGCCGGATCGCGAAGCGGTGCGACGCGCCGATCGGGTCCTGCAGGCCGCCGTTGATGGCCGCGTTGTCGGCGCCGCGCTGGGCGATCGCGCGCGTCGTCTCGGCGAACGCATCGCGGCCCCGGTCCGAGAAGTCCATGGTGACGATCGGCGGGCCGCCGCTGCCGCTCTCGAAGTTCTGCTCCGGGTTGCGGATGTCGGAGCCGCCGAGCACCGGGTTGTCCTGGATGACCCACCAGTTGTCGACCTCGCCGCGCTGCTGCTGCTCGGGCTCCCTGCGGTCCTCGTCGCGCACGACGATGATGCCCTCGGGGACCTCGAGGATCTCCACGTCGTCGACGGCCGCCCCCTGCGCTTCGAGATCTTCCACAAGGTCCGCGCGGTTCTCCTCCGGCACGCCGGAGTTGACCGGCTCGTTGGAGTCCTTCTCGAAGGCGTAGAAGAGGCCGGCGGTGGTGTTGTTCCGGTCGACCTGCGGCTCGCATTCCGAGGCGCGCTTGACCGCGTTGTAGAGCCCGCTGACCGGCTGCTGGCCGCCGTTGACCGATTCAGGATTGGTCTGGCAGTCCTCGTCGAGGATGTTCGGTTCCCAGTCGTAGAAGAACATCTGCGCCGTGGTGCCGACCTGGCGCTCGGCGCGCTCGGCGTTGTCGACGCCGGGCAGGCTGACGTCGATCTGGTTCTCCCCCGACCGCTGCAGCTCGGGTTCGGCGACGCCGAGCGAGTCCACGCGGTCGCGCATGATGTCCAGGGCCCGGTCGAGTCCCTCCGGCGTGACCGTCGGCTGCTGCTTGGTCGGGCTGGCCTCGTAGACGAGCTGGACGCCGCCCTGGAGGTCGAGGCCCAGTCGCGTCGCCTTCGTCGCGATGACCGCGAGCGACGCGGCGAGCAGGCCGACGACGGCAAGCAGGATGAAGATGTTGCGGCGACGATCGGACATTGGGGGGCGGGACGAGCCTATTTCGACGGCGTGAGGATCAACAGCAGGCCGCCGTCGTCATCGTAGGCCGGGAAGAGGTCCGCGATCGCCTTTGCGGGAAAATCGCCCTCCGCGTTGACCACCACGGCCTTGCCCAGCTGCCGGACACCCCATTCAAGCACGACCGCGACGTGATCCTGGCCGCCGGAGAAGTCCAGCCCGAGCACGTCCTGGACGAGACGACCGATCACCTTCTCGTCCGAGAGCCCGGTGAGCTCGCGCGAGCCGCGGCCGCAGCCGATCACGCGGCCCTGCTGGTCGCACACGAAGAAGGCCGCATTGGGGGCGGGGTAGTAGTCGTCGAGCAGTTCGAAGAGGAAGCCGAAGCCGCACTTCGAGCAGCCCTTCGGCTGATTGCGGAACCCGGCGGTGCGATCCGTTTGCGTGCTCCGCTGGCCGCAGTTGGGGCAGATGAAGAGATGGGCCATCCCGCCGGTAAGGGTAATCGCCAGCCTAAAGCGCGGCTGAGCCCCGCCGCTGGTGTAAGCAGAGGTTCATGCGCAGGCGCTTGACTGTGTCGCACGCATGGACGCCGTCATCGCTATCGCCTTCGCCGTCGTCGCCGGGGCCGCCACCGCGCTCTCCCCGTGCGTGCTGCCCGTGCTGCCGGTGGCGCTCGCCGCCGGCGCGACCGGCGGGCGCCTGCGCCCGCTCGGGGTGGCGATCGGGCTCGCGGGAACGTTCGCGCTCGCCGCCGTGCTCCTCACGCGGGCGCTCGACGCCCTCGGCTTGCCGGACGACTTGGCGCGCGGTATCGCGATCGCGACGCTCGCCGGCTTCGGGCTGGCGCTCGTCGTCCCCCGCCTCGGCGCGGCGGTCGAGGGACGCCTGAGCCGCCTGGCCCGGAGCGGTCCGGCGCCGGCGGGCGGGGACGGCTTCCGCTCCGGCGTGGTGCTGGGCGCCTCGCTCGCCCTCGTCTACGCGCCATGCGCCGGGCCGATCCTCGCGGCGGTGGTGGCGCTCGACGGCGCCGTCTCGGTCGAGCGCCTCGCGCTCGGCTTCGGCTACGGCGTCGGCGCGGCCGCCGGCCTGCTGGCGGTGATGATCCTCGGCCGCCGGCTCACGCGCCGCATCAGGCCGCACGTGAGACGCCTGCAGCAGGGGATGGGCGCGCTGATGCTGGCCGTCGCCCTGATGCTGGCCGTCGGGCTGGACCGCGACTTCCAGGCCGCCATCGCCGACGACCTCCCCGCGGCGCTGGTGTATCCCTCTGGCCGGCTGGAGGACATCGGCGCGGTGCGGCGCTCGCTCGCCCGCGTGCACGGCGGCGCGGCGGGACCGCGAGCGGCGGTGCGCGAGGACGGCGACCCGCTGCTGCAGGACGGCGGCAAGGCGCCGGAGTTCGCCGGCATCGCGAGCTGGCTCAACACGGCGGGCGGCGCGGCGCCGACCATGCGCGGGCTCCGTGGGCGGGTGGTGCTGATCGACTTCTGGACCTACACGTGCATCAACTGCCTGCGGACGCTCCCGCAAGTGCGCGCCTGGGAGGCCCGCTACCGCGCCGCCGGGCTGGCGGTGGTGGGAGTCCACACGCCGGAGTTCGCGTTCGAGCGCCGGGAGGGCAACGTGCGGGACGCCGTGGCGGACAACGACCTGCGCTATCCGGTCGCGCTCGACAACGACTACGGCACCTGGAACGCGTGGTCGAACCGCTATTGGCCGGCCAAGTACCTGGTCGACGCGCGCGGGGGGATTCGCTACTGGCACTACGGGGAGGGCGCCTACGAGGAGACGGAGCGCGCGATCCGGGCGCTGCTGGCCGAGGCCGGGCGCGCTCCGGGCGGTGACGGCGCCGAGGTGGCGCCCCCCGACCGGGCGGCGGACGGCGTGACGACGCCCGAGACCTACCTCGGGTGGCTGCGCGCGCGAGGCTTCGTCAACGGGAGCGACCTCCAGCTGGGCCACCGCGACTACGGGACGCGCCCCGTGGAGCTGCGTCCGGACGAGTTCGCCTTCCGCGGTCGCTGGACGGTCGGGCGCGAGCGAGCGGTGGCGCGCGCCGGCGCCCGCATCGAGGCGCAAGTGGGCGCACGGAAGGTCTTCCTCGTGCTGGGCTCCCCCGGCCGGATGCGCAGCGTCCGCATCCTGCTCGACGGCCGGCCGCTGCCCGACCGGCTCGCCGGGCCCGACGTGAAAGGCGGCGTCGCCCGCGTGGGCGCTCAGCGGCTCTACCGGCTCGTCGATCTCGGGCGCGTCGAGCAGCGGCGGATCACGGTGGTCCCCGACCCCGGCGTGGCGGGCTACGCGTTCACGTTCGGGTAGCGCGGCGTCTACGTCAACGGCGCCAATGATGGGGACGGTTCTGGAGTGGTGGCGGCTCGGTTACGACTTGGCGTCGGTATCCGACGTCAAGTCGTAATCGAGCCTTCCCGAGCCTCGAACCCTCTCCCCTCAATAACGCAGTTGACATGGAGCCACGCCAAGGCGACGCTCAGAAGAGCGCGGCGCTCGGCTCGGGCGGCGGCACCAGGCCGAGGTGGCGGTAGGCGTGCACGGTCGCGCAGCGCCCGCGCGGGGTCCTCAACAGGAAGCCGCGCTGGAGCAGGTACGGCTCGTAGACGTCCTCGATCGTGTCGGACTCCTCCTGCACCGCGACCGCGAGCGTGGAGAGGCCGACCGGGCCACCAGAGAAGCGCTCGCAGACGATCGAGAGGATCTCGCGATCGGTGCGGTCGAGTCCGAGATGATCGACGCCCATGAGGTCGAGCGCGGCACCGGCCACCGTCGCGTCGATCGCGCCGTCCGAGCGGACCTCGGCGTAGTCGCGCACTCGCTTGAGCAACCGGTTGGCGACGCGCGGCGTCCCGCGGGCGCGGTCGGCGATGGCGCGCGCGCCGGCGGCGTCGATGCCCACGCCGAGCACGCCGGCGCTGCGTACGACGATCCGCGCGAGGTCGCCCGGCGCATAGTGGTCCAGGCGGTGCTGGATGCCGAAGCGGTCGCGCAGCGGCGACGTGAGCAGCCCCGAGCGCGTCGTGGCGCCGATCAGCGTGAAGCGCGGCAGGTCGAGCGTGACCACCCTTGCTCCCGGCCCGACGCCGAGCGTGATCGGTAGCTGCCGGTCCTCCATCGCCGGGTAGAACGTCTCCTCGATCGCCCGCGGGAGGCGGTGGATCTCATCGACGAAGAAGACCGCGCGGTCCTCCAGGTCGTTGAGGTAGGAGGCGATGTCGGCCTTGCGCTCGAGCACCGGCCCCGCGGTGGAGATGAACGCGACGCCTAGCTCCTCGGCCACGATCCGGGCGAGGCTCGTCTTGCCCAGGCCCGGCGGACCCGAGAGGAGCACGTGATCGAGCGCATCGCCGCGCGCCGCCGCGGCGGCGATCGAGACCCCGAGCTGCTCCTTGAGCCCGTCCTGGCCGACGAACTCGGCGAGGCGCTGCGGGCGCAGCGTGGCGTCGAGCTCGTCCTCGGCGCGGGCGTGGGGCGTCTGCAGGCGCTCGATGCCCGGTGTGCGGATCATGTGGCGCCCCGCGCGACCTTGAGCGCGTGCGCGATCAGCGCCTCGGGCGTGTCGCCGGTCACGCCGTCGAGCAGCTCGTCGGCCTCCTGGAGCGAGTAGCCCAGCCCGACGAGGCCGTCACGCGCAAGCCGGCGCGGGTCGTTCCCGCGCGTGATGAGGATCGGGTCGTCCGCGGGCGCCGCGCCGACCTTCTCACGCAGCTCCACCACGATCCGCTCGGCGGTGCGCTTGCCGATCCCCGGCACGGACTGCAGCCGCGCGGTGTCGCCTCCCGCCACCGCGGCGAGCAGCTCGCGCGGCGTCCCGCCCGAGAGCACCGCGAGCGCCATCTTCGGCCCGACGGACTGCACGGAGATCAGCATCAGGAAGAGGTCGCGCTCGGCTTCGGAGGCGAAGCCGTAGAGCTGGAGCGCGTCGTCGCGGACGATCAGGTGGGTGTGCAGTGTCGCGGGGTTGCCGACCGCGGGCGTGTGACGCAGCGTCTCGGCCGACACCGCCAGCCGGTAACCGACGCCACCACAGGCGACGACCACGTGATCGGTGCGCCGCACGACCACCTCCCCCGCGAGCAGCGCGATCATGCCCTCGCCCCGCCCGCGCTCATCGCCCGCTTGCGTTCGGCGCCGATTCGCTCGACCGCCGCGCGCAGCGGCATCCCGTTGACGTGGCAGATGGCGACCGCCAGGGCATCCGCCGCGTGGTCGGGCCGCGGGAGGTCCGAGAGCCCGAGCAGCGCCTGGACCATCCGCTGCACCTGACCCTTCTCCGCCCGGCCCGAGCCGCATACGGCGCCCTTGACCTGCTGCGGCGTGTAGGAGAAGCAGCGCAGGCCACGCTGCCCGGCGGCGAGGATCACCACTCCGCGTGCCTGGCCGACGGCGAAGGCCGAGCGAGCGTTGACCCCGAAGTAGAGATCCTCCACGGCCATCGCATCCGGCTGATGGGCATCGAGCAGATCGCTCACCCGCGCGTGGATGAGGGCCAGCCGCTCGCCCGGATCCAGCCTTGAGCGAGTCTCGATGGCGCCGCCGTCGAGGGCGATCAGGCGCGCGCCGTGGCGCGCCACCACGCCGAAGCCCGTGTTGGCGGTGCCGGGATCGATGCCGAGGACGACCATTCGGGAAGGGATTCTGCGCCTCGGCCCGGACGCCTTCACCCGGGACAGTCCAGCCCCCGGCGCGGCCGGTGTCCCTGCTTCGCCGGTGGAAGTGGGACTGTCCCTCTCCGAGTCCGATCCTGCTTCGTCCTGAGCTGTCGGTTCCCGGGTCCTATCGTGGACGGGATGCGGCTCAGCGTGCTCGACCAGTCGCCGATCTCCGCCGGCTCCACGGGAGCCCAGGCGCTGGCCAACACGCTCGACCTCGCGCGGCTCGCCGACCGGCTGGGATACCACCGCTACTGGGTCGCCGAGCACCACGGCGGCCCGATGCTCGCCGGGCCGTCGCCCGAGGTCCTGATCGGGCCGATCGCGGCCGCGACGGAGCGGATCCGGGTGGGCAGCGGCGGGGTCATGCTCCCGCACTACAGCCCGTTCGCGGTGGCGGAGAGCTTCAGCCTGCTCAGCGGCCTCGTCCCGGGGCGCATCGACCTCGGCTTGGGCCGCGCCTCGGGCACGGATCCGATGACCACCTACGCGCTGCAGCGCGATCGCCGCCAGGCGTCGCCCGACGACTTCCCCGAGCAGCTCACCGAGCTGCTCGCCCACCTCGAGGACTCGCTGCCGGCCGACCACCCGTTCGCCCGCCTGGCGCGGTCGCTGCCCGGCCGCCCGGAGGCGCCGGAGCCATGGCTGCTCGGCTCCTCGCCGCAGAGCGCCGTCTGGGCCGCACAGCTCGGGCTCCCGTACGCGTTCGCCGACTTCATAAACCGCGACGGCGCCGCGATCGCGACGGACTACCAGCGTCGCTTCGATTCGGGCGTCCGGCTCCGGGCGCCGCGCACCGCGGTGGCCGCGTGGGCACTCGTCGCCGACACGGAGGAGGAGGCATGGCGCCTCACCGCGTCGAGCCGCATGGCGATGACGATGCTGCGCCGCGGTCGGCTGATCGCGGTGCCCCCCGTCGAGCAGGCGCTCCGCTTCCTGGAGGCCGAGGGGGAGCCGGTAGCCGGCAGCCGCCGGATCACCGCCGGCACTCCCGAGCAGGTCCGGGAGGGCCTGGAGACGCTGGCGCACCAGTACGGCGCCGACGAGGTGATCCTCGTGACCATCACCTTCGACCACGGCGCGCGGCGCCGGTCCTACGAGCTGCTGGCCGAGGCGTTCGGGATCGCCGGCGGGCTCGCGCGCGCCGCCTAGAACCTAGCCGGCCACCCGCTCGAGGATCTCCGCGTCGACGTCGAAGTTGGCGTGCACCGCGTCGACGTCGTCGAGGTCCTCCAGGCCGTCGATCAGGCACATCAGCTTGAGGGCGCCATCCTCGTCGAGCTCGACCCGTGTTCTGGGCAGCTGGGCGACTTCGGCGTTCTCGACCTCGATTCCGGCCGCGGCCAGCGCCGCGCGGACGGCGGTGAGGGCGGACGGCTCGCAGGTGATCTCGAAGAGCTCGTCGTCCGTGCCGATGTCCTCCGCCCCGGCGTCGATCGCGATCATGAGATCGTCCTCGGAGTAGCGCTCGCCATCCACGACGACGACGCCCTTCTTGTCGAACAGGTACGCGACGGAGCCCGGCTCCCCGAGATTGCCTCCTTGCTTGGCGAAGGCGTGCCGGACCTCCGAGCCCGTGCGGTTGCGGTTGTCGGTGGTGGCCTCGACCAGGAGCGCCACGCCGCCCGGCCCGTACCCCTCGTAGGTGACCGCCTCCAGCGCGGAGGCGTCGCCGCCCTCGCCGGTGCCCTTCGCGATCGCCCGCTCGATGTTGTCCTTGGGCATCGACGCGTCCTTGGCCTTCTGCACGGCGAGTCCGAGCGCAGGGTTGCCGTCGACGTCGCCCCCGCCCTCCTTCGCCGCCACCGTGATGGCGCGCGCGAGCTTGGTGAAGAGCTTGCCGCGCCGGGAGTCGACGATCGCCTTCTTGTGCTTGATCCCAGCCCACTTGGAATGACCGGCCATCGGCGGGATTCTACTTCGCCGGGTGCGGGAACGGCCGCGCGTGCAGCTCGGAGCCGGCGCCCTCAGCCGAGCCATGCCGGGCCCTCTTTAGGATTGCCGCCATGCCGAGCATCGTCTCGCCGGGGATCTTCAAGGCCTACGACATCCGCGGCCTCTACGGCGAGGAGATCGACGGGGATGCCGCCGAGCAGCTCGGCCGGGCGTTCACTCGCGTGCTCGCCGGGTTGCGGGGCAAGGCGACGACCGAGCTTCGCATCGGCCTCGGGCGCGACATGCGCCTGACCGCGCCGGAGCTCGCCGCGCGCTACCGCGCGGGCATGGTCGCCGAGGGCGCGCACGTGCTCGACGCCGGGATGGTGGGAACCGAGATGCTCTACTTCCTCGTCGGCTCGCGCGACCTCGACGGCGGGCTGATGTGCACCGCCTCGCACAATCCGAAGGCGTACACCGGCGCCAAGCTCGTGCGTGAGGGGGCGCTCGCGCTGTCCGGCGACACCGGCATCGGCGAGATGCAGAAGCTGGTGCTCGACGGGTTGCCCGCCCCGACCGGCCAGCCGGGCCGCGTCGAGGAGGTCGACGTGTACGCCGAGTTCCAGCAGCGGGCGCTCTCGTTCATCGACCCGTCCGCGATCCGGCCCTTGAAGATCGTCCTCGACGGCGGCAACGGGATGGCGGGCCCGATGATCGGCCCGATCCTCGAGCGGCTCGACGGCCTCGAGCTGGTGCCGACCTACTGGACGCCGGACGGCGAGTTCCCCGACCACGAGCCCAACCCGCTGCTGCCCGAGAACCGCCGCTCGGTGATCGAGAAGGTGACCGGCGAAGGGGCCGATCTCGGGATCGCCTGGGACGGCGACGCCGACCGCTGCTTCTTCTTCGACGCCGATGGCGAGTTCGTGGACGGGGACTTCCTCACCGCGCTGCTCGCGCGGTCGGTGCTCGAGTCGCACCCGGGGGCGGACATCCTCTACGACGTGCGCGCCTCGCGCGCGGTGGCCGACACGGTCGCGGCCGCAGGCGGCAGGGCGCTGGTCAACCGCGTCGGCCACGCGTTCTTCAAGACCCGCATGCGCGAGGAGGGCGGTCAGTTCGGCGGCGAGGTCTCCGGCCACTACTACTTCGCCGACTTCTACAACGCCGACTCCGGCACCCTGCCCGCGCTGCTCGTCCTCGAGCTGCTCGGAAAGTCGGGCAGGACGCTGGCCGAGCTGCTCGAGCCCTACCGCTCGACCTACTTCCTCTCGGGCGAGATCAACTCCGAGGTGAACGACCCGCGGGGCCGGATGGAGGAGATCCGCAGGCGCTACGCGAACGCGGCGATCACCCGGCTCGACGGCGTCTCGATCGACTACGAGGACTGGCACTTCAACGTACGGGCGTCCAACACGGAGCCGTTCCTGCGGCTGTGCCTGGAGAGCCTCGTGTCGCGCGAGCACATGGAGGCCAGGCGCGACGAGGTGCTCAGCCTGATCCGGGGTTGAGCACCGCCGTCGCCGCCTGGTCGCCGAGCCGGACCGCGTAGTTGGTGCCGCGGTCCTCGGGATACACCTGCGTCGTGTTGGCGAGGACCAGATTGGCGGCGGGCGTCCGCAGCGGCGGGATCCGACCGGCGTAGCCGACGGTGACGATCGGCTGCGCCGCGGGCTCGACGTGGAGCCAGGAGCGCCTGACCCACGCGCGGTCGAACGCCGGGTTGACCGCGCGCAGGCCCGCCGCATAGTGCTCGAGCAGCGCCTCGGCGTCGAGGGTGAGCAGCTCGTGGCCGTGCGGCAGGTAGTTGGCGACGTAGAGGAAGCGGCGGCCGCCGTAGCGGCCGGGCTCGACGAAGTTCGTGTGCTCGATCAGCCCGACGAACGGCAACGCGCGATCGGCCACGTTCGTCCAGTAGTAGGGACTGAAGGCGCGGTCGAGCTCGAGCAGCAGGCAGAGCGCGGCGAAGTACTCGATGCCGCGCGCTCGCCCGAGATAGGCCTCCCCCACCTCGGCCGCCAGCCCGGGGTCGAGCAGCCGCTCGAAGACGTCGTTGGGCACCGTGGCGACCACGCGGTCGTACGTCTCGACCCCGCCCGGCGCGAACGCGCGCGGGTCGTGCCCCTGGCGGAACGACCCCGGCGCGCCCGCCTGCACCGCGAAGCCCGCTCCGGAACGCCCGACGCGCGCGGCCGGGCGGTCCGTGAGCACGCGGCCGCCCGCGCCGGTCACCGACCTCTCCAGCGCCGCGAACAGCGGCTCCCACGACTCGCGCGGGTAGCCGAGCCGCTCCTGGCGCACGTCCTCCCGGGCGACGCTGCGGCGCAGGCGCAGCTTGCTCCACAGCCACACCATCGCGATCCGGTCCGCGCGCTCGCCGAACTTGCCCCGCAGCAGGGGTCCCCACACCTCCTCCCACGCCTGCCGGCCCATGCGCCGCTCGATCCAGTCCCGCGCCGTGACATGCTCGTACGGCGCCGGATCGGAGGCGAAGCGCTGCAGGGCGAGCACGGCGACACCCATCCGCAGGCGGGCCGGCGGCGAGAGCGGCCGGAAGCGCAGCAGATCGAGCGGGGTGACGAACGGGTGCAAGCGCCCGCGCGCGAAGAACGCGACGCTGGACGGCCGCCACTCGAGCGCGTCGGGCATCCCGAGCTCCTCGTAGAGCGCCGCGATGTGGCGGTCGGAGGTGAAGAGGTGGTGGTAGTAGCGCTCGAGCCGGTCGCCCTCGCCGACGTCCAGCGTCGCGGCCTGGCCGCCGAGGCCGGGCCAGCGCTCGTAGACGTCGGCGGCGTGACCGGCGCGCGCGAGCCGGTGGGCGGCCACCAGGCCGCACACCCCCGCGCCCAGGACCGCGACCCTCACGTCGCGCCGCTGCTCGCCGACGAGGCCGGCTGGGTGCCGGTGCGCTCGGAGGCGTCCGGCGCCTCGACGTTGACCCGGTCGCGCACGACGTAGAGGGGCCGGTGCTTGACCTCGTCGTAGATCCGCCCGACGTACTCGCCGATGATTCCGACCGTGATGAGCTGGATCCCCCCCAGCAGCAGGATGATCACGATCGTCGACGGGACGCCGCGCGTGTAGACGTCGGTGTAGCGAGCCACGACGGTGAGCGGGATCGCGAGGAAGGCGAGGATCGAGAACGTGAACCCGAGCAGCGTGGCCGCCTGCAGCGGTGCGTGCGAGAACGACGTGATCGCGTCGAACGCGAAGCGCAGCATCTTCGCCGGCGTGAACTTGGTCTCCCCGCCCGCTCGGGCCGCCCGCTGGTAGGCGACGGCCGTCTGGGTGAATCCGACCCATACGGTCATCCCCCGCAGGAAGCGGTTGCGCTCGGGCATGGAGAGCAGCGCGTCCAGCGGCGCGCGATCCATCAGGCGGAAGTCGCCCGAGTCGTGCGCCAGCTCGATCCGGGCCAGCCTGGCGAAGACGCGGTAGAACCATCGTGCGGTGAGGATCTTGAAGCGGGTCTCCCCCTCCCGCGACTCGCGCACGGCGTAGACCACGTCGGCTCCGCGCCGCCACGCGGCCACCATCTCCACGATCAGCTCGGGCGGGTCCTGCAGGTCTCCGTCGATCATCACGACGACCTCGCCGAGCGCATGCTCGAGTCCGGCGCTGAGCGCCGCCTGGTGGCCGAAGTTGCGCGACAGCGCTATCACCTTGATGCGCTCGTCGGCCGCCGCGAGCTCCCGCAGCCGGGCGCCGGTCCCGTCGCGCGAGCCGTCGTCGACCAGCACGAGCTCGAAGTCGATCCCCTCGAGCGCCGCGACGGTGCGCGCGTGGAACGCGCCGACGGTGTCCTCCTCGTCGTGCAGGGGCGCGACGACGCTGAGCAGTCCGAGCTCGCGCACGTCGCCTAGCGTAGCCCTCGCGCTGTGCGCCCGTTTCGAGCCGAGCACCGCGCCGTAGACTCGGCGCGATGGTGGCCGATGCGACGCTCGAGGAACGACTCCTGGCCGTCGGACGACGGCTCGGGGAAGCTTTGCCGGCCGGGACGCGCAACCCGCTGAAGGCCGCCGACGAGAAGGCGATGGAGCTCGCCTCCCAGGACGCCGAGCTCAAGGCCGCGCTGTTTCGCTTCGTCGACGTCGTGCCGGCCTGCCGCTCGCTCGACGACCTGGCCCGCCACCTCACGGGCTTCCTGGGAGAAGTCGAGATCCCGCCACCGCCCGTCGCCGTCGCGATGAAGATGGGCAGCAGCCGCGCCGGGCGAACGGCACTGGGAGCGGCCGCCGCCGTCGGGGTCAAGCACATGGCGCATCGCTTCATCGTCGGCGAGAGCCCGAAGGCGGCGCTGGGGACGCTGCGCGAGTTGTGGAAGGACGGCGTCGCGACGTCGGTCGACCTGCTCGGGGAGGCGACCGTCACCCAGGCGGAGGCCCAGCGCTACGCCGAGCGCTGCGACGTCGCGCTGCAGACCCTGGCCGATGCGGCCCGCGACTGGCCCGAGCGGCCCCGTCTGGAGCGCGACAGCGCCGGCGCGCTTCCGCGGGCGAACCTCTCCGTCAAGGTCTCCGCGCTCACGCCGCTGCTGCGGCCAGACGCCCCCGAGCGCGGCAAGCGCGACGCTGCCGATCGGCTGCGCGGCCTGTTGCGCCGCGCCCGTGAGCTCGACGCCCACCTGCACATCGACATGGAGTCGCTGGACTCGCGCGATGCCGTCCTGGAGCTGGTGCTCGAGCTGCTGGCCGAGGACGAGCTCCGCGCGGGACCTTCGGCCGGCATGGTGCTGCAGGCCTACCTGCGCGACTCGCCGCAGACGCTCGACACCGTGCTGGACTGGGCCGCCGGCGCCGGCGCCGGGCGCGTCCACCCGCTGACCGTGCGGCTCGTCAAGGGCGCCTACTGGGACCACGAGATCGTCGAGGCCGCACAGCATGGCTGGACCGCCCCGGTGTTCGAGGTCAAGGCGGACTCGGACCGCAACTTCGAGCAGCTCACCCGCCGGCTCCTGGACGGGCGGCGGCTGAGGGCGGCGGGCGGGAACGGCGTCCGCGTCGCCATCGCCTCGCACAATCTGCGCTCGATCGCCCACGCGATCGCGTACGACGAGCTCAGCGGCGGAACCGGCGCCGACCTCGAGCTGCAGGTGCTGCGCGGCCTCGGCGATCCGCTCCAGCAGGCCGTCGCCGCCCAGGGCATGCGCGTGCGCACCTACTGCCCGGTCGGCGACCTCGTGGCCGGCATGGCCTACCTCGTCCGCCGCCTGCTGGAGAACACGTCCAACGATTCGTTCCTGGCCGATCAGGCCAAGGGCACGCCGATCGAGGAGCTGCTCGCCGCGCCATGACCACCGCTCCGCCGTTCGCCAACGAGCCCGTGCTCGAGCTCCGGCGCGCGCCGGTGCGCGCCCGGCTCGCCGACGTCCTGCGCGACCACGACGGCCGCGGCCCGCTCGCCGTTCCCGTCTGGGTCGGGGCGGACCAGCGCACGGGCGACGCGCTGGTCTCCACCGATCCGGGTGCGCCCGAGCGGGTGGTCGCCCGGGCCGCCGCGGCGACCCAGGCCGATGTCGACGCCGCCCTGGACGCGGCGGCCGCGGGGCACCGCGACTGGGGGCGCCGGCCCGCCGCCGAGCGTGCCGCCGTCCTGATGCGCGCCGCCGCGTGGCTGCGCGAGCACCGGCTCGAGGTCGCGGCCCTGGAGGTCCGCGAGTGCGCGAAGCCCTGGCCCGAAGCTGATGGCGACGTGTGCGAGGCGATCGACTTCCTCGAGTACTACTCGCGCGGTGCGGTCGCGCTGGAGGCCGGCGCCGACCTGCTGCAGCTGCCCGGCGAGCGCAACACTCTCAGCTACCGGCCGCGCGGCGTGGTGGCCGTGATCTCGCCGTGGAACTTCCCGGTCGCCATTCCCTGTGGCATGGTCGCCGCCGGCCTGGCGACCGGCAACGCCGTCGTGCTCAAGCCGGCCGAGCAGGCGCCGGGCTGCGCATACGTCCTCGTGCGGGCGCTGCGCGAGGCCGGTGTCCCGGCGGACGCGCTCGCGCTGCTTCCCGGCGAGGGCGAGGTCGGCGTCGCGCTCGTCCGCGACCCGCGCGTCCACACGATCGCGTTCACCGGCTCCTCGCAGGTCGGCCAGGAGATCGTGCGGACCGCCGCCGAGACTCCCCCGGAGCAGGCGCACCTCAAGCGCGTGATCGCCGAGATGGGAGGGAAGAACTGCGTGATCGTCGACGCCGACGCCGACCTCGACGAGGTGGTGCCCGCACTGGTGCAGTCGGCGTTCCTCTACGCGGGCCAGAAGTGCTCGGCCGCCGCGCGCGTGCTCTGCCACGAGGCCGTGCACGACGGCCTCGTCGAGCGCCTCGGCGGGGCGGTCGAGGTGCTTGCGGTCGGCCAGGCCGAGCGGCTCGACATCGACGTCCCAGCGGTGATCGAGCGCAGCGCGCAGGAGCGCGTGGCCCGCTACGCCGGCGAGGCGGAGCGGACCGGGCGGCTCGCCGCCACGGCGAGGAGCGTGCCGGACGGCGGCTGGTTCGCCACGCCGGCCCTCGCCGTCGACCTGCCGCCCGACTCCCCCGTCCTGCACGAGGAGATCTTCGGCCCCCTGCTGGCGGTGCAGCGCGTGCGCGATGTCGAGGATGCTTGCGATCAGGTGGACGCCTCACCGTTCGGCCTCACCGGCGGACTGTTCGCGCGCAACCCCGACACGGTCGACTACGTCGTCGACCGCTCGCCCGTCGGCAACCTCTACGTCAACCGCGCGATCACGGGGGCGATGGTCGGTCGCCAGCCGTTCGGCGGCAATCGCCTCTCGGGCACCGGGACCAAGGCCGGCGGTCCGGGCTACCTGCTGCAGTTCGTCGAAGCTCGCGTGGTGACCGAGAACACCATGCGCCACGGTCTCGTCGTGTAATGTGCTACCTTATGTAGCACCATGAGCGACACGGTCGGGGTACGTGAGCTGCGGCAGAACCTGAGCAAGTACCTGGAGCGGGTCAAGGCCGGTGAGACCCTGACGGTGACCGAGCGCGGGCATGAGGTTGCCCGCATCGTGCGCTCGGGCCCGGACGTCACTCCGTACGCCCGTGAACTGGCCGAGAAGTACGGCGCCACGGTTGCCACCCGGCGGCTCGAGGATGTGCTCAAGGAGCTCGACCGCACCCCACACCCGGCCGGCACCACCGACGCGTTTCTCGACGAGAGCCGCCGCGACCGCTGGTGAGCGCGGTCTACGTCGACACGAGCGCGCTCGGCCGCGTGCTGCTCGAGGAGCCCGACGAGCCGCTGATCAGACGCGCGCTCCAGACGTTCGACAACCATGTGTCCAGCCGCCTGCTGCAGGTCGAGCTGCGGCGGCTCGCGCTGCGCGAACGTGTATCCGGTGCGGACGAGACGCTGAACACCGTTACGCTCGCGCCGCTCGACGAGGCGATTCTGGGCGCCGCCGAGACGATCGAGCCCGCCGGCGTGGCCACCCTCGACGCGATCCACCTCGCCACCGCCGTCCGCCTCGCGACCGACGGCAGGCTCGACGCCATGCTCACCTACGACCGCCGCCTCGCCGAGGCCGCGCGTCACCACGGGCTCGCGGTCCTCTCGCCGAAGTGAGAGAGTGAGGGGCATGGAGCTCCACGGCGTCCACCACATCACCGCCATCACCGGCGACGCGCCGGCCAATGTCGAGTTCTACGTCGGCGTGCTGGGCCTGCGGATGGTCAAGAAGACCGTCAACCAGGACGACCCGTCCGTCTATCACCTGTTCTACGCCGACGAGGCCGGCTCGCCGGGCGCGGACCTCACGTTCTTCGAGTATCCCGGGGCCGCGCGCGGGCTGCCCGGCGCCGGCATGGTGCATCGGATCGTCTGGCGGGTCGGCTCGCCCGAGGCGCTCGGGTTCTGGGAGCAGCGGCTCCTGGGCGCCGGCGTCGATCCCGCGCACGCCGACGGTTCCCTGCGCTTCGCGGATCCCGAGGGCCTCGAGCATGAGCTGGTCGTCTACGCAGGGCCCGATGCGCCGCTGATCGCCGATGCGCCCGACGTTCCGCGCGAGCACGCGCTGCAGGGCTTCGACGGCGTGCGCGCCTACGCGGCCGACCCGGTCCGCTCCGCGCCGCTCCTGGGCGACATCCTCGGGTTCCAGGGCGGACAGGACGGGCGGTGGGAGGTCCGGGGAGCCGAGCGCGGCGGCTTCTACGCCTGGGATCCCGCCCCGCCGACCCGGCCGATCCAGGGGGCGGGCAGCGTGCACCACGTCGCGTTCGCCACCCGCTTGGACGAGCACGAGGCGTGGCAGCAACGCGTCGCGCGATCCGGCTTCGCCCGCCCGACCCCGGTGATCGACCGCTTCTACTTCGAGTCGATCTACTTCCGCGAGCCCAACGGCGTCCTGTTCGAGCTCGCCACCATGGGCCCCGGCTTCAGCGCCGACGAGGATCCCGCCCACCTCGGCGAGCGGCTCTCGCTGCCGCCGAGGTTCGAGCGCATCCGCTCCCAGGTGGAGCAGGAGCTCACGCCGCTGCCGAACCCCCGGGTGGAACGCACGAGCGCGGCGTAGCCCGTCAGATTAGACATGGGCCTGATCGTTCCAGGTGGTCAGGCCCCATCCGGAGAAGTCCATGCCATCCATGTGGCGCGCACGGCGCTGGAACACGCTGATTCCGGTGTTCGCGTGGCCGGCGAGCCAGAGCCCGGGCAGGTGCTCCGGGCCGAAGTCGTCGCCGAACAGCGTGAGCCCGAGGCAGAAGTGCAGCCAGCCGTAGTGCGAGACGAGCAGGATCCGCTGGTCTGCGGCGCGTTCCTCCATCCGCTCGCGGACGCTCTGCACGCGCGCCAGCATCGCCGCGAAGGACTCCGCGCCGGGCTGGGCGAAGTCGCGCGGCGCGGTCGGCATCCAGTTCAGCGACGCGGTCTCGCCGCACTCCGGCACCGCGCCGTAGAAGGCGTCTGACTGCTTGAGCTCGTGCAGGTCCGGGTCGGTCTCGATCGGCAGGCCGAGGATCTCGTCGATGCCCCGCGCCGTCTCCTGCGCGCGGCGCATCGTGCTGGCCACGACCACCTCGATCCCGTGGCCCTCCAGGCGCCGGCCGAGCCCTCGCGCCTGCTCCCAGCCCCGCTCGGACAGCGCGTCCCAGTCGGCGGGACGCCGCTCACCGGCGGTGTCGGCCGCGTTCGCCAGCGACTCGCCGTGACGGACGACGTGCAGCGTGAGCTCGCCTGTGCCCGCCGACGCCTGTGCCGGCCGACGCAGTCGGCTCGGTGAAGTCGGTTGGGTGCTCATGCGCCGATGCCCGCCAGGAACAGCTCATGCAGCCGCGTCTCGCCGGCGAGCTCCGGATGAAAGGAGATCACGAGCAGGTTGTCCTGGCGGGCGGCGACCACGTGTCCGTCGACCTCCGCCAGCACCTCGACGCCGTCGCCGTGCTCGTCGATCCACGGCGCGCGGATGAACACGGCCCGCACGGGATCGCCGCCGACGCCCGGGATGTCGAGATCGGCCTCGAAGGAGCGGACTTGGCGGCCGAACGCGTTGCGCCGGCACGTGTAGTCGGCCAGCCCGAGGTGCCGGCGGTCGAGCATGATCATTCCCGCGCACGTGCCCAGCACCGGCGTGCCGCCGCGCACCAGCTCGCGCAGCGGCTCGGCAAGGCCCTCCCGGGCGATCCCGAGCGTCATGGTCGTGGACTCGCCCCCGGGGATCACGAGGCCGTCGAGCCCCTCGAGGTCGGCGGGTACCCGTGCCTCGCGAACGTGCGTCCCCAACTCGCGCAGCACCCTCGCGTGCGCCTCGAAGTCGCCCTGCAGCGCGAGGACACCGACGAGCGGGGCGCTCACCAACCGCGGTTGGCGAGCAGTTGCTGCGCTTCGAGCTTGCGCGTCTCGAGCGAGACCATCGGCTGCCCGAGGCCCTCGCAGGCGTGGGCCACGCGCTCGGGGTCGCGGAAGTGCGTGGTGGCCTCGACGATCGCCGCCGCGCGCGTGGCTGGGTCCTCGGACTTGAAGATGCCCGAGCCGACGAACACGCCCTCGGCGCCGAGCTGCATCATCAGCGACGCGTCGGCCGGAGTGGCGATGCCCCCGGCGCAGAACAGGACGACGGGCAGCTTGCCGGCCTCCGCGGCCTCGCGCACCAGGTCGAGCGGCGCCTGGTGCTCCTTGGCCGCTGTGGCCAGCTCTGAGTCGTCGAGACCCTGCAGGCGGCGGAGCTCGGACCCGATCCTGCGCATGTGGCGCACGGCCTCGACAATGTCGCCGGTGCCCGCCTCGCCCTTGGACCGGATCATCGCCGCGCCCTCGCCGATGCGCCGCAGCGCCTCGCCGAGGTTGGTGGCGCCGCAGACGAACGGCACCTTGAACGCCCACTTGTCGACGTGATTGGCCTCGTCGGCGGGGGTCAGGACCTCGGACTCGTCGACGTAGTCGACTTCGAGCGCCTCGAGCACCTGCGCCTCGGCGAAGTGGCCGATGCGCGCCTTGGCCATCACGGGAATGCTCACCGCCGCCTGGATCCCCCTGATCAGCACCGGATCGGACATGCGCGCGACGCCGCCGTCGCGACGGATGTCGGCGGGCACGCGCTCGAGCGCCATGACGGCGACGGCGCCCGCGTCCTCGGCGATCCGCGCCTGGTCGGCGTCGACGACGTCCATGATGACGCCGCCCTTCAGCATCTCGGCCAGACCGGCCTTCACCCGGAACGTCGCTTCGTCACGCATGCCTGTGCATGGTAGGACGAGCGGGCGCTACGAGTTGGACAAAGGCGCTACTTGAGCTTGAACGCCCGGATGCGCTCGTCGTACTGCGACGTGTCGCGCGAGTAGACGCCGTAGGCGAGCGCCTGCAGGATCGAGAGCAGCCCGCTGTGCGAGCGCACGAAGGCCGGGGAGTTCGAGGAGTAGTAGAGCGTGCGATCGGAGAGCTTCGCGACCTCGGAGAGGGTCGCGTCGACGATCGCCAGCGTCGGCGCCTTGCGATGGCGGCCGATCTTCATCGCGCGCACCACGAGCGGGTGCGGCCGGCCGGCCGACAAGCCGATCACGAGCGTCCCGCCGTCGATCCGCCCGAGTCGCGAGAGCGCCTCCTGGGAGGGTGACGCGGCGATCTCGGCGCGGATGTCGAGCAGCATCAGCAGGTGACGCAGGTAGGAGGCGAAGAAGGCCATCTGGTCGGTGCCGGCGATCAACACCCGGTCACACGTCGCCACCAGTTCGATCGCGGCCTCGACCTCCGAGCGCGAGACGCGCCGGGCGGTGTCCTCGACGTTGACGTGGTCGGCAGCCACCGCCGACTCGAACGCGTTCATGTCGAGCGAGAACAGCGGCGCCGCCTGCTCGAGCCCGCGCGGCGGCCGGCGGTGGCCGTGCCGGTACTCCTCGCGCGCGGACTCCTGGAGCTCCGGGAACCCCTCGAAGCCCAGGGCCTGCGAGAAGCGCACGACCGTGGACGAGGAGGTGTTGGCACGGCGGGCGAGCTCCTCGGCGGTGTGGAAGGCCACCTCGTCGAGATGGTCGACCACGTACTGGGCGACGTCCTTCTGGGAGCGGGAGAACTCGTCGAAGCGGGACGTGATGTAGGCGGACAGCGTCTGGTGGCCCTTGGCGGCCGGCGGCATCGGAACGGTTCTCGGCATGACCCGACGTGGTTTCGACGGCCGGCACGCCGACTCCTTCCCCGCGCCGAACGACGAAACCACGGTTCCGTCGGGCCCGACCCAGGAAATATGCTCCTCCGCGTGCAGCGGCTGCCCACCCGCCTCGACGGCCTCGTCCTCCTCGCTCCTGTCGTGCACGGCGACGCGCGGGGGTTCTTCGTGGAGACCTTCCGGGCCGACACGTGGGCAGCCCAAGGGGTGCCCACCGAGTTCGTGCAGGACAACCAGTCACGCTCGCGCCGGGGGACGCTCCGCGGCCTGCACTTCCAGACTCATCCCGGCCAGGGCAAGCTCGTGCGCGTCGCGCAGGGCCGCGTGCTGGACGTCGTGGTCGATCTGCGCCGCGGCTCCCCCACGTTCGGCGAGTGGGAGGGCGCCGAGCTCGACGACGAGCACGGCCACCAGCTCTACATCCCCGTCGGCTTCGCGCACGGGTTCTGCGTGCTGTCGGAGACCGCCGACTTCGTCTACAAGTGCACCGCCTACTACGACCCGGCCACCGAGGCCGGAATCCGCTTCGACGACCCCGACGTCGCCGTCGAGTGGCCGTCGGACGTCGCGCTCGAGTGCTCCGAGCGCGACCGGACGGCGCCGGCACTGGCCGAACTGGCCGGCGGCCTGCCGTTCCGCTACGTCCCGTGATGCCCGACGGCCGTTTCGCGCCGAGCCCGACCGGCACCTTGCACGTGGGCAACCTGCGGACGGCGCTGCTGGCGTGGCTGTTCGCGCGCACGGCCCGTGCGCGCCACGTCGTCCGCATGGAGGATCTCGACCAGGGCCGCGTGCAGACCGGGTCGGCGGAGCGGCAGTTGCGCGACCTGCGCGCCATCGGCGTGGACTGGGACGGCGAGGTCCTGTTCCAGTCAAATCGACACACGGCCTACGAGCAGGCGCTCGAGCGGTTGCTGGACGAGGGCCGGCTGTACGAGTGCTTTTGCACGCGCGCGGAGATCCGGGCCGCGGTTTCCGCGCCGCACCAGCCGCTGCCCGAGGGCGCCTATCCCGGCACCTGCCTGCGCTTGACCGAAGCCGAGCGGCGGCGCAAGCGAGCCGGCGGCCGGCCGCCCGCTCTGCGGGTGCGCGGGGAGGCCTCGCCCATCTCCTTCACCGACCGCCTGCGCGGACCGCACACGGGCGTCGTCGACGACTTCGTGGTGCGCCGCAACGACGGGGCGCCCGCATACAACCTCGCGGTCGTCGTGGACGACGCGTGGCAGCAGATCGGCGAGGTTGTGCGCGGCGACGACCTGCTCGAGTCGACCCCGCGCCAGCTCTTCCTCGCCAGGCTGCTGAGCCTTCCCGTCCCGACCTACGCGCACGTCCCGCTGGTGCTCGGCCCGGACGGGAGCCGGCTGGCCAAGCGCCACGGCGCCGTCACCCTGGACGAGCTCGACGCCGAGTCGGCCGTCCGGTGGATGGCCTCGTCGCTGGGCATGGACGGCGCGAGCACGGCGGCGGAGATGCTCGAGCGCTTCGACCCCGCGGCCCTGCCGCATACGCCGACGCGCTGGGCCGGCCTGCCCCGGTAGCGCGCTATCGTGGCCGGCCGAGATGGCCCTCCTCTCCGCCTCGCGCCGCGCCCGGCATCGCACTCTGGCCGGGCCCCTGCTCGTGGTCGCGGCGGTCGTTGCGCTGCTCGTGCTGCTGCCCGCGTTGATTCCGGCGCTCAATCCCTTCAAGGAGGAGACGGTCGACCGCAGCGGGCCCGTCCTGCTCGAGTCGCTCGAGGATCTCAGCCAGTACCGGGCGGCGAGCGCGCACCTCCAGGTCGTCGTCGATGTGGAGCGAGACACGGGCCTGGTGCCGTCGTTCATCAAGGGCGAGCGGACGCTCTTCGTCGCCGCCGGCAAGGTCGACGCCGCCGTGGACTTCGGAGCGCTGAGCCGGTCGCCGGGCGCCGTCCAGGTGTCCGACGACCGGACGGCGGTGACGATCACGCTGCCGGCGGCGCAGCTCACCGAGGCCCGCCTCGACCAGGAGCGCTCGCGCGTCTACGACCGGGACCGCGGCGTGCTGGACCGGATCGGCGAAGCCCTGTCCGACGACGGCGGAGCCGATCAGCAGGCGCTCTACGTGCTGGCCGAGCAGAAGCTGCGCGAGGCGGCCGCCGCCGACCCGGCGCTGCTCGAGCGTGCGGAGGACAACACCCGCGCCATGCTCGAGGGGATGATGCGCGGTCTGGGCTTCGAGCGCATCAGCGTGCGCTTCGAGCGCCCGGAGGTCTGAGCGCTCCTCCCCGGGCGCAGGCGACGGCCAGCTTCCAATCGCCGCTCTGCGCCACGGCCGCGAACCCGCCAGGAACGCGTGGCGCCGCAGGCCCACCGTCATAGCCGGCGGGCACGCTGAAGATCGCCGCGGGAGCGCGCGGCGGGTCGGCGAGGCGCTCCATCGGGAGCTCGAGGCGCCAGGCGAGCATCGCCTTCATCGGCTGCACGGTGCGGGCCGGTGCGCACGCCCGGATCCGCGGCGCTCCGCCGGCACGAGCGACCAGCGCATCGAGATCCCTGCGCCGCTCCGCCCGGTCGCCGAGCTCCGCGACCTGGCCGGCGACGTCGCCGGCCGTGAAGGCGAGCACGCCGGCGACCAGCACGCCGGCGGCGAGCCATCCGGCGCGAGCGAGCCGCCGGGCCACCGCGGCTGCCCCGATGCCGGCCAGCACGCACCCGACCGCCGCCGCGGCCACGTTGTAGCGCGGGTTGCCGGCGTAGCCGGCCTGCGTCATCCCGGCCACGAGCGCCACCCAGGCGAGCCCCCCCGCGGCGAGCCGGCGCGCGGTCGGGCCGCCCAGCGCCGCGCCGGCCGCGGCGGCCAGCAGGGCCGGAGGCGTCAGCAGCGCGACGAAGTCGGCGAGCACCTCGATCGCGGGCACGTCGGCGTGCACCGCGCTCTGCGGGCTGGCGGTTCCGCGCGCGGCCGAGGAGCCGGCGAGCGCCCCACCCGCGCCGAGCAGGTCGGGACCGAACCACAGCAGCGGCACCGGCGCGAGCGCAAGTGCGAGGACGCCGAGCGGCTCGCGCCGCGTCCGCCACAGCCACAGCGTGTAGGAGCCGAGGAACGGCCACGCCTCCGGCCGCAGCAGGGCCGCCGCGAGGCCGAGTGCCAGCGCGACGCGGTGCCGGCCTGCGAGATGCGCGACGGCGGCCCACAGGGCGCTCGCCGCGAGCAGGCCCTCTGAGTTCCCCAGCGCCGTGTTGAAGAGCCACCAGTCGCTGACGGCCATCACTACGGCGGCGGTCATCGCGGCCGTCGGCCCCGCCAGGCGGCCCGCAAGCGCCGCGGCGCCCGCCACCGCGAGCAGCCCGCCGGCGCGCGCGAGCATCAGCCACAGCACCGGTGCGGCGCTCCCGGCGAGCGAGAGGAGCGTGGCGGCCACCACGGGTAGCGGCTTCCACGATGGCCCACCGGTGGTGTCGAGCTCCAGACGCGTGACCTCGCGGCCCCAGACGATCCACGACCACGGGTCGAACGCCAGTGCCCACGGGAGGAGCATGGTCAGCGCCGAAAGCGCAAGGCAGGCGGCGACGACAGCGGCGACGGGCCGCCTCGTCGACTCCGCTTCAGGCAAGGCTGACGAGGAAGAGCAGCATGGTGATCAGCATCACGGCGACGGCGACTCCCGCGAGGATGCGCATGCCCCAGACCTCGACCGGACTCCGCCGCGCCGCCACCGTGGCGCCGGCACGGGCGCGCGCGGCTGCCGCTGTGCGCCGGGGACGCGGCAACTCGAGCTGCTCTGGCTCGTCGGGCTCGCGCTCCGCCGCGGCCTGCCCGTGGCCGTTCGTCGACAACACGCTTCCGAGCCGGGCCCGGAGCGCATGAAGCGCCGCGGCGGTGGCGCCCGCCCGCGCCTTGTCCGGCTCCGGCCGGGGAGAGCCGGAGACCGCGGTCCCCGACTCCGCCTCGGCGCTTGCCTCCACGGTCGCCGCCCGTGGGGCGTCCGCCCTCCGGCGGGCCGACTCCGTCGCCGGGGCCGGCAGCTCGGCGCGGGCGGCCACCGGCACGCTCGTCCGGACAGCCGCGGCACCCTGAATGCGGAGCTGCTCGTGCAGCGCCTCCAGCGCCGCGCGATGCTGGTCGCGCATCGTCTCGGCCTCGGCCGCCGCGTCGGAGAACGCCTCGCGCAGGTCGTCGAGCTGCGACTGCAAGCGCGCGCGCTCGGCTTCGGCTTCGGCGCCGGTCTCGTCGCGCTCGCGCTGCAGCCGCTCGACCTCGGCCGACAGCTCCGCGCGCGCGCCGTCGCGCTCACCCGTCAACCGCTCGATCTCCACGGTCAGCTCGCCGGCCGCCGGACCGGCCGCGGCCTCGTCGCTCCGGGCGCGCAGCTCCATCAGCTCGCGCTCACGACCGGCCAGCTCGGCTCGCAGGCGGTCGACCTGCCCGCGCAGGACGCCGACCTCGGCGAGCAGAGCCTCGTCGGCGCTCTCCGCCGGCGGTCGCTTCCGCCGGCGCCGGCGCCGATCGGGCAGTGGCAGGTCCACGACGAGGCTGCCGCCGACCTCGAGCGCCGCGCCGCGAATCTCGGCCGGGTCGCCCGCCCATGCGAAGGTGGCGCGCCAGGTCTCGGAGCCGGCGCCCAGATGGCCGCCGGGCAGCGCCACGAGCCGCTTGCGACGTCCGGTCCCGGCGGTCACGGTCAGGACTGGACGCGAGAGCCGGCGCCCCGCGAGGCCCTTCCAGCGCCCGGCCACCTCCAGGCGCTCCTCCGCCCACTCGAAGCACTCCAACTCGAAGGCGACCTCGTGCACTGGCGCCATCAGTCCTGCTTCGCCTCCCGCGGCTTGGTCCCTGCCTTGCGGGTGTCGGGCTTCATCGGCTCCGTGGCTCCCGTCTCGCCGGCCTCACGAGCGGCTGCGGGCTCGGACTCGAGCTCCGGCTCCCGACCGCGCCCGAACAGCCGTCCGCCCGACCCTTCACCGCGCTCGGCGGGGCCCACTGGGGGATGGCTGTCGGTCGTGGGGTCCTGCGCGCCGCGCGCATCCACCGCGAACACGCGCTGACGGTCATCGCGATCCTCGACGGTGAGGGCGAGGTGCACGCGGCCGAAGGTCAGCACGGCGCCTGCGCACATGACGAGCGCCGCGGCCAGCGCCAGCCAGGCGCCCGTGTCGGGATCCTGGCCGGCGGCCGCCGGGGGCGGATCGACGATCTGGGAGGCGACGATGACCGCGACGGCAACTACGGCCGCCGCGAGGTACCGGCGGTCGACCGTCCCGGTCTGTGTGGCCAATCCCAGCCCGGCCGCGATCGATCCCAGCGCCAGTGCGGCGAGCACCAGGTCCCACACCTCGAACGCCTGCCATGCGGTCACCTCGCCGGTGAACCAGTGCAGGAACAAGCTGACGAGCAGGAGCAGGGCTCCCAGCGTCACGAGCAGCGGCCCCGCTTCGAATCTGCGCGTCATCGGTTCTCCTCGATCCGGGTTCGCGCACACATCTCAGCAGGTCGGCGGCCGATGAGCCGGAACGGCAGGTGGGTCAGACGGTGACTCCCGCCAGGTGGCGATCGACCACCCGCGCGCAGCGGCGCCCCTCGGCGATGGCGTTGACCACGAGAGACTGGCCGATGCGCGCGTCGCCCGCCGCGAACACGCCGGGGCGCGAGCTCGCGAACGCGGGCGCCTTCAGGTTGCCGCGCCGGTCGAGCGCGAGGTCGAGCTGCGCCACGGCTCCGGTGTGCTGCGGATGGGAGAAGCCAATGGCCACCAGCACCAGGTCGGCCGGGAGCTCGAACTCGGTTCCCGGCACGGGCCGCGGGCCGGGTGGCGGCGTGACGTAGGCGCCGTGGACGGAGGCGACGTGGCCGTCGCGGCCCTCCAGGCGCGTGGCCGTCTGCGTCCAGCGCCGCTCGCCGCCCTCGTCGAGCGCGTACGTGCTCACGAGCCGGCGCGGCGCCTCGGGCCACGGCACGCTGTCGCGCGCCGCCGGGCCGGGAGGCGCAGGGTAGGTGTCCAGCACCGTGACGCTTCGGGCGCCTTCGCGGTGCGCGTTGCCCACGCAGTCCATCGCGGTGTCACCGCCGCCGATCACGACGACGTCCTTGCCCGCCGCGGTCAGCTCGGGATCGTCGTCTTCGGCCGCGCCGCGTGCGACCCACCGGTTGCGCGCGTAGAGGTAGTCCATCGCGAAGCGGATGCCCCGCAGGTCGGCCCCCGGCGCCTCGAGCGCCCGGTGGACCCGGGAGCCGATGGCGAGCACGACGGCGTCGTGGCGCTCGCAGAGCGTCTCGGCGGCCACGTCGGTTCCCACGTCGGCCCCGTACTCGAAGCGCACTCCCTCGGCCTCGAGCAGGGCGATGCGCCGGTCGACATACCACTTCTCGAGCTTGAAGTCGGGCACGCCGAAGCGCAGCAGTCCACCCGCGCTCTCGTCGCGCTCGTAGACGACGACGTCGTGGCCGGCGCGATTCAGCGCGGCGGCGGCGGCCAGGCCGGCCGGGCCGGAGCCCACCACGGCCACGCTGCACCCGGTGCGCGTCTCCGGCGGATGAGGAGTGATCCAGCCTTCCGCCCACGCTCGCTCGACGATCGCCAGCTCGATCTGCTTGATCGAGACCGGGTCGTCGTTGATCGAGAGCACGCACGCCGGCTCGCAGGGAGCGGGACAGATGAGCCCGGTCCACTCGGGGAAGTCGTTGGTGGCGTGCAACTGCTCGATCGCCTCGCGCCAGCGGCCGTGGTAGACCAGATCATTCCAATCGGGAATCAGGTTGCCGAGCGGGCAGCCGTCGTGGCAGAACGGCACGCCGCACTCCATGCATCGCGCGCCCTGGCGCGCCGCCTCGTCCTCCGAGAGGACCTCGTAGATCTCCTTGTAGTCCGCCACGCGCTCGCGCGGATCGCGCTCGGGGGCGGGCATGCGGGTGATCTTGAGGAAGGCTCCGAGCTCTCCCACGGTCTGGTTCTCCTGAAGATCGCTCCCACCGGCCTCCGAGCGGGCGGCGGGGTCGCACAGGGTACCCCCTGTCGCGTCCCGGACCTCATCGGGGTGAGACTGGCCGCCGAGGGTAGGTTCGATCCCATGCCGCCAGACGTTGCCCACGACTCGCGGCGGCTGCGACTCTTGCTCCCGCCGGACCTCGACGCGCCCGCCGCCGCCCGCAGGGCGCTACGCGACCTCCACCTCGGCGAGCAGGAGGAGAACGTGGTCCTGCTCGCCTCCGAGCTCGTCACGAATGCCGTCGTGCACGCCGGGCTCGCTCCCGACCAGCCGATCGAGCTCGCCGCGGCGTGCGACGGCGGCCAGACGCGGGTGGAGGTGCGCGACGGCGGCCACGGTTTCAGGCCGGACGCGCCGACCGGCGGATATGGCCTCCACATGGTCGCCGCCGCCGCCGAGCGCTGGGGGATCGAGTACGACGGCGCGACCTGCGTCTGGTTCGAGCTCGCGCCACCGCCGCGGTGCCGCCGCCTGCTTTAGGCCCGGCGCATGCGGCCGACCGAGCCTGATCCTCGACGCTCAAGAGGACATCGAGGTGGCGGAGGACATCGAGGTGGCGGGCGAGAGTGGGCCGAGGAGGATTCGAACCTCCGTCTGTCGGGTTATGAGCCCGCTGCTCTGACCGCTGAGCTACCGGCCCGCGCCGCTGGGAAGGCTAGTAGTCGCCGCGCCCCGCCGCACGCCTCGCCAGCTCGAGGTCGGGCGCAAGCGCGAGCGTGACCGCTCCTGCCCGGCGCCCCATGGCCGCCGCGCCGTCCGGCGTGCGCCACGCGTCGTCGCCCGCCGGCGTGGACTCCGGCAGCCCCTCGCGACCCCAGGCCCGGAGCGCGCGCGCGAACTGCGCCTCGTCGCGTGGAGTGTCCCAGCGCCAGCGCGCCACCAGGGCGCGCTCGACGCCGCGGCCAAGCAGCGCGTAGCGGTCCCCGCCCCAGCCCGCGGCGGCCTTCCGGGCGCCCGTCCCGCCCGCGCGGGCGAGCAGGCGGCCGGTCAGCCACTCGCCCATCGTCCCGGCGTGCAGCCGCGACCAGCCCGCGCCCAGCGCCGCGACCGGCTCGCGCGCGAGCACGCGCCGAGGCTGCTCCACCCGCAGGTAGGCGTCCGGATGCATGACCTGCTCGGTCGAGGCGGGAGGCCGGAAGCGCAAGGCCGCGTCGACGACGCTCCAATCGCCGCCGCCGACCTCCAGCAGGCGCCCCACGAACGCCTCCCCCGCCGTGTAGGGGAACAGGAGCTGGGCGGTCAGGAACGGCGGCAGGTCGCCCGCCGGCTGGAACGCCGAGGCCAGGACGCCCCCGAGCGCCTCCCCCGGCTCGAAGCGCTCGTTCGCGTAGCGGAACATCAACGCGGTCGCCGTGCCCTCGACGAGCGCCGCGTAAGCCAGCGCCTCGTCGTCGCCCGCCGCGAGGCGCTCGAGGTCGAAGTCGAAGCGCTGGTCCTCCAGCGCGTGGGTCAGCTCGTGCGCCACGGTCATCTCGTAGAGCACCCGGTTGGCGGTCTGCGCACCCTGCACGATCCGCATCCGCCCCGAGCGCGGATCGTAGTAGCCGGCCACGGCATCCTCGTAAGCGGACGCCATCGCCTCGCCGAGGTCGGTGCCGGGCGCGAGGAGGCCGAGCAGGCCGAGCACGTCGCTGTCGGCGCGGCGCCGCGCCGGCGGGTAGTCCGCGTCGAGCGAGGCCATGGCCTCGCGGCGCGCCTCCGCGGGCGTGACTTCCAGCGGCTCCGGATCCACGCCGAAGCGCAGCCCGCGCTCAGCCTCGACGCGCTCGATGACCCGTGCCACCGGGTCCGCGCGCAACGGCTTGGCGGCGTCCGTCTCGGACTCGCCGGGAAACAAGGTGGCCACCGCGGCGAGGATCAGCGCCAGGGTCAGGATGATCGCGAGCGGCATCCGTCGATCGTACGGCGGCTCGCAGCCTGCTTTGATTCTCCGCGCTCGTCCTCGCCGTAGCCGTCAGGAGAAAGGACCCGCCCCCCCATGCCGGACCGCGCCGCCCTCGTCACGGGAGCTTCGAGCGGCATCGGCCTCGCCATCGCTCGAATGCTGGCTGAGGAGGGGTACGGGATCACCGTCGCGGCGCGACGCCCGGACAAGCTGTCCGAGGCGGCCGCGGGCCTTCGGAAGGCCGGCTGGGACATCGAGGCGGTCGCCGGCAACATGGCTGACGAGGCCGACGTCCAGCGCATCGTCGCGGCTCATCGCGAGCGCTGGGGCCGCCTGGACGTGCTCGTGAACAACGCGGGCGTCGGCATCGGCTCGCCGGTCGCCGAGGTGGTGACCAAGAGAGTCGACATGCAGCTCGACATCAACCTGCGCGCGGTGATCCTCTTCTACCGCGAGTGCACCGACATGCTGCGCGCGGCCGGCGCCGAGCACCGCAACGCGCTGGTCGTGAACATGTCGTCGATCTCCGGCAAGACCGGCCAGGCGTGGCTGAGCGTCTATTCGGCCACCAAGGCCGCCGTGATCGGCTGGACGCAGGCGATGAACCAGGAGCTCAACGGTGACGGCATCAAGTCGGTTGCGCTGTGCCCCGGCTACGTCGACACCCCGATGACCGAGTTCGTGCGCGAGCACGTCGCGCCGGAGGAGATGATCCGGCGGGAGGACATCTCCGAAGCGGTCAGGTTCCTGCTGCGCACGTCGCCCCGCTGCGTGGTGCCGGAGATCGTCTTCCAGCGTCCGGGCGAGTCCTTGTGACAGCGCTTTTGCAAGGATCGCCCACGCGCCTCGTCATGCGCTCGGGAAGGTTCGCCCCCCATGTGGAAGGAGGCATTTTGCGGTGACGTCGTCGACCGGAGCGTCCCAGGACACGGTCGCGTCGCTGCGCGACCGTCTCGAGCGACTCGAGCGAGAAGGCACGGCGCGCCAGCGCCAGCTCGAGCGATATGCCGCGGATCTGCGGGAGATCTTCAAGCAGGAGCGTGATCGCGCCCAGGCGCTGCGGCGGTCCTACCGGGCGACGGTCCTGGCGCTCGCCGATGCGGTCGAGGCGCGGGACGCCTACACCGGCAAGCACGCCGAGCGCGTCGCCTCCTACGGGCTGCGCATCGCACGCGCCGCCGGTGTCGAGGTCGACCCACAGGTGGAGTTCGGCTTCCTGCTGCACGATGTGGGCAAGGTCGCCGTTCCGGACGCGATCCTGTTCAAGCCTGGCCCGCTGACCGCGGAGGAGCGGGTGCTGGTCGTCAGGCACCCGGTGATCGGCTCGGAGATCCTGCGCCACATCGACTTCCTCGACGAGGCCAAGGAGGTCGTGCTCCATCACCACGAGCGCTGGGACGGAACGGGCTATCCCGACGAGCTCGAGGGCGAGGACATCCCGATGCAGGCGCGCGTCTTCGCTGTGGCCGACACGCTGGACGCCCTCACCACCGATCGGCCCTACCAGGCGGCCACATCGTGGGCGAAGGCGCGCGAGGTGATTCGCATGGAGGCGGGCATGCAGTTCGATCCGGCGATCGTCGCGGCGTACGAGACGGTGCCCGACGAGGAGTTCACCGGCATCCGGGATGCGATTGCTTGACGCCCACCATCCTCATCGTCGACGACGACCCGTTGGTCCGCAAGCTGATCACCACGACGCTCCAGGACGTCGCCGGGTTCCGTCTGCGCGAGGCGGGCGACGGCCTCGAGGCGCTTGAAGCCGCGGCGCAGGAGTGCCCGCGGATCGTCTTCCTCGACTACGACATGCCGCGGCTCAACGGGATCGAGACCTGCCGGCGGTTGCGTTCGGACCCGAGCACGGCGGACGCCACGATCATCATGCTCACCGGCATGTCCGACGCGCCCGCACTCGACCGCGCCCTCGACGCGGGCGCCGACCACTTCCTCACCAAGCCCTTCTCGCCGCTGCGCCTGCTGCGTCTCGTCGACGAGCTCGGCGCCGGCTGACGGCCGAAAGGGCGCTCGCGGGTGCGGCTCGGCGTGCACATCGGCTACTGGGGTTTGGGACTCGGGGCGGCGGAGCAGCTCGAGACGGCTTCGAGGCCGCGGCGCGCGAGGTGCAGGATCTCTCTCGAGGGCCGCAGGGGGGAGGCCGCTGCGGCACTGCCGGCGGAGTTGATCGATGCCGTGACGCTGTGCGGGCCGCGCGCCGTCGTCCGCGACCGGCTGTCGGTTCTCCGTGCGGCCGGGGTGGGCACACTGATGATCTTGCTCATGGCGTGGTCGTTCGAGGAGCGCCGGATGCAGCTCCGACTGGTCGCCGAGCTGGCCGCGTGACGCTGCCCCCGGAACTGACGCTCCGCCCCCCAAGCGGCGACGACGTCGACGGGATCGCGGAGCTCGTAGCCGCGTGCGACGAGAGCTACCGGGATTGGGCGCCGGAGGGCTGGGAACCGCCGGCGCCCGGGCGGGAGCTCGACCGCTGGCGCGGGCGCATCACCGACGGGTCGTGGTGGACCCGCATCGCCGTGGAGCCCGTCGGGCGCGTGGTCGGCCTCGTCTGCTTCACGCAGGCCGTTTCGCAGCGGACGCTGCCCGAGGCGCCGGCGGAGGAGGAGGCGGTGGCGCTCGAGCCGATCCCGCACCGTGCACACGTGTCGGCCGTGTTCACCCACCCCGACCGCTGGCGCGAGGGGATCGCGGCGGGGATGCTGGCCCGCGCGGAGAAGGCGATGCGCGATAAGGGCTTTCGCGAGGTGCAGCTGTGGACGCCGCGAGAGGCGCCGGCACGGCGCTTCTACGAGGCGTCGGGCTGGCGCCACGACGGTCGCGAGCAGTGGCTCGCCGACCTCGCGCTGCCGATCATGGCCTACGTCAAGCCGCTGTGAGCACGCCTCACTCAGCCGACTGCGTCGGCAAGCACATGCTGCGCGTGTATCTCGGCGCCTTCGGCGATCCCGGGCACGCGTTCCCGATGTTGGCGCTGGGCGAGGCCCTGGTCGCCCGCGGACACACCGTCGCGGTGCAGACGTGGCGACGTTGGCAGGTGGCCGCCGAGGCGGCCGGCATGGCATTCGCGGCGGCGCCCGAGTACCAGGTGTTCCCGACGCGCGAGCGACCGCTCGCGCCTTACCAGGCCGCCGTGCGTGCCGCGCGCGCCACCGTGGCGTCCGTCGAGTGCTTCAGGCCCGACATCGCCGTCGCGGACATCCTCACCCCGGCGCCGGCGCTCGCGGCCGAGCTGTGCGGCGTACCCGTCGCCACCCTCGTGCCGCACGTGCATCCGTGGTCGGCACCCGGCTCTCCGCCCTTCTCGCTCGGCGCGCGGCTCCCGCGCACGGCACTGGGCGCCTGGGCGTGGCGGCGCTTCGACCGCGTCGTCGCACAGGGCCTCGAGCAGGGGCGGCGCGAGTACAACGAGTGTCGCGCACGACTGGGTCTGGCGCCTCTGCCCGGCGTGCACACGGGGCTTTCGCGCGCGCTCACGCTCGTCGGAACCATGCCGCAGCTCGAATACCCGCGCCGTTGGGAGCCGTGGCTGCGGGTGGTCGGACCACTGCTGTGGGAGCCGCCGGGCGAGCGGGTGACCCCGCCCGCGGGCGACGGGCCGGTGGTCATGGTCGCCCCCTCGACCGCGCAGGATCCCGAGCACGCGCTGCTGCGAGCCGCCATGGCCGGCCTGGCCGGCATGCGGGTGCGCGTGATCGCGACCTACGGTCAGGGGCCGGCGCCGCCGATCGACGTCCCGGCCAACGCGGCGCTCGTCCCGTGGCTGTCCTACGCGAAGTCGATGCCGGCGTGCGACGTGGTCGTGACCCACGGCGGCCATGGGACGCTTGCCCGCGCGCTGGCGAGCGGGTGCGCAGTCGTCGTGTGCCCGGCGGGCGGCGACATGGCGGAGAACGCCGCGCGCGTCGAGTGGGCGGGGCTGGGCGTCCGACTGCCGCGCCGGCTGCTGGGCCCGCGGACCCTCCGGCTGGCCGTCGAGCGGACGCTCGGCGACGACCGGCTGCGCGCGCGCGCCCGCGCGGCGGCCGCGTGGATGGACAGCCACGACGGAGCGGGGACGGCCGCTGCCGAGCTCGAGGCATGGAACGAGCGCCTTTTACGCGGAACGTCTCGCGGGTAGTCCTGTCTCTCCCTGAGGAGGAGGCTCTCATGCCCCGTCGACGCGCGAGGCTCGCGCTGATCATCATCCCGTTGCTGCTCGCCGCCGGCTGCGGCGAGGACTCCGGTGACAGCGGCGGCGGCGGCGACACGGGCAAGGCGGTTGACGGCGCGAAGGTCATCGACCCTGCCTCGATGGAGAACGCCAAGGGTGACGTCACGTTCTGCGGCGGCAAGGACGTCACCGGCTCCAAGCAAGCCGGCATCGACGACTTCAACGCCCAGAACCCCGAGATCAAGGCCGCTCTGCTCGAGTTCCCCGAATCGGCCGACGAGCAGCGCAACCAGTTCGTCCAGCGTCAGGAGGCCAAGAGCGACGAGTGCGACGTGTTCTACTCCGACGTGATCTGGACCGCCGAGTTCGCGATCCAGAACTGGCTCTACGACATGACGCCATACGTCGAGCAGCGCCGGTCGGAGTTCATCGAGTCGACGTTCGAGACGGCGACCTACGAGGGCAAGCTCTGGGGCGTGCCGCACAAGACGAACGCCGGCTTCCTCTACTACCGCACCGACCAGGTCGACACGGTGCCGGACACCTGGCAGGCGGTCTACGAGCAGGCCGCCGAGACCGACGGCATCGCCTACCAGGGCGCGGCCTACGAGGGCCTGACAGTCAACTTCCTCGAGCTGGCGTTCGCCGCCGGCGGGACCGTTCTCTCCGAGGACGGCAAGTCGGCCGAACTCGACTCGCCCGAGAACCTCGCGGCGCTGCAGCTCATGGTCGACGGCATCGAGAACGGCGCGGCGCCGAAGGCCGTGACGACTTACATGGAGGAGCCGGCCCGGCGTGCCTTCGAGGCCGGCAGGGTGACTTTCCTGCGGAACTGGCCCTACGTCTACGGCACCGCCACCAAGGCCAAGGCGACCAAGGGAAAGTTCAAGGTCGCCCCCTTCCCTTCGTTCGAGGGCGCGGGCAACGCCGGCATCCTCGGCGGTGCGAACCTCGTCGTCTCGACCAACTCGAAGAACCCGGGCGCAGCCCTCAAGTTCATCGACTACATGACCTCCGAGAAGCGACAGACCGAGGACGTCGTCAAGTTCTCCGACGCCTCTCCACTGGTGTCGGTCTACGACGACCCGGGGGTTCAGAAGGCCCAGCCGTTCGCGGCGGAGCTCAAGACGGCGGTGGAGCAGAGCAAGTCGCGCCCGGTGTCTCCGGTCTATCCGCAGATCTCCGAGGCGATCTACAAGAACGTGAACGAGGCGCTGTCCGGCGCCGTGACGGCGGAGGCGGCGCTCAAGCAGGCTCAGACGGAGGTGGAGCGGGCCCTGCAGACGTTCTAGCTGTCGCCTTTGAGCGCGACGATCTCGGCGTGGTGGACGAGCCGGTCGATCCTGGCGGCGGCGACGACGTCGTCGCCGAAGATCTCGCCCAGCCCGAGAACGGCTTTTTGGAGGTGACGATCATCGAGGCGCGCTCGTACATCCTTCCCGGCCAGCCCGATGGCACAGCCGTAAGACGTCCACGAAACCGGGGAACTCCAGACCAATCTGCCATCGCTTTTCCCGTTTAGCGCTGCTTGCAGGGTCTGGCGAAGCGCGATTCTCCCACACGACGCCCAACCGGTGCGCGGCTGCCCGGATGTCGGTAGACCATCCCGTGCAGCGCGTCTCGACCGGGTCGCTGAGTCGCACGCCGCAGAAAGACGAAGGGGGCGGCCACGCGGCCGCCCCCTCGAGCGTTCTGAGCTGGCGCCGTGACGAACTCAGGGAGCCTGGAACTCCTGCTGTGTCTGCGGGT